>Ga0116184_10002027_pt1 | contig 18281 bp, 15 predicted proteins | sample AD_JPNNA5_MetaG_FD_89886 | JGI IMG/M metagenome (GOLD analysis project Ga0116184, IMG submission 89886) | Active sludge microbial communities of municipal wastewater-treating anaerobic digesters from Japan - AD_JPNNA5_MetaG | ecosystem: Engineered > Bioreactor > Anaerobic > Digestate | place... | reverse complement strand
TGCTTGATTGCATGAAGGCCGCAAGAGCGTCCGCGCCCCGCGGATTTCTTATCGCGTCGAGACTGAATATTTATGACGCGCTGCCCGGAGGCTTCTGCTGCCCCGCTGACGGGGATTACATGCGTCCCTGCCTTGACGAAGCGTTTCAACTGGTTGAACTGATGAATCAAAACGGGCTTTGTCTGCTCAATGTCACGGCGGGCTCGCCGTACTACAACGCTTATGTCAACCGTCCAAACGACGCGGATAAAACCGAGGAACCGCTGGCCGGCGTCGCGCGCATGTTTGGCCTCGCGGCCGAAATCAGCAGGCGTTTTCCATCGCTGCCGGTTGCGGGGACTTCGTTTTCCTATCTGCGCGAATATATGCCGCAAGCCGCCGCCGCCCAGATATCGGCAGGGAACTGCACGTTTGCCGGGCTCGGCAGGCAAAGTCTGGCATGCCCGGATTTCCCGCGCTTAGTCCTAAGGGGCGAAACGGTCGCCCGCAACCGGCTTTGCACCACCTGCGGCCGCTGCGCCATGAAACTCAGGGCGGGCGAAGCAGTTTATTGCGATGTCAGACATCATTGAGGAGGAACGCTATGAACATCGGCATTGTCACTGACGAAATCTCGCCAAATCTTTCCTTCGCGCTCGGAGCTGCCGCCGCGCTCGGCGTTGACAGAATCGAAATCAGGAACACCGCCTCCGGCAGGGTGCCGGATTTACCGGAGGATGAGCGCGAACTGCTGCACGATTTGGTCGACGAATACGCCTTCACGGTGACGGCCATATCTCCGGGCACGTTCAAATGCAAGTTGAACGCGGAAACGCTGGAACGCCAGTTTGCTCTGCTGGAAAAGGCCTTCGACTTCGCGGAAGAGTTCGAAACCAAGAAAATTATCACTTTTGCCGGCGAACGTTCCGCGGGTGATACGCCCGACAACTATAAAAGGGCCGTCGATGCGCTTGCACGGGCGGCTCAGCTTGCGCAAAAGAGGGGTTTCATCCTGGCCGCCGAGAACGAGCACGGCTGCTATAACGACACGCCGGAAAATATCCTGCGTTTCCACCGCGACTTAGAGGGCAGCGGCCTAATGCTTAACTGGGACCCAGGCAACTGCTACCGTTCCGGCTGCACGGACTACCGCGATGTGTACGAACCGCTGAAAGGCATCATCGCCAACGTTCACATCAAAGACACGCAGGGGCCGAACAGCCGCGTCCCGTGGACGGCTTTGGGCGGCGGTATCATCGACTGGGCAAAGCAACTTGCGGATATTCGGCGCGATATGCCGAGCGTCGACCTGAGCATCGAAACGCACTGCTTTCCGCTGCTGCACAATACCATACACAATCTCGGTTACGTCAAAAACATTCTGAAAGGGGGCGTTAATCATGTCCGATAAACTGAAACTGCTCCTCGTCGGCATCGGCGGATACGGCGCCGGTTATGTGATGACGGCGCAGAACATGGAAGACGAATTTGAAATCGCCGGCGTGGCGGATCCCTTCGCGAAAAATGCGTCTTCGCTCGATTCGCTCGAGGATGTGCCTGTATTCGACACCATCGAAGACTTCTTCGCGGCGGGCCTTACTGCGGACGCGGCGGTCATCTCCTCACCCATACAGTTTCACTGCGAACAACTCGAAGCGGCGTTGGACCATTCGCTGCATGTGCTGTGCGAAAAGCCGCTTTGTGCCGACGCAGGGCAGGCGCAGCGGATGCTCGCGGCCGCCGCCGCGCATCCCGGGCAAAAAGTGCTGATCGGTTTTCAATGGTCGTTTTCACCGGCGATGCTTGCCTTCAAGAGGCAGATCCTTGAGGGGAAATGGGGCAGGCCGCTTTCCATCAAGGCGATCGTCCGCTGGCCGCGGGCTTTCAGTTATTACAAGCGTAATGACTGGGCGGGCCGTCTGCGTGACAGCGCGGGCCGTTTCGTCGGCGACAGCGTGCTCTCCAACGCGACCGCGCATTATCTGCACAACCCGTTGTTTATGCTCGGCGGCGCCATGGATACGGCGGCCGAACCGTCGCGCATAGAGGCGCAATGTTTCAGAGCGTTTGATATCGAGACTTTCGACACGGCTTTTGTCAAATTATCCGTACCCGGCCGTTTCGGAAATGAAACGGATGTTTTTATCGCCGTTTCCCATTGTACGGAGAAGGTGGCGGAACCTTATGTCGAATACCGGTTCGAGCACGGCACCGTCCTGTGCGCGGGCAACGACCGCCTTAAAGGTACCCTGCGCGGCGAAGAGGTCGACTTTGGGGTTATCGGCGGCGGTTTGGAAGGATATTATAACAAAATGCTCAGCCTTTACCGCTGCGCATCGGGATTGGAAGAACCTCCCTGCACCGTCGCGACGTCGCTGCCGGAACTGACTGTTGCCAATACCGTGCTCCATGATTTTCCGGCTGTCGCTTTCAACCCTGCCCGTGTGGAAGAGTGTACGGCCCCGCTCAAGGAGGCTAGGCTGAAAGTCAACGGCCTCGACGACGTCATGCTTGAATGTTATCAAAAAGGACAGCTGCCTGCTCAGCTGGCCTTGCAACTATAAAAACTGCGCCTAAGGTTATCTGAAGCGTATTATAAGTACCGCGCGACAAAGCGCGCTACTGCGGCCGCCGCCTTTTCGACCCCTTCGGGGCTGAGATGGAGGCGGTCATCGCCGAGATAGCGTCCCGTGTCGGGCGCGATTTCGGCGTGCAGGTCGTGTATGCCGGCGCCCAGGCCGGCCAGCAGCCGGATTGCCTCGCGGTTATAAAGGTCGATGGTATCGTTGCTGCAGGAGGGGAAACCTTCGCCGACGGGCGTCGTGGTGGTGAAGATCACGGTTGCGCAGCGGCTTTTCATTTCGTTATAAACCTGCTCGAGGGTTTTCAGGTATTCGTCCAGCGGCACAAACACTTCGATTCGGCTGCTGATTTTATGCGCGTCCCAGATACCGTTGTTCCAGTGGATGATATCAGGCGAACCTTTGCCGTCCATATTCATCCAGCCGTTGATACCCCACAGGGTGTATTTGGCAAAACGGCAGTTGTCTTCCGGCCCCCAGACGAAGGCACGGTTTTCAAGCAGCTGTGCGACGCGTTCGTTGTAACTCATCCGGATGGAGTCGCCGATAAGCAGCACGCGTTTCATTAAAAACGCCCCTTTCATTGGCTGTATTTGACAACAACGCTGAGGAAAAGGTGTCACGATTATTGTAAAACCGCGTGCAGGCACTGTCAACGCGCGGATATTTCTTAAACTATTACAAAATTGGCGAAAATCCGTCGATACTGTGAATTCTATCCAAAACATCTGCGCCGATTTGTATTGTATGACCATTGACACCACTTTAAAGCGATGATAGAATAAATTAGGATTTGTATATATTGACGAAACAACATTGCTTTTTATGATATTCTGTCGACAAAGTCAACACATCCGCCGGATTTGGAGCGCTCCCGATGAAACGGCTGACCAAGCAGACGAGTTTTTATAAAGACGCCTACGATTTCACCGAGGAAGTCTACGATAATCCCGACGGGCCCAAAAAAATCGCGTGGACACTCGGCAAATACGAGGATACCGGCCTTGATCCTTTCGAGGTCGATAAACTTGCGCGCGAAAACTACGAGCGCAACAAGGGCTGCCCCAATTGCGCGACTGGCGTCTATATTAACAAGACCAGGAACAAAAACGAACTGCTCGGCAGGTCGTTCCGCGAATCCGAGAACAGATTCTATAAGTTTTGCCCACGCTGCGGCAGGCAACTGAGAAAATCGACGGAAGATGAAAATGAATTCTTTTAACGAACCCCTTTCTGCGCGCGGCCGGGGCCGCGCTTTTCTTTTGCCCGCGCCGTGTTTCCAAGCGGTGGTATGCTGGTGTATAATATGCAGTAATCAGGCAAGACAGGGAGCACGCAATGATTACGGTATCCAACCTTGGGCTTGAATTCTCCGGCGCGAAACTTTTTTCGGGTGTCGACCTGAAATTTGTGCCGGGCAACTGCTACGGAATCATCGGCGCAAACGGCGCAGGCAAGTCCACATTTCTTAAACTGCTGGCCGGCGAAATCGAGCCTTCGGCGGGCAGCATCGAAATTGCCAAAGGCCTGCGGATGTCGGTACTCAAACAGGACCAGTTCGCTTTCGATGATTTTTCTGTTTCCGACACGGTCATCATGGGCAACGCCCGCCTTTATGAGATTATCGGAGAAAAGGAGAGACTATACGAAAAGGCGGCTTTCACCGATGAGGACGGCCTTCTTCTGGCGGACCTCGAAGGGGAGTTCGCCAAAATGGGCGGTTGGGACGCCGATACCTGGGTGGCGGGCCTTTTGCGCGGCCTGGGCCTTCGGGATATCGATCCGTCGCAACCGATGCGAATGCTCAAAGGCAGCGAAAAAGTGAAAGTGCTGCTGGCCCAGGCGCTTTTCGGCAACCCGGACATCATGCTGCTCGACGAACCGACCAACAACCTCGACATCCAGTCCATTGCCTGGCTGGAAGATTTTCTCATCGACTATCCCGGTACGGTCATCGTGGTGTCGCATGACCGGCATTTCCTCAACAACGTATGCACGCACATCGTCGATATCGACTATACGCAAATCAAAATGTATGTGGGCAATTACGAGTTCTGGTATGAGTCAAGCCAGTTGATGCAGAAAATCAGGCGCGAGCAAAATAAAAAGACCGACGAAAAAATCAAAGAACTCCAGGGCTTTGTTGCGCGCTTTTCAGCCAACAAATCAAAATCGAAACAGGCGACATCCAGAAAAATACTGATCGAAAAGCTCTCCTACGAGGAACTGCCCGATTCAATGAGGCGCTACCCCTTTGTGGGATTTAAGGCGGATAGGGAACTGGGCAAAGATGTCCTCGCCGTGACGAATATTTGCAAAACCGTCGACGGAGTCAAAGTCCTCGCCGGAGTGACTTTCACCGTCGGCCGGACGGATAAAATCGCCTTTGTGGGTGTATATGAAGCCGCGTCGACAACGCTGTTTAAAATCATTACCGGAGCCCTTGAGCCGGACGAAGGTTCCTATAAATGGGGCGTCAGCGCCTCTTACTCCTATTTCCCCAAAGACAATGCCGAGTTTTTCGACGGGAACGACATGACCATCCTTCAATGGCTCAAACAATATTCGAAAGACGATACCGACACCTATCTGCGGGGCTTTTTGGGCAAAATGCTGTTCTCGGGCGACGACGTTTTCAAGCAGGTCAAAGTGCTGTCGGGCGGGGAGAGGGTGCGCTGCATGCTTTCGAGAATGATGATGTTCGGCTCCAACGTGCTGCTGCTCGATCAGCCGACAAACCATCTCGACCTCGAGTCCATCACCGCCGTCAACAACGGTCTTGCCGATTTCAAAGGGGTGGTCCTGTTTGCTTCGCACGACCACCAGATTATTCAAACCACCGCTAACCGCATCATCGAATTCCTGCCGGGAGGCGGGATGGCCGACGAACGGATGACCTACGACGAATACATCGAGCTGCGAAAAGGACAGGAGGCGAAAGAATGAGCGCAAATCTGAAGGAGGGCTTCTACGGCGACTGCAGTTCGCCGCTCGCCCGGCTCAATCTCGATGTGGCGTTCGGCCGTTCCGGCGGCAAAATTATCTGGCAGCCGCGAATCGGCTGCTGGTATGATGATCGTGTTTTCGCGGGCGCCGAGTTCCCGGAGCCGTACGTCGGCATGACCCTGCGGCAGATTTACAGCGAACTCGGCTGTTCCAACAGGAACTATTCCTTCAATTCATGCTTCAAGAGGGTCTATGACGAGCGCGTGCGTTTTTCATCGCGCGAACTCGGCCCCTATAAAATTGAGAACCGTATCGACACGCCGGCAGGCAGCATCACGCAGATCGAGCGGGCCAATACCTCCAACCCGGGCAGGTTCCCGGAAAAATGGTGGATTGCCTGTGAAGACGACATGAAGGTCATGATTTGGATCGAAGAGCATATGACCTGGCGCTGGGACGAAAAAAGTTACCGTAAAAACCTTGAAATTTGGGAGGGCTGCGGCGCGCCTGCGATTTATATGCCCCGCGTGAGTATTCAGGAAATGTTCGTCACAACAATGGGCGTCGAAAACAGTATTTATGCTTTAAGCGATTATCCCGACACGGTCGAGGCTTATTTCGCTGCTATGTCGGACAACCACATGCGCGAGATCGACCTCATTAACGATTCGCCGATTCAATTGGTTAACTTTGGCGACAATATTCACGCAGGCGTGCTTTCGCCGCGGCTTTTTGAGAAGTACGTTCTGCCCGAATACATCAAAAGAAACGAGAAGCTGCACCGGGCGGGCAAGTTCACCTTCGCGCACTGGGACGGCGATGTCAGGCCGCTGCTGCCTTATGTCCGTCAGTGCGGGCTGGACGGCGTCGAAGCGGTCACGCCAAAACCCCAGGGCGACGTGACGCTCGCCGAGGTTCGCGAAGCGTTTGGAGACCAAATCTTCCTTGTCGACGGCATCGCGGCGCTGCTCTTCTGTGAGGATTTTTCGCTTGAAGAACTCGAAGCGCAGGTGCTCGAATGCATCGAGCTGTTCGCGCCGAAACTGATTCTCGGAATTTCGGACGAACTGCCCTCCAACGGCAGCCTGGAACGCATCAAGTTTGTCGGCGATATCGTCGACCGCTACAATCGCTCGGTTTCACCGGCATAAATTTCGGACGGAGGTTTTATATGATGACGGCTCTGCTTGAAAAAAAGGCGTTTATCTGCGATATGGACGGTGTCCTCTACCACGGCAACAAACTGCTCGACGGCGTCGTCGCTTTTGTCAACTGGCTTATCGAGTCAAAAAAGGAGTTTATCTTTTTAACCAACAGTTCCGAGCGTTCGCCCGCCGAGCTGTCGCAGAAACTTAACCGCCTCGGCCTGGAAGTGCCCAAAGAGCGGTATTATACCAGCGCGCTCGCAACCGCCAGTTTTCTCAGCAGCCAGTGTCCGGGAGGCAGCGCCTACGTGATAGGGGAGGCGGGCCTGACCAACGCGCTTTACGATGCCGGGATGACCATGAACAATGTCAACCCGGACTACGTCGTGGTCGGCGAATCGAGAACTTATAACATGGAGAACATCGAGCGAGCCGTCCATCTTGTTCTCAAGGGAGCCAAACTCATCGGTACCAACCCTGACCTCACCGGACCGACCGAGAAGGGGATTGTGCCCGCGACACGCGCGCTGATCGCCCCGATAGAACTGGCGACCGGCGTGCAGGCCTATTTTATCGGCAAACCGAATCCGCTGATGATGCGCCACGCCAAGAAAATGCTCAATACCCACAGCGAGGATACGGTCGTCATAGGCGACCGCATGGATACCGACATCCTGGCGGGTATCGAGGCGGGTATCGACACCGTTCTCGTCCTCAGCGGCGTGACCGACGCGGCGGCGATGCGGAAGTTTCCGTATCAGCCGAAATATGTTTTCAACGGTGTGGGAGACATCATCGTCTGAATAAGAATACGCCAAAAAACGAGGGCCGGATGTCGATATCCGGCCCTTTAACATATTGGCTTACAGGATGTATACGCTTGGGAATCAGTTGTTCGCGAGGATATCCTTCACGCTGGTTGCGAGCCCCGCAATGGACTGGATATCACTTGGTACAATAATTTTTGTCGCCTGGCCGTTGGAGGCCGCAATGAAAGCTTCCAGGCTTTTGATGGTCAGGTACCCTTCCGCCGGTTTTGCCGCATTGATGAGGTCGATAGCTTTGGCGTTAGCGCTCTGAACGGCGATGATGGCTTCCGCTTCGCCCTGCGCTTCGCGTATTTTTGTTTCTCTCACGGCGTCGGCGCGCAGGATAGCGGCCTGTTTCTCGCCTTCCGCGGCGAGAATCTGGCTTTCTTTCTGCCCTTCCGCAATAAGGATCTTGCTGGCCTTTTCGCCTTCCGCGCGCAGGATGGACTCGCGGCGCTGGCGTTCGGCTTTCATCTGCTTCTCCATCGCGTCCTGGATTTCCGCAGGCGGCATGATGTTTTTCAGCTCGACGCGGTTGACCTTAATGCCCCAGGGGTCCGTGGCCTCGTCGAGGATGACGCGGATTTTCGCGTTGATGGTGTCGCGCGAGGTCAGGGTGTGGTCCAGCTCCATCTCGCCGATGATATTCCTCAGCGTTGTCGCGCTCAGCGATTCGATGGCGGTCAGCGGCCTTTCCACGCCGTAGGTGTACAGTTTCGGGTCCGTCACCTGGAAAAAGATGATGGAATCAATCTGCATGGTGACGTTGTCGCCCGTGATCACGGGCTGCGGCGGAAAATCGGCAACCTGTTCTTTCAGGGACACGATTTTCGCGATTTTGTCGATAAACGGGATTTTAACATGCAGACCCGTGTCCCAGGTCGTGTAATAAGCGCCTAAACGCTCGACGACATAGGCCTTCGCCTGAGGGACAATTTTGATGTTGGCGACGAGAATGATGAGAATGAACAGCGCGAGAACCCCGAGAAGAACCCATTGCATGATGATACCCTCCCTGTTTTATTCCGATAGTTTCTTTACGATAAACTTCACACCTTCGATGGCCTCGACGGTGACGGTGGCGTCTTTTTCAATCACCTCTCCGCCGGAGGAGCGGGCGGACCAGATTGTTCCGCCGGCTTTGACCTGTCCCTTGCCTTCGGTATTGTTGATTTCTTCAATCACAAGCGCGCGGGTGTGAAGAAAACGGTCGGAGTTGGTCGGCTGAAACTTTTTGGCCTTCATTTTTTTCACCAGCGGCCTCGTCAGCGCAAGCGCGAGCACGGAAACTGCCACGAAAATCAGAAGCTGCAGCCAGAACTGCACATCGAGCAGCGCAGCGATAAACGCGGCGAGGGCCCCCGCGGCGAACCAGATGGTAACGAGCTGAACCGTCGCGGCTTCGATAATGACAAGCACCACAAACAAGGCAATCCAAACATAAATCATAAAGTCCATCGGCGCGGCTCCTTTCTTACGCCATTCTATCACAGCGGCAGACGGTTCACAAGATACGCATGCAATTCATCCCGCCTTGACACCCCGCCGGCGCTTTGTTAGACTTACTGCGAAACAGTGGGGGAGTGAAACGTTTGAAAATCCTTGTCACGGGCGGCGCGGGTTTTATCGGTACCAATTTTATCTACCGTCTGCTTGAGCGGTATGAGGCCTATGACGTTGTTTGCCTTGATTTGCTGACCTATGCCGGCAATTTGAAGAACCTCGAGCAGGCGTTGGAGAATCCGCGTTTCCGTTTCATTAGGGGCGATATCGCCGACAGGCAATTGATCGAACCGCTCTTTGAGGCGGAGCGCTTTGACGCGGTGGTCAACTTTGCCGCCGAGAGCCATGTGGACCGTTCCATCTCCAATCCGGGTGTTTTCCTGATGACCAATGTCATCGGAACCCAGGTGCTGATGGACGCGTCGAGGAAGACGGGCGTCAAACGTTTCCATCAGGTTTCGACCGACGAAGTGTACGGCGACCTGCCGCTCGACCAGCCCGACTTGCTTTTTACCGAAAAAACGCCCATTCATGCTTCCAGCCCTTATTCCGCGTCAAAAGCATCCGCGGACCTGATAGCGCTCGCCTATTTCAGAACCTACGGCTTTCCCATTACGGTATCGCGCTGCTCCAACAACTACGGCCCCTACCAGTTCCCCGAGAAACTGATTCCCCTGATGATTTCCAGAGCGCTCTGCGATAAAAAGCTGCCTGTTTACGGCAACGGCTCGAACGTCAGGGACTGGCTCTATGTCGGCGACCATTGCGCTGCGGTCGACCTCATCGTTCATCGAGGCGTCCCCGGCGAAGTCTACAACATCGGCGGCAACACCGAAAAAACGAATTTGGAAGTGGTCAAAACAGTATTAGCCCAACTTGGCAAGCCGGAAAGCCTTATCGAATTCGTGCGCGACCGCGCCGGACACGACTTGCGCTACGCCATCGACGCCTCCAAAATCAAAGCGGAACTCGGCTGGGAGCCCGAAACCGCTTTCGACGAAGGGATGGCGAGGACCGTTGCCTGGTATTGTCAAAACAGCGCCTGGCTAGATGAAATTCTCACCGGCAGTTACAGGGAATATTACGCCGCGATGTACGGCGAAGACTGAATCATTGCCCACGCCTATTCAGTCAAAACCAAAAGTGCCCGGGTCTTACGCCTCGGGCACTTTTGCGTTGCATACCGCATGTGGACGCTATTAGCTTGAAACGGCATAAAAACATCAATATATTGTGCTTTCGGCTTGACAACGATGCTCGCTTATTATAAATTATTACAAGTTGAGCCCAAATTCAACAACAGGAGGAAACGCATGCAGAAGAATGTCAAAACCATCGGTTACCTTCCCGACGAAACACCGCCGCTATGGAAGTTGATTCCCTACGCGGTCCAGCAGGTGATCGTCATGTTCCCGGCCACCGTCACGGTTGCGCTGATCACGGGGTTTCATGTTTCCACCACTATTTTTGCCAGCGGCCTCGCGACGATCTGCTTTATCCTGGTTACCGGCCGGAAAATCCCCCTGTATTACGGTTCGAGTTTCTCTTATCTGAGCGCTATCATGGGGCTTATGGCACAGCAGGCGGTTCAGGACCAGTATCCCGCGCTCGACGACAGAATCGCGGTCGCCCAGTTCGGCATCGTCATGTCCGGTTTTGTCTCCATCGCGGCGGGAATTATCGTCAAGTTCGCCGGCCGCAAAATCATCGATAAAATCCTGCCTGCGTGGGTCACCGGCCCCATCGCGATGATCATCGGCCTGACGCTTGCGGGCGTCGCGCTCGGGGACGCCTCGACTTTCGGCGATTCAACCGACCCACTCACGCTGAAACTCGTCTGGACCGTTTCGCTCATCACCCTTGTCGCCACCATATTCTTCTCTGTTTACCTCAAAGGGATTTGGGGCCAGCTGCCGCTGCTGCTGGGGCCTATCGTCGGTGTAATTGCCGCAGTCATCATACTCAAAACGTCCGGCGTGGACCTTTTCAGGCAGCTGGAAGGCGCCAAAGACACCATATTCGCCCTGCCGAAGTTCACGCTGCCAAAGGCCAACTGGATGGCGGTCGCCGCGATTATGCCCATCGCCATCGCGACCATCCCCGAGTCGACCGCGCATGTCTACCAGCTGGATATTTATGTCAACGACCTGGCGAAGAAAAAGAATTCCTCTAAAAAATATGACATTGCCGACCGCCTCGGGTATAACCTCATCGGCGACGGCATCGGCGATATTGTCGCCGGTTTTGTCGGCGGCCCGGCAGGCACCAACTACGGCGAGAATATCAGCGCCATGGCAATCACCAAAGTATTTTCGGTTCCCGTGCTTATCGCGGCTTCTATTATCGCGATGCTGATTTCTTTCTTTACGCCCCTCATTAACGCCATCTACGCCATTCCGCTCGCTGTTATCGGCGGGCTTGAGATTTACCTCTTCGGCGCCATCGCGGCGCAGGGCATCGCCATTATGCTCGATAAAAAAGTCGACCTTTTCAGCGCCAAAAATATCGCCGTCATCGCTTCGATCATGGTCATCGGCATCGGCGGCCAATACAAGTTCGGAGGCAGCATCCCGTTCTTTGGCATGCAGGTGCCCTGCATAGCGGGCGCGGCTGTTTTCGGCATCGTGCTCAACCTGCTGCTGAGCATCGGCAAAAAAGATAAAGCAGCCGATGAACTCACGCAGCAGCCCGTCCCTGCGAACGACAGCGCAGAAAAAGTGTAAAAATGCCCCGGCGGTTCTTGCTCCCGGCGGCGCCTTGCGGCGCTGCCGGGGCTGACTTTTTACTCAAAACACTTTTCATTTTCTCTTTTTATAGTATAATGTAAAATGTGATTATATTATCGGTTCTGGAAGGAAGGTCATAGAGATGACGAGATTTATGAAAACTCTTCTGTTTTCGGCCGCTGCCGCCGGCGCTGCGGTGGTCGGCATCAAAATCAAAAACAAACGCCTGAGGCCGGCCAACGTCGCCAAAACCGCGGCGGGCATCGTTAAACTCAACATACCCGTGACCGGCGGTTACAACAACGGCGCCGCTTTGACGCCGCCGATGGGCTGGTCAAGCTGGAACACCTTCCGCAACAAAATCGACGAAGACCTGATTCTTGAAACGGCCCGGGCTATCAAAGCGTCGGGACTTGCCGATGCGGGCTATGTGTACGTGAATATCGACGACTGCTGGCAGTCGTCGATGAGGGACGCCGACGGCAGGCTGCAGGGCGATCTGGTCCACTTTAAAAGCGGCATCAAAGCCCTCGCGGAGAAAGTCAACGCCCTCGGGCTGAAACTGGGTATTTACACATCCAACGGTACGCTGACCTGCGAGGATCTGCCAGCGAGCCTCGGTTATGAACAAATCGACGCCGAAACATTCGCCGAATGGGGCATCGAATATTTCAAATACGATTTCTGTCATAACGTCCCCATTCCCATGCGCGCGCCTTATATCGAAAAAATAACCGTTTCCCGCGAGGGAACGGAAATCGCCGAGTTCGGCTGCGACGAAGGCATCCTCAGCGGCAACGCCTATATTATCGATGACGACAAGCTCGAGTCCGGCAAGTTCGTCGCCGGGCTTTCCGCCAACTGTGGCGCTATTGAATTCCCGGATATCAGCGCCCCGGAAGACGGCGAATATGTACTGACCCTCGCCATCCGGAAAAAGAGCAACAGCAACAAATACGCCGAAATCCTTGTTAACGGCAAGGACGTCTATAAAACCATTGTTCCGCCGACGCACTCCTTCAGCGCACAAGGCCGACACCAGGTCGCCGTCAAACTGCGCAAAGGCGGCAATTCCATCAAAATCTATAACCCCGTCGCCTCCCGGCAGGACAGCGCCGCCCTCCAGTACACCGCCATGGGCGAACATCTCAAACAGGCTGCGGAACGCTACGCCGAAAAACACAATCAGCCGGTCAAACCGATTGTCTATTCCATATGTGAGTGGGGCATCAATTTCCCTTGGCGCTGGGGCCGCCATGCCGGCAACCTTTGGCGCACGACGCCCGATATCAAACCCTTCTGGGCCTCTGTGCTGGCGATTTATGAAATCAATGTCAACCTCTATAAATATGCCGGGCCGGGTGCATGGAACGACCCCGACATGCTCGAGGTCGGCAACGGCAACCTGACGTACGAGGAGAACAAGTCCCATTTCACACTCTGGTGCATGATGGCGGCGCCGCTGATTCTCGGCAACGATATCCGCAAGCTGCTTAACGACGATATGACCCCGGACGAGAACAACTCGACTCTGCGCATCATCACCAACAAGGACGTTATCGCCGTCGACCAGGATCCGCTGGGCGTGCAGTGCAGGCGGCTGAAGACCAACGGCATCGCCGATACGCTCGTCAAGCCGCTCAGCGGCAACGAGGTCGCGCTTTGCTTTTTCAACAAAGGCGGCCAGCCGCGCCGCTTCGAGCAGAACATCGCCGAGATTGTCTGCCAGATGTATGTCGACCTGCCTTATACCGACTCCTACGAAGTCGTTGACCTGTGGGATAAAAGCGCCGCCGTCGTCGAGGGAATGGTTTCCGCCGAGGTCCCCTCGCACGGGGTGAAGATTTATAAAATTAAGGCGCGCGGATAAGGCGCAAGCGCAAGCGGGGGCGGAGTTCATCACCTGCCCCGATTTTTATCCGCCGCGTAAAAGGATGAACGGATGTATTACATTATCCTCGACCTCGAGTGGAACAACGCCTATGCATGGAAACTGCAGGGCGCCATCAACGAAATCATTGAATTCGGAGCCGTCAAACTTGACGAGAACCTGCAAGAGGTCGACACCTTCTCCTCTCTTGTCAAATCGCAAATCGGTAAAAAACTCATGGGAAGGGTCAAGCGCCTGACGAACCTGACCAACGCCGATATCAGCGTGGGCGAGCCGTTCAACAAGGTCGCCTCCGAGTTCCGCAAATGGGTGGGTACGGGCGATAATATCATCCTCACCTGGGGCGACGGGGATATCCGCGTCCTGCTGGACAACTACCGCTATTTCTGCGTCATCGAAAAGATACCCTTCCTGACGCGGTACGCTGATTTGCAGAAATATTATCAAAAAATGCACGGCTTGCATGCTTCGCGGCAGATTGGCCTGTCGGACGCGGCTGTTCGGCTGGAGATTGACCCGACGCTTTACGACACGCACCGCGCGCTGGGCGACAGCCTGCTGAGCGCCGAATGTCTGCGCAAGGCATTTGACCGCGACCTGCTTGCGGGTATGACTGTCTGCTGCGACGAAACTTTTTACAGCCGCCTTCTGTTCAAACCGACCGTGATTAAAAAACTGACCAACCCTTCCGTCGACAGGAAAGAACTGTTTTACACCTGCGAAAACTGCGGCCGCAAAGCCAAACGCCTGACCGAATGGAAATATTCCAACCAGTATTTCCGCGCGGAGTTCGTCTGCGAACCATGTGACAGAAAATACCGCGTCGGCGTGCGTTTCAAGAAATATTACGATTCCATCGACATCCGAAAAACCGCTACGCTTGTTTTACCCGGTGACGACGAAGAGTGCGGCTGCGCGGACGGTGAGCCCGAAGCGGGTGCTGCGGATTCGGCCGCCGAAGTTAACTAAATTTCTTAATTGAAACAACAATAGTTATCCGCTTCTGTATCGCGTAAGATGCACGCGCCCATTGTTCAACGCCGGCAACCGCTATATGGGGTTGTTGGCGAGTCTTTGTCAACTTCAATTATAAGCGGCAGTTCGACTTCCTCATACCGAAAATATTCCCCGTACGGGCGACCGGTATTCAAGCGAATACAACACAAACAATTTACGAAGCATACACCGTCAGCATATCGAGCGTGATATGGCCGCCGAGCGATTTGACAACGACCGCGTGACGGCCGAAAGAAGCGAACTCTGCCGAGAAAACGACGGCGGAGGGTAGCGCTTTTGCCGTGCATAAATCGACTTTGCCGACGGCCTCACCATCGACAAGAATTTGCATCGTTCCCAAATCCGGCGCTCGCGGCGCGTGGAGGTCGAAACGGCTGCCGATAACGTTCCATTTACCGAAAAGTCCGTAGCCGCCGATAAAACCTTCGCCGCCGGCGAAATCGAGAGAAGCGTCCTTTTCCCAGTCGGCTAACCGCTGGCCGGCGCCGAGCAGCGCGTCGAAGGCGTTGTAGCGCAAGGCGTATTCCGCCTTTTCGCCGGCGGCTTGAAATGACGAACAGCGAAAGCCGGAGAAGGCGTGCGTGGCGACCGCGAGAGGCAGCGCGCGCGTATCGGCGAGTTCGGCGCCGCCGGCTCGTTTGCCGTTCATGTCGAAGGTCAAAATGCTGCCGCGCAAAACGGCACGCAAGGCGGCGATGGGTTCGCCTGCATCGCCGTTGGCGATCGTGGTTTCCGTGCCTTTGCTGTCTCTTTCGACAAGGCGGAAACGCCCGTTTTCCTCAAGTATCAGAGCCGTACATCCGGCGAACGCGAGATCGTTGGGCATGGCATCAGAACGGTTTGAGTCTGGGCCCAGGATGCCGCCGTATTTCAGGATGAGTTCAACCGTACCGCTGATTTCGAGCGCGCAGTCCAGCGTGAAATCACGGTAGGCGCAAAGCAGGGGAACGACGGAAGGCCCGCCATGGCCGGTCAGGGCGAAACCGTCGCGCAGGGGTTCGTCCCATGCCCGCGACGCGATGGACAGCGTACCGCGGCGCTTTTCATCCAGGGAAGGGTACACGACGGTGAATTGCCCGTCGTGTACAAAGCCGCTCGGCGTCTGGCCCCATAGCCCGCAACGTTCCTCGGGCAGATTCCGGCTGTGCCAGTAGTTGCCGTCGAACCGCATCGACCACGCTTCGGGTAGATGCGCCGCTTCCTTTTCAGCCGCCCAGACGGCCTGATAATTCCGGTTTTTCGCCACGGATGTCGCGGGCGCCCAGACTTCGCCGCCATGTTCAAAACAGGGATAAAACTCGACGGGCGCGGGGAAATAGCCGTCCCTGTCCACGGATAAAATCACGCGGGGGCTTGACCAGGGACCTTCGGGCGAAGGCGCCGTCATGCACGCCAGCCCCCAGGAGAAACGGTCGCCGCTGTCGCACAGCAAAAGAAGCAGCCAGTCTTCCCTGCGCTTGATGAGGGTGGATGCGTACCCGCGTGTGAAACGGCCGAGTCTGCCGCGCTGCGCAAAATTGCTGAAAGCCGGTGAGGGCAGCCGTTGAAAAGGCCCCTGGGGGCTCAACGACCACGCGAGCGCCGCGCCGGAGTCGGCTGCAATATCCGCGGGCTGATGAATGGTATTCCACACGCAGGTATTCAGGCACCAGTCGTAGGCGAGCCAATACTTGCCGGAATCCTCATCGAAGCACATTACTGCGTCGGGGCAGTGATCCGCCGCCTCCGGGTATCCGTCGAAAACGAAACCGTCCTCAAACGCTTTTCCGAGGCATTCCCATTTCCCGCCGCCGTCGGAGGAACGGTATAGGACAAAGTGCGAAGGCGCGTCCGCCTTGATTTCATAGCCCGCCGGATAGAGCCCGGCATACACGTAAAGGCAGCCGCTTTTCGGGTCCTTAAAAAGCGAGGCGTTGACGCCGAACTCATAAGGCGGCCGGGAACGGTGTAATGTGGAAATTTTTTCAAAAGCGTCAAACGAGGGGTCGCCGAGGACGGGGTGCCTCAGCCAGCGGCCGGCGTTCTCTTTTTTTGCGTAATCAGTCATAAAGTTAATACAAAACCCTATTCAACAAAAGCCCCCTTTCGGAATGGGGGCAAGCCGATTACCATCGGCAAAGGTGAATGAAATACGCAGAGGGTTTTCATATCGGCATGCCGGCAAATGACCTTTGCTGTTTGCCTTCATGACGCCTTCGGGTTATTGCGTGATGCGCGCCGACCAGGAGAAGGAAAAGGATTTTGCCGGAGCCAGCGAGAGGATGCCACGCTTTTGCGAGATATCCTCTTTTTTCTCGTAACTGTCGTTGATGCCGTACCACGGCTCGATGCAAACGTAAGGCGCAGCCGGCTTAGCCCAGATGCCGAGGAACGGCGCGTCCCCGAAGTCGACTTCGACGGCGTAGCCGCGCCGGCATTTCAGCGTGATGCGCCTCGAACGGTAACCGCTCAGGAACAGCGCGTCGTTGACGAAAAGGTCCGGCGTGATCGTGATGGTGTCGGAATTGTCGAGCAAGGGATAGGTTTGCCCCGTCAGCAGGGCGTTTTCGTCGATACGCTCGGTACGCAGGGTTTCCGCCTGCTCGAAAACAAGCGTATCGCCGAGGTCGCAGTTGAAACCCGGATGCGCCCCGACGGAAAAGTACATCTCTTCGTCGTCCCTGTTCTCGACGGTGTGCGTAACGCGGATGCCTTCGGCGGTCAGTTGGAAATGAACCTCAAAACGGAAAGAGAACGGGTAACACGCGCGGGTGGAGGGCGAGTCGGTCAAAGTGAATACGGCGCTGTCTGGCGTGATGCGGCTGACGCTGAAAACGCTCGTCCTGGCAAAACCGTGTTTGGGCAGCGAATACTCCCTGCCGTGGCAGCGGTATTTGTCGTCGAGCAGGCGGCCGATGATGGGGAACAGAATCGGCGAGCGCCCGGACCATACCGACGCGTCGCCCTGCCAGAGGTACTGAGTCCCGTTTGCCGCCGAGCGCAAAGAACTCAGTTCCGCGCCCAAAGCGTTGATGTCGGCGGCAAACGTGCTGTTTTGAATACTGATCATCGTTTTTCGCCTCCGTATCATTGATAATGCCATTATATCAGCGTAACGCGCCTTTATCAATGCGGCGGAAATCCCGCAAGTGCAAGGCGCCGATATTGCCACAAACGTCCGTTAATGATAATATATTTTTTTAAAGGGGGACTTGCTTTGACGCGTAAAAAATGGCAGGTCGCCGCGCCGGATAAAAACGCGGCTCAAATGCTCGCAGAAAGCTGCGGGCTCAACCCCTATGCCGCCCTTCTCGCCTGCGCGAGGGGTATCGACACACCGGAGAAGGCGGCGGCGTTCTTTGACGCCGGCGCCGTTTTTTCAGACCCGTTTGAGCTGCCCGATATGCGCGAAGCCGTTGATACCGTCAACACTGCCGTCGAAGCGGGTGAACGCATCGCCGTTTTCGGCGATTATGATGCCGACGGGGTGACGGCGGCCGCGCTGCTTGTGTCTTATCTGAAAATGCGGGAGGCCGACGCCTTCGCTTATATTCCCGAGAGACTGACGGAAGGTTATGGCATGAGCGCCGACGCCGTGGAAAAACTGGCGGCCGACGGAGTGAAACTCGTTATTACGGTAGACAACGGCATCAGCTGCCTGGACGAAATCCGCCTTGCGAACGCTTTGGGTATGAATGTCGTGG
>Ga0116184_10002024_pt1 | contig 18297 bp, 16 predicted proteins | sample AD_JPNNA5_MetaG_FD_89886 | JGI IMG/M metagenome (GOLD analysis project Ga0116184, IMG submission 89886) | Active sludge microbial communities of municipal wastewater-treating anaerobic digesters from Japan - AD_JPNNA5_MetaG | ecosystem: Engineered > Bioreactor > Anaerobic > Digestate | place... | reverse complement strand
TTTGTCTGAAAAGTGATATTGGCGTATTTAAGTTTGAAATTTGTTTGAAATTGCTGATTGAATTTATTGAAAAATTTGATTTGATAATCAATAGCATTTTTATTTCCTTCAATTGTCAAGAATTCAACCGGTTTGTTGAATTTAATATTTTTTAAAAAGTGCATTAAACCAATAATATTTCCACCTGTGCCAGTACCAATGTCAAGAATTTTCAAATCAGTTTTGTTGTCAATTGCTTCTTTAATTTTTCCGTGAGCATATAAGTCTTGAAAAATAAAGTAACATTCAATTAAACTTCTTGGAAAATAAGTCCCGATATATCTTTTATTGGCTGTCTCGTCATTCCTTAGATTGACATCAACATTTTGTCCTGGTTGGAAAACTCCGCCTAGTTCTTCAAAAATGAAGTCATCTAAGTATTTTGGTATCTCTGCCATTTTCTGTGTCCTTTTTTACTATTGTTGGTAACGTTTGGTAGACGCAATACAAATATAGTTATTGCGTAAATGCAAATCTTAACTATTGCGTCTATCAATTTATAAATAATTATATATATTTGTTATACAAATAATTAAATAAATAAAATGTTTTTATTACGCAGTATTAATTATATTTGTACAACTTAAGATTTATTAACATGGACGTGCAAAATTGGCTATTACTTTTTGAAAAAAAACTTATTATTCAGCGATACAGTAACGCAACCAACGAGAATTATAAAAGCTGTGTTTCACAGTTTTTACAATTAGCCTCTAAGAAATTTATACACCCTAAGCATATTTCAGCTACGGATGTAGAAAAATATGTCTTTTGGCTTATTAAAAAGAAGAATATTGGAGATTCCTATCAGAGAATGACTATTGCAAGTATTGAAAAATTCTATTCTTTGGTGCTTAATAAAACAATTAATCTTAAACACCTTTATCCCAAACGAAAAACACATGCCTTGCCCGAATATTTAAGCAAGGCGGAAATTAAACGTATGCTCGAAGTGGAAAACAATATTAAACACACATGCATTATTGAATTGTTGTATTCAGGTGGTTTGCGGTTGAGTGAGTTGCTGAACTTGAAAATTTCCGATATTGATTCTAGTAGCATGATAATACATATTCGAATGGCAAAAGGAAAAAAAGATCGAAAGGTAATGTTGTCTGCCGTGCTGCTTGCCCATCTTAGAAAATATTATAAAACATGGTTCCCATCGGAGTTTTTGTTTGAAGGCCAGCATGGCGGACAATACTCGGAGCGAAGTGTACAGGCTGTGGTGCGCGATACAGCAAGGAAGGCCGGGATTAGGAAGTCGGTAACACCACACATGCTGAGACATAGTTTTGCCACGCATTTGCTTGAAAACGGAACAGATATCCGATATATTCAGGAATTATTAGGACATCAATCTGTAAAAACAACTGAAATTTATACGCATATTGTTGATATTTCAAAATCTAAAATAAAAAGTCCGCTTGATTTGCTCTAGTGGTAGATTAATCGAAGTTTACTATTATTTTTAAAAAGGGTGCTATTCCATTTTTAAAAAAGTTAATGCTTTCCCTATTTTTTCTTTGGCTTCTTTATCTTTTTCATTATTGTATGCCGCTTGTATATCGGGAAAATAATGGGTAAATTCCGAATTGGAAATATATTCGGCTGCCAATACTCTTATGTTCGCCGAAGAGTCATATAATAGTCCTTGTACCCACCGCTTGGCATCCCATGAAATAGTGGATTGTAAGTAGTTTAAAGCTTCTTTTTTTTCTGCTTCTTTTCCGTATAATAAAACACTATATAAAGAGGCTTCTTTTTTAAGCATTTCTTTGGTAAATAGTATTTCTTTATTAAATAAGTCAGGTCTTACGCAATTTTCAGGGTATGTTATTGTTTCTTTATTCAATGTCCAACGTACCATACGGGGTATTAGCCATCTCATTCCGGGAGTTGCTTCGGGGTGTGCAATGCTGCTGAAAACTTTTCCTTTGCCATAGGTGTTGCCAATAAAAAATGGTTTGTTATTGGTCATATTACTGGGGGCATCGCCTTCTTCATGTACGTCGCTTTGCATTACAGCAAATGTTTTATATGTAATAGAATCAGGAGCATCTACCAATACCGGTCCTTCATAATAATAAACAAAACAAGTATCGCGATTCGCTAGTTCGGGGAAAATTTTCTTTCCTGCTTCGTTCAATGTAAATTTGGCTAATCCATGTCCGCGGTTGTCATGTTCTATATCGATGCCTTGTGCTCCATTCATCTGCAGACAGGCATATTCAGGGGTGTTCGTGAGTAAATAGGCGCCGGCACAAATGCCAACAATACCATGTCCTGCTTTTACAAATTCTTTTATTTTTAAATGGTTTTCATATCCCAAATTTAAAAACTGACGAGAACCTCCTCCTCCGGGAATGATGATGGCATCTAATGTGTCCAGACATCCGGAAGCGATATCTGCCGATGTTATAGCTGTTACGAGCATACCGGTATCAATCTTTACTGCTTCTATTGTTTCCCATATACAGGTTTGTGCACCGCCATGTCCATCGAAAACACCTACCCTTATTAAATTTGATTTATTTGTTTTTTCAGAACATGAATACATAAATGATCCAAAAACGAGAAGGGAAAATAGCAACTTTTTCATAATGCAGGAATTGAAATTTGGTTAAAAATACAACAAATATTTATTAGAAACAGAAGAAAATACGGCTTCGTAAAAAACGAAGTTTTTATTTATTTATCTGGTTGTACTTATTTGAATTGGTCGGGTCTATTTTTTTACAAATATCCACTACTTTGGTTTTATCGGTAGTACTAATGGTATTATTGGTAAAAATATTTAAAATTTCATCGGTTTTGGCAATAAAAAACAATTGCATGAGGTATGAACCGGGTTTGTTTTCATGTACCGTTTTAAGTTTATCGAAAGAAGCGGTAATAGCGGCTTTTCCGGTAACGGCATTATCAATTAACATGTCCAATCCTTTTCGGTGATAATTATAAACAGCTTCGCGGACAGGACTGTAAACATTATTCAATAAATTTTCAATGAGCCAATATCTGTTTTTCTGAGAAGAACTTTCGTACCCTTTCCATCCCGGATCTGCAGTGCTTTGCGCCGATGTAATAATGCTCTGTGCTTTTTCAAAATAAGGATTGCCGCCAAGCAATTGATAGGAATCGAAATCGTATCCGATAATTAAGTTGGCATAATAAGCTAAAAGTGATGTTAGATTAGAGGTAAATGTACCTTCATTATAGTCGAGGGGCTGATATTCTATGTAATTAAATTGAATATCTTTATCAATCATATTTAGCAAAACAGAATTATAAGCGCTTTTATAAATAGGTCTTCTCGACTGTACTTGTAATGTTCCTTTAAACTGATCAGCTTCTTTACTCGATATAGTCAGCATAATAGTACATTCAATTTTTTCTTCAGTTTCATAGGTATAATTGGTCCATTTTTTTGAATTCATAAATTCATAAATGGATGCTTGTAATGTTTCGTAAATTTTTTTATCGCTCGACTGAATCTGTTGCGTATTTACACTAACAATACAATTCAGCTCTTGGGTATAAGCTTTATTAGTAGAAAGTAAAAATACGCCAATAATTAGAACGTATGTATATTTAAGTATCTTAATCATTTTAAAAGGGATATTATTTTATTGACAATATCTTTTGCAACTTCTTTTTTATCTTTTAACTCAAAATTAGTAATATTATTATGATTGTCGATAATTGTTATTTTATTTGTGCTAAATTCAAAACCGGCACCTTTATCATTAAGTGAATTTAAAACAATGAAGTCGAGGTTTTTACGTTTTAGTTTGTTTTTTGCATTTTCCAACTCATTGTTAGTTTCGAGAGAAAACCCAATTAAGACTTGATTCTTTTTTTTCTTTTTCCCGAGAGCTGCTAATATATCGGTGGTAGATTTTAATTTTAGTATGAGTTCGTCGGATGACTTTTTAATTTTTTGATTTATTTTGTTTTCAGGTGTGTAATCAGCAACAGCTGCGGCCATAATAGTAATGTCTGAATCATTAAAATGAGTCATACAAGCATCTAGCATTTCTTCTGCACAACTTACATCTATACGCTTGATTAATGGGTTGTTAATTTGTAAATGAGTAGGTCCGCTAACAAGTGTAACACTTCCTCCATTTAATGCAATTTCTTCGGCAATACAAAACCCCATCATTCCCGATGATCTGTTGCCGATAAATCTTACAGGGTCTATTGCTTCGTACGTTGGACCAGCTGTTACTAAAAATTTCTTACCGTTTAGTTTTGATTTTTTTTTTAAATCATTTTCAATAAAGCGAATAATTTGTTCAGGCTCTTCCATTCGTCCGGAGCCTTCATATCCGCAGGCTAGAAATCCTTCAGCAGGTTCAATTATTTCGATATTGTTTTCTTTTAAGTAGTTCAAATTTTTTTGTACCGCAAAATGTTGAACCATTTTACAGTTCATAGATGGGGCAAGGTATATTTTTTTATTAAAAGCAATCAGTGATGTAGAAAGCGCATCGTCGGCAATACCGTTGGCTAATTTACCTATAATATTAGCTGTTGCAGGAGCAACAATAAAAATATCGGCCCAATCGGTAAGCGAAATATGTTCGGTTGAATAATCGTTGTTTTTACTAAATAAGTCGGAATAAATTTTATTGCGTGAAAGTGTTTCCAGCGTAATAGGAGTAATAAATTCGAGGGCGTTATGGGTGCAAACTACCTTAACTTCGGCACCTGCTTTTTGAAGTAGCCTAATAAGGAATGCTGATTTATATGCAGCAATTCCTCCGCTTATTCCCAATAAAATCTTTTTGCCTTTCAGCATTTTAGATATATTATGAAAGCACGTCTTTTGCCGGATTTCTAAAATATATTTGTCCGTTTAAAAATTCATGAATAGCAATAAGCGTAGGTTTCGGTAAATGTTCGTAGTATTTAGCAATTTCTATTTGTTCTCTATTTTCAAATACTTCTTCTAAATTATCGGTAGCAGATGCAAATTCGGAAAGTTTACTGTTAAGTTCTTCTTTCATTTCTAACCCAATTTGATTTGCTCGTTTGGAAAGAACAACTACTGTTTCGTAAATATTACCCGTTGGTTTAACAAAATCTGTTATTTCTCTGGTAACGGTATTTGTATCTGTTTTTACTTTTTTATAATCCATACTGATTTATGATTTGGAATTATTTATTTTGTTGATTTCTTTTAATGCTGTTTTATTAATATTTTCAGCTTCTTTTAGGTATTTTGACTGAGGATATTCCGATATGAAATTATTATATGCTTCAACAGTCGACTGAAAACGATCCATCTTTTTTGATGAGATACTGAAGTTTGCATACAAATAGTTTGCTTTTAAAATATAATATAAACATTCTTCCTTAAAAACAGAATTAGGGTAATTTTTCACGGTATTTTCAAAGGCAACAATAGCTGCTTTATAATTTTCTGTTTTGTAATATAATTTTGAAATTTCGAATTCTTTTATTTCCAGTTTAGCACGAAGATCGTCAATTAATTTATTGCAAGTTGCAATAGAATCGCTTTTGGGATTGGTATTAACAAATAATTGTAATTCTTTAATAGCAGTAATTGAATTTGTTTGATCGAGCGAATAGGAAGGTGATTCTAAGTACATACAATATGCAGATAAAAATTGAGCTTCGGAAACGTATGTGCTTTTAGGAAAGGTTTTATAAAATAACTTAAAATAATAAGAAGCGGTTTCATAATCCCCCAATTTATAATAGCACATGGCATTATAATAACTTATTTTTTCTGCGTATTCCGACCCTCTGTAATATACAATTAAATCTTCATAAAGGATTTGGGCATGATAATAATCCTCTTTATTAAAGTAATCGTCAGCGGCAGCATATTTCGCTTTTAAGTCGGTACTTTTCGAAATTTTATTAAACTCTCCACAAGAAATGATAGAGCCAATAAAAATGAAAAAGAATAATAATTGTGCTATTTTTTTTAACATCGTGCAAAAATACAAATTTCAATTGAATTACAAAACGTAATTTTTAATGTAAAAGTATATCTGAAGAATAAATTTCATCCTTTTGAAAAAAAAGCAGCCTCTTTTTGTGCGTAAATTTGTTTAGTATGTTGATAAACAATATTTTAAATTGTTGAAATTTATAAAGCTTAATATTAGAAAATCTTTATAATTTTGCATCGTTATTTTTAAAAATTAACCTTAAAATATAAAACAGTGGACATTTTTGAAAAAGTATTACAAAAACCGGGTCCTTTAGGGATGTGGTCTGACCATGCTGACGGATACTTTATGTTTCCAAAACTAGAAGGGGAAATTCAACCTCGTATGAAATTTATGGGAAAAGAACGCCTTACATGGAGTTTAAACAATTATTTAGGATTAGCAAACCATCCAGAAGTTAGAAAAGCCGATGCTGATGCAGCCAAAGAATGGGGTTTAGCATATCCAATGGGAGCTCGTATTATGTCGGGACAAACAAAATACCATCAACAATTAGAAAAAGAATTAGCCGCTTTTGTAGGTAAAGAAGATTCATATTTGTTAAACTTCGGTTATCAAGGGATGGTTTCTATTATTGAAAACATGGTTGACCGGAAAGATGTTATTGTATACGATTCCGAAGCACATGCTTGTATTATTGACGGAATGAGATTACATATAGGAAAACGCTTTGTTTATCAACATAATGATATAGAAAGTTGCGAGAAACAATTGCAAAGAGCTACTAAACTAGTGGAAGAATCGGGCGGTGGAATTTTGGTTATAACGGAAGGTGTTTATGGCATGTCCGGTGCACAAGGGAAACTTAAAGAAATTATTGAACTTAAGAAAAAATACAAATTCCGCTTTTTAGTTGATGATGCGCATGGTTTTGGAACAATGGGGAAAACCGGTGCCGGAACAGGTGAACATCAAGGTTGCCAGGATGGAATTGATCTTTATTTCGCCACTTTTGCTAAATCAATGGCCGGTATAGGCGGATTTATTGCAAGTAAAAAAGAAATTGTGAAATATCTACGTTTTAATATGCGTTCGCAGATTTATGCCAAATCATTACCTATGCCTATGGTTATTGGTGCTTTGAAACGTTTGGATATGATTCGTACGATGCCTGAATTAAGAGAAAACCTATGGAAAATTGTAAATGCCATTCAAAAAGGATTTGTTGAAAGAGGTTTTGATATTGGGGGATCAAATACGCCGGTAACACCGGTTCATTTAAAAGGGGGTGTTGCTGAAGCAACTAACCTAACGTTCGACTTAAGAGAAAACTATAATCTTTTCTGCTCAATTGTAACTTATCCGGTTATTCCGAAAGGGATGATTATTTTACGTATAATTCCAACTGCTGTTCATACTATGGAAGATGTGCAATATACGCTTGATACTTTTTCTGCGATTAAAGACAAATTACATGCAGGGAAATATGCTTCTGATGATGTATTAAACATTTCAAAAGTTTTTGAAAACCTTCAAAATAAATAATTGATTGTTTTATAACTAACGTGAGAAAAAGCCCATTTCTGTTTGAAGTGGGCTTTTTTATAATGGAAACGTTTTTACGTACTATTTATTTTTTATTACTTTGTTAAAGTATTGATAAGAGGATGTTTCTACCTTAAGAAAATATATCCCCGTAGAAACATTACTTAAATCTATTTCTAGTACGTTTTCCCCTTCTATTAAATTCTTGGAAAATTGTTTTATGGTATTGCCTAAAATATCCATAACACGAATCTGGGCATCTGTTTTGTTATTTGAAAAGATGTTAACAAATAACTCCGTTGATAAAGGGTTGGGATAAATCCGTACGATTGCTGTTTTGTTTATTTCATTAAATCCAACACTTGTAATGTTAATTTCTTTAGTTACGGTATTCGATAATCCGCAACCATTGGTAGTTGTTAGCTGAACATTATATTTACCTGTTGTTGCAAAAGAGTGAGAAGGATTAATATCTGTAGAAGTATTCCCATCACCAAAACTCCACAGGTATGTGATTCCGTTGGTGGATGTATTGGTACATGTTATGTTTCCTAAATTTTGCGTATAGGTATAATTCGCCGTTGGGGTAATTGGTGTATTCGGCATCAATTTAATATTACGTATAACGGCATTTCCATCGGAAACACTAATATTGCTTATCGTTTTAGATTGATATCCAGTGGCTGAATAAGTTAAACTCCATGTTCCTGCTTTAATTGGTCGGTAATAATTCCCGAAAGGAATTGAAGAATATACCCATGAACTATCTTTATCATGACTATTTACAAATATTTTAGCCTGTATTGGTTTTCCTGTACACGAATCGGAAACAACGCCTTTTATTCCGTTTAAGCATTGTTCGGTATAATTCATCATGGAACGGTACAATGAATTCCAATAATTGTTTAGTGATTCGCTCTCTCCCATTTTTGTTGATGAAATCTCTAAGGTAACTTCACGGCAATGTTTAAAGTAATTCATATAATCTTGTCGTCCTCCGGTTATTACGTACCAGTCCCCTCCTTCTGTTATTCCGCTTGAATAGGTGTCTGTGAAATAACCAGATAAAGAATATTTTGGACCTAAAACCTGGCAAGTGTCAGCAAATTCATTGGAAACTAATCGCCACCAGTCATCATCAGCATGTTTGCGACTAGCAGATGCCCAGGTATCCCATGGGAAATTAACGACTTCTGCTCCCCCATGAAAATTAGCACCCATCACAAAATTTAACGTATCAGCTAAATTCATCATGGTTTGTGTTTCAGGTTGGTACGAATTTCCATCCGGATGTGCACCGGCACGAGGATCTCTGTAATTTCGGTTCATGTCAACGCCGTTCGCATTCTCTCTTCTTGCATTAACAATAGTAGTTCCTGATGACGAATTATAGTATGTACCATCGGGATTTGTATTGGGTAAAATCCACAATTCTATAGAATCCACAATTTCTTTAACACGTTGGTTTGTTTCATAATTAGACAATAAATAATCAATATATCGAAGGAGTATAACAAAACCTGTTGTTTCATCTCCATGAATAGTAGAACTCCATATAAATTTAGGTTTTGAAGCTTTTTGGTTTACATTTGACGTTAATTTGCCTGCAATAATTTTTCTTCCACTCGATAACGTTAATAATTCATATTTTTTGAATAAATTCGAATAACTTGTTTGATAACCGGTCATCATCTGTTCGTAAACACTATACGTAGGATAACGATCCCAATTTTGCATTTGCGCAACGGTGGTTGCCATGGTAATAGCCCTTGATGAATTAGGTAGTATAAGGGAATAAGGGATATTTAAGGCTGTAAATTGCAAAAACTGTTCTTTGTTAGCATAAGCAATTACTTGATTTGTTTTTACATTAAAATAATCAACCGATAAAATATGGGTTAATAAGGTATCTATTTGTTCTTTTGAATCAACATAAAATTGAATAGATACCGAATTATTATCCTGAAATAGCGAGTCGTGAATGTCTGTTTTAGTATAATTCGTTTGGGCTAATACTACTTTTGAAAAGAATATAAAAAAAAAATAAAGGGTCCACTTCTTAGTCATAAATCATTTTTTAGCATCTGTAAAATTAGAAAAAATACGATGAAATTCCAATTAATTATATAAATATTTTAATCTGTTGTATGTTTTGATGTAGGTTTCAAAAAGGCATTCTTCTTATACCAATTGTAAATTTAAAATAATCCTAAGGATATTTTAAATTTTACAATGGTAATGCCGATGACATATATGTTATAGTACAATTTATTGGACTATTACATATATGCAATCGGTATTAATAATTGCCTGTCCATTTTCTTAAAAACCATTCACTTGATAAAAGAATTAGAATAATTACAAAAACCCAAAAAAGATTTATTAAATCTATATATTGTTTCTGATTATAGGATACCGATTTAATATCGTCTCTTTTATTAATTTCTTTTAACAGTAAATCGAATTGTGAGGGGTAATAAAGCTGTCCATTATTGTTATGAGCAATATTATATAATAGTTTGTGGTTTGCTTCTGTTGTAATAGATTCTTTGTTTAATGCGATAATATAAAAAAATCCTTTTTTGGTATAGGTGCTATCTCCTATTTTAACTTTTCCTTCGTATTTATATTCGCCGGCAGGCATAATCCCTGCGTTTAAATGGTATGCATTGTTTGTTTTATTAAAAGTAAACGGATAAATTTTATTTTCTTTATTATAGATGTTCATTGTAACTTCTGGGGTATTTATTAGTTCGTCGCTTTGGTTGTATACTTCTGCATTAAATTCAATTTGCTCATACTCGTTGAAACGAGCGGTGTTGCTAATTCTAAATAAGCCTTTTTCTGAAGTAACAGAAAGGTATTGAATTGTTTTTTTTATTACATTTTGAATAATATCATAATTTTGATTTTTTTGATAATTCATTAATTTCCATTTCCATATTCCGGTACCGGCTATTACAGCGATTTTTGTATTATTTGTATTATTAAATAGGATTAAAGGAATCTGAGTTGGTACGGCATTTATGTTTTGAAAAAACAAGGTATTGGTAGATTTAGCCGTTTTGTAATTTCCAAAAGGGGCATCTAATGGAGGTAAATCATCGGTAATTTGAACTAAGTCATGCTCTATTGAGAATAGTGGGAACGCTGAATTAATCACAGGACGAGCTTCGTTTAAAGAATTTTTATTATTAGTTATTATTTGAAGTCCGGTAAGTTGAAGGTTAAATGCAGCAATGTCCGACTTTTCACCTAATATATAAAGAATAGGGATGTTGAATGTTTTGTTTGATTCGAGTATTTTTTTTATAGGATATGTTTTGGAAGGAAGTTGATGTAAAATAATTGTATGATAATTAGTGATGGAGCCTGTAAAATCGGCTGCTTGAAAAACAGAAACTTGATAATTATCGTTTTGTTCCAAAAATTGTTTAATTGTTGATATATCAGGATCTGGAGCGTGATATAGAATTAAAATATTTTGTTTTTTATCTGAAATATCGATGTAAAAAGATTGATAATTATTTAAGGTTGATATTTCCCCGTCAATAGGGTCTATAATAACATTGTATTTTTGCAATCCCGATTTATTGGCATCTAGTTCTAAAAAAACACGTTGAGTTTTAATTTCTGAATTAAAATCAAGTATTTGGGAATAAAGTATCTCTTTATCTTTAATAATACTAAGTTTCGATGTTTTTCCATTGCATTTCTTTGCTTGAACGACTATTTCTACCGGAAATTTATTTCCCATAAATGCACTTTTATTATGATTTACAGAAGATATTCGTATGTCTTTATAAATTGTAGTATCCCCTAATGCCATTGAATAAATGGGGAAGTCGGCAAAATCGGTCATATACAACGGATTTTTCCCTTTATTATATATTCCATCAGTAGCGAGTACGAGTGCTCCTATATTGCGATTTGCATACACCGATTTCAACTCATCCATTATTAATGAAATATCTGTTAGTTTGTCAGAAAAATGAAATGTGTCTTTTTCTAAAACAGTATTTCCAAAGGAATACGTTTTTACATCGTACTTTTCTTTTAACTGCTCAATAAATCCATTTAGGTTTTTAAGATATTGTGTACGATAAAAAGAAGAATCTTTATTAAGACAGATAGATTCTGAGTTGTCTTGTGCAATAATGATAATTGGTTTTTCAATTTTTCGTGTTAGGTGTTCAATTAGGGGAGAAAGTAATAAAAAAGCGATAATAGAAATACTTATAAATCGAATACCAAATAGTATTTTTTTTATGCTCGGGGTAAAATTAAAATTTTTGTTTCTAAAATATAAAATAATAGAAAAAACCACACCTAAAAGGATACAGATAATTATAAACCAAAAAGGGTATTCTGTTTTAATAAGATATTTCATGTTAATGCAAAGATAATTCCTTTTATAAAATAGGTAAATTTAATCTTAACGAATCGGAATTTAAAATTGTTAATGAAGCAAAATCAATATCTGTTTTTAGGGTATCTATTAAGGGTGTTTTGTTAAAATACGATTTAAAACAACGTATAACACCGGCATGTGTAATTACTCCTATTCGTTTCTGTTTTTTTACTATTATTTCATCTATAAAGCTTGTAACACGCATATTGAGGATATTAAAACTTTCTCCGTTCGGAGTGGATTGTGTTAATATATTTCTTATCCATGTATCCGATTCTTCCCTGTCAATTTCTTCCCACTTCTTCATTTCCCAATCGCCAAAATTCATTTCTATTATTCTTTTATCTGTTACTATGTCTGGTTTTAATACCATTGCATTTTGAATTTGTTGCGAAAGCATTAAACATCGTTTTAGCGGACTTGAATAAAGAATATCTATATCTTTGGGTAGCCACTGTATTAGCTTTTTCGATTCTTCATTAAATGTTTCTAGAACATCTATATCCGATTGTCCGTAACAGATTCCTTTTTCTATGAATGGTTTGGTATGTCGAATTAAATAAATTTCCATATTCCTGCAAATGTTAAAAGTATTATTAATTCTGCAATCTGCTCTACCGCTCCCAAACAATCGCCGGTATAGCCCCCAATCCATTTCTCGAAAAATCTTTTTGAGAAAAAATAAAGTATCAACAAAGGAATTAAAACAATGATAAATAAAGGAGTAATATAACATAATGCTATAAAAGGACTTAATCCAAAAATAAAAGCCCCTATTACTTCTTTGTAGGTTTTTGTTTTAGAAATGGGTTTCGATTTGCTTTTTTCATCATCTCGTGAATATATGGAGGTAAATACAATGTTTATAGCTGTTAGTCTTGCAAGAGAATGGTATGTTATAAAAATTAATAATAGGGGTATGTAATTTACTATATCAACAGCTGCAATAACAGCGTTTAATGCAACATATTTTATACCGATTAAAAATATTAATGAGATTACTCCGTATGTTCCTATACGACTATCTTTCATAATATCTAATATTTTTTCTTTGGTCCATCCTCCCCCAAAACCATCAAATGTGTCTGCTAGTCCGTCTTCATGAAAAGCACCCGTAATTAAAATGCCTGTAAGCATTGATAATAGGATAGCAATAGGCATACTAAAAAATTGAGCAAAAAGCCATAATACAAAAAACGATAAAGCCCCAACAATCCAACCAATTAAAGGGAAATAACGAGATGCCTTGTTAATGATATCGGTGTTATATCCTGCATCGATAGAGCAAGGAATTCGGGTGTAAAACTGAAGCGCCGCCAAAAATATGCAAAACTCTTTTTTCATCTATTCTTTTTTGCTTATACCGGCCGACTCAAAACTAGACATTTCATTTAAAAAATTAATTGCCGATTGAATAATAGGAAAAGCAACAGCAGCTCCAGTACCTTCGCCTAATCTTAAATTTAAATCTAACACTGGCTTTGCTTTAAAGTGTTTAAGCATTAAACGGTGTCCCTTTTCATTAGAGGTATGACAGAAAATGCAATTTTTTAAAATATTTTTATTAAGTTGGTATGCTGCCAACAAGGCGGAAGAGATAATAAACCCATCAATTAATATGACCATATTTAGTTCCGCTGCTTTTAGCATTGCTCCCGCTATCATCGCTATTTCGAAACCACCAAAAGTAGAAAGTGTTATTAATGGGTCACTAGAAGAATTATGGGTATTTAAGGCTTGCTGTAAAATAGCTGTTTTCTTTTTTAACCCTTCTTTGTTATGACCTGTACCTTTTCCAACACATTGGTCAATAGGGATTCCGCAATATCGACTCATTAATAAGGCTGCTGATGAGGTGTTTCCAATCCCCATCTCGCCAAAAGCAATGGTATTACAGCCTTTTTTATATTCATTTAATACTATTTCGGCTCCTTTATTTATTGCCATATTACATTCATCTAAAGTCATGGCAGGGATTTTCAAAATATTTGACGTGCCTTTCCTTATTTTTGCATGAATTAACATTTCCGAATTTTCAAAATCAGCATCTACTCCGGCATCCACTATTTTTAATGCAATGTTGTGTTGACGACAGAATACGTTAATGGCAGCTCCCCCATTTAAAAAGTTATACACCATTTGCGTTGTAACTTCTTTTGGATAAGCACTTACCCCTTCTGCTGTAATTCCATGATCTGCGGCAAAAACAAGAAGGCTTGGGTTTTTTATTACCGGACTAAGGGTGTTTTGAATTAGGCCTATTTGTATGGCTATATTCTCCAGCAATCCGAGAGAGCCAAGTGGTTTGGTTTTAGTATTAATTTTTTGAATGAGTGCTTGTAAAATTTCCATTTTTTATTATTTTATTTTTATAGGTATTCCTGAAATCATTAAAAATACGTCGGTGGCTTTGCTCGCTATTAGTTGATTTATACGACCTTGTATTTCGGTAAATTTTCTAACCGAGAGTGTATCTGCATGAACCCCCATCCCTATTTCATTAGAAACAATAATGAAGGTGCATTCTTGTTTTGTCAATTTTTCAAATTCTTCAACCGCTTGTTTTATCGTTTCATCAACAACAAATGTATTATCTGTAAAAAGATTGGTAAGCCACAATGTAATGCAATCTAAAACAACTACCTGTCCAGTAAAATCGTGGCTCGAAATATATTTCTCTTCTTCAATGGTAGTCCATCTTTCATCTCTATCTTGTTGATGATGTTCTACTCTCTTTTTAAAATCGGAATCCCATATTCTTGCCGTAGCCAGATAAATAGGATGCGTTGAAAGCTCCAAGCCTTTTTTTTGAGCAAAACTACTTTTCCCTGATCGTTCTCCTCCAGTTATATATATAATTTTCGACATGAATTAAATTTCTGTTAATTCTATATTCCAGAAACCACCGGAATAATTGTGTTCTTTATACTCCTTAAATATATAAATTTTATCATTCACTTTAAAATCAACTGGCTTTTTAAAAATAGGCCCGTCGAAAACAAATGAGTGATATTCTCCATTCTCCCCACAGGGGTCGATATTCGGAGGTAAGTCAGCTACAAAATCAGCATTTATTATTCTTCCAACAAATGATGAATCCAAGTATTTTTCGTTAATACAAACAACAATAGACTTAAATCCCAAATCAATAAATTCTTTAAGTACATCATTGGAATTCATTTTCCATAATGGAAAAACCGATTGAATATCCATCATAGAAAGTTGTTTCTCCCTATATTCTTTTACATCTTCTAAAAAGATATCGCCACTTATGCAATAATTAATTCCTTCATTTTTTTTCTTTTCCCAATATTCTTTCATCATTTTTTCATACGTTTCATTTGAAACATCGTCGGGAAGAAATATTTTATTAATGGGAATACTCATATTTTTTGATTGCAAATCGAGCAATGACTCTCTTATTCCGTGACCGGAAACCCGTTTATTTTTTTTATTTAATGTTGTAAGAAGCGAAGAAACTTCGATTTTCTTTTCGATTTGAATTTTATATAAAGCAAGAGCGGAGTCTTTACCTCCGCTCCAATTAAAAATAGCTTTTGCCATTAATTATGCTGTGCGAATTGCAAGTACAGGATATTTTTTTTGAGCATATTCAAAAATTCCGAATAATAGTGCAGAATAAAAAAGATTTCCAACTAAAGTACCCCATAAATAAGGAATACCAGCAATGTAACAAGCTGTTAAGCCAGCAGCATTAGATGGGTATATATTCATAATATTGGGTGAAGCCCAAACACCAAAATTGGTAATGGTAAAGAATAATAATGATGCAATAATATTTGCAGTAATTACCGAAGAAGTTTTTACTTTTTTAAGTAAAGCGATTCCTATTAATACGTTTATAGCAAACGCACCATATACCCATACTGCCATTTCATGAAAAAGAACAAATTCTCTATAGAACGCAAAATTAACAACAAGGTCGCTAATTAATAAGGCAGCTAATGGAATTAAAAAAGCCTGCCACTTTTTTCCGAAATAAGCTCCGCCAAACAAAGCCATTGCTCCTATAGGTCCAAAATTTTGAGGTTGTGGAATTAAACGAAGAATTCCAGCAGCAAGAACAATTACACATAAGGTTCCAAAACGAAAGTTTAAAATCTGTTTTTTCATACTATTTAATTTAGTTTATAAAATTATTAAAATATTTAATACGACTATTTACTTCTTGTAATTTATTTTTATTCCAATAAGGTAATTTCTCATAGGTAATGGATAATATTGAATAACTTCATACGATTTATTCATTATATTATTCACATGAAAGTTAAAAGATATATTATAATTCTTAAATCCATATTCTCCGGCAAAAATAATATTAGCTAACGAATAGTCGTCTAGTTTAGTAGTATTTTCCGAATCTATATAACGCTCACCGGTATAATTTTGAGCATAGGTAACAGATATTTTTTTATATTTTACGGAAATATTTCCCAGTATTTTTTCTAAAGGGACATAAATCAATTGATTCGACAAATATGGGTTATTCTCTAATTTTGATTCATTCGTAGTACTCATATTTGTGTACATTCCTGATAATTTCAATGAAAGATTTTCTCGATTATAGGTAAGTCCCGAATTAAGCTCTATTCCTCTCGACCAAACGGTATTTAAATTTTGAGGAATCCATTTCGAGTAATCTTCATTAGGTTGCCATATAATCCAATCGGTAATATTTCCATTAAAGCCGGTAATACCAGATTCGAAAGTGATATTGTTTTTTTTGTAATAATAATTTAAACTAATTTCTTCATTAAATCCTGATTCATTTTTAAGAAGAGGGTTTCCAAACATATTCCATGTTATATCGTTCCAATATAAATCGTTAAAAGAAGGTACTCTAAAACTCTTGTTTATGTTTGCTTTTAGTTCTAGTGGTTTAAATAAACGAACTGCAATTCCTAAGGAATATGTTAAGGGGTTTACTTTTTTATTTATCATTTCTTCTCGTATGCTAAACACCGATTTAATTTTTTCATTCTTAGAATAATATCGAAGCGATGAAAATACGGTTGAACGATGTCGTATATGGGCTTGTTCAAAATCAGGGGAAACTCCTTTTTCGAATGTGTAATTTATACCGGAGTTTAATTTAAAATTGGCGTTTATTTGATAATTGTTTTCAAATTCGGAAACAGAAGAAGTGGCATGATATGCTGTATGAATATCATACAAAGGGTTTTGGTAATATTTATGACTTATAAATAAACCGGAGCGAAAAACATTTTCTATTTTATTGTTTTTATAAATCCATTCAATAGAAGGTCTGTAATATTCATTTATTTCGTTTTGTTTGCTTATAGAAATATCATTTATTAAAGAAGGAATGTTATGATTATTATTTTGTAACCAAACATGAACATTTAGTTTTTGATGGGTATTAATTTTAAAGCTATTATTAATTAAAATGCCTTGTTGTGCTGTTTCGGAATGATTCATTTTTTGAATAGGGCTTCCTTGTTGATAATGGTTTATGAAACTAAATTCATTTTTTATGGCGTGATTAAAAATACGGATTCTGCTCACCATTTTTTCTTTACTCACATGAATATCGAAACCCTCAAAATGGTTTAAAAAACTCCCAATCGATGCCAATGTAGAAACATTTATCCCTGAATTAAATTCAAGTTCGTTGTTAAAATTAATGGAGCCTCCAACAGCGCCGCTTCCATATAATGCACCACAACCACCGGATTGAATGTAAACATCGTCTAAGAAAAAAACGGGGATATGCGAAAAATCGGTTCCGCTATTAAAAATATCATTTAAGTTAAACCCATTCCACAAAACAGCTGTGTGTGCACTTCCGGTTCCCCTAAATGACGGGCTGGACAAAGCTCCTGTCCCGTAGGAATTCATTTGGACTAAGGAATTTGAAGAAAGAACATCAGTTAAGGAAGAACTGGTGTTAATAGCTAGTGTGTTCTTCTCAATTTTTTGAATTTTGTTACCTGATGTAAACTGATTAATACGACTGGAAGAAATAATAACTTCGGGTATATTAACCAAGGTATCCGATTTTTTAAAATCCTGACAGAAGACTGCCGAAGGCATTGAGATGCCTGCAATAATTAAAACTTTTTTTAATACGTTCATACAAATAATTTAAATAATTAATAAAATAAATTCTTTAAATTATTTGCAACAAGCGAAGGAAATGATAGTGAAAATAAATTTACATTTATATTTCATGCTTTTTTTCCCCGAAAGCAGCAAATATTTAATTTGAATGGCAGGTCTTCTGACTTGTTCTTATTTTGGATGCCTTCCCATAAGATAAAATACCTACAGTGGCAAATGATTTCCAAAATCTAAATGAACTTACAGCAGCGGGTACTGTTTAGGATTTACACC
>Ga0116184_10002023_pt1 | contig 18301 bp, 10 predicted proteins | sample AD_JPNNA5_MetaG_FD_89886 | JGI IMG/M metagenome (GOLD analysis project Ga0116184, IMG submission 89886) | Active sludge microbial communities of municipal wastewater-treating anaerobic digesters from Japan - AD_JPNNA5_MetaG | ecosystem: Engineered > Bioreactor > Anaerobic > Digestate | place... | reverse complement strand
TTCTTTGATGGCCTCGACGGCGAATTCCTCGTCGATTTCCGGGATGCACAGGCGGCGGTTGGACAGATTGAGCCGCTCCATATTCTTTTCGGGCCGGAACAGCTGGATGCGGCCGGACTCGGTGCGGTAGGCCTTGAGGCCCTCGAAAACCTCCTGCGCGTAATGCAGGCACATGGCGGAGGGCTCCAGGGAAATCGGGCCGTAAGGGATGATTCTCGGGTTGTGCCAGCCCTCTCCCTCGTCATAGTTCATCATGAACATATGGTCGGTGTAATAGTTGCCGAAACCGAGTTTGGTCTCGTCCGCCGGCTTCGGGCGGGGCGTCTTCGTGCGTTCGAACGCAATCTCTTTCATAGCTCAACATCTCCGTATCTGAATTACCAACTATTATAACACCCGGCGGTTCAAATGCAAGGGCGGCCGCGCAGGAAGGTTGCCAACGGATATATAAAATAGTATAATAACAGTGCAATACCAGGCGCATTTTCGCGCGCTTGCAGGGTGAACTTGATGAAACATTTCCGGCGTATCCTTACTTGTATCATCGCGGCGGCCATCGTGTTCGGGGGCGCGGCGGGCATTTTCGGCCCGGGCGGTTCCGGCCGGAGGGCTTCCGCGGCGCCGGGCATCGTCGCTTTCGACACCGGCGACCGCAGGGTCAGCGAACTCAAACAGACCGTCACGGGCAGCATCGACGCCTCATTCGGGGCGACCCGCGCGTTCTACCGCGTTTACAGCACGGCGGACCGCGGCGGCATTTCCCTGGAGGGCGAGGCAAGCCTTAAAAACGGGAAATTCTCTATCGAAGGGCTGAAACTCAAGCCCGACGACAATACCGTCGTTGTCACGGCGGTCAACGCGCGCGGCGAAAAAGCGACGCAAAAGGTTACCTATACCTATGACAGCGCCTCCATCAAGCAGGTCAAAGCCAGGCACTTGAAAAAAGCCGGGGACAGCGGGCTGATGTACGCGGCCGACAATCTGCTGGTTTATTTTGAACCGGGTGTCAGCGATGAGCGCCGGCTTGAAATCATTGATGGTTTCGGCGGCAGGAAAGCAGGATATATCAACGCCGTCAACATGTGGCAGGTGGAACTGCCCGTTTCCTCCCTCGAACGGCTGCAAGCGCTGGCCGACGAACTGACCGCCCTGCCCGACGTGTTTTACGCCAGCGTCAACTATGCGAAAAGCGCCAAAAGCGCGCTGATTTATCCGAACGACCCGTGGTATTCCACCACGCCCGGCTATACCTGGAACGAATACTACCCGGAGGGGAACAACTGGAGCGCCGAGGCTATCCAGGCCCCGAGCGCCTGGGGCTACCAGTACTTTTTCAGCCAGGTAAAAGCAGGCGTCGTTGACGACGGCGTCCAGGTCAGTCACCCCGACCTTGCGGGCAAAGTCTTCTTCCCGAGCACTTACTGGGAAGGGCACAATAACAGCTCGGCCTGGCACGGCACCCATGTCAACGGCATCATTGGAGCCGTCCCCAACAACAACATCGGCGTCACCGGCATCCCGTGGGACGTCAAAATGTACAACTGCAACTGGAACTTCGGCATTGATACCGACGCGAATATCTACGCGGGGCTGACCGACACCGTCCTCGTGGGCGCGAAAGTCGTCAACTTTTCCCTGGGCTCGGCCATCGACCTCGAGGAGTACGGCGCCAACCCCGAAACAAATACTTACGTTAGAAGTTACGCCAGGAACTGCGAAGCGGTGATGACGCCGCTGCTGAACCAGGGTTTTGATTTCATCGTCGTGCAGTCGGCGGGCAACGGCACGAAGGCGGGATATTCGAAAGACGCCATATTCAACGGCTATTTCTGTTCGGTGACCTATACCAACCTGTTGGGCACGACGGAGATGGTCAACAAAATCAACGCCCGCATCATCATCGTCGGCGCGGCCGAGCGCGTTTCTGCCCTGAGTTTTATGCAAGCTGAATGGTCAAACGCCGGCTCGCAGGTCGATATCTGCGCGCCGGGAGTCAATGTTTACAGCACTTACACGGGCAGTTCCTATAATTACTTATCGGGCACTTCCATGGCGGCGCCCGAGGTGACGGGCATCGCCGCCCTCGCCTGGTCGGTCAACCCCAACTTCACCGGCGCGCAGGTACGCGGTTTTGTGGTCAATATCGACCCGGCCATCGCCTACACGGTAGCAGACAATACGAGCATCTACCATCCTTTGGTGAGTACCTATAAGATGGCCAACGCAAAAATGGCCGTCGAAGCGGCCATCAACGCCTGCGACCCGGATTACAGCGGCGTCAACGCCGCCGTCGCGATGGCCAACTCAAAAAACGAGCAGCTGTACACCCCGCAAAGCTGGGCGGCGCTGCAAAGCGCGGTCAACGCGGTCAATTACTCCCTGGGATATATCAACCAACCTCAAATCGACGCAATGGAAACGGCCATCCTCAACGCCATCAACGCGCTGATACTCAAAACGGTCAGCTACACCGGGGAGTACCGGCTCGAATCCGTATCGGGACAAAAGATCGCGGCGGACAAAACCGGCAGCGGGCAGGTTACCACAACGGTGACCGAAAACGCCAAGGCGGTCACAGGCTATACGCCGCTGCAAAACACGAAAAGCCTCGAGCTGGCGCTCAGCGGCAACGTAATCGTTTTCATCTATATCAACCGCCCGACTTATGTTTTATCGGTGGGCGCGTTTAAAAATATCGGAGGGCAGACGGCTGCCGTCACCAGCGCGCGCGCGGGCGATACGGTCACGGTGCGGGTGACGCCCTCGACCAACTTTTACTGCGGTTCAAGCAAGTTCGTGGTGATGTACGACATGAACTTCTACACGCTCGTCGGGTCAGGCACCTCCGCTTTCACCGTCAACGCGCAAAACCCGTATATCGCCAACACCAATCCGGCGCTCGGCGGGGTCACGACGAGCCCCGTCAACCAGTGGCCGGCGACATTTGTCAACGGCGAAAGTTCCGTCTACAAATATGTGATCGTTTCTTTCACCGCTTCGACGGCCAACTTCCCGACGGTGATGACCGGCGAGCAGTGGCTGTTCAGTTTCAATCTGCAGGTCAATGCCGGCGCGTCCGGTTCGGGCAGGATTTTCATGGACGAGCGCTGGACAAGGACTACGGCGAACCCGACCGGACTGCAGTATTTCTTCTGGTGCGCCGACGCCGCCACGCCATGCTCGAGCGGCGTGAGCGTGATGGATTACGCAGGCGTCCTCTCGGCGGCGGACATCAGCCTGACACTGGATACCAAACGGACCGTGACCTTTGACCTCAACGGCGGTACGGGAACCGCACCCGCGGCGCAGAACCTGGAAATCGGCTCGCAGGTCAATCTGCCCGTCGGCAGCGGTTTCACGCGGGAATACTACACCTTCCTCGGCTGGGCGGCCGACAGCAGCGCGACCGCGGCGTTGACCGGTTATACCGTAACCGCCGCAGACGCGACGCTTTACGCGGTCTGGCAGCGCATCATGCCTTCGATGCGGCCGGCCGACGGCAGCCCGCTTGTCATGGACGCCGGCAGGGGCTTCCTCTACGGTTTCTTTGAAATGCTCAGCGTCAGCAGCCTTGCCAACGATTTTATCAGCGTTACCGGCGACGCCACCGTCCGCATCACGAGCCCCGGCGGGAACCTGGCCGCCACGGGGGCGCGCGTGGAGCTCGTCGACAACGTCACCGGGCTGACAGTACAGTCTTACGACGCGGTCCTCTACGGCGATACCGATAAAAACGGCCGAATCGACGGAGCCGACTCCGTTACGGTGCTGATGCTCGCCCAGGGCATGCTCAGCCAGTCGGCTGCCGGCGCGGCAGTCTGCGAGGCGGCCGACGTCAATTTTGACGGCGTCATCGACGCCATCGATGCAGAAATCCTGCAGCAGGCCGGACTCTTGCAGACAGAAATCAGCCAATATCCGACCTAAACCCGCAGAGACGCCTCCGAGGTGACGGCCGGGAATCCCCGGGTCCAAAATTGACAACGGGGATTTTTGCTGTTATGATGGCAAACAACCAGTAGAAACAGGCGGATGTGCATAACATGATCAATACCGATGAGCTGTGCATGAACTGCATGAAGGAAATCGGCAAGTTGAAGCGGTGCCCGCACTGCGGTTTCCATGCCGATTCGCCTCAGACAGCTCCTTATCTGCCGCTGCGTTCGGTGGTCGGCAACCGATACCTGATCGGCCGCCTTGTCGATTTTAACGGCGAAGGCGCGACCTATCACGGCTGGGACCTCGCCAACAGGACACCGGTGAGCGTGCGCGAGTTCCTGCCAGACGCCATCGCGACCCGCGACCCCGGCTCCCCCCGTCTGAGAATCCTTGCCGGCTGCGACCTGACTTTCAGCGAATGCTGCCAGAGTTTTCTGGAACTGTGGCGTAAACTCGCGCGCCTGCGCGGCCTTTCGGCGCTCATCAGCGTCATCGACATCGTCGAGGACCACGCGACCGCTTACGCCGTTTCCGAACGGTTTGACGGCATGAGCCTGCGCGAGTATCTGCTCAACGGCAAGACCGGCTTCATCGCCTGGGAAAAGGCGCGGCAGCTGTTGATGCCCGTGCTCTCCACGCTCGGGACGCTGCATTCGTCGGGCATCATCCACCGGGGCATCTCCCCGACGACGCTGTTCGTCGGCAGCGACGGCAAGGTGCGCATCTCCGGTTTCTGCATCTGGCAGGCGCGTACCGCCAAGGGCGACCTCAACGCGCAGCTTTTTCCCGGTTATGCCGCCATCGAGCAGTACGAACGCGACGCACAGCAAGGACCCTGGACGGACATTTACGCTTTCGCCGCGGTCCTCTACCGGACACTGATCGGCACGGATCCCATTGAGGCGCCGATTCGCGCAGTCAACGATAAATTGATGGTGCCGGCAAAGTTTGCCGAGCAGCTTCCCGCCTACGTCATCAACGCGCTCATCAACGCCCTGCAGATTATGCCGGGCGACCGCACGCGCAGCGTCGAACAGCTCAGGGCTGAACTTTCCGCTTCGCCCAACGCCGCGGCCGCCGCCGCCGAAGGATACGCGGGTCAGGGCACTCCGCCTGCCCCGGCGCCGGCTCGCGCCGAGCCGCCGCCGGACCCTCACGCAAGAAAGCGCGCGCTGTCGGCAGGTTTTACCGCCGCGATCATCAGCCTGGGCGCGGGCTTGGCGATATTCCTGATTTTCGCCTTTGCCACGGGCATTTTCGGCGGCTCGAAGACCGAAACGACGACCGTGCAGGTCACCTCGGAATCCACGCAGTTTGAAGTCCCGGATTTTAAGGGCATGAGTTACCTCGACATCACCTCCAACCCTGTTTGGACCGAGAAATTCACCTTTGAAAAGGTCGACGAATACAGCGACACGGTACTGATGGGCTACATCATCGACCAGACCGTACCCGCGGGCACGATGCTGGAAAAAGGTTCCCAGATCGCCCTGAAGGTCAGCAAGGGCAAAGAGATGATCGAGTTGCCCGACGTCAGGGGACTCGAATTCACCGCGGCCAAGGCGCAACTGGAAGCGCTGGGCTTCAAAGTGGTGAAAGTCGACCGGGAAAACGACGGCCTGCAGGTGGAAAACACCGTCTATGCCGCGAGCCTCGCTTTCGGCGTGCAGTACGAAAAAGGCACGTCGGTGTCGCTGCAGGTATGGACCGCGCTCGTTACGACCACAGCCGGGGAGACGACGGCGCCTTAAAATCACACAAGACCAACCGCCCCGTTCCTTGCTGAACGGGGCGGTTTTGTTATAAGCATATCGCTCAATTTTCCGCCGGAATCCGCCGCACCTCGACGCCTTTGGAGGCGAGATACTCTTTGAGTTCGCCGATGCCGATTTCATTGAAATGGAACAGCGAAGCGGCCAGCACCGCGTCCGCCTTCCCGGCGGTGAGCGCGTCGTAAAAATGCTCAAGCCTGCCCGCGCCGCCCGAAGCGATGACGGGGATGCCGACGTTTTCGGAAACGGCGCGCGTCAGTTCGAGGTCGTAGCCGTTTTTCTGCCCGTCGCAGTCCATGCTCGTCAGCAGGATTTCGCCCGCTCCCCTGCGGTAGGCATCGCAGGCCCACGCGACGGCGTCGATGCCCGTGGGAATCCTGCCGCCGTTGAGGTAAACTTCCCATCCGCCTTTCGTGCGGCGCTTGGCGTCGATGGCGCAGACGACGCACTGGCTGCCGAACTTGTCGGCGGCCTCGCTGATAAGCGCGGGCCGGCGCACGGCCGCGGAGTTGACCGAAACCTTGTCGGCGCCAGCGCGCAGAATGGCGGTGATATCGGCCGTGTCGCCGATGCCTCCGCCGACGGTGAAGGGAATGAAAATGGACTCGGCCACCTGCCGGACGACGTCGATCATGGTGCCGCGCCCTTCGTGCGTGGCGGTAATGTCGAGGAAGACGAGTTCGTCGGCCCCCTGCGCGTCATAGGCGCGCGCGCATTCGACCGGGTCGCCCGCATCGCGCAGGTCGACGAAACTGACGCCTTTGACGACGCGGCCGTTTTTTACGTCGAGGCAGGGAATGATGCGTTTGGCGTACAGATTCAAACTCCCCTTTCACAAAGGCGGACAAAGTTGCGCAGCATGTGGATGCCTGTTTTGCCGCTTTTTTCGGGATGGAACTGCGTCGCGAACAGGCTGCCCCGGCAGATGGCCGCGTCGATCGAAACGCCGTAGCGCGCGGTGGCGGCGACGATACCGGGCTGCGCCGCGCGCAGGTAGTAGGAATGGACGAAGTAGACGAAAGCGCCTGATTCGACGCCTTCAAATAAGGCGTTGCCGCCTTTGATATCGAGAGAGTTCCAGCCCATGTGGGGCACCTTAACCCCCTCGGAAGGGATACGCAGGATTTCGCCTTCGAGGATGCCGAGCCCCTTCGCGCCGGGGCTCTCCTCGGAAGCGGAAAAAAGCAGTTGCAGCCCCAGGCAGATGCCCAGAAACGGCTTGCCCGAAACGGCGGCGCCGCGCACTGCGTCCGAAAGGCCGCTCGCCTCCATATCCGCCGCCGCCGCGCCGAAAGAACCGACGCCCGGCAGGATAACGCCGTCCGCCGCCAGGATGGACGCGGCGTCGCCGCAGACGCTGCAGGGCGCGCCGATGAAATTCAGCGCGTTGACGACGCTGTGCAGGTTGCCCGCGCCGTAATCGACTATGGCAATCATCCTTGGCCTCCGTGAAAAAGCAGTGCGGTCCGGAATGCATAACAGTATAGCATAGACGGCGCTGCCCCGGCAATGAAAACGGGAACTGCTTGATTTCGGCCTCAATCTTCCCTTGCAGTTTTCGGCAGGCAACGCTGGCTGCCTGCTGAAAAAGCCGGATTGACAAAGTATGGGCCCTTTGTTAGAATAGGGCTTGCGCTTTGGGGGTCCGGGCGTGAAAAGCGAATACGGAGAGGTATCGAAGCGGTCATAACGGGGCTGACTCGAAATCAGTTTGACGGCAACGTCACGTGGGTTCGAATCCCACCCTCTCCGCCAGAAAAACCTTGTCGCGAGACAAGGTTTTTTCAATGATGTTTGCCCTTTTTTGCAAATGATATATGCTGCGCATATGATGTTGCCTGTGGCAATGATATGCGCTGCGGCGCATGAGGGCAAACATCACATCATTGCGAGGCGAAGCTGAGCTGCATCATCCCGACGCAGTCGGGACATCATGTGCTAAGCATACTTCATTGAGTGGAATGTGTCTGCGGACACGCAGGGCAAATCTTAACCCTACCGGCCCGTTTCTCTTATCATATTGGTCAAATCCAGCGTCAACGTTTCGCCGCCGTAACGGATGGCAATCACGTCCGCTTTTCTTTCCGTCGTCGCGTACGGGCTGTCAAACCGCTTGTATTCGAGCGGCTGCGTTTGGCCGTCGATGGTAAAGGCCTTGCCGTAACCGGTTCGATAGACTTTGTTTTTTGATTTGTATTCGACTTTACCGAAACCGAACTTCACTGCGTTGTGCTCAATCCGCGCTTTGAAATCTTCGAAACTCTCGGCGCCGGTATCGGAAAATTCGGTGATGTAGGTGTGGTAATCGCCGCCCTGCCTGACCAGGTCAAACTCGCAGCCCTCGCCGCTTGCGGGACTGCCCGCCGGTTTATGGTAACCGACTGCTCCGGCGCTGTCTTTATTGTAAGGCCTGTAAACGAGAGGGCCGTTTGCAATCATCGCCACAAGAACGCTGCCTTTTTGCCCGAACAGCATGCTGCCGTTGATTTCGAGCCGGTCGTACAAGGTTTTCGGCACATAGGCGTGGGAAATATCGGCAATATAGGATTCCAGCAGACGCTTTGTCTTGGGGATTTTATAGATTGTAATATTGATGCTTTCATCCTGCACGCTCATCGGCTGCCTGCCGTTGCCTATCCAGTAGCCGGGCGAGGCGTTGTATTTCGCGGCGTCTTCGTCGTCGCGGGCCGGCTGCGTGGTATAAAGCGCCAGTTCGGGGGCGATATTGGCGGACCAGATATGCGCCTGCGCGCCGCAGGAGTCGACGTTCAGCGCGACCGCGGTCGACAGCGAGTAATAAGGCGTCCGGTAAAAATAAACATTTCCGCGGCCGAGCGCGGTGCCGTTGGGCATCAGCGGAATGTATTTACTGGTCGTTTCCGGAATCTTCAGCAACCGGAACAGCCTGACATTCATGTATTTGAACGGGTTGAAAGCTTCGTTGGAGAGCATTTTGTTTTTTGACATGTATTCAAGCGAATTTTCAATGACCTTGTGATGGGTAAAGGTTTCGGCGCCGAACTGCGCCATGATTTGGTTGACATCCTGCCCGATGAGCCCTTCCCGCTCCATGTCGTCTGCCGAAAGGCCGGAAGAAGCTTTTATGACGGCCGGGGTTTTGTCCTCGCCGATTTTTTTGATAACGTCCGGGACCTTATACAAACCCGAATCATACAAACCCGAAAAACACAGGGATTTCTGGTTGAAAAGTTTCAATCGGAACGTCACGCCGTTGATAACAACGTTTTTTGCGCCCGCGCTGTCGATGAGGGTTCTGGTGGTCGCGTTTTTCCAAACCACTTTCATTTCGTCTTTGATGCTGTTGCCGTAGGTGTCCGAAGATTTGTTATTGGCGTACATACGGCTGCTTGGCGCGACAAAGGTATTGTTGACGCTGTGCGTCGCGACATCAAACCACAGCAAGTCCATCACGATCTTCATGCGTTCCACGGAATCTTTGTCGTTGGAGAATTGGATGTAATTGGCCATCGGCGTGAGGTCGTCGTGATAATAACAGTTGGTGTACCACTCCGAAAAGCCGAAATCGAACCGCTGTTCAAGCCAGATATTGATGCGTTCAAGCGCCTTTTGCCGGTGTTCCTCGCCGGTCATCAAGTTGTTTGTAAAAATCTCTTCCGGCCATAGTTGGCCCGCCAGGTATTCGCATACCGCAAACATCATCTGATGGTTCTCCGACCAGAAGCACATGCTGTCCTCGCCCGGTTCGTCCATCCAGTACTTGAAGCCCAGTATCGTTTTTTTGACGGCTGCCTTGCTGCTTTCCGGCAGCAGATGGCTATATTCATTATATAACCGCAATAAAAAAATCAAGCTGAAATCCGCGCAGTCGTAACGGCCGTCGATATAATCAAGCGTGGGCTGCAGACACGCGGCAATGAACGCCTCGTCAATCGTGGCGCCGGCGGGTACGCTGTCCGGAGCTTTATATATCTGGTAAAGTACCGAAAGCCCGGAGCTTTCGCGGTTATCGCTTGGTCTGGAAGGCAAGGGTTCAATGTTAAAAGAAACCTGAATATCCGACCAAAGGAATACAAGCGCGATGATGAAACTGAGTATTCTTTTCATAATTTTCCCCTGAATCGCAATATCAACCAGTGTTTTTTATTATACCATAATGTTTTTCACTCAATCTCCATGCGTGCTTAAGGATGTGGTTCGGAATATCATTTGCGGTTGGCAGCATAATATATCAACCCGATGCAACGGATGATTTTACATCGCGCAAAGCACGGATATATCACCCACTTTCTTTTACCATTTGCTGGCTCGAGTGAAATATGCATGCAAACACATAAGGCAAATTTAATTCATTTTTTGATTTGGATGAGTAATAGGTATCCATTCTCCTTTCACATGATCCCATTTTCCTGTGAAACTGCTACCGGAAAGAATGCCGTTATACAATGGGTGCAAAAATGAATTAATCGAGGCAATCACTTCGGCGAATTCCACATTGTCAATGACACCAATCCGTTTACGGAATGTGCGCCATTGACCTTGCTTTTCCTTTTGGTCGGGAAACGCCGCAGAAAATATCGTAGGTATTTGGTTGAGCGGAGTCTGTCTGCGTTTGATTGTTTGTGAAATTGCCGAAAACAGCGTATAACCGTCAAAATCAAAAGAACGGCAGAGCGTATAGATATCATAGAAGTCTTTCATTCGACTGTTGGATTCGGCAAGATATAGCATTGCCTGAAATTTCTCAGCAATCACAGATTCCAGAGAATAGGCCTTCAGATGCGGTTGAGACATATCCAGGAGAGAAGGATAATCCATATCAACAGGTTTTGGAACAATAATGTCTCCGAACCCGATATCAAGCTGCAAAACACACCGGCTTTTGTCAAGATAGACCGTCAATTTGATTCGAACGCCTTGATAATCGGCATTCTCAATGATGCGCTCAACTGATATCGATTTCGAATCGAAACGCAGTGCATCGTCAGATGGAATCATCGATATTTCGATGAATATCCTCGACAGTTCTTCGGGCGTATTATCAATCTGACGCGCCAGAAAATCGATGTCTTTCGTTGCGCGTGCCTGATGATTGTCAAGGATAGTATATAGGAGCAGTCCGCCTTTCAAAATGAAGTTGTCAGCATATCTTGAACTCGACAGGCGATAGAGAAGGCGTTCAATACAGTAGTGTATCAGAATATAGTCGTAGGGTTTACATTCTTTGACGGCAAGATTTTTCAGCCTCGCTTTCACACTGTCCGCATTATTCATATAAGGGCCTCCACATAGGGGCGAAGAACTCCTTTGATTTGCAGTATCTCCGCATATTCAAACAGTTTTTGGAGATTTTTTGCACCCGCCATATAACTTTTCAGGACTTCAATGGCAACATCTTCTCCGATTTGCAGGCGCATACGGAAAAGGTCGCACAGCGTGCGTTCACGATCATATACTTTTACACCGGCAAATTGCATTGGTATGACCTCGATACCTATTTCATAAACCTTTCTTATCGTCTTATAAACACTGATTGGCGGATGATCCGGAAGTACCGGCGTGCGCATATCTTTCGGAATGGTAATGCTGATGACAAGTGGATTAATCGTTGTCATGTTATGATACTGCGCAGCGGAAATCAGTGAAATAACACCTTGGGGTATCAGAAGTGCTACCAGCTCCATTTCACTGATTTCAGCCATTGTCGTTTGCCTAATATAATGCCCTGTCTTCAGCTTGACTAGATAGCCATCCGCTATAAGCTCTGCAATATCTTTACTGCAGAACTTGTACTTTGAAAGGATGGATGCTCGAATGACCTGGCCACCGGACTCAAAAATTGCGTCCAGTTTGTCCACGCGTGTCTGCTTCATTGTATCACCACCATTTTGTTACCTTTAAAATCTAAAAGGTTACGATTTGATGGCTTCATTGTAATGGTATTTATACCGAATGTCAAATCAATATTTGCGAATGTTTATAGAAACGAGTAAATATCTGCAATATTTGCAGGTGTTTGCTGAAACGAGTAAATGCTTGCATAAAAGGACATTTTTTATCCTGCGAGGAATCGCAGCCGGCTATTCTCCAGCGGGCCGGGCCGGTAATTCCACCGGTAGGCGGAGATGCCTCTTTTTAGACCTTAGCAACGTGGACGGGAAAACAATGCCGCCCTCGGCCTACCACCGGTTTTCGGCGTATTCGCAAAAGGCGGCCATATCTTTGATGTCGAGTTTTGTGCCGTCGTCAAGAATCACCGTGCCGTTCCAGCGGCCGTGCACCTGATGGCAGTTCATGCGCATGACAAACAGGTTGACGTCGCTGTGATGGTCATAGACCGGCGTCATGGTCATGTCAAAGCGGCCGTCCTCCGAGATAAAATGCCACGGGTTCATGTATCCGCAGGATTTCGGAAAAACCTCGACGTCGACAGCGCCGAATTTGTGGGCCCTGCCGTCGTAGAAAAGGCAGGTTTCCGTTGCGGCGCTTTCGTCGCCGATGCCCCATGTAATTTCGAAGCCGAAGATATGCTTCCCGCCGTTTTCATCATAGAGATAGGTCGAACCGTTGCCCCAGTACCAGACCAGGCGGTACGGCGCGTTGACCCTGCCCCAGTCCACACAGCAGAAGGTATCGTCTTTTGAGAACTCGACCGTTTCATCACCGAAGCGGAACGTCCCCAAGCAAGGCATGCAGTTTTGTTTCATCGTCATAAAAAAGCGCGTAGGCTTGCCCTTAAACGGCAGCACGGTGGTGATATTCTCAAGGTTGTCCGGAATATCCATGTCAAAACGGACTTCCACCTCCCGGCCCTTTGCCTTGGAGCGGTAATACAGGGTGCGGCTGCCGGTTTTTGTGTCAATCTCAAAATCCGCGCGGCCGATGCCTTTCGGGGAGAACTTCACGCCGCCCGGAACGTCGCCTTTTGCGGGCAGCGAACAGTTTTGACTGCCGAAAAACAGCACAACGGAATTGACGGCCTCCCCTTTGCCGGGCTTTGAAAGGTCAATGAGCGCGGCGTTGACCATGCCGCCGACGGCAAGTTTCGCGATGTTGAACTGCGCAACATACCTGCCGTTGGAGACCTGATAAAACTCCCACTCCTTGAGCCGGTGAAACGGGACAGTCTTTTCGCGCTCATAGTCGAACAGCATGCGGCGCGCCCAGCCGGGCGCAAGCAGGGTGCCGTCGCCGGCGAGCAGTTTCACCGGCTGAGTGTATTCGCGCTGCTCGCTTTTGACCTCGCCCGCAAGCCAGCTGGCGTATGGTTTCGCATGATTCTTTTTCAAACGGATACCCCCTCGGTGCGCATAGCGCATATCGTCACAATCCGGAATACCATTCAGCAGGAATCGTTGTCAGCATCGATATGCCCTTTTATCACCCGAGGAACCGCAGTTGCCCTTCCTCCGAAGCGCCGGTACGGTAGTTCCAACGGAACGCGGATGCGGTGACGCCTCTTTTGAGATACTCCGCTTTGGTCATGTTGAACGTGAAGCCCGTGATTTTCGCGTCTTTGCTGAAAGCGAAGTCGCCGATGCGGCGCAGGGTGGACGGGAACACGATATCGCCCGCCAGCTTCATATTATAGGCAAAGGCGTCTTTGCCGATGACTTCGAGCCCCTCGTTGAACCGCAAGCGCTCCAGGGCGCCGCAGGTCCAAAACGCCATTTCGCCAATCTCCTTAAGCGTCGGCGGGAAGGCGACGCTTTGCAGCGTGTCCACTTTATAAAAAGCGTAATCCCAAATCTTCGCGACACCTGCGGGGACGGCGTAGGCGCCGGGCAGGTTGTCTTTCGCCGCGCCGGCACTCCGGTTTACGGCTTCCGGATAAGCGACCAGTTCTTTGCCGTCGATGGTGAAAAGGACGCCGCCGACGGATTTGAACCAGCGGTTGGCCGGGTCCACTTGAATCTCGCGCAGGTTCGGGCAGTTATTGAACACCCACTTGCCGATATGCCGGATTTCGGGGCCGAGGGTGATGCTCGTCAGGTAGCTGTTGTTGGGCAGGGAAAAATCGCCCAGCGCGACGAGCGGCTCCAATTTCCCGTCCGGAGCGGTGATATACTCCTCCGGCGGAGGGGCTGCGAGGGAAAAATATTCCAGGAACTGCCGCCAGAACGGTGACTTAACCTCTTTTTTTGCGTAATAGAGTTTGATTTCGGTTTGGGAAGAGAGACCGCTGAACTGCTCGAGGTAATAGCCGCGGATGCCGCTGCCGCCGATGTTGTCGGAATAGGCGTATTTTTCGGCTTTGGCGTTGGTGACGGTTTTGAATGAGATGCCCAGCGACGCCGTGATGGTGACCGCCAGCACAACAGAAACCGCCGCCTTGACGCCTCTTTTCAGGACAAACTTTCTCGGCGGGAGGTAGCGCCTGATTTGTCCGCCGTCGGCCTCGAAGACGGCGGCGTCGGCTTCGGCCCCCTCGATATCCGCCGCGCGGAAGAGTTTGCTCTGCCAACCCTCGACGGCCGCCCTGTTGAACAGGGGCAAGGGAACATAGTCCTTTTCGTCCCGGAAAAGGCGGAATCGCCTGCGCCGCGCTTTTTCCGCCTTGCGGGCGGCCAGCCGTTCCTCCGCGGCGCGTTTGCGTTCCAGCGCCGCCGCGCGCTCGGCCTCGTCCGTCTCGATATCGAATACGGAGGGGCGGCCGATGGCGCCGTCCTGCGTCAGGGTGCCTTCCGCTTCCGCCTCTTTCCACGCGGCTTCGGAACGCTGCTTCTGCTCGAGCATAATCTGTTCGTGCTTGCGGTTGGAATAATTGAAGAACCAGTACGGGAGGATGCAGATGATATCGCCGGCGATGCAGAGAACAGCGCCGAAAATCCAGACCTTGACGCGCACGTCGTGGTTAAACAGCACGTCATAATCGGAAGTCAGGCCGTAGGTGCGGTAGAGCAGCGGCACGATCAGGCCGATGAGGTAAATCAGCGGCGCCTGAATCCAGCCGAAAATGCCCGAAAAACTCTCGAGCCGCTCGCCGCTGAGCCACATCTGGTAATCGTTGATTTTGATGCCCATATTGGCGGTCGCCTTGCCGTTGGCGCCCGTGAGCAGACCTGCGATGAAATTGAGGATCAGCAGGGCGACGGCGAGTGTGACGACGCTTTTGCTGGTGAAGAAAACGACCGCCAGCAGCTCGAAGATGTCGCAGACGACGGCGATGGCGCGGGAGACCATGTACAGTTTTTTGAAGTCGAAACGTTTGATGATGAAGGGCGCGAGGAACTCGGCGGGGATATTGTACAGGTCAAAGGCCGTGCGCAGAAACACGAACCAGGCGCCGTCGGTCATGCGCAGCATATAGAACCAGATGCAGTCGCGCGCCAGCCGCGCGCCGATACCGAGGAAGTCGAACGTGCCGGAAATCATCGTAATCCAGCGGTATTTATTCCTGAGCACCCCGGTGACGCCCTCCCAAAAGGAAAAGGTGACCTTTTTCTCGATGGGCGGCTGCGGCAGGCGTTCGCGCATTTTGGGGAAAGTGATCAGCACCATTACAAGCGCAACGAGGGAAATCGGCAGGTAGAGATAGCGCATGGTTTGGATATTTTCCGGCCCGCCGAACTGCATGGCGAGAATCGGAACCGTCCAGTCCGCGACGATATTTTTTAACAGGCCGCCGATTTTGACGGGATAGCACTCCAGAATCAGGCGCTCGTTGTTGTTGGTGGTGGAAAACTTGTACATGCTGCTGACGTAACCCGCCGTGGTGCGTCCGCTGTAGAGCGAAAAGACAAGATACAGCCGCCAGAGCACATCGCCGTAATTATACTGCTTGAAATTCCAAAACAGGAGGACAAACGTGGTGATGATGCGAAGCGGCGCGTTGACATACGGCCAGAACTTGAAACGGCCGAACTTGGGGATCAGGTATTTGCGCAGCAGCAGCTCGCGCACCGCGCCGTAACCGCTCAGCAGCACCTGGATACCGAAGATTTTACCGAAGCCCTGAATGAACGATTCCCCGAAGGAAACGGGGCAGAAAACGATGAAAGCCAGCCCGACAGCCATGGCCGCGCTGTAAAAAACGAGCAGTTTGCGTTCGGCCTTTTTCTCCATGCGGCCGAGGTTGTCGACGATGGTCCATCCGAGCACGCTCCAAAGGTAGCCCAGCGGCGCGCCGATAAGGTTGATGACCATGAAGTCCAGCGCGTCCACCTGATAGTAGCGCATGATTAAATAGCAGCTCGCCGAAAACGACAAAAACCCCGACAGCGCGCCGTGCGTGCCGTCAAAGGCGTCGCACAGCGTCGTCCAGGCCCATTCTTTATAGGGCATATCGAAGCCGGGGCGAGGCGTGTTCCAGTGGGCCTTGACTTCACGCACGCCGGACTTCAGCAGGCGCCTGCCGCGGCTGAATTCGCCCGCGAGCGTCCGCTTCGGTTTACCGTTGCTTTCGGTCTGTGCCAAGGGAACCTCCCTTTATGCGGCCATGGCGGCATCTTCGCGCTTGCGGACTGCCAACGGCGGCTCTTGCTCTAACAGGGCTCTGAAAATGTGACATTTGTCATCTTGAAATTATAAAAACGGTCATATAGTATTAATCCAGCGTGTTGAATAACTCATCATACAATAACAATCAGATGAAATAAAGCCATGACAGAATACGACATCAAAAAAAGCAAATTCACCGTGCTATGGGGGCTTATCGCTTTTGTATTAATTATCGGCGTTGCCTTTATTGCAATATGGCAAATAAAAAATCATATCGATACCGTTCCTGATACATCAGCAGCAAGCACAAAAGCCGCTGTATCAGAATCCACAACGACAGTTAAGAAAAATAACGATGCGCCGGAGAAAATTCGTGCCGCTCTTTTGTCGAACAAAAACCTCAACGAAAATGAACGCAGCTATTTTTTAAAATTCGATTCTTTCTATTCTGAATACGGCGAATTCCTCATTATCGACGACGTTGTCAAAAGACTGAGTACTTTGGACATTAAGTACCGGCAGGAACTGATTGACGAAGGCGGGCTTGACACCGACATTGAAAGCATCATAGCAGGCTACGACAATAAGACGAATGTTATCAAAATGTATCAAACGGAAAATATCCAGGAATACGGATATATGAATATCTGGCACGCATTGGAACACGAAATCCTGCATGTGCTCTCGCTCAAGGCAGATAAGGACTATCGGTTTGCCGGCGATGAAGCTTTCAGCGAGGGTATGACACAACTTCTGCTGGAGGAATATGTCGATTACGGCACAAACGCATACAAAGTAAACCGTGTGTTGACGCAAATGCTCTGCGAACTGCTTGGCCCGGACGTGATGTTACAACACTATCTCAACGGGGTTGACACACAGGCGGTCATTGACGAACTCGTAAAAATCGACTCGGACAGGTCGGAAGCCGAGCAGTTTATGCAGGCAATGGGTTTGCTCCTCTACGATATATATTGGTTTAATAATGATGAAAACGGCCTTTATCCTATAGAGGCAATCAGCCAAATCGAGGATATACTGACTTACTACAACAATTATTACGAGAAAAAGACCGGCAATATTGATGAGGATCAATACCTTCAGACGTATGAGGAGTATTTGATAACGCATATCAATTCAAATGTACCCGAACTGGAAGAACAGTATATCAAGAAAAATCATACTTTTATCTTTGATATTCTGACCGGTTATTACAGCATAGATTTCCGTGCAGAACATCCCGGTATGGAAATCAAGTATTTCAAATATGACGATGCAGGCTTGTCTGATATGAATGAGACAAAAATGATTGCAAAAAAAGATAGGTATCATTGATAAGCCGTTGCTACCCACTATTCTATAAATTGAAATTCGTTGTACTCTGAAAAATGTGACATTTGTCACATTGAAAAATTCAATGTGACAATATATGATAGGTAGTAGTCGATATTTGCTATATCCGTCATTACTGTTCTGAAAGGGGTTTAGAAATGAAAACGAAATCCATGCGACTTGTCTCGGCGATGCTGGCGCTTATTATGGTCTTTGGTGTTGTTTCAGTCAGCTTCATCGAAACAGCGGCAGCTAGCGGGTATTATCAGACAAATAAAGAAAATGTGCCCGTGTGGAGTATGCCTCAATCTACTTCGCCATCAAGACAACTGCGTACAATTGCTGCTAAGGGCACTGTAGTAATAGTAGTATCTACAGCACCTGGTATTTCAGGCAGAATATGGGCAAAACTAAATACAGGCGAGTATATCTTTTTTGGTTCTTCGGGTGATCCAGGTAATTTGACTCCCCACACACATACATATTCCGGAGGTCAAACGACCTATACTTACACAAAAAAAAGCAACACGCAACATACTATAACTACATACATAACAGCTGTCAAATGTACTGGAATCGGTTGCGGTTATGTAAAGAGTAATGCAACTACCACAACGACAAACGAATCGCACTCATTCTCGGGCAATACCTGCACGAAATGCGGCGAAATCAAGGTACCATCGACCGCGGGCACTTACATAACGAATGCGGACAATATACCGGTACGCACAGCAACATCCGGCAGCGCGTCAGTCATTCGCTTCCTTGCGAAAAACAAATGTGTTACCGTGACGAGTGTTGTTGTCAATGATGCCGGAAACTACTGGGGGGTAGTAGGC
>Ga0116184_10002020_pt1 | contig 18311 bp, 15 predicted proteins | sample AD_JPNNA5_MetaG_FD_89886 | JGI IMG/M metagenome (GOLD analysis project Ga0116184, IMG submission 89886) | Active sludge microbial communities of municipal wastewater-treating anaerobic digesters from Japan - AD_JPNNA5_MetaG | ecosystem: Engineered > Bioreactor > Anaerobic > Digestate | place... | reverse complement strand
TCCAACTCCAATTAATCTTACAAGTTCAATTGTTGTTTCTCTATTTTTTAAAAAATCTTTAACTGTTTTATAAATTATCTCTGTTCCTCTTTTTTTAGGAAAACCAAAAATTCCACAACTAACTGCTGGAATTGAAATAGATTTTAAAAGATTCTCTGTTGCAACTTGAAGAGAGGATTCAATGGCTCTTTTTAGTTTATTTTCCTCATCTCCCTCTCCCCAAACAGGACCTACTGTATGAATAACATATTTGCAAGGCAAATTACCTGCTCTTGTTATAACTGCCTCTCCTGTTTTAAGTGGTCCTCTTTTTTCAATTATTTTATTACTTTCAATCTGAATAATCTCCCCACCTTTTCTAACAATTGCTCCAGCAACTCCACCTCCATGAGAAAGGTGTCTATTTGCAGCATTAACAATGGCATCAGTTTTTTCTTCAGTTATATCGCCCATTACAACCTCTATTTTTTTCCCGTTAATAATTTCCTCTTTTAAAACAACCATAAAAACTCCTCCTTATGAAAGAATAAAGTTTCCTAATGGTTTATATATTGGACCTTGTGGAGTTAATTTTGATTCAAAAAAAGTTATTTTATTCAAATATGATACTTTAAATTCACTCTTATCTTCCCTTAATATTTTTAAATCTTTTTCATCTATCCTCTCTTTTATTCTCCCGATAGTTAGATGTGCTTTAAAATCCTCTTTTTTTAGTCTAACAATTTTTGAAAATGGATCATAAAGTGTATCATATATCTCTTTAATTTCCTTTTCTCCTTCTTTAAGTTTATAAAAAATAACTCTTGGATTCTTATTATCAGGAAAGAAAGAAATATTATCGAACAATATTTTTATTTTTTTAAATTTCTCTTTTTTATCATCAATAATTTTTATAATCTCAACTGATTGTTTTTCTTCAATCTCTCCAAAGAAAAAAATTGTAAAATGTAAATTTTCTTTTTCAACCCATTTAACTTTCGAAGATATATTTTTTCTGAAATAATCGATTTTTTTACTTATATCTTCTTTAAGATTTTCGTCAATAGGCAAAGCAAGAAAAGTTCTCATATTGTAAATATTATAACATATTTCAATTTTTTTAATTGTGATATAATTTAATCTAATGAATTTTTTAGGAGGATAAAGAATGAGAAAAAAACTCAATAATTTCATACTAAAAGTTTACGAACTTCACCCAAATTTTTTATTTGTTGTAAATTTTATATTTTTCATATTAATTGTTGCTTTTATCGCCCCATCACTAACATCAGATCCTGATTATATTTTGAGATTAAATTTAAGAACATTAAGAGAATTACATATAAATAATTTTAGTTTTATTAAATCGCCATTTATATACTTAATTTTTTCTATAATTTTTGCTTCACTTTTTTATGTAGGAAATATCTTTTTATCCTGGATTGGAATTCCACTCTTTTTCATTATCTATTTCTTCCTTGAATTAACCGAAAATTTTACTCTTGTTTTTACAAAAATTGGTTCACAATCATTTTTGAATCTTCCTCTTAGTGAACATAAAGGTTTTTCAGTTTTTCTATCGCAAATTCCTCATACTCTTTTTCTTTCCTTTGGTTATTTTATCTCACTTGTTGGAGGGTTAATTGTGCTTCTTTCTTTTACAACTTTTGTTTATAGAGTCTTTAAAAATAGATTTCCTAAAATAAAACCATTAAATGCAAAAATTATTGTTTTTATAGTAATTATAATAATTCCTCACATATTAGTATTGTATTTTATTTTAAGGCCCTTATTAAATGATATTAAACTTCTATCATTAACTGGCCCTCTTTATATAATTCTTATTGTTTATTTCTTTTCAATTGGAAACCATTTCTTCTCTTTAGTTGGAAGTGAAATTAAAAAATTTAAAGATTATAGACCAAGAGAGTATCTTGTAGAAAATCTAAAAAATGCAACATTCCTCGTTCCTTTTGGATTAATTCTTGTGATTATAGGAATCATTCTTGAAAATACTCTTTCTGTTAGGGTTCTTATGCCTTTACTCAATAAAATTAATGTAACTGGTGTAGTTTTAAATATTTTAAATATAATAACAGCGATTCTATATGGTGCTTCAGTAATAGTTCCATTTTGGTATGTATTTTATAAATCTAAAAAGTGGTCAAAGGTGATTCTATCTTCTAAAAAGGAGGCAAAAAAGAAGAAAAAATGAAAAAAATAAAAAATATATTATTAATATTTGTAATTTTAATTTTTTTCTCATCTTTTATTCTCTCCTGTAGTGAAAAAGAGGTAATAAATGTATCAACTATAGAAAAAGAAAATAGAAAAGAAGCACCAGATTTTACTCTTTCAACTCTTGATGAAGGAGTTATACAACTATCAGGCTTTAAAGGGAAAGTCATTCTACTTGATTTCTGGACAGAATGGTGTGGTCCATGCAAAATAGCAGCACCGACTGTTATTTCACTTTATAATAAATATAAAGATAAGGGATTAAGGGTATTTGGAGTTAATCTTGATGATATAAAAGATATTGAAAAGGTTAGAAGTTATGTCAAAAACGAGGGGGTTCCCTATCCAATACTTCTTGAGGGCTTTCCTGCTGCCTCAAAATATGATGTTTCTGGAATACCAAAATTCGTTTTAATTGATAAAGATGGAAAAATTGCCTTTGAAGTTGTAGGAGCAGTTGATAATCTTGAATCTATTTTAACAGTTAACATTGAAAGTTTATTAAAAGAATAGGAGGTAGATTGATGATTTTAAAAGAGATATTAGAAAGACATAGTGTAAGAAAATATAAACAAGAGGAGGTTCCTGAAGAGCTAATTAAAGAGGTTATTGAAGCAGCAAGACTTGCACCATCAGCAAATAATAAGCAGCCATGGAAATTTATTGCTGTAAGAGATTTTGAAAAAAGAAAAAAAATTGGAGAGCCAACAACATGGGCAAAGTTCATTATGGATGCCCCAGTTTTAATAGTTGGATGTATAACAGATAAAAGTTTTAATATGGGTGGTTGGTATGATAGTGCAATTCTTGATATTGGAATTGCAATGGAACATATAGCCCTTCAAGCAACACATCTTAGACTTGGAACTTGTTGGGTTGGAGACTTTGATGAAAAACTTGTTAAAAAGGTCCTTGAAATTCCAGAAAATATTAGAGTTGCATCACTAATGACACTTGGCTATCCATTAGAGAATAAAATACCTGAAAAAAGAAGAAAACCTCTATCTGAAATTTTATCATTCGAAAAATTTTAGTTTTAAATAATTTTTTATGATGATAAAATTAATTTATGGGAAAGTCTATTGTTGCGGTATGCGGAAATATCGGAGTTGGTAAATCTACACTTGCAAAACTTCTCTCTAAAAGATGGGGATATTCAATAATATCTGAACCTCAAGATATAAATCCATTCTTAAAAGATTTTTATGCTGATCAGAAAAGGTGGGCACTTCATTCTCAACTTTTTTTTCTTATCCATAGATTAAAAATTTTTGAAGAGATTGAGAAATCTGATGATTCTTTTATAATTGATAGAACCATTTATGAAGATGCAGAAATTTTTGCAAAACAGCTGCTCAATAAAGAAGAGTATAAACTTTATCAGGAGGTATATAACTTGATATATAAAAATTTTCCAACACCAAATCTACTCGTATATCTATATGCACCAACTGAAGTTCTTTTAAAAAGGATAGGAGAAAGAGGAAGAAATTATGAAAAAAATATAAAAAAATCATATTTAAAAAAATTAAACGATGCATACGAAAATTGGATAAGTAGCTACAATTTATCTCCTGTTTATAAACTTGATACAACTCAATTTGATATACACAACCTCTTTTCTGATCTTTCACACTTTATTGATGAGATAGAGAAATTTTTCTGGGAGGCAAAAAAAGATGTTAAAAGATAATGAATTATATAGGTTAAAAGAATATGAAATGGAGGCTTTTCTTTCCATTCTTCCTCCTTATGTTAAAAATGAACTTAGAAAATTGGATAAATGGGAGTTTTTAATCGAAGTTGTGCTTGATTTAGGAAGAAAACCAGAAGCAAGATTTGTTGATTCATTTAACTATCTATCAAATGATTTAATTACAAGAGAAGACATTGAATATGTGAGAAGTCGAGTTGGTGAATTTGATAGAGACAATAGAGCAGGCATAGAAAGAACTCTTCACAGAATATCCTGTATAAAAAATAGAATGGGAAATATAGTTGGATTAACATTAAGAGTTGGTAGAGCAGTTTATGGAACAATTGATATTGTAAGAGATCTTTTTGAAACTGGGAAAAGTATTTTACTTCTTGGTAGGCCGGGTGTTGGGAAAACAACTCTTTTAAGGGAAGCATCAAGAGTTTTAAGTGAAGAGTTACATAAAAGAGTAGTTGTTGTTGATACTTCAAATGAAATTGGAGGAGATGGTGATATACCACACCCAGCAATTGGTTCTTCAAGAAGAATGCAAGTTCCTTATGGAAGAACCCAAGCAGATGTAATGATTGAAGCGGTTGAAAACCATAACCCTGAATGTATCATAATTGATGAAATTGGAAGAAGGGATGAAGCCGAAGCATGTAGAACTATTGCAGAAAGAGGGGTTCAATTGATTGCTACAGCACATGGAAACACACTTGATAATCTTTTAATCAATCCAGTTTTATCTGAACTCCTTGGGGGAATAACTACAGTTATCTTAGGAGATGAAGAGGCGCAAAGAAGAGGAACCCAAAAAACAGTCCTTGAAAGATCTTCTCCTCCATCTTTTGATATACTCATTGAAATAAGAGATAGAGATACTCTTGCTGTCTATTATGATGTTGCAAAGGTTGTTGATAAATATTTAAGAGGTTATCCATTGAATCCAGAGATAAGGAGAAGAAAAGAGAGCGGAGAGGTTGAGATTAAAAAAGAGAGCGAACTTGAAAAACTTCCAAAATATACACCTTTAAAAATATTTACTTATGGAGTTTCAAGAGATTATCTTGAACAAGGATTAAGATCAGTTGGTCTTGATTGGCAATTTGTTGATTCAATAGATGAAGCTGAAGTTTTGATTATGACAAAAAGTCAGGAAAAGAAAAGTGGAAGAATTGTGAACGAAGCGAAAAAAAGAGGAATTGAAATTTTCAAGATAAATTCAAATACAAAATCAAACATAAGAAAACTATCTTTAGAATTAAGAAATGCTTTTTTAGATAAGAAAAGAGATTACTTAAAAGAGATTGAACAGGGAGTTAGAGAAGTTTTATCAACAGGAAAACCTTACCCTCTCTATCCAGCACCAAGTCATATAAGAAAAATTCAACACAAAATTATAACAGAATTTGGTTTGAAATCTGAAAGCCAAGGAGAGGAGCCATTTAGATGCGTGATTATATTTCCAAAATAGGTGGATTTTTTATAACTTTTGAAGGTATCGATGGATGTGGTAAATCAACACAGGCAAAACTCCTTCAAGAAAATCTAAAAAATCTTGGATATGATGCTCACTGGACAAAAGAACCTGGTGGAACAGATATAGGAAATATGGTAAGAGAAATATTACTTAAATACAATCAGGAAATAGATGTACTTACAGAATTTTTACTTTTTGCATCAGATAGAAGTGCTCATGCAAAAGAATTAATAAAAGAACTATCAAAGGGAAAAATTGTAATTTCAGAAAGATTTAAGGATTCATCTGTTGCATATCAAGGTTATGGTGGAGGACTTTCAATAAATTTTATTGAAAGAATACATAGAGAGATAACAATAATTGAACCTGATCTTACAATTTTACTTGATATCTCTCCTCTTGTTTCTATAAAAAGAGTAAAAGCACCAGATAGAATTGAGAAAAAGGGAACTGATTATCTTGAAAGAGTAAGAAATGGTTACCTTATCCTATCAAAACTCTATAAAAATAGATATGTTATATTTGATGGAAGTAAAGAAAAAAATGAACTCAATCAGGAAATATTAAAGGTTGTAGAAAATAAACTTAAAGCCTATTTCTTTTAAATGTTAATTTGGTGTCAAACACCATATTAACATTTCTAATTTTTTCTTAATATTATTATTGGAGTTTGAAAATCCTCATTTCCCTGTGGGTTATCAGATAAAGCTTTTTCAACCTCTTTTTTGTCCATATTATCTGTTGAATCAACGACCCATGCAATTCCAAGATCATTAGCATCAACAATGCAGGTTTCACATCCAGTTACCTCTTTTATCTTATTACAAAAACTTTTTGAATTATGCACTCCAGATATAACATAATAATCATATGGTGGCATCGATGCAGGCATGTCGTCAATCTGAGTTACAACTTTACCTGAAATAATATAAAATAATCCTCTAACACCAAAAATTTTACCAATAAAGCTCATTATTGATGCAAATAAAATTCTTAAAACCCCTGCTTCTTCTATTGCAATTTGCATTGCATAAGGATTTGAAAGTGGAGCAGTTGTTGCAAATGGATTATTTTTAGGCCTTGATACAAATTTAGATAAAAAATTTGCAAGAGGAGATACATTTATTGTCTCAACTGAAAAAACTCTTCCATCTGCAATCGCAGCAACAGCAGAAGCAACGCTTATAATATCACCATCTCTTATTAAACTTTCTATTCTCTTTTTAACAACATCAAAAAAATTGGTTCTTTCAGTTATAAGTTCAGTAAAAACTGGAATTCTTGTAAACTCGTCCTTTTTATCAATTTTCTCCACCTCTCCAAGGTCAATACCAAAATTTTTTACTCCCTTTTTAATTATATTTCCTCTTCTTCTTTTAGTTCCTTCCTCCCATATTTTTACTGCTTCCTCTTTTTCATTAAGATTATATAAAACTTCTCCATAATATAGAAAATCTTTTTCATAAAAGTTTGATGGTTTGAGATCATAAAATTTTTTATAATATTCTTTTGCTTTTTGATAATCTTTTTTTTCATAAAAAATTCTTGATAATCTTTTATAAAGATATCTTGCTGGAGATTTGACATCAGATGAAAATACCACATCTTTTCTATTTAATAGTTCAATATATTCCTTTAAAGCATTATCTAAATCTTTTTTTTCATAATAATAAAGATCTCCGAGAACAAGATTATACCAGTATGTCTCTTTATTGTTTTCCTTTGCCAATTTAATTATCTCGATTGCTTTATCAATTTCTCCCTTTCTTAAAAATATTTGTGATAATGCTCTATAGATTCCTTTAGATTTTTTATATTTTTCTACTCCCTCCTTTAAAATATTTTCTCCTAAATCTAAATCTCCTTTTCTTATCAGTAAATTTCCATAAATTTCATAAATTTTTGGTGTGTAGAATTTATGATCTATTCTACCTAAAAAATTTATTGCTTTTTCTTCGCTTTTTCTTAAAAGAGAAAAAGCATAACCTTGAATGAATAATGATAAAATTTTTCTCACATATAAATTATATCAATTAATACTAAATAACTCCTTTTAAATCCATCTCAACAAAACAGATTCCAGTTGTTCCTGGTCCAGGATGGGCACCAATTGTTGTTCCCATAATTCTTGTTATTATTTCTCCTTTATATCCTGTTATTTCTCTGAAATAGTCAAGTAAAAATTTTTGATCTTCTGGACAAACTGCTTGAGGTGAAGCAACAAAAATATTGTTAATATCTTTTATTAACTCTTTACAAAGATCTGCTACTCTTGTTAATGATTTTTTTCTTCCTCTTACTCTTTCAATTGGATTTGTTTCTCCATCAACAATTGACATTATTGGCTTTAAATTCATTATATTCCCTAAAAAAACTGAACCCTTACCTAATCTTCCTCCAAGATAGAAAAAATAAAGGTCTTCTACTGTAAAAAATACATGAGTATTTTTTCTCATCTTAAGGAGTAGATTAATTATCTCATCAAATGATAGAGCACCTTTTCTTATCATTTTTGCTGTTAAAATCTGTTGTAGTCCTTCACCTAAAGTTGCTGATTCTGTATCAATTATCTCAATTCGAATATCAGGATGTTTCACCTTCATCTCATCTTTTGCAAGTTGTGCAGATTGGTTACTTCCACTAAATTTTGCTGAGAGAGTCATAATTATAATTTTCTTGTAACCTTCATTTGCAAGTTGTTCTAATACAACATAATAATCTTCCATATTTGGCTGTGATGTTCTTGGGTGTTTTTTCTTTGCTTTCATTATATTAAAAAAATCTTCTGGCAGTAAAGTTACATTTTCTTTGTAAATAACATTTTCTTCACCTTCAAAATATAAATAAAATGGGACTTCTCTTATATCATATTCTTTAACCAAATCTCTTGGTATATCTCCTGCTGTATCAACAACTAAACCAATCTTTTCCATAATAACCTCCTAATAATATTTTAATAATAAGAGTAAAAATAAATTAATTTGTTACATTTCAATTTCATTATATAATTATAATATGGCAAAAGCAAAGGTTTATTTGAAGAAAAGCGATTATGATAGTTCTTCAGATTTTGTTGAAGAAGCACTGAATGTTTTCAAAGAAAATCCTTTTATTTCAGGCGAAAGAGTTTTACTCTATTTTGATGGAAATTTTGATAGAAAAAGAGGAATATTTACATATCCAGATGAAAGATTTTTAAAAAGTATAATTGAAAGTTTTTTAAATTTAAATGTTCACCTTAGAATTGGAGTTTCTATTTTCGAAAATCTAAGCGAAAATCTGATTAATTTAATAAAAGGTTACCCAGTTGAAATCGTTTCTTTTATGGCTGAGGGTTTCGAAAAATTCCCTTATAAAAAAATAACAGTGGGAAAAGAAAGAAGAAAAAGTGAGTATTTACATAGAAGGGTTTTAAGTAAAATTTATCTTCCACAATCATTTAACTGGGCAAATTCTATTGTTTCTGTATCAAAAATAAAACTCCATCCATTTCTCAAATTTGAGGGAGTTGTAACTGGGATACTTTCCTTAACTCCATCATATACAAGAGTAGAAACATTTTTCTATGGTAGTTCTCTTACTGTTTTTGGTGAGGCTCTCTCAGAAATAATATCAATATTAAACGAAAAATTTAAACTTGCATTTCTTGATGGTGTTGAAATATTTGAAGAGGACGAAATAAGAGGAAATAAAACATATTTAAATACACTTTTAGCTTCTTCTGATTTATTATCATTAGATTCAGTTGGTTCAGTACTTGTTGGTTTAAAACCTTCAGAGAATCAAATATTTAATTCTATTTCATTGAGAGGCTTAGGTGCTAATAGATTAAATGAGATTGATATTGTTGGAGACAATTTTGTAGATTTAATAAAAAAGGTTCAAAAACCAACAAAAAGGAAGAAATCAGCTTTTAATAGCACAAAATTTTATATAGATAAAAACCTTTGCACAGATTGTGAAATCTGTTTGGAAGTTTGTCCTGTTTCTGCAATTGATTTAAAAACTCATACAATCGATAATAAAAAATCAATTGCTTGTTTTGAGTGTTACCTTCGTTGCCCAGAAGGTGCAATAAAAATTAAAGAATAAAATTAAGTGGGGTTTAAATCTATAAGATAAAAAATTTTAATTTTATCTTTTTCTATAATAAACTTTATTGTCCAAAGATCGACTGATTTAATATCAATAAAAAATAAATTATCAAATATTTTAACCTTTGTGTTTTCATTTAAAAATATTCTTTCATTTAACATTTCAATTTTCCCATTAGAATTTATTTTAAAAGGTAAACCGCTATAATTTATGAATAACTCATTTTTATCATTGATAGCAATATTTGAGAGATTCTCTATTAATGGGAAATCCACTTTTGAAATTTTTTCACCATAATTTTCTATTTTATATATTCCATCATTATTTGAAGCAACATAAATAGTTTTACTATTTTTAGGATCAACTACAATTCCTTCTTTCCCTGTTATTTTAAAGGATTCGAATAATTCAAAACTCTCACCACTATTTTTTGAAATGTATAAACCATTTTCACTTCCTAAATAAATAATATTTGGATTATTAAAATCATAAATAATTGAAACTGGAGAGTATATTTTAAAATCTATTTTCTTCCATGTCTTTCCACTATCATTCGATTTTAAAATTTTATCATAGGTTCCTACTAAAATTTCTTTTTCATTTTTTGGATTTATAGCAAAAGTTTTAATATTTTCATCTTTATATAAAAATTCCCAATTTTTTCCATTATCTTCAGATTTTAAAAGTCCATTCCATGTCGCAAGATAAATATTTTCATTAAAAATAAATATTTTTTCAACAAAATCAACTTCAGGTATCTCTATTTTTTTGAAACTATCTCCATAATCTTCTGATTTTAATAAAAAGTTTTTGTAATTATTTGTCCAAGCATATATTATATTAGGACTATTTTTATCAACTTCTATTGTATCAAACCAGTCTACTATATTATATTTTCTCCATGTTTTTCCACCATCCAACGAGACTGCACTATCAAGATATATTACTTCCTCTCCTTTTTCTGAAACAAATATATTATTCTCTCTACTTATAAAATTGGAGTTTATTAAATCTATAAATCCTATATTCAAAAAATCTAAAGATAAATAGATAGAATCATTCTCTTCAATAATTTTTATATTTTCATAAGTTGGAGGTAAAAGTGAATTTGTTTCAATTAATTTTCCATCTTTTGAATAAACAATATAATCATATGCTATCAAAAATTTACCATCATATATTCTTGCACCACCTTTTATACCATTTATAAAAACCTCAAATGGTTCAAGAGATCTATCTTTTATTACTAAAACTTTAAATTTAACTAAACCATTTGAATCACTTTTTAAGTTGTAGACTCCCAAATCTTTGTTTTTTATTAGACTACCTTTTGCATCCGAAACTTTGAAAGTCAATGTTGTCTCTTTATTAGAAGGAACCATAATAAAATCTTCTTTATCATAACCCTCAAATAATTCTATTGTTTCATCATAACCAGAAATTAATTCTAATTTATAACAAACATCAAAAGTTGATACAAGATCACCATTATCTGAAATAACCTTGTATCTTCCAATTTCATCAAACGAAACCTCTTGTGAAAAATATCTTTCATCTGGATATTGTGATTCTGTTGTTTTAAAATGCACTTTTTTACCACTCGGGAAAACAACATCAAAACCTTCAATATTTTCTAACGCATATCCACTGATAGTTAACTTGTCGTTTAAATAAATTTTAGAATAAGCATAAAATGCTGCTGAACAACAAACTTCATGTAAGGTGTATTTATCAAAAATGATTGGACCAACAATAGAATGTTTGTTTCTTAAACTTTCTTCAGTCTCTTTTTCTTGTGAGATTTCAACAAGTTCAATATCAATTTCGTTTGTCTTCTCATTTATTTCAATTACACTGTTATATTCAGAAAAACCATCTTTTATTAATTTCAAAAAATATTTACCATATTTTAACTTTAATTCAATTGGTGTTACTCCAATCTCTTCATTATCTATATAAAGAGTAGAACCTTCAGGTTTTGAATTAAATTTTACTGTCTTTTCATCTGTTTTTTTTATGCATGAACTCACAGAAAAAATAACTATCAAACAACCTAAAATCAAAATAAGTAAATTACTCTTTTTCATATATATCATTTAAACCTCCAATTACATTTTACAACCTATTAAAAAAGTTTACAAAAGTAGACAGCCTATTTTTGTAAACTAAGAATAGATATCTAAAACTTTTAAAATATTAAATTTTTGTTAGTATTTTAATAAAAAATGTGTTATTGCAAGACCTGACCTCATATTTCTTGCAAGACCTGACCCCAGAAATAAGTTGAGAATTTGGAAGGTTTAAGGTAAAATTATAAAAAGAAGAGTATGAAAGAAGATGAGTTTAAACTTATATCAGATTATAAACCAAAAGGTGACCAACCTCAAGCTATTGATAAACTCGTAGAAGGAATAAAAAAGGGTTTAAGATTCCAAACACTGCTCGGAGTTACAGGCTCTGGAAAAACATACACAATGGCTAATGTTATTGCAAGAGTTAATAAACCAACTCTTGTTTTGTGTCACAATAAAACTTTAGCTGCTCAACTTTATTCAGAGTTTAGAGACCTATTTCCTGAAAATAGAGTTGAGTATTTTGTTAGTTATTATGACTACTATCAACCAGAAGCATATGTTCCACAATCAGATCTTTATATTGAAAAAGATGCTGATATAAATGAGGACATTGTTAAGTTAAGACATAAAACTCTAAGAAGTTTAATGGAAAGAAGAGATACAATTGTTGTTTCATCTGTTTCTTGTATCTATGGTTGGGATGACCCAACTGAATACTTAAAAGGATTAATAAAAATAAAGGTGGGGGATGAAATAAATAGAAGGGAATTAATAAAAGAACTTATACTGCTTCAGTATGAGAGAAATGAGATAGATTTTTCAAGAGGAAAAATTAGAGTAAGAGGTGATATATTAGATGTTTATCCTGTTGATATGGATTATGCAGTAAGAGTTGAATTTTTTGGAGATACAATAGATAAAATTTCATTGATTGATCCTCTTTTAACAACAAAAATAGAAGATTTGGAGAGTTTCATATTTTTCCCTGCAAAGCAGTTTTTAACAACAGAAGAAAGAGTTTATAAAGCAGTTGAAAGTATAAAGAGAGAATTAAAAGAAAGAGTTGACTATTTTCTATCTCAAAAGAAATTTCTTGAAGCAGAAAGATTAACTCAAAGGACAAATTTTGATATCGAGATGCTTATTGAAACTGGTTATGTTAAAGGAATTGAAAATTATACAAGACACCTTTCAGGGAGAAAAGAAGGAGAACCTCCATATACAATTATTGATTATTTTCCTTCTGATTTTTTAGTTTTTATAGATGAATGTCATATTACTGTTCCTCAATTAAGAGGTATGTATAATGGAGATAGATCAAGAAAAGAATCACTTGTTGATTATGGATTCAGATTACCATCCTGTCTTGATAATAGACCTTTAAGATATGATGAGTTTTTAGAAAAGATTAATCAGGTAATTTTTGTTTCAGCAACTCCATCTGATTATGAATTATCAATTTCAGATCAGGTTGTTGAACAGTTAATAAGACCAACAGGTCTTGTTGATCCATTGGTTGAGGTAAGAAGTTCTAAAGGGCAAATAGAAGATTTAATAAATGAGATAAACCAGAGGGTTGAAAAAAATGAAAGAGTTCTTGTAACTACTCTTACAAAAAGAATTGCAGAAGATTTAACAACATATCTCTATGAAAGAGGAATAAGGGTGAGGTATCTACATTCAGATATTGAAACATTAAAAAGAGCAGAAATAATAAAAGATTTAAGAAAAGGAGATTTTGATTGTCTTGTAGGAATTAATCTTTTAAGAGAAGGACTCGATCTCCCAGAGGTCACTCTTGTTGCTATTCTTGATGCAGACAAAGAAGGTTTTTTAAGATCACATACATCTTTAATTCAGACAATAGGAAGAGCAGCAAGAAATGTTAGTGGTAAAGTTATAATGTATGCTGATGAAGTTACAGAATCAATGAAAAAAGCAATTGATGAAACCAACAGAAGGAGAAAGGTTCAAATAGAATTTAATGAAAAGCATGGAATAAAGCCAGAGTCAATAAGAAAAGCAGTTAAAGTTTTGATAGATATTCCATATAAAGAAAAAGAAGAGATAGCGGAGTTTGTAAAAGAGAGTGAAAGTTATATGAGTAAAGATGATTTAGAATATTTAATAACTCAACTTGAAGAAGAGATGCAACTTAGGGCAGAAACTCTTGAATTTGAAGAAGCAGCAAGAATTAGAGATAAAGTCTTCGAGTTAAAAAAAAGAATAAATCTACTTAAAAAGGAGAAAATTTGAAATGGTTTTATCAGTAATTTTAAATCCATTTGTTGAACTGAATCTTAAAACAAAAAAATTAAACTATGGTGAAACAAATCTTGTTGATGTAAAAGATAAAATTGCAGGAGGAAGAGGTATAAATGCATCAAGAGTTATAAAAAAGATTGGGGGAGATGTCACAGCATTAAGTATAATTGGAGAAAAAAATGGCGAATTTATAAAAGATTCTTTAAAAGAAGAAAATGTTGATTTTGTATATGTTTTAAGCGACGAAGAAAATCCACTTCATTTAAAAATATTTGATGAAAGAGGAATAGAAACAGATATAATTGAATCAGACCCAATCGTTTCACCAGTAGATATAAAAAAGTTTGAAGATAAATTTAGAGAAATTGTTGAAAATTATAGTGTCATACTTTTTACAGATAGAACCCCAAATGGTATATGCTATGATATTTTTAAACATTTAATCACAATTGCAAAAGATAGAAATAAAATAACTATCCTTGATGCAAAAAATGATTTTTTAAAAGAAGGCCTTGAAGGAGAACCAACAATTTCGAGAATTGACAAAAGCGATTTTGATAATCTCACTGGCTCAAGTTTTGTCTCAATAATAAAAAGATTTAAATCATATAATGGCAGTAAACCAGAATATTTTTTAATCCATATTGATAAAAATAATCTCATATTTAATTATGAAGATAAATACTACAACATTCTATCGAAAGAAATACCAGGCGATATTAGTGATAGTTTAGTTAAAGATATATTTGATGGTGTTTTAACATATTACCTTGATAATGGAAAAGATATATATGATTCTATCCAGCTTGCTTTCTTTGCTTCTTTAAAAAGTGATATGAATAATATATTAATACCAAAATCAATGGCTGATGTCTATAAAGAGGTTATTATAAGAGAAATTTAATGATAGTTTATCTATCCATTGGAAGTAATATTGAACCAAAGAGAGAGAACATAATAAATGCTATTAAACTGATAAGAGAAATTGCTGAAGTTAAGGAAGTATCATCGCTTTATGAAACAGAACCATGGGGTACAATGAAAAATCAGGATAACTTTTATAACATAATTTTGAAATGTGAAACAAATTTTGAACCTGAAATATTTATAAAATTTTTGAAAGAGATAGAAAAAAAGATAGGAAGAGTTGAAGGAATGAAATGGGGACCAAGAGAAATAGATATAGATATTATTCTTTATGAAGATAGAATAATTAATAGAAGCGATTTAACTATTCCACATAAATATTTTCAGGAGAGAGGTTTTGTAGTCATACCTTTATATGAAGTAGACAAAATTATAGTGAACCCTTTGAATAGAAATAAAATATCTGAAATATATGAAAAGGTTGATAAAAAAGGAGTTAAAAAAATAGAGGATTACTCTTTTAAAAAAGATGTTTATTCAGAGATAAATGAAAATCTTTTAAAAATAGAAAACCTAAAAATTTCGATTTATGATGAGATAGATTCAACACAGAAATATTTAATGGAAAATTTCGAATTAAATAAACTTATAATATCAAAAGTCCAAAAAAGGGGGCATGGAAGAAAAAACAATGAATGGTTATCAGAAAAAGGAGGTTTATATTTTTCATTTTCAGTAGAGCCAATAGAATATATCTATTTTTTACCAATCTTAACCTCTTATTCAATTGGAAAAGTTTTGAAAAAATCAAATTTTAATTCAGTAAAAATAAAAATTCCTAATGATGTTTACCTTAATAATAAAAAGGTTTGTGGTGTTATAAGTGAAAGTTATTTTAAAGGAGATAAACTTCTTGGTGAAGGTATTGGGGTTGGATTAAATGTAAACCAAAATATAGATGATTTCCCAAATGAATATTTAGATAGATTAACCTCTTTATTTATTGAAAGTAAAAAGTTATTTTTTCTTGATAATATAGTTAATCTTTTTTTTGATGAGTTTAAGAATAATCTTGATAGTTTAATAAAGAAGGATATTAAAAAAATTCTTGATGAACTTACAAAGGATTTCAAAATATTTGAAGAGCCTTTTTATATCTTAATAAATAATAAAAAGGAAAAAGTTTATGGAGAAAAATTTATTGACGATAAGACTATTTATGTAAAAAAAGAAGATAAAGAGGGTTTTGAGATTCCTCTTCACTCAATACCATAAAATAAAAAGGAGGAGTTATGAAAATTGATGAAATAGTTGTTGATGAACCAGGAAAAAAACTTTTTCTATTAGGAAATGAGGCAATTGTAAGAGGATTTATAGAAGGGGGTGGTAAATTTGCCGCAGCATATCCAGGGACACCATCATCAGAAATTGGAGATACTTTGAGTAAAATAGGTAAGCTTGTTGATATAAATTTTGAATTTTCAACAAATGAAAAAGTTGCTTTTGAAGTTTCTGCTGCTTCTTCCTTATCAGGTTTTAGAAGTATAACATTTATGAAACATGTTGGACTTAATGTAGCAATGGATTCATTTATGACATCTGCATATGTTGGAACAATAGGTGGCTTTATTGTTATAACCGCTGATGATCCATCAATGTTTTCATCTCAAAATGAACAGGATAACAGAATCTTAGGAAAATTTGCTAATATCCCTATTCTTGAACCAAGAAATCCTGATGAAGCAAGGAAAATGGTAAAATATGGCTTTTATATTTCTGAAAAATATTCAACACCAGTTATGCTTAGGACAACAACAAGAATTTCACATTTGAGAGGAGTTGTTAATTTTGAAAAGATAGAGAAATTTGAAAGAAATGGATATTTTAATAAAAATCCAAATAAATTTGTTCCTGTTCCAGCAAATGCAAAAGTTTTACATAAAGAGTTGTTAAACAAAATTAAGTTAATAAAAGAAGAGGTAGAAAAATCTATTTATAATTATAAAATTGAAAAAATTTCAAAATATGGAGTAATAACTTCTGGTGTATCTTCAAATTATGTCTTAGATATTGTTAATAAATATTCTCTTCCATTTGATATTCTTTCACTTGGTTTTACCTATCCATATCCAGAAGATTTAATAAAAAATTTCATCTCAAATTATGAAGCTATTTTTGTTGTTGAAGAGCTTGAACCGTTCCTTGAGGATGAAGTGAGGATTGTTAAAGAGAAAAATAGTTTGAAAACAAAAATTTATGGGAAAGATGGTGAAATTTTAAATAATTTGTATGAATATAATCCTGATAGAGTTAAAAAAGCACTTTTTAATTTTCTTGGTAAAGATAGTGAGAGAGTTTTATTTTCAATTAAGGATCTAAAACCACCAGTTAGACCTCCAGTTTTATGTGCAGGGTGTCCTCATAGAGCAACTTACTATTCAGTTTTTAAAGTTTTAAGAAAAAATAGAATAAAAGATGCAATATTTCCATCTGATATTGGTTGTTATTCTCTTGGATTAGGACCTCCATTTAACATCGCTGATATTCTCTATTCAATGGGAAGTTCAGTCGGTACTTCAAATGGATTTTCAAAAAGTACAAATCAGAAAGTTATATCATTTATAGGTGATTCAACATTTTTCCATGCAGGAATACCAGCATTAATAAATGCAAAGTATAATAAAAATGAGTTTATTTTAATAATTCTTGATAATAGAACAACTGCAATGACAGGACATCAACCAAATCCAGGTGTAGGAGTTAATGCTTATGGCGATGAAGTATCAATAATAGAAATTGAGGAAATTGTTAAAGGTATAGGAATTGATTTTGTACAAGTTGTTGATCCATATAATTTAGAAGAGACACAAAAAGTTATTGAAGAAGCACTGAATAAGAATGGAGTTAGAGTTATAATTTCAAGAAGAGAATGTTCACTCATTAGAGATGCAAAATTAAGAAAAAAGGGGGAATGGCATATTGCAAAGGTTGATGAAGAAAAATGTAGAATGTGTAAAATATGTATCAATCAATTTTCTTGTCCTGCAATATATATAGAAGATGATAAAATAAAAATAGATGAAAAGTTATGTGATGGTTGTGGTGTATGTGTTCAGCTTTGTCCTTTTGATGCAATTGAGGTGAAACAATGAATGAATTTAATATTTTAATTGTTGGTGTTGGAGGTCAGGGTATATTAAAATTAGCAAAAATGATTTGTGAAACATCTATTTTAGAAGGAAAAAATGTTTTAATGAGTGAAATTCATGGAATGGCTCAAAGAGGTGGTTCTGTTTATTCAGAGGTTAGAATAGGGAATGTTTATGGTCCCATAATTGAAAATGGGGAGTGTGATATGATTATCTCTCTTGAACCATCAGAAATATTAAGATATTTGGATAAACTAAAAAAAGATTTGATTATTATCTCAAATAGTGAAATTATAATACCATATACTATTTCTTTAGGAATTTCAACATACCCAGACATTCAAAAATCTTTTGAAAAATTAAAAGAGCTCTCTGAAAAAATTTATATAATTGATGGAAAAATATTGACAAAAGAGAGTGGTTCAAATATAACATTAAACACTATAATGTTTGGATTTTATAGT
>Ga0116184_10002015_pt1 | contig 18373 bp, 16 predicted proteins | sample AD_JPNNA5_MetaG_FD_89886 | JGI IMG/M metagenome (GOLD analysis project Ga0116184, IMG submission 89886) | Active sludge microbial communities of municipal wastewater-treating anaerobic digesters from Japan - AD_JPNNA5_MetaG | ecosystem: Engineered > Bioreactor > Anaerobic > Digestate | place... | reverse complement strand
CTGGCCCCTCGTCCTCCTGGGCCAGTTCATGCTCCTCTGCCGCGTCATCGCTCCCCTGCTCGATCCGCGCGGCAAGATGCTCATCTCCGGCCTGGGCGTGGCCTGCTTCCTGCTGCTCCTGCCCTCCCTCCTCCAGCAGCGTCCGTCCCGCCGCTCCCCGGCCCTCGAGCTCACCGCCGCTCTCTCGCTTTCCATCCTCCTGCGCGCGCTCGGCTCCGGCTCGGACATCTCGACTCACGGCAGTTTCCAATTCCTTGGCTGGATGATGGCCCTCGCCGCGGCCTGGCTTCTTCTCACCCTCCATTGGCCTTCCATCGCCGCCACGGCCAGCACCGCCGAATCCGCCCTCCCCGCCACCCCCTCGGCAGCGCGAACGATTGGGCTCTGCCTCGACCTGCTGAGCGTGATCATCCTGCTCTACTTTTCACTGCTCAGCCCCACGGTCATCTCACGCTGGACCGGTCAGCCCTACCTGCCCATCCTCGCCACGGTGACGCTGGTGCTCTGGGCCTCAAGTCTGGTGATCACCCTGCGCCCTTCCTGGCTCTCTCGTCTGTCGATGCCGGCGCTGCTGGTCTGGAACGTGCTCTTTGTGGCCAGTCTCTTCCTGACCCTGCTGAGCCGCCAGATCGCCTTCCCGTCCCATCCCGCCTACTACCCCCTGGCCGAGCCGCCCCTGTCGCCGCTTTGCAGCCTGCCCCTGGTCGGCCTGCTCCTGCTCTTTCCCGTGCTCCTGATCGATGGGCAGCTCCTCATCCAGGCCCTCGTGGCCGGCCGTCCATCACCGCGCCGACTGGCCCTGGGCTTTACTCTGGGCGGCCTCTATTTGCTGTTGATGGTCTTCGCGCAGGTCTTTACGACCGTCTATGACTATATCCCGGTGATCGGCCCGCTCTTCCGCGACCGCTTTGCCGTGGTGTTCCTCGTGCCCGGCCTCCTGCTGACCCTGGCCGTATGGCTCGCCCGCCCCGACCTCCCCACCGCCGAGGCCGCTCCGTCCGCCGCACCCTCGCGCCTCTGGCCGGCGCTGCTCTCGCTCGTGGCCATCCTCACCCTGGCCGGCGCCTGGGTGGTCAGCGCCCGGCCGTCCGCCACCGCCTCCGCGCCGTCACAGCTCACCGTCTTTACCTACAACATCCAGCAGGGGTACGACGCCGCCGGCCGCCGCAATTACGAGGGCCAGCTCGCCGTAGCGCGCCAGATCCAGCCGGACATCATCGGTCTGCAAGAGTGCGATGCGGCGCGCATCGCCAACGGCAATCAGGACGTGGTGCGCTACTGGGCCGACCAGCTCGACTATTACTCCTACTACGGCCCCACCACCGTGGCCGGCACCTTTGGCATCGCCCTGCTCTCGCGCTACCCCATCCACAACCCGCGCATCTTCTTTATGTTTAGTACAGGGGAGCAAACCGCCTGCATCGAAGCGCAGATCACCGTGGGCAATCGCACCTTCACCGTGTTCGTGACCCACCTGGGCAACGGCGGACCGCTGGTGCAGCAGCTAGAGGTGCTGCAGGAGGTTCAGGGCAAGGAGAACGTCATTCTGATGGGGGATTTCAACTTTCGGCCGGATACGCCGCAGTACCGCTCGACGTTGGCCCTGCTGGAGGATGCCTGGGTATTGCGCTGGCCGGAGGGGAACACGACGCAGGGGGTGGATTACGCCCGCACCATCGACCACATCTTTGTCTCGCCCGGCACGAGGGTGACCGACTCGCGCTACCTGCCCGGTCCCGCCTCGGACCATCCGGCGCTGATGGCGGTGATCGGTTGGTAGAGGGCGCGGCGCTACCCCGCCTCTACGTGGAGCTCAGCGCAGGGGTGCCGGCCCCCCTCTGCCCTTGAGCCGCGGCCCATCGCCTGCACAGTGCCAGTGGCAGCGATGGCGAATCGCAGTGGCCAGCTCAGCGGCACGCGAACTGCTTCATCAGTGACTCGAAATCACGGATGTGCCGCTCCGGGTGATACCTCGGCACCCGCAAGAGCTGCTTCGGCGTGCTTACGGCACCGGACTCCCAGACTGTGACCAGCATAGAATAGCCGCACGCCTCAGCAATCGCCTGATAGTCGTAACCCGCTCTGTCAACACCCAGAACCGCACCAAAGGGCCACACGTACGCATCCGGGCAAACACCAGTGCGCAGAAGGATTGCTTGCCGGGATGCGCACAGCTCGCGCCTGAACTCGTCCTCGCTCAACCGGCCGCGATTCATCCTCACGTCGTGTGTAGCCGAGTGCGAGACAATCTGGTAACCCTCTGCCTGCAGGCGCAAGAGCTCGGGCCACGCCCAGCCATTGCCTTCCTCCTCGTGGATCTTGTCCGTGACTACTGCCAGGACGCCGGCAAAGTGCAGCCGGTGCAACGTGGGGTATACGTTGCTCCAAAAGTCGTCGTGGGTGGCGGTCAGTAAGTCCGTACCGGTTGTGTTGCCGATGTCATCAAAAGTGAGGATCACGCGGCCACCACCCTGCCTCCCGCTCAGATATGCCGGCAGTTCTGCCAAGGTCATAGTCCGAAACCCGAGCTCGGCCAGAGTGTCCATCTGTCTCACGAATTCGGCGGCGGTGAGCTGGCCATAGGTGGTGCTGTGGTACATGATGACCGGAACGCCCAATCCCGAGCATGGCGACGTCGCCGTAGGCGTCGGCGTGGCGGAAGGCGTGGCGGAAGGCGTGGCTGATGGGGTCCCGGTCGGGGTCAGCGTGGCCGATGCGGTGGCAGTGACCGTGGCCGACGCCGTAGCGGTAGCCGTTGCCGACAGCGTAGCAGTGGGCGCAGGCAGTGGCGTGGCAGTGGGCCTGGCCCAGGCACCGCAGGCAGATACCGTCATCAGGGCAAGGCACAGCACCACGGCCCGATTCAACGAGAGGCCCTTCAACTCTCCCGCCCCCCTGCCGTGATCCCCCCATGCTTCAGCATAACAGCGCTCACAGCACGGATTCCGCAACACGCTCCTGTCCACCACCCGCCAAAGGCGGCTGCCGTGCAGCCACCCCGTTCTCACGACCACTGCTCGGCCCCCTCTCGTGAAAGGCGGCCCATTATTGTCCTCGTTCGATGAATGCGCAAATGGCGCCGGGGAGTCAGCAGAGCGCTTCGCACCGGTACCCCGGTGTGCCGATTTGTAGTTGTCGGCCAGATGGCGCCATAATCGCCCTGATTCCACGATAGAGAGATACGAGGGGCGATCCTATGCGGAGAACCAGACTGTATACCAGACCTGGCCCAGCGGGCTGGTGGTTGGCGACTGCTTGGGCTGTAGCAGGCATCCTTCTGCTTGTCGCCTGCGGTTCTGACTCAAACACCGAGCCCCTGAAGCCCACACGGACAGCCAGGCCGACGTTCACGGCTGTACCCCCTACCGCACTTTGCCTGGCATCAGCCACCGCCGTGCCTTCTGCGACGCCCATACCAACCTCAACGGCCACCGCTACCCCGGTGCTCACCCCTACCCCGACGGTCAACCCTTATCTGAACCCACTCACTGGCCAGTTGGTAGCCGATCCCACCGTGCTCCAGCGTCGGCCACTGTTAGTGAGAATCGGTAACGACGCAGAAGTGCGCCCACAGTCCGGGCTGTCGCAGGCGGACATTGTTCTTGAGGAGGCCACCGAAGGCTGGTACATCACGCGCTTTACCGCTATCATCTGGAGCAAGGACCCGGAGGCCCTGCGCCCCATTCGCAGCGCCCGCCTGCTCACCATTGAGCTTGGTCACATGCTCGATGGCGCACTGGTTCATTCTGGCGGCAATGACCAGGTGCGCTGGCTCATCTCGCAGTCCAAACTCACCGACCTCGATGAGTACTTTCATCCTCAGCCTTACTACCAGATCGAGCCAGAAGGCAAGTGGAAGAACTACCCCTGGATGGGAACTCCGGGCACCAGCGCCAAACGTCTGCGCGATTACCTGCTCAAGACGGGGCAAGAGAAGACAGTGCACCTGGCCGGTTTCACCTTTTCCCACCAGGGTGATCCTGCACCTCAGGGTGAGCCAGCAACGTATGTCCGGGTGCCCTACCCTTCGCGGGCCCTGGTCGAGTTCCGCTACGATGCCGAACGGCACCTGTACCGGCGGTGGGTGCAGGGCGAGCCCCACGTGGATGCGTTGAATGGGGAGCAGCTCGCCGCGGCCAATGTCATTGTCCAGTACTCACAATACGAGCAGACGGACGTCAAAGACAGCAACGGTCAGTACTCTTACAACATCCACTCGACAGGCGAGGGGCGTGCCCAGATCTTCCGCGACGGGGTGCTGATTGAGGCCAGATGGGTCAGACCCACGGTGACCGATTTCGTGCGCTACCTCTATCGCGATGGCTCACCTGTGCCGCTGCTGCCTGGACAGAGCTGGATAGAGGTCGTGCCTGTGGAGTACAAGGTCACCTTCGAGCACTAGACTTCACAGATGACACAGGAAAGCACGGTGGCTCCCCTGCTCCATACCGAGCGCGCCTTCTGGGACCAGGTCCTCACCGAACGCCAGCGGCTAATCGGCACCGCCGCCGGCTCATTCTGCCCCCGGATGCTTCAGGTGTTCGCTCGCCGTGCTGAACGGATCTCGCTGCCAACGAATCAACAAGAACAGCCCGCGCGACGACCGGGCCATACAAGGCCCCAGTCTCGGACGGGCTGTAGGAGGCATCAAAGGCGTCAACGCTGCCACCCATAGCAACCACCTCGCGTGCGATTGTCGAGCGTTCGTATTCAATCTTACGCAACGCTGCTATACAGGGCAAATCGACGTTTGCAGACGCTGCTCACCCACTTGCCGCTTGCGCCGTCGCGGTGCCGCTGCTATACTCTCCGCATGCTCCCCTACACCATCGTCCGCCTCGAGCAGCGCAGCGCCGAATGGCACCGTTGGCGCCTCGACGGCATCGGCGCCTCCGACGCCCCCACCGTGATGGGCGAGAATCCGTACTCCTCCCGCGCCGCCCTGCTGCACGAAAAGCTGACCGGAGAAGGCGCGCCGCAATCCTTCTACATGTCGCGCGGGGTCTCCCTCGAGCCGGTGGCCCGCCGCCAGTTTGAGCGGCTCACTGGCCTGCGCTTGGCGCCGCTCTGCCTGCAGAGCACTGCCTTGGACTGGCTCCGCGCCTCACTCGACGGCCTCTCCACCGACCGCTCCCGCGTGGTCGAGATCAAGTGCGGTCAGGCCGCCTACCGCACCACTGTCAGCACCGGCCAGCCGCCCGGCCACTACTACGGCCAGCTCCAGCACATCCTCGCCGTCACCGGCCTCGAGAGCATCGATTTCGTCTGCTACCTGCCGGAGCGGCCGTTACTGCACCTCACCGTCCCCCGCGACGAGCCCTACATCGCCGCCCTCCTCCTCGCCGAGAGTCTCTTCTGGGAGCAGGTGCTCGCTGAGCGGGCCCGCCCGACCCCTCGCTTCCGCCGCCAATCCCCAGGGCGCCGCAAGCCCTGACCCGCCTCAGGCCGCCTCTCCCGACCCCCCGCGCACTGCCTTCCCCAGCTCGGCCAGACCAAACCCCGGCATCTGCGCTACGGCCAGGGCCAGCACCACGCGCGGCAGCGCCGCGATCCCCGGATAGGCCAGATACCGGTTCTCCCAGCGCGGCTCGAACTTGTCCTTGAACTGCTTGAGCGTCCGGTAATGAAACGGCCCGGCAAAGCGCTCGTAGATGATCTCCAGCCCGCGCTCCAGCGACAGCACCGCCTCCTGGTTCTCGCTGGCCACGTTGGCCAGAGGCGCCAGCCCCAGGCTCACCACCTTGTCGCCCCGTTCCTTCAGCTTTTCCAGCGTCCCCACCACGGCGAATTCCACCGCGCCGTGCGGCGCGTCCTCGGCCCGACGGATATAGTCGTCGGCCCAGCCCTTTGCGGCAAACATCGGCACCCAGGTGACAAAGGCCATCAGCTTGCCCGTGCTGTCGGTGACCGTCGTGACCAGGGTGTCCTTGCTGCCGGTGATCGGGCTGCCGCCCATCACAAAGCCCATCTCGCCGCCCACCTTGTCGCGCAGCCACTCCTCCGACAGCTCCCGGATCTGCGCCGCCAGCGCCTCGTCCGTGACCTCCCCGTCGAACAGTTGCAGCTTCCAGCCCTCGCGCTGGGCCCGGTTCATCGCCGTGCGCAGGTCCTGCTTGCCCTTGCCCTTGAGATCATAGGTGGCCAGGTCCAGCAGCGCCTCTTCGCCGATCTTGACCGTATCGAGGCCGCTGGCACGATAGTCGCCCAGCTCTGGCTCTTCCAGCATCACAAAGGCCGGCGCCCAGTGGTTCTCCTCGCACATCGCGCAAAAGGTGCGCACCGCCTCGGCGCGGTCCTCCTCCGGGCCGATGACCCCGCCCGCCGCCAGCGCCACCCCGCGCTGCAGCACAAAGGGGATCACGCAGTTGCCTGCCTCGTTGAACGCGTACTGCTTGTCGGCGCCCAGCGCAAAGTAGGCCACGCTCGAGGCCCCGCAATCGCGCACCAGGAGCGAGGCCAGCCGTCGCTCACCCAGGCTGCTGTGCGGCGCGCGCAGCACCGGCCGCATCAGGTTCACCATGAGATAGACCATACCGATGCCGGCCAGCAGCGTCACCGACTCGACGAACCACCGCGCGCGGTGCGTGAGCGGCGTGTAGAACTGCTCGCCCTGAAAGGTCGCCAGGCGGATCAGGTCGGCCACTGTCCCGTCGACGTCGAACGCAGGCCGGAACTGGCCGCGCAGCAGGTAAAAGCCGACCAGGCCGTACACCCAGAAGAACACAATCACAAACGGCGCCGCGAACAGCACGCTCTGCACCGCCGAAGGATCGCTGCGCACGGTAAAGTCGCGCCGAAACACCGCCAGCACGCCCAGCAGCACCAGCGCCACAGCCGCCTCTTCCACGTCCAGGCCTTTTAACAGGTGCGACAGCGCCGAAATGGCCAGCAGCCAGCAGGCCACCACCCAGGCCAACTGCTTGCGCTGGCTGAGGTTCCAGGCCACGGCAATGAGCAAGAACCCCGCTACCAGGTTCAGGCTGCGCGAACCAGAGGTGACCGCGGGCGGCAGCACCCGCCGCAACCACTGCAGCCGGCGCGTCAGCCCGAAAAACGCCGACGAACTGGCGTTCAACAAGCCCATCAGCGCCACCACCGCGGCCAGAATCCTGGCCCTCGTCCTGCTGCTCAGCTTCATGCTCATCCCTCCGCGGTCCGCCATCCCCGCGCCAGCCAACTGCCTATCAGGAACCCGAACAGGTGCCCACCGTCGCAGATCAGGCTCGGCCAGAGGAGCGTCTTGCCCACGAGGATCGCCAGCGAAAGCCACCACAATCTGCGCCGCCAGGGCTCGCGCAGCGTGCCCAGCCAGGCTCCATAGCAGCCCACGCCCCCGGCCGACGCACCGGTGTCACTCGTCCCCACCGTGTGCACCGCCACGGCCACACCCGCCCGCCACAGAGGCCAGGCGAGCAGCAGCGCCGCCAGCCAGAGTCCGGCCACGTTGCTCACCCAGAACCACCACGCCGTGCGACGCCAGCCCAGTTTCCACTCACAGATCGCCACGGTGTAAGCCAGCATCCCGAGCTGGGCCAGGACCATACGCCCGCTGCTGGTGAGAAACGTCGCGGTCAACACGGTCCAGGCGCGGCCCTCCCACAGGCTGTGCGGTCCAAAGCCCCACTGGTACTGCACCGCGGACGGGAGCACGCCAGTGAGGGTGCCCTGCCAGACCGCCACGGCCACGATGGCCGCGGCCATGAGCAGAGTAAAACGTAAGCGCAACAAATACCTTATCATCTGTCCTTTGGCGGCCCGACCGGCCCGATCACCAGCACCTCGACTCACGATCCCACGCTTGGCGGGAACCCGTGGCAAGGGCATGGGGGGGCGTTGCTTCGCTGGCGGAAGGGTAGCCAGCCTTACAACGGAAAGCCCCTGCTGTTGACGACCCGACGGCCTGCGGTTGGCGCCTGCGAGCGTGACACCTGACTCCGGCTGGCGGCGCAAACGAACTAGGGCCGTGTGTTGTCGCCCGTGAAGAAGCGCAGCCGGCCATCCGCCGTCCCGACCACCAGCAACCTCTGGTCCGGCGTGAACGACAGCGCGGTCACCGCACAGTCCACAGGCAACGTGCCGATGCGCACGCCCGTTGCCAGATCCACCACAGAGCCCTCCCCGCGATAGCCGAACACGCCCAACCGCGAGTCCGGAGACACGGCTAACCACTGGTACTCACGCCCGCAGACCTTCATGTCGACGCGGAGGGGGCTGCTCGTCTCATGATCCCATAATAGGCTCATGTCTGACTCGCATCCTCCGCGGTCCCAGAACAGGAGGTCATCGTTGGGCAGAAAGCTCAGCGGACTATAGCTGCTGCCGATATAGCTATTCACCCTTTCTGCGACCTGCGAGGGCAAAGACAGCTCCTTGACCAGGCGGCCGCCGCGCCGTTCATGGACCCGCACCGATTGATCCTTGCCCACGGCCACATGGTCGCCGTGCTCGCTCAGCGCAGCGGCGTGCATGCTGTCAGGGAGGGTGAAGCCGCCTTCCTCCTGCGGGGCGCCTGTTGTGGCATCGAAGCACAGGACCTCGCTGTCCGTGCGCAGCACCAGCTCACGGCCGTCGGCACTGTACTTGATGTCGTAGTTAGCGTGTGACCCAAGCGAGGACTGCCACAACACTCGCGCGCCGCCGCTGAGAGTGTACACCGTCAGCACTCTGTTTGTCCGCAAAGCCATCATGGAGCTGTCGGGACTGAAGGCCACCGTAGCGTTCCGGTAGCCCACCTTGAATGTGTGTTGCGTTGTCATGTCCGGTAGTCGCAGCAGCCGCACTTGCTCAGCGAACTGCAGACTCAGCCACCGTCCGTCGTCGCTCAGCCGTATTCCTCCGCGGTCCACGTAGTCGATCTCAATCGAAAGGGGATTCACCGTCGCCCACGACAGCGGCATCGAGCCCGCTTCACGCAGGCGCCCGCCGGTGATGACGTCGCGCCCCTGCCGCAGCGCGGCCACCAGGCGGGCTCGCTCCGCCTGATATTGCCACGCAGTGCCCGCCACGATCAGCGCGGCAGCGATGACCAGCACGATCAGGGCCCGCCGCAGCCAAGCCAGCAAACGCGACGGATGAGAGGCGAGGTCAGGGGGCAGCCGGGGGCGCGGCTCCGCCTTGAGTGCGTAGTACGCCACGCAGGCGAACGCACCGAGGGCCCACCAGAGCAGAAACCGCAACCCAATCCACTCGTAACAGAGAGTACACGGACCCGTCTGGGAAAAGAGGCTGCGGTGATCGCGGGCCAGTACGATGTGGCCCCACACGACTGCTGCGGTCACCACGAACAGGCCACTGGCAAAGCCCCACCACCGCAACCCCCGCTTGGTGAGGTAATTGGCGAAGAAAACTGCAACGACCACAGCCAGCACCAGGCACAGGGTTATCGTGCCCACGGCTCCCTCCGCTCTGGCGATGCCACAAGTCCCGCATCGCCTGCCTGCTAAACACCGGACGTCTGCTCTTGGACCTGGTCCTCAACGAACGCCCGATTCTCTCCCCTGGCGTGTACCGCCAGGCACGGTGGCCTCTGGACTGACGGCTCTTCTAGTCCGTCCTCACCTTCACCCGGCTCAGCGCCGCCATCAGCGCGTCCACCTGAATGGGCTTGCTGAGATAGTCATCCATTCCCGCCGCGGCGCAGGCGTCTTGATCTTCCTTCATCACGTTAGCGGTCATGGCGATGATGCGCGGCCGCTTCCCCTCTGGCCAGCGCTGCAGGATCTGCCGCGTCGCTTCTAGCCCGTCCATCTCGGGCATCTGCACATCCATCAGCACCACGTCGTACTTTTGCCTCTGCAGCGCCTGTAGCACCTCGAGCCCGTTGCCTGCCACATCGGCGCGGTAACCCAGCCGCTGCAAAATCCTCAGGGCCAGCTTTTGGTTGACGGCATTGTCCTCGGCCAGCAGAATGCTCAGCGGCAGCCGCTCTCCCATCGCCGCGTCGAATTCGGAGCGAGCCGGCCCCGTTGGTTTGGGCGCCGGACGCGCCTCGGTGGCCAGAATGTTGACCAGCGTGTCAAACAGCATGGACGCGCGCAGCGGCTTGACCAGCGTGGTCTTGAAACTCTCGGTCGGCCCGACGTCCTTCTGCCCCAAACTGGTGGCCAGCACGAGCGGCAATTCCGGCTGCAGCTTTTTGATCTCCCCGGCCAGGGTGACGCCGTCCATCTCGGGCATCTGGTGGTCGAGCAGGCCCACGTCAAACGTCTGCCCACGCTTGACCCACTCCAGTGCCTCCAGAGGGCTGCCGGTCTCTACAGGCTCCATGCCCCACCCTTTGGTCTGCAGGTCCAGGATGCGCCGGTTGGTCTCATTGTCGTCGACGATGAGCACGCGCCTGCCACGCAGGTCGGCTCCCTCCACGCGCACGCCCTCCTTGACGGGCAGCTCGGCCGCACGGGTCTCGATGGTAAAGTGGAAGGTGCTGCCCTGTCCGGGGATGCCCGCGCTCTCGACCCACATCTTGCCGCCCATGAGCTCGACCAGGCGCTTACTGATGGCCAGGCCCAGCCCTGTCCCACCAAACCGGCGCGTGGTCGAGCCGTCCACCTGGCTGAACGATTGGAACAGCCGGTCGATGCGGTCCGGTGGGATGCCCAGGCCGGTGTCACGCACGGAGAAGAGCAGCGTGAGCGCCCCCGGCTTGCTCGCGCCGGGCTGCAGCTCTACCGTCAGCACTACCTCACCGGACTCGGTAAATTTGAGGGCATTGCTCAGCAGGTTGACCAGGATCTGCCTCAGCCGTGTGACGTCGCCGGCGATAGCCGCCGGCACGTCGGACTGAATCAGGCCGGCCAGGTTTAGCCCCTTCTCCGCCGCCTTGCCCGCCAACAGGTCCAGCGCGCCCTCCACGCACTCATGCAGGTCAAAGGGCACCGCCTCGAGGTCCAGGCGCCCGGCCTCGATCTTGCTAAAGTCGAGGATGTCATTGATGATGGTCAAGAGGGCGTCGCCACTGGTGCGGATGGTCTCGGCGAAATCGCGCTGCTCAGGCGTGAGCGGCGTATCCAGCAGCAGGCTGGTCATGCCGATCACGGCGTTCATCGGCGTGCGAATCTCGTGGCTCATCGTGGCCAGGAAGGCGCTCTTGGCCTGCGTGGCCGACTCGGCCGCCGCTTTGGCCAGCTCAAGCTCCGCCGTGCGCTCCTTCACCCGCCGCTCTAGGGTGACGTTCTGCGCCGCGAGCTGCCCCTGCGCCGCCGCCAGCTCGACCCTGGCCCGGTGCTCCTTCTGCAGCGTCTGCACCAAAAAGCGGTAGAACAGGATGAGCAGGGTCATCATAATGACCATCAGCCCCAGCGTGAACAGGGTCTCGTTGACCCAGTCGCTGGCCACCAGTGAATTGCGCTCGGTCACCAGGAGCCGGGCCAGAGTGCCCTGCCCGGCCATGTAGGTAAAAGCGATCAGCGTCGCCGCCACCACGATGGATGTGCCGATGCCGGCCCAGGGGCTCAGCAGCACCACCCCGCACACGGCCACGGAAATCAGATAGAGCCGCCCGTCGCCCCCCAGCCCGAAATTGGCCAGGTCGATCACCCCGATCAGGTAGGGCACCAGCATCACGCCCCAGGCCCGGATACGCTGGTCCCAGTTGCGCTTGACCGCCAGCACGATGACCAGCACGGTCAGCACCAGGAAGGCCCCCACCGCCGGCCACTGCCCCGGCGTGCGCCGCGCATCGGAGATCGCCCCGACCAGCATCAGCGGGGACATCACCCCCACCACGGCCAAAAAGACGTTCAGCACCCTGGTGCGCCACTCGCGCAGTACCGCCCCGATGTCAAGCTGCTTGATTGGGTCCACTCGTCCTGCCTCCACGCGTATCCGAATCCGCCTGGGGACTCGTCCCCTGCCGCCTCGCATTATAGTACCGCACCAGCTCCCGCACCGTGGCGATCAGCGGCGTGGCCAGCAGCGCCCCCGGCACGCCCGCCACCGCCGCTCCGACCATCATCCCCGCCAGCACCAGCCACGCCGGCAGCTTGAGCGCGTCGCTCATCACCAGCGGCACAATCAAGATGTTCTCGAGCTGCTGCACGAGCACGTAATACGAGACCACGATCAGCGCCACGACCCACTTTTCCAGGTCGAACCAGCTCGAGCCGTAGAGCAGCGCCACCACCACCGCCGGCACAGTGGCCAGCACCGGCCCCAGGTTCGGCACGATCTCCAGCAGCCCGGCCACGAGCGCCAGCAGCAGCGCCCAGCGCACCCCCAGCGCGGTGAGCCCTACCCAGGTCAGCCCGCCCACCACGGCCATCAGCACCACCTGTGACCGCACAAACGCCAGCCACAGCCAGAGAATGCGCCGGATCAGCTCGGACCCCGTGGTCGGTTGGCTCAACCCGCCGCTTTGCCCTTCATCTCCAGCGCGAACTCTCGCGCCGACGCCAGGTCGGCCTCGTTCGGCCGTCCCCGGTTGATGCCGCCGAACAGCGCCAGGAAGGCCAGCGTCAGCCAGCCGGGGCTGTCGAACTCGCCCAGCACCTGGTAGCCTTTGGCCTCCACCGCAGCCCTCAGAGGGGCGTGGCGCTTGGTGACCAGCTCCTGCCGATCCTTGGCCCCCGCCGGCGCGCCCATGGTCGAGAACAAAAAGGCCCTCTTGCCGCTGGTCTGAGGCGCCGCATTGACCAGCGCCAGCAGGTCCTTGTGCATCAGCCCGCCGTAGATGCCCGAGCCCAGGCCTACCAGGTCGTACTGTGCCAGGTCCTCCGGCCGTACGTCCTTCGGCGCCTTGACCTCCGCCCCGAGCACCTCGGCCATCGCCCTGGCTACCTTCTCTGTATTGTGATGATGGTACGAATAGACCACCACCAGAGAGCGCAATCCCGTGGCTGACTCCACTATGTCTCTCCCCTTCTGATGATGCACCAGAGAGCCGATTCCGTGGGCCCCTTCCGGGGTCAGCGAGAACTGACTCGCTGCCCTGCCTTCCGTCTCATCTCGGCCGCGAACTCACGCGCCCTCGCCAGATCCTGCTCGTTCGGCCTTCCCCGGTGCATGCCCCCAACGAGCTTTAGGAAGGAGTTGGTATTCCACCCCACACAGTGGAACTCGCCCAGTACCCGGTAGCCCGTGCCCTTCAGCAAGCCCTTGAGCCGGGCCTGGCATTTGGCAGCGTACTCGCTGCCTGCCTCCCCGCCCATTGGCGCGCCCATGGTGCAGAACACAAAGGCCGGGGTACGCCACACCGCCGGAGACGCCTGTGCCAGAGCGATCAGGTCGGGGTGAGGAGCGTCCGAGTATATGCCCGAGCCAAATCCCACCAGGTCGTACCCGGCCAGCTCCCCCGGGCGCACGTCCTTTGGCGCCTTGACCTCGGCCCCCAGCACCTCGGCCATGGCCCTGGCCACCTTCTCTGTATTGCGATGATGGTACGAATAGACCACCACCAGTGCCTTGAACCCCGCGGCTGGCCCTGTCATGTCGCTTCCTCCCTGTGTCTTGCCGTCAGTGTAAGCAGCTACTACCGGACATACGCAGTTCGCGCTCCCGGGTTGTGCCAGCTTGTGCCTTGACGACCCGCAGTCTATACTGATCGGCAGTCGTCTATGAAGAGGAGCACCGGTGCCGATCACGGTTACGCTGCGCGATGTGCTCGAATCGGACCTCGAGATCTTTTGCCAGCACCAGCTCGATCCGGAAGCGGCGCTCCTGGCCAACTTTCCTTCCCGCGACCGCGAGCGCTTTTTCACCCACTGGCCGCCAAAAATCCTGGCCACGCCCGAGACCTTCAAGCGCACCATCCTGGCCGACGGGCAGGTGGCGAGCGACGTTCTCTGCTGGTCGATGAACGAGCATGGGCACCTGGGCTACTGGGTGGGCCGCGACTTCCGGGGTCGCGGCATCGGCACGGCTGCCGTGCGCGCCGCCGTGGAGCTCATCCCCCACCGCCCTCTTCGCGCCGAGGCCTACCACACCAACCCCGCCTCACTGCGAGTCCTGGCCAAATGCGGCTTCCAGGTGATCGGCAACGAGGACAGCTTGATCATCCACGAGCTGGCCGCGCCTCCCGCCTGACCCAGCAACTGGTGCAAACTACGCAACAGTTCGCCTTCGCTCCCTCTCGTCGCGGCGGTCATAGTGCGCAACGATTTGTTCCTGAGCCATGCCTGGCGTCAGTTCCGCTCGTTGATCATGTTCACGATCATCTGACAGACGGATTGTCGGTCGGCCGGATCGCTGGCAGCGATCATCACGGTGACATCACGGTGGTCAAACACCTGCTCGACCAGCCGCAGCGACTGCTTCAACTCGCGCAGTCGCCGCTCGTTGGCCGTGAACCCGCGCACCAGGTGCTCTCGCAAGACGCTGGTTGCCCAGATACGGAACTGCGTCCCCGTGCGAGAGTTGACCCTGTATCCCACAGAGAGGATGGCGTCCAGGTTGAAATACTCTACCGAATACACCTTGCCGTCAGCGGCAGTTGTTGCAAAAAATGCAACAACTGAATCCCGACCTAGCTCACCGGACGAGAAGATGCTGCGCAGGTGACGCGAAATGACCGACTTGTGTCGTTGAAACAGGAGCGCGATTTGATCGAGGCTGAGCCAGAGAGACTCTCGCTCCAGTCGGACCTCCAGCCTGGCTGTTCCGTCGTGCGACTGGTACAACACCACCTCGCCGTGCTCCGCCGTGCTGTAGCGCGGGGTGCGCTCCTTCACCCGCTGCTTGGCCATGCGTGCTGCCTCCTCAAGCCGCCCTACCGTCTCCCGTCACGCCCCCGTCTTGCCTTCGGCCTTTGCCGCCGCCTGCCTCTGACGGTACGCCCTGATGTACCTCATGGCGTATTCATCGCGCCCCAGCAGCAGGTCCGTGGCCAGGATCGCCGCGCGCACCTTTTCCACATTCACCACCGGGCAGGTCACCCCGGCCTGAATGACCATGGTCAAAAAGGCCCAGTTGATCACGTCCCGCTCCGGCAGCCCGAACGAAATGTTGCTCGCCCCCAGCGTCTGATTGACGCCAAACTCGTCGCGGATCCGTCGCGCCGTCTCCAGCGTCACCAGGCCGGTCCGCACATCCGTGCCCACGGTCAGCGCCAGCGGATCAAAGATGACGTCCTCCGCCGCGATGCCCACCTGCTGCGCCCGCTCCAGAATGCGCCCGGCAATGGCCACGCGCTGCTCGGCCTCTGGCGGGATGCCCTTGTCATCCATCACCAGGCCGATCACCGCGGCGCCGTACTCTTTGACCAGCGGCAGCACCGTGACCAGCCGCTCCTCCTGCCCGTTCACCGAGTTGACGATGGCCTTGCCCCGATACACCGACAGCGCCGCGCGCAGTGCCTGCGGATCATCGCTGTCGATGCACAGCGGCACGTCCACCGTCTCCATCACCCGCTGCACCGCCAGCGGCAGCAGCGTCACCTCGTCTACCCCCGGCGCCCCCACGTTCACGTCCAGAATGTCGGCTCCGGCCACCACCTGTGCGCGCGCCAGCTCGGCCACCAGGCCCAGGTCGCCCGCGGCCAGAGCCGCACTGAGCTTGGCTTTGCCGGTGGGATTGATCCGCTCGCCGATCAGCACCGTCGGCCGCTGGTCACCGATGGTCACTTGCTTCGTTGGAGTGGATAGGATGGTTTTCATGGTCTTGGTCCTCTCTGTGGAATACCACTATTATACGCCACACGCCCCTTGCAGCTACTGAGCGCGCTCGCCTGCTCTGGCGCTGCGGCAACAAACAACCGCCTGCCACCTCGGTAGTGGCAGGCGGTGTTCCTGTATTACGCGCCTGTTCGGCCCAACTCTTGCCGCTTTTCTACCGGGACAGTTCGTACGTCTTGCCCGTGTCCACCAGGGCCTTCATGTTCTCCCACTTGGCATCGTGCGGAGCATCGCAGCCGGTCGACAGGATGAACCCGCCGTCTCCGCCGACATAGTCGATGAGCTTCTTGCAATAGTCGGTCACCTGCTGCCGGGTGCCCAGCTTGAGCAGCGTCGCCGGCACGTCGCCCATCAAGCACATATGCCCGCGCAGCGTGTCCTTGGCCTTGAAGATATCCGTGGCGCTGTCGAGCTCCATGACGCACACGCCCTTGGGCATCTCCAGGAAGTAGGGCAAAAATCCGGTCCAATCCGAGTCAAGGTGGAACAGCGGCACCAGGCCCGCCGCAAGGACCTCCTGGGTGGCCTTCTTCAGGTACGGCAGATAGAACTTTTCGAACTGCTTGGGCCCGATCATGGCCGAAGAGCCGCGAGCGCCACCGATAAAGGCCCAGGGCGCTCCGCCTCTCTTGTTCAGCGTGATCGCCGTCTTGACTATCTCAGGCAGTGACGCATCCATAGCAGCGATGACCTTCTCCGGCATGCGGAACAGGTCCATGTAGAACTGGTGCACGGTGCGCCCCATGCAGAACAACTCGAAGGGTGTTAGCATCGGGGCGCCCACCAGGATCTGCGCATCGTGCTGCTTGTACCACTTGGCGTCGGCCGCAGCTCCGCGAATCACCGGCAGCACCTTCACGAGTCCCTGGATCTTGCCGATCAACCCGCGCGGCGCGTCGGGGTCCCGGCGAGGTACGATCACATTCTCCGAGGTCCAGCTCCAGCCCCTGCTGGCAATGATGTCATAGTCCTCTGCCAGCATCAACGGTTGTGATTCGTCGATCTGCATCACCTCGTCGTCCTGCAATTCCTTACCCGGCACTCTGACCCGCACCGGCGCGCCCGACTTGAACAGGTCCGGGCTGAACGGGCCGGCCATGAGCATCGCATCGAAGCCTCCGAGGTCGAGGAACGCTTTGCGCTGCGCGTCCATACAGGCCTGGGGATCCTCGTAGAATTTCCTCATCGTGATTCCGGCGTGGGCCGCGCTGACGTTGGTGGTCAGGGGTATCACGGGCACTCGGTCCGGTTTCTCCAGTCGGATGGCCGCGTCGATTCGCTGCTTGGGTGTCATGGTCTCGGCGCGCATCTCATTTGCCTCCCATCAGCTTGCCGCACAGGGTCACTGCCTCGTTGGCATTGTGGCCCCAGGCATCGGCGCCCACGTAGGCGCGAACCTCCTCGTTGATCAGCCCGCCGCCGATCATGACCTTGACCTTGTCCCGCAGCCCGGCCGCCTTTAGCGCTTCGATGGTGGCCTTCATGCCGTCGTAGGACATGGTGATCAGCCCGGACAGGCCCAGCACTGTAGCGCCGGTTTCCTTGAGCGCCGCCACGAACTTGGCCGCCGGCACATCGATGCCCTGGTCCCGTACGTCATAGCCCGCACCGCGCAGCATCGATACCACGATGTTCTTGCCAATGTCGTGGATGTCGCCCTGCACCGTGCCAAAAACGACCACGCCCCTGGACGGTGCCGTGCCTGCCTTCATCCGGGGCGCTACCAGAGCAGTAAGCTCGCGAAAGATCTCGGCGGCCATCATTAGCTCGGAGACAAAGTACTCTTTGGCCTCGAACCGTGACCCGACGATCGCCATCCCCTCGCGACCGGCCTCCAGAATGGCCAGCGGGTGTGTCCCGGCATCCAGTTCCTTTTTCACCAGTGCCAGAACGTCCTGCTCTTCCAGCTCCCCCATCTTTTTCGTCAACTCTTCGAGCATTGCTCCCTCCTTGGGCAAGATTGATGCTCCGTGTGGATGATCAGCCGCTGTTGGCCGGGCTGGCCGGCCTTCCGCCTTGTGCTCTGCCTCATACCTCTGGTGCTCGTCATGGGCTAACTCGACTGCCGCCTCCGCGCCGAGCTCGGCCGCCAGGCGGCCGGCCTCCCTTTCGACCAACGATGCTGCATCGCGGTGGGACAGGCCGTAGACGAGCACGTTGACCGTGAATGACAGCTCAACGAGAGTATCAGGGAGTGCACCTCCAGTCTGCACGTCTGGTGCATGCCGCGCAGCGACGACGCTGCCGCGCAGAAAAGCGCCACCGGGCAGGGTAGCCAGCGCCTTGATGTGGCCAATCACTGTGGGACCCGACTCGGCAGTGCGGACGCTCGCTCGGGCCAGGCGCTCCAGGAATTGCCCCAGCAGCGCTGCCCACGCGGCCAGGGGCTCCGGCTTCTGCGCCCGCCAGGTACACACGGCCGCCAGGGGCTCGAGCGTGAGCTCTCTCACCCGACCCACTCCTCGACCAGGGCCTGGTCCAGCGGGGCCCTGGCATCCACCTTCACCAAACGGGCTCGCGGATTGATGCCGGTGGCGATGCGCACCGCCACCTCGACCTCCTCGGGCTGAGCCAGGTCGGCCTTGGTCACCACCAGCCAGTCCGCCCCTTGCGCCTGTCTGGTGATCAGCGGGGTAAGCACCTCGTACAGTTCACTCAATCGGGTGGGATCCAGCAGGGCCAGCGTGGTGATGTTGTCGAGCGGTCGGCCGTCGTAGTAGGGCAGTGCGTTCAGGATGTTTCCCGGCTCGGCCGCACCAGAGGGTTCG
>Ga0116184_10002013_pt1 | contig 18375 bp, 13 predicted proteins | sample AD_JPNNA5_MetaG_FD_89886 | JGI IMG/M metagenome (GOLD analysis project Ga0116184, IMG submission 89886) | Active sludge microbial communities of municipal wastewater-treating anaerobic digesters from Japan - AD_JPNNA5_MetaG | ecosystem: Engineered > Bioreactor > Anaerobic > Digestate | place... | reverse complement strand
CGCCCCAAGGCGCAAAAGCCGTTTCGGGCACCGCAAGAGGGGTTGCGAAGCAACTTCAAATCCTTCTTCTATAACAGCCCACATGGAGCGTGCCGGGCAACGCCGCCGAAGCGCCGCCTGCGGCGGGGGGGGGAGCGAGGCGGGGTTGGCGCAGCGGTCGAAACGGCTCGCCGCCCCAAGGCGCAAAAGCCGTTTCGGGCACCGCAAGAGGGTTGCGAAGCAACTTTAAATCCTTTTCCCGCAAGAACGCAATTATGATACAATAACAACATAAAGAAATTTTTATCGGATAGTGACTACAATGAACGCAATCAATGTTAAAGCCGAATTCTTTGCGGCCGGCGACGGTACGGCGGACGACGCGCCGGCTCTGCAGTCGGCCCTTGACTCCTGCCGGGAGACGGGCGGCACCGTTTTCTTCCCGGCGGGCATCTACCGGATTAATACCTGCCTGCTTTACTATTCCAACCAGCGCCTGATATTTGAAAACGGCGCGGTGCTTCTGCGGGGCGGAAACGGTCAAATGTACCTGCTCGCCAATTACACCAAACCCGATATGGGCGGATATGCCGCAACGCAAAACGTCGATATCATCGGCGCGACGTTCGACGGAAACGCGGCTATCGATTCAAAAGCGACGCTCCTCAACAATTCACACTCGCGCGACCTGCGCGTCAGCAACTGCAAGTTTAAAAACGGCCACACCTGGCATTATTACGAGTGCAATTCAAGCCAATACGTCACGGTGGAACACTGCATATTCGAACCTTCCATGGAAGGTACGGACAAATCGGAGTTTATTCAGCTTGACTGGGCGACCAAAGGCGCCTACGCGGCCACGGATATCTGTGATGATCAAACGGTCTGCCGCCATATTCTTATTTCGGGATGCAAGTTTGAGTGCGGCGGCTTTTCGCCGGCCATCGGCAACCATACGCCGGCGGCGCACGGCCACATCCGTATTTGCGGCAACACCTTCCTTAACGGTGCCGGCAGCCGCGGCTATATCTGCTTGGTAGAACCGGCGCATTCGATAGATATCTACGAAAACACATTTATCGGAGGCAAAACGGGGGTTTCCGCCGGCGGGGAAGAAAGCGCTTCATCGGTGCATGACAACCGATTCACGGGCGTGAAGCGCCCTTGGAATCATCACCTTATCGCTTATAACAATATTGTTGACGGTTTCCTGCAAAGCGGGGACATCGATTGAGCGGCGTAACAGATCAACCGCTGATAACTGCTATTCTGCTATGGGGGCCTTCAGAAGCATGCTGACCGACGGCATCCCGCTCGTAGTCTATACGGCCAGGGAAGAGAAACTGAACACCCTCACGCACGCGGCGGGGGCTCTGCTCGCTTTGGGCGCGCTGGCCGCCTGCCTGGCGGACGCGTCGGCACCGGGACGGCCCCGCGACTGGGCGTCGGCGCTTGTCTACGGCCTCTCCCTGGTAACGATGTTCGGGGCTTCCGCGCTTTATCATGGTTTGCCCGGCGGCAGATGGAAAAAAATCACCCGCGTCATCGACTATTCGATGATTTTTCTGCTCATCGCCGGTACGGCGACGCCCTGCGCTCTCATCGGCCTGTATGACAGGTCTCCCGGCACCGCGTGGTTTGTGCTGGCGGTGGCGTGGGGCTGCGCCGCCGCGGGAATCCTCTCAACGGTCTTATTCTTTGAAAAAACGAAAGCGCTTCGCATCGTCCTTTATCTCGGCGAAGGGGTTGTCATGTTTTCGTCGGTTTTTCCCATTTTAGACCTTATCGACCTCAAGGCGTTGCTCCTGCTGATCGCCGGCGGGCTTCTTCAGGCGTTTGGGCTTATTTTCCTGCGTTTGGGTAAAACCGTGGAGTTTGCGCACATGGTGTTTCATTTGGTCGTTATCGCCGGCTGCTCTGTCCATTTTTACGTCATGATCCGTTATCTCTTCTGATTTTTCTTTCCATGTTACTGCCCGTAGTTTACACCCAGGGCGGTTTGCTTTATAATAATTGCTGTTGTGCGTTAAAACATTAAACTATTGCAGACCGGCAAACGGTTTTGCAAGCGGCGTATCAGGCAGGAGGGCAAATATGAAATTGACAGGCGGGGAAATCATCGTCAAAGAACTCGCCGCAGCCGGCGTACCTTATATCCTCGGCATTCCCGGGCACGGGGTACTCGGCCTCTTCGACGCAATCCGGCGCGAGGAGCAGGCGGGCGGCATCAAGTACATTCAGGTCAAACACGAGCAGGCCGCCGCCGCGATGGCGGACGGTTATTTTCGAACCTGCGGCAAACCGCTCGCGGTCTTTTCGTCCATCGGCCCGGGTACGCTGAACACAAGCATCGGCCTGGCGACCGCCTATGTCGACTCGTCCGCATTCCTGCAGTTGTGCGGCGATACCCATGTCCACATGAAGGGTACGGGCGTTTTGCAGGAAATCGAGCGTTACCAGGACAGCAATATTATCAGAAGCCTGGAACCGCTCGCAAAAAGGAGCTGGCGCGCTGAATCCGTTGCGCAGCTGCCGAAAATCATGCGCCGCTCCATGGACTTGATGACCCGGGGCAGGAGCGGCCCTTGCGTTATCGCTTTGCCGATGGATGTACAGGCGGCGCAGGCCGACGTGCAGATCGGCTCAGGCGCGGCCAAACCTGCGGGCTCGCTTCCGCGGGCGGGAGCCGACCAGATCAAGGCGGTCATCGATTTGATGAAAACAGCGAAACGGCCCGTAATCCTCGCCGGCGGCGGGACGCTTCGCCCCAGCTCGCCCGAATTGATTACCGCCCTTGCTGAAAAATGGGGAGCGGCTGTCGTGACCACTCTCGCGGGCAAGGGCGCCGTTGCCGAAACACACCCGCAATACTGCTTCCATACCGGCTCAAAGGGCACGCCGCCCGGCCTGGCGGTCTGTCAAAGAGCGGACGTCATTTTGGCAATAGGCACACGCTTTGCCGACGAGACGACCTGCTCCTACCGCAAAGGCGCCAGTTTCAATTTCCCCGACACCAAACTGATTCATATCGATATCGATCCGGGCGAACTGGGCAAAAATTATACGCCCGATTTCGGCATCGTCGCGGATTATACCGACTGCCTGCAAAAACTGCTTGACGACCCCTGTGTTTTTGAGCGCGACGAAGCCTATCTGCGGGAAATTGCCGACCGGCGCGCGAAGTGGTTCGAACAAATCGCCGCCAACCGCGCCGTCGATTCGCCGGTCCTTACCATTTCACAGTTGATCGGCATCCTGAACGAGAATTTGCCGGACGACACTATCATATCGACTTCGTCAGGCAACACGCAGGCGCAGCTGTTCCAGGAATACTGCTATAAAAAACCGTTGTGCAACCTGACCACGGGCGGCTTTTCCACCATGGGCTGGGCATTCCCGGCCGCCCTGGGCGCCAAATTGGCGCAGCCCGGCAGGCCGGTTGCCGCGGTGCTCGGCGACGGCGACTTCATGATGACGATGCAGGAACTGGCCACCATGGCGCAGTACAATATCCCCGTCGTCGTCATTCTGGCAAACAACAGCGGCTGGATGGCCATCAAAGATTTGCAGATGGACGCCCTGGGCGGTGAAACCGCTTTCGGCAACGATTTTGAGCGGGACGGCCGGGTATACAGCCCCGATTTCGCGGCCGTCGCGAAGGCGTTCGGCATATCCGCCTATCCTGCGAAGGATCAACAAGGCGTCAAAGAAGCGCTTGCTAGCGCTTTCGCCGGCGGAGGCCCCGCGCTCATCAGCGTCGACGTCTCCCGCGAATATCCCCTGACCGGCGGCAAGGCCTTCGGCTGGTGGGACGTCCCCATCCCCGCCTATATCCGGGAAAAACGGGCCGCCTACGAAAAGGCGAGGGACGAAGAAACGCTGTAAAGAAGGAGAAAGCCATGTCTGCCATGAAATTCGTGCTTGTCGGCTGCGGCCGGATCGCCACACTCCATGTCGCCGGTTACGCCGGCAGGGACGACGCCGTCTTATGGGGCGTTTACGATAAAAACGCCGGCGCCGCAAAAAAGTTCGGGGCCGAACACGGTATTGAAAAAATCTATGATTCCTACGAAGCGGTACTCGCGGACCCGGAAGTCACCGCCGTGGAGCTGCTGGTGCCCCACCATCTGCATTGCGAAATGACGGTCGCTGCCTGCAAAGCGGGCAAGCACGTCTCCGTCCAGAAGCCGATGGCGCTCAACCTCGAGGAATGCGATATCATGATAGCGGCGGCGAAGGAAGCGAACGTTTGCCTGAAGGTCTATGAAAACTTCGTGCATTATCCGCCGTATCAGCTGGTCAAAAAAATGATAGCCGACGGCGAAATCGGCGAGGTGCGCGGCATCCGCTATAAGATGAACAACGGCGCCCTGAACTCCAACAACGCGCCGGCCGCCAAAGCGCGCGCGAAAATGGCCGGCGTCAAGGACGTCGACAGCCTCCCTCCGACCGGCTGGAAAGTCGACACCCTTTCATGGACCTGGCGCCTCAACGAGAGCCTCTCCGGCGGAGGACCGCTTGTTTTTGACGACGGTTACCATAAGTTTTCCCTTTTCGTCGATCTGTTGGGCCCCGTCGAAAAGGTCTGCGCGTGGATCGACGAAACCCCTGTCTTTCCGACGGTGTACCAGGACGCCCCGGCCGTTATAATGTGGAAGTATAAGGATAAAAAGGTTTACGGCACCTGGGACATCACCAGTTCGGAGGAACTCTATATTCAAGGCAAATACTATACCTGCGACGAGCGTATGGAAGTGACCGGCTCGCGCGGCGTGCTGTGGATTACCCGCTGCACCGCGGAAATGCTCGCGGATGTCGCGCCTGTGCTGATGTACCGCGACGGCAAGTTAACGGAATACTGGGATATGCCGCACGACTGGCAGGACTCTTTTATCAATTCCACGCGTGACTTCATCGAATCCGTGAAAAACGGCACGCCGCCGCTGCTGACGGGCGAGAGGGGCCGCGAGGTGCTGCGTTTCGCCCTGGCCGCCATCGAATCCGCGCGCGAGAACCGGGCCGTCGAACTTGACGCATACGGCGACAAGCCGCTGCCCAAGCGCAAGGGCTTTTTATCGATATTCAGGCTCGGGAAAAAATAACCGTCGCCGTTCGGCGCACCGGAAGGATGTTTTCATGAAAATCGCTGTGGTCAACGAATTCTCCGCCCGTGACAAAAATCCGCTCATCGTCGAGGCGCTGCAAAAGACAGGCTCCCGTATATTCAACATCGGTATGACGCCCGAGACGACGGCCGTCAGTCTTACTTATATCCATACCGCGCTGATGGCCGCAGCCGCGCTCAATTCGGGCGCCGCGGACTTCGTCGTCGGCGGCTGTGGCACGGGCCAGGGCTTTGCGATTGCCGTCATGCAGTACCCGAATGTTTTCTGCGGCCTGATTGCCGACCCGCTTGACGCATGGCTTTTCGGCAAAATCAACGGCGGCAACTGTATTTCCCTGCCCTTGAACAAAGGATTCGGCTGGGGAGGCGGCGTCAACCTCGAGTTTGTGTTCGAAAAACTCTTCAGCCCCGGTTTTGCGGAAGGTTATCCGCCCGACAGGCGGGAAGTGCAGAAAGAAAGCAGGGACCGCCTGCAGGTGTTGTCGGCTCTCGCCCATAGGCCATTTGCCGAGATTCTCAACGGCCTCGACCCCGAAATCACCGGCGTCGTATTCGCGCACAAACCGTTTACCGATTTTATCCTCGAGCAGGGCGGCGACCCCGACATTCTGAAAGTTTTTCGGCAGCGCTGCTGAATGCCGCGCGCCCGACCGTCAAAGGCCGGCGCGCTGTTTTTATATGCCGCTCCGGCGGCCGGAAAGGCGGTTGTGTCCATGAACCGGATAAAAGCGAAACTCTCCTATGCCTGCGGCGACATCTACGGCGGCGGCGCGTTTTTGGTGTTCAGCACGCTGTACATGAACTTCCTCGTACTCGTCGAGGAGGTGCCCATCCTGGCGGCGACGGGCATTATCCTTGCTGGTAAAATCTGGGATGCCGTCACCGACCCTTTGATGGGGAGGCTGTCGGACCGTACCCGTTCGAAGTTCGGCCGCCGCAGAATCTATTTTCTAATCGGCGCCGTTCCGGTCGCGCTGTCTTTCCTGATGATGTTCTTTTCCTTCGGCATTGAGGATATGTCCGTTAAAATTATCTATCATGCCATTGCCTATATGAGTTTCGGCACGGCGTTTACCATTGTCATGGTGCCGTACAACGCCATTTTGTCGGATATGACCTCCGATTACAACGAACGGACTTCCTTTACCACCGTCCGCATGCTGATGTCGGGCGCTTCTTCGCTTGTCTGCGCCGTGGTCCCCGGCATCATCATTAAAAGTATCGGCGGTTCCGTCAACGGCCCGGCGCAAAAGAGCGGTTACCTCGCGATGGCCGCTGTCCTCGCGGCAGTGTTCGGCGCCTGCTGGATTGTAACTTTCCTGGGCACCAGGGAGCGCAAGGACCTGCCCAAACCCGAAAAAGTGTCCTTTAAACAGTGGCTCTCTGTCTTTTCCAACAAACCATACCGCAATTTCCTGGGCATTTTCCTTTCGTTCCAGGTCGCGGTGGACCTTGTGCTGGCCGTCTTCATTTTTTACATCGATCTTGTCGTGCTGAAGTACAAAAGTTACGAACTCATCGTCGGCGCGCTGCTGGTGTTCCAGATGCTCTTCATGATCCCTCAGGGATCCATCGCGAAGAAAAAGGGGAAGGCCTTCCCGCTCTATATCGGGATACCTTTGTGGATTTTGACGACGCTGCTGTTTGTTTTCATCGACAGCACCACGTCCGTCTATGTGATTTTGTTTTTCGCCGTGCTCATCGCCGTCGGTGCGTCCGCGGGCAACCTGGCGACCTGGTCGATGCTTGCGGATATTTACGACCTCGACGAAATGGTCAGCGGCACGCGGCGTGAGGGCATTTACAGCGGCATGACGACCTTCCTGCGAAAAGCCGCCAGCGGCGTGGCCATCTTTCTGCTAGGCATCGGCTTGAGCGCGCTCGGTTTTGACCAAAATCAATATAACCTGATTAAAACCAGTTCGGCCGCCTTTGACCCGGCCGAATATGCGAAAACGGGCGTTGTTTCCGGCATCAAATGGACCTTCATCGCTGTTCCTGTCGTGCTGCTGACGGTCTGTCTATTCTTCGCGCTGAAGAATAAAATCAATAAAAAACGCTTCGACGCGGTCATCAAAGGCCTCGACAGCATCCGTGCCGACGGCACGCTGTCCGCCCTGACAGAGGAAGAAATCGCCGATATCGAAACCGCGACCGGCGTCAACCGTGAGGCGATTCTCCTTGCGCACGGCAAAAGTGACGCCGCGGGGGAAGTGTAGCGGACAGCCCGTAGCCGCGCACGGCGGCGGATAGGGAAAACATCTCCTTCTTCACACAGCCGTTCAAACAAAGGCGCCCCTGCATACCGCATTGCGAGGGCGCTTTTTCGCATATCTTTGTATCTGCCTTCAATTTGTCTTGGCGGTCTCGGCTTTTTGAATCGCGCTTTGCAGCATCGCGGCATAGGCTTTTGCACCCGCGGCGACGGTATGGACGCCGTCTTTGCAGAAGTATTCGTCGTGATTGGCGCTGACGGTATACCAGTCCGCCAAAAAAGTGCCGGGGGTTTGCAGTACCACGTCGCGCATATTGCGGTTGATGGCGGGACCCCAGGGATTCGGAATCCTGGTGTTGCAGAAGATAACTTTCCGTCCGGCGCCGATTTCGCGGACCAAAGCGAGAAGCATTTTTTTCGGGCAGGTACCGTTTGTGCCCAATTCGATGACCACGATATCGCCCAGCCGGCCTTCTTTTTTGATTTGTATAATCAAATCTTTGGCATTCCAAATCTGGAAACCGACCTCGAAGCGGATGTCCATATTCGGATATCCGGGTTTCAGATAACGCCCGACATCATACATGATGGAATCGCCCAGCACGGTAATGCGCTTTTTCGAGAGGATTTTTCCGCTTTCGTAAAGCGGCGCCGAAGCGATAATCCGCGGCGAGTTGGCGGCGGCCCTTTGCCAGGGACTTGCATGTTCTTCGGGCGAGGGCGCGGCAATTGCTGCATCGGGTTTCGACACAACGGACGGCTCGCCGTCCCGCTCCGCGGCGGCGTTCGCGGCAGGCAGAAGGTTGGTGACGCCTTGTTCGTAACTGTCCGGAACGATATGGAACAAACCCGACGCCGCGGATACGTTTGCAACCAGCAGCGCGCCGCTGAGCGCGCAGGCGGCCCCGTAACGAATCAGGCGCCGGCGGCCGGCCGTGCTTGCGGTTTCTTCAGCCAGCTTTGATAAACGGCGCGCGCCGGCGAAGCGTATGGGATTGTCGATGAAACGGTAGACGAGCCACGCTGCCAGCAGGATGAACGCAGTCTGTTCAGCGCGCAGCCAAAGGCTGTTGCCGCTTGTGTTGACGGCCGGGGTTGTCAGCGCGATGACGGGGAATTGGAACAGATATATTTCATAACAAAAGGCGCCTGTTTTGCGCAGTGGCGGCAGGGTGAAAAAGCGCGCAAGCAGCGTTTCCGGACGGGCGGCCGCAAAAATGAGCGGCACGCAAAGAGCCGAAAACAACAGCATCCCGCCACGGTAAAGGAAACCGCTGTATTCGTAACAGAAAACGATAAACGCCGTTACGCCGGCAAGACCGAGCAAGCCGCCGATTTCAAGCACCGCGCGTCTGCCTTTTGTCAGCTGCGCCGCCAAAAGGGTGCGGCTGGGCAATACCACAGCGGCAGCGGCTCCCAGCAGCAAGGCGAAAGCGCGGGTGTCCGAGCCGTAATAGACACGGCTCGGGTCCTCGCCGGGCCGGTATAACAACGCCATTGCGCCCGCCGAAAGCAGCGCGCCGAACAGGATGGCGGCGGCGAGCCTTCGCCTGCGGGCACCGAAAAGCCGAATGCCCGCAAGCAGCAGCAACGGCCACAGAATATAGAACTGCTCCTCGACCGCCAGCGACCATAAATGGTTGAGCAGCGGCGGCGTGCCGAACTTTTCAAAATAGGATACTTTGTGGATAATGTTCTGCCAGTTGCTGTAATACAACACCGCGGGCAGGATGTCGGCGCGCAGGTTGTTCACCAGGTCCCGCCGGAACAGAGCCACCCAGGCGGAGAGGATAATCAGCAGCACAAACAAACCGGGCAGCAGCCGTTTGGCGCGCCTGGTCCAGAACCGCGCCAGCGAGATACAGCCGCGGTCGTCCCTTTCGCGCAGCAGCAGGTCTGTAATCAGGTAGCCCGACAGCACGAAGAACAGCGTGACGCCCAGATAACCTCCGGGCGTCCGGGAAAACCCGAAGTGATAAAATATCACGGCAAAAACGGCGAAAGTCCTCAACCCGTCGATGCCCGGCATATAGTCGTTTTTTTTCACGGTCTGTGGCAAAACCTGCTTGATACCCCCGTTATTTTCTGAATCCAACATGCGGCTTGTTATTCGCCGCGGAAATATATCGTATGACGCCGCCGCCGGATTGTCAAGGATTTCGGCGGCGCTTGCGCTGATTATCGAACTTTATATTCTGCTGAAAATAGCTTTCATCACCGGTTCGACCGCCTGCGCCATCCGGTAAAACCCCAGGTCGTTCGGATGGCAGCCGTCGACGGTGCAGCAATCCCTGTCCTTCTCGCCGAAAAGTTCCGCTCCGTCGATGAAAAAGGCGTCGTACCCCCGCTGCTTTGCCCACAGATAACTGTCCCTGACGATGTCGCGCCGTTCGTTGTCGGCGGCAGAATACTTGGTGTCGGGTCGAGACAGCATCAGCACGGGCAGCCGCGGCCGGCGCTCGAGGATGGTCTGCAGAAAGGGAAGATGCGTCCTGCGCAGATGGGCGGCGTCCGGCGCGTTGTGGTCGTAATCGAGGACAAAACAACTCATCTCGAGTTCGGCGATGTATTCCGCCATATACAACTCGCCTTTCGCGTTGCCCGAAAAGCCGAGGTTGATAAAATCGCTGTCAAAACGCTTCGCGAGCATCGCGCAGTAGCTATTCGAAGGCCGCGAGGCGCAGCCGCCCTGCGTAATCGAGGAACCGTAAAAGACGACGGGCTTTTCATGTCTGTAGGGCAGGGGAGCTTGAAGCGAAGCGCCCCGCGCTATGGCGAAACGCAGCGAACGGACGCCGTTATACAGCGGCAGATAGACCGTGACGGTCTTATCGCCTTCCGACAAAGGAATTTCGGCCTCAAGTCCTTTTTGCCCGCAGGCAGGCTGGCGGGTCCCGATATATTTCATATCGGCGCCGTCGCCCTCGAAAAAGTCGAGGCCCGAGGAGCCGCTCGACGGCATGTGCGGCATGGCGGGTTCGTTGAGGACTTCCATCGAAACCCGCAGCGTATCGCTGTCCGTCACGAAGCGGATTCTTCCGCCGCTGGTCTGCCGGGCCAGGCCGGCCAGCTCTTTGCTCATCCGGCCGAGCAAACCGTCGGGGACCCGGCAGTATCCGCCGCCGGCCAGCCCGTAAACCTTCGCTTCGGACCGGAGCGGGTCAAAGTCGCGAAGCCGTGTCGAGCCGCCTGCCATACTTTTCACCTTTTTTATGAACGTTTAAAACAGCGGAATCAGAATGTCACAATATGATGCAGACGGCTTAGCATGCCGACGACCAGTGCGAACGCGGCGGCAAGGTTGTTGAGGCCGAAATCGGGCACTGCCGCATCACCGGCGGAAAAACGGAATTCGTCGACCAGAACGGCGCCGCTGTCGCCTATGGAGGCTGTTTCGTCGCCGAATACCAGGCGGATGTCGAAGACGTTTTCAAGAACGCTTCCGTTCGCCTTGAAGCGCTTCGCGTCGCCGTACAGGCACAGCCGCGTCAAATCGAGTGTGACGGTGTGCCACTGCCCGTCCGCCGGGATATCCGCCGACGGCGAACCGGTGCCGGCTGCGCAGGGAGAATACCAGGACAACGCCGTGGTGTAATAACGCATCTCTTTGAGCGTTACCGGCCTGCCGGAAAGGTTTTTAACGCGGAAACGCACGGCGTCGTTAAGCGAATAATCCCGGTTGACAGCCGGGAACGCCGTCGGTATCAAATTCTTTTTGTAGGTCAGGTTGGGCCCGAACACGAAGCGTGTGCCGGCGCCGAAGGCCTTGTAATCGACGCGAAGCGCGCCCGAACCGCTGAATACGCCGGTTTCCGTAACGGCGACAGACGCGTTGAGCGTATGCGCCTTGAAAGCGGGGGCAAAATACGGCTCTGAGGTTTCGCGCCATATTTCGGCAAAATCGCAGGTGGACCAGTATTTGTCCTGCGTATAGCGCGCGCCGTCGAGCCGCCTGGTGACGAAGGCGCAGGCGCCCAGGGTGAAACTGCCGTTCTCGGTGGCAAAAAGGTTGGAGTAGTTGTTGACCTGCGAATAGGCGTAACTTGCGCTGACGGGATTCGGCACCAGGTCGCTCCATACGCGTACCGTGTCCGGCGCGGCAATCTCCGCGTCTGCTTCAACATATACGCCGTTTTCCCCAGCGACGGCGAAGCCGTACAGCGGCGCCTCGACCCCGTTGGAAGGCGCGGCGGCCAGCCCGTCGCCGACGTTGTTAAAGCGCACGTAAACGCTGTCGCCGGCGATTTCCGACGATACGGCGAGCGGGGCGGAGTAACTCGACCGCCTGCCGTACACCAGCCCTAAAGCGGCGAAAGCCATTTTTTCCCCGACCGGTTTTTTAATCATCGGATGGATGGCGCCGACGGCCCCCATGTCCTTGTCGATCTTTTTCGTATCCCATTCCAGCGGGACATCGTAGATGGTGGTCATAGCCCTTGCGGTCGGGTTCTGCGCCTGAATCTCGCCGAGCTGGATATTGAAGTTGCCGACCAGGTTCAGCGCTTCTTCGCCGTCCGCGTAATGGTAAGACGCGATTTGCGTAAATACGAAAGGCATCGAACTGCCCTCGTAACCGAACAGGGCGCTGTAACTTTGCTGCATCAGGTTCATCGCGTCGGTATAGGCCCCGTGCGGTTCGCTGATATTGCTTTCGCCCTGGTACCATATCATGCCGTCCGGTTCAAATCGGCCCAGCGGTTCGATTTTTTTGTTGTAGTTGGCCGTCATATCGACAAACGCGCTGTGTTTGACGCTATCCCATTGTTCGCGCGTGATATACCGCCCGGTTGCGGCAAGGTAATCCTTAACGGCGGGCGCGCTGTCGATCGCGCCGCGCGAAAGCCAGGTGTATATCGACGATCCGCCCAAAGAGGCGTTGATAATGCCGACGGGCACGTCCAGCTCTTTTCTCAGTTCGCACGTGAAAAAATAGGCGACGGCGCTGACGGACATCAGCCGCCATGTGTCCGTGCCTTTATACCAGGAAGCGCCTTTGATGTCGTTGAGCGCTTCGAACGGCAGGTTATCGCCCGAACCGTTGTATTCCGGGAAGACGGGCACGTCGAGCACCCTCAAATAATCGTCCGTTCCGCCGGTTTTGGACAGGGCGAAACCCTCGTAAGTCTGGTACAGGCCGTACTGCATATTCGATTGCCCGCTCGCCAGCCACAGTTCGCCGAACACAACGCCTGCCAGCGAGGCGAAAGGCGTGCCGTCGGCATAGACCTTAATCTCGTAATTGGCATATCCGCCCTCCACACCCTCCGTTTCCACCTCGAAGGTGCCGTCGGGCATAGCGATTGTGCTGCCCGTGCGGACAATCGTGTCCCCGCCGAGGATAATCTGCATCAAAATCTCGGCGCCGCGCGCCGCGCTGCCGGCCAGCCGCACCGGTTTGTTTTGTGAAAAAAGCATATTGTTGCCGTAAATATTCAGCAGTTTCGCATCGCTGCTGCGGGCGGAGGCGGATACGGCGGCGGCGCTTGTCATAAAAGTGAAAGCAAGCAAAACGGCGAGCAGCTTTTTCATCGGAAACCCCTCCCGGTATTGATATGGCTATTCTAAACCAAGCGGCGCAGAATATCAAACAATCCGCCTGTCCGGAAACTTGTTTTCGTTGACAATCAAATGCGCAGCGGATATATTTGAAATGAACTTTTGTTGCCGCAAAGGAGAGGGAATGAACCGATTTGAATTGAAGCGCGCTTTTGCCGAAAACAAGCGGGTTTACGGGACTATGGTCGCCTCCGTGTCGCCGAAATGGGCGGCCGAAATCGAAAAGACCGGCGCCGATTTTGTATTTCTCGATTCCGAGCATATGCCGATGGACCCCTCCGTGCGCGCATGGATGTGCCGCTGTTACGACGCGATGAATATCGCACCGATTGTCCGTATCCCGTATTGCAGCGCTTTCGAAGCGTTTGCTGCGATTGAATGCGGCGCCTCGGGCATCGTTTCGCCTTACCTCGAAACCGTCGAGGAGATCGACACCCTCATCGGCGCCGTCAAATACCGTCCTCTGAAGGGCCGGCGCCTGCGCGAAGTGCTTGACGGCGCCGTGGTCTTATCCCCCAAGGAACAGGCTTATTTTGATCGCTACAACGCGGGGCGCCTGCTGATTCTCAACATCGAGAGCCGTTTCGCCGCCGACCATATTGACGAACTGGTTTCAAAACCGGGCGTCGACGCCGTTTTTATCGGTCCGCACGACTTAAGCGTCAATTTGGGAATCCCAGAGGAATACGACCACCCCGAGTTCGAGGCCTATGTCGAAAAAATCATCGCGTCCTGTTTGAAGCGCCGAGTCGGCGTCGGCAACCATTTCTCGGGCGACATCCAAAAACAAATCCTTTGGGCGCGCAAAGGGATGAATATCGTTGTTTGGAACTCGGACATCAATCTTTTTGTCAAAACAGTCGCGAGGGATTTCGGCATGATACGCGAAGCGCTCGGCGACGCGCCGGCAGGGGAGACGGCCGGTGTAACGATTTAGGTTCAAAGGGAGGCGGTACGCGATGGATTATATTTTTACCGATCAAGCCAGTCCGCCGAAGGGGCATTACAGCCAGGCGGTCAGGCACAACGGTATCCTCTACCTGTCGGGGATTCTGGGCATTACACCCGAAGGCGAACCGGTCCGGGGCGGCATGCTCCGGGAAGCGGAACAGGTTCTTTTGAACCTGAACGAGATTCTGAAAGCAGGCGGCAGCAATCCGAATCAGCTGTTGCGGGTCACCCTCTATATCGGCGACATGGACGGCTGGCCGGAGGTCAACCGCCTCTATGCCGCGTACATGGGCGAACACCGCTGCGCCAGGAGCGTGGTGCCTGTTTCGAATCTTCCCTTTGGTCTGCATATCGAACTTGAAGCGACGGCTGCGTGCGCCGCAACGGACGGCTGACGAGCGGAAAGCTTTTTGGAGAAGCTATGATAAGCGAACAGCCTTTTGAAATGCCGAAACCGACGCCGGCGCAGTCGGCTTGGGCTGACGCCGAGGTCGGCGTGCTCATCCATTACGATATCCATGTGTTTCGCCCCGGTTTCGATTTCCGCAAACACTGGGGCAAACCTTTGCCGGCTTCGATTTTTAACCCTGCCGCACTGGACACGGACCAATGGCTGGCAGCGGCGCGCAGCGCGGGCGCGAAATACGCCGTGCTCGTCGCAAAGCATGGTACGGGTTTTTCTTTGTGGCCGACACGGGCGCATGAGTACAGTGTGAAGAACTCGCCCTGGCGCGGCGGCAAAGACGATATCGTCGGTGATTTCATCCGTTCCTGTGAAAAATTCCGCATTAAACCCGGGCTTTATTACAGCGTCTCCTGCAATGGCTATCTGGGCGTTGACGATCCCGGAAGAGTGGTCGGCGGCGATCCGGCCATGCAAAAATATTACAACGAAATCGTCGTCAAACAGCTGACGGAACTTTGGTCAAGCTACGGGAAGCTATTCGAAATCTGGTTTGACGGCGGCGCTCTCCCGCCGGAAAAAGGAGGACCGGACGTCATCCCGCTGCTGATGAAGTACCAGCCGGATGCCGTCTGTTTCCAGGGCCCCGACACATACCCGTCGCTTCTGCGCTGGGTCGGCAACGAGGACGGCATCGCTCCGTCCGACTGCTGGAGCACGGCGAACACCGCCTACAAAGACGGGAACGACGCGTTTTTTCCCATCAACGGCAAGGGCGACCCGGACGGGAAAATCTGGGCTCCGGCCGAGACCGATATACCGAACCGCAGGCACAGCGCATATTCGGGCGGCTGGTTCTGGAAGAAGAACCAAGACCGCTTTCTGTTTTCCGAAGACGAACTGGTTGAAAGATATTACACTTCGGTCGGGCGCAACAGCAACCTCTTAATCGGCATGGTCATTGATGACAAGGGCCTTGTGCCTGAAGCCGACGCGGCGAGGTTCGCCGGCTTCGGTGCGGAAATCGGCCGGCGATTTTCGTCGCCCGTTGCCGATGCATCCGGCGAAGGCGCAGAATTGACGCTGCGGTTCCGGGAGCCGTCGCGTATCAACACGGCGGTCATCCAGGAGGATATCGCGCGCGGCGAGAGAGTCAGGGCGTTTACGCTCGAAGCGATGACAGACAAAGGATTCAAGCAGGTGTGTTCGGGCCAATGCGTCGGGCATAAACGCATCGAACGCTTTCATGACATTACGGCGTCCGCTTTGCGGCTTCGCTGCTCAAAAAGCACGGACACACCGCTTATCAAACGCTTCACCGCCTACCGGGTGTGAAGAGACGGTTGAAAGAGCTGTTTATCTGAGAAAGGGGAATGGCTATGCTCGATTTCGGCGCGGTCAAAAGAATCACGTCTTTCCTCACGACCGTCGTGTTGATTTTCTCTTTGATTGCAGGCCTGCTCGACAGGGAGCTTCCGGACGAAAATATCAACAGCCCTCTGGTAACAGATGCCCGTTTCTATGTTTCGACGGCAGGCAGCGATGCAAACGACGGCACCATAGATGCCCCGTTTGCCACCATCGAAAAGGCGAGAAACGCTGTATATGCTTTAAAAACGGGCGAGGGTCTGCCGGAGGGCGGCTTGACCGTCGCAATCATGGCGGGTGAATACAGCGCGCCAAACGGGCTAGGCTTTACGGCGGAAAATTCGGGCACGGCCGCCTGTCCGGTCACCTATTGCGCCTACGGCGACGGGGAAGTCATTATCAACGGCGGCCTTACGCTTAAGGCGAAAAATTTTGTGCCTGTCGGCGGCGCCGCGAAAAAGCGGTTATCGTGCGCGGCTTCGCAAAAGGTGCTGCAGTGTGACCTCGGCGCGCTGGGCGTTACGGCGGAAGATTACGGCAAACTGTACGCTTTCGGTTCTTACAATACCGCCGCGAAGTATGACGGCGACACCGTCGGGCCGATTTACAGCGAACTGTTTTGGAACGGTGAGCGGATGACGCTCGCCCGATACCCCAACGGCAACGATTTTCTAAAAACCGGTAAAATCTACGATAATGGCGACACCCAGGAAACCTATGGGAACGGAACCGTTCAAAACCCGGGCTGGCCCACCATGCGCAACCCGCGCGGCGGCACGTTCGGTATCAGCTGCGCTCTGCGCAGCCGTATCAAAGGCTGGGCCACCCTCGATGATGTCTGGCTGTTCGGTTATTTCAAATACGACTGGGCGGATTCCACCACGCCCATCGCGTCTGTGGATATGAAAAAGCGGACGCTGACGACGAAATACGCGAGCGTTTACGGCTTCAACGAGGGCGCGCGCTATTACATATTCAATTCGCTCGAAGAACTCGACGCAAAAGGCGAGTGGTATCTCGACAGAAACAGCGGCATTCTTTACCTGTATCCGCCCGGGCCGGTCGAGTCGGCCGATATTCAAATATCTCTGACAACCGACAATATCCTGCATTGTCAGGCGGATTATCTGACGTTCCGCGGCCTGACCGTCAAAGGTACCCGTTCCAACGGTATCGTTGCTATCGGCAGCCACAACCGGGTGGAAGACTGCCGTGTGACCGGCGTCGCGGGTTCCGGCATCATACTCAGAGGCAACGAAAATTTGGCCGCCGGCAATGAGGTATTTCATGTCGGCGCATCCGGTATCGATTTGTCGGGCGGCGACAGGGTCACGCTGACACCATGCAACAGTGTTGCCAGGGACAATCTGGTTCACCATTGGTCCGAGGTGGTCAAGACCTACCGCTCCGCCATCGGCGCCAACGGCGTCGGTATAACCATCGCCCATAACGAAATGCATACGGCGCCGCATTTGGCAGTACTGTACGGCGGCAACGATATCGTCATCGAATACAATAAAATCCACCATGTCTGCTCCGAAACCATCGACGGCGGCGCGGTCTATGCGGGCAGAAACTGGACAATGCAGGGCTGCGCGGTCCGTTACAATTATTTCTACGATATCAACGCGGATATCGGCAACCCCGTGGCGCTCTATTTCGACGATGCGCTGTCTGGCCAGACGGCATTCGGCAACGTCTTTAAAAACATCAAAGGCATCGGCATCCTCGCCGGCGGCGGGCGTGACCTGGTTCTGTCCAACAACATTTTTATTGATGTCGGAACGCCCGTCAGCTATGATGACCGCGCGCGCGACGGCTATGTCAACAACGGCTGGTTCGCGCATATGGTAGTGCCTTCGGACGGCTACTTGTGGACCATGCTGGCCGAGATGCCATACGCCGGTGGAACATGGAGCGCGAAATACCCCTCGCTGGCAAAAATTTCGACAGACCGCAGCAAACCGGACGATATCGACTTCGCCTGCAACCCGTCGCACAGCGTCGTTGAAAACAATTTACTATACAAAAGCGGCAAAAAACTCGGCAGCATCGCCGATTCTGTTTACCGCTACAGCACAATCGGCGACAACGCGTTTTACCCATGCAAGAATCCCGGGTTTGCCGATGCGTGCGGCGGCGATTATTCTTTGCGGCCTGACGCGGATGTATTCCGGCGGCTTCCCGGTTTTCAAAACGTGCCGTTTCACGACATCGGCATCTCCGGATAACCGCAGCTGCGCAGCAGGAACGAAAGGAGCCTTCTGATGAGTATCAAAAAACTGCTTGCCGTGATTTCATTAATCCTAACCTTGCTGTTTGAAGGAGTTGGGCCGATGGTAAGCCGTATCAACGATGTGGCGTTTCGAATCGACGCCTCCGCAACGGGGGAAGTCATCGGCAACAAAGTCAGCAACGCCAATGTCTGGTCGCTTGATTCGGTGCCCGCCCCCGCCACGGGCGAACCCGGGACGGCGCATCCCGCCGCGTTTCTCGAGTATGTCCAGCTTATGACCGCGACGGGCGGCAGCGCGCAGCGCGACCTGTTCAAAGACCCCTCCGACAAGAGTGTCCTGAACGATTACGACTTTGCGCCGCTCATCAACGCCTGCAGGAATATATTGGCTCTCGGCGCGAAGCCCCATATCAAACTCGGCAACGTCCCGCTGAAATACTCCGCCAAGCCGTCGATCGGCGTTTTCGGCGTCAATGTCCGCCCGCCTGCAGACTATCGGGTTTATTACGACTACATCGCCGCCGCAGCCCGGGCGCTGGTGG
>Ga0116184_10002012_pt1 | contig 18376 bp, 17 predicted proteins | sample AD_JPNNA5_MetaG_FD_89886 | JGI IMG/M metagenome (GOLD analysis project Ga0116184, IMG submission 89886) | Active sludge microbial communities of municipal wastewater-treating anaerobic digesters from Japan - AD_JPNNA5_MetaG | ecosystem: Engineered > Bioreactor > Anaerobic > Digestate | place... | reverse complement strand
TTGTTCCTTTTGGCATTTACTTTATGCCAGACAATAACCAGATTATTCCTTAAATATTATACAATATTTGTTTATGCCAGGAGTTGTCAATCTCGTTAAACCCTGAACCATTTTGCCTGATAATAGGAATTTTAATAAATTATTATTATCTTTGACTAATTGGATTCATCTGAAAAAATCATATTATGAATAGATTTATTTTATGTTACGGCAGCCTGATCAAGGTTGAAAATCTGTGGTGCCTCAGCGAACTTGGCATACCGCAAACCTGCCTGCTCGAATCGCTGGACGCCTTTCCCGGTTATTACGGAGACACCCCGAAAATAAATGTACCGAGGTTTGTTTATTTTGTGTTAGGCGAAAAATACTCTTTAGAACAGATAACCAGGGTTTCACAAAAGGTAAAACAAAGTGTGGCATATAATTTTGACGCGGCATTTTGCGAAATCTCCATGCGAAACAATACCTGCTGTGCCATACGTATCACAGATATTAAGGATTACTCCCTGATTAAATCACTACAGGAAGCATACAGGGATCATGGCATGGTACTGAAGAAAAAAATCAAAAATATTGAAAACGAACCCGGCCTGATAAAAATCAGAAAATTTTTCAGGCTGGAACAATGTCCGTCAGGTATTTATCTTGACAAAGAACTTACATTCAATTCCTATTTTGTGATACCTGAGGAAATCAGTTGGGATACACTAAAACAGCACATCGACCTGCTCCGTAACAACTGGGATCAGGGCAGTTTTGATGCGGCCAGGGCTTTCATTTATCATGACGAAGGCATTATTGATCTGATAAGAATCTTCAGCAAAGAAAATAATGAAGTTTTTACCCGCAGTATTCGTGACAAATACTATGAATTAATGAACTTATGATTGGATATCGGGAACTTATTTTCCGTAGTCTGTTACGATAACCCTACAATATTTCCATTTTCGTCAATGTCAATAAATTCCGCCGAGGGTATTTCGGGCAGGCCCGGCATACGCATTATTTCGCCGGTGATGGGAACAATAAAACCGGCTCCAGCGGCTATTTCTATCTCACGTACCGTTACCACAAAATCTTTCGGCCGGCCCAGCAGGTCGGGATTATCAGATAAAGATTTCTGTGTTTTGGCAATACATACCGCCAATTTATCCAGGCCCAGGTTATAGACTTTCTGCAGGTCTTTTTTGGCCTTTGGCAAATAGTCAACGTGCTGTGCACCATATATTTTCTTACAAATGGTTTCAATCTTTTTTTCCACCGTCCAGTCTAATTCATAAAGAGGGCTATACCTGGCAGTACACATATCGGCCACTTTTGATACGGTATTGGCCAATTCCAGGGCACCTGCCCCACCCTCGCTCCATACATTTACAGCGCAGGCAGGAATGCCCAGTTGCAAACAACGTTCTTTCACTATTGCTATTTCTTCATCGGTATCGCTGGCAAATCTATTAATAGCCACCACGGGGCAGAGATTGAAAAGTTTCATATTTTCAATATGCTTTTCGAGGTTGGGCAGGCCATTTTTTACCAGCCCGGGATTGGGTTCTTTCAAAGTCTTGAGGTCGCCGCCGCCATGGTACTTAAGCGCCCTCACCGTAGCCACCAGCACAACCGCTTCAGGATTCAGCCCGGCATAACGACATTTGATGTCGAGAAACTTCTCCGCACCCAGATCAAAACCAAAACCGGCTTCAGTAACCACATAATCCGATAGGGATAAACCCATACGGGTTGCAATTACCGAGTTAGTACCCTGTGCAATATTAGCGAATGGCCCGCCATGAATGATAGCGGGAGTGTTTTCAATTGTTTGCACCAGGTTAGGCAAAATGGCATCCTTGAGCAGGGCTGCCATAGCGCCATTGGCTTTCAGGTCGCGCGCATACACAGGTTTTTTATCGTAAGTATACCCTATAAAAATATTCCCCATTTTTTCTTTACAATGCCACAAATTATCCGAAAGACAGAGTATCGCCATGATTTCGGATGCTGCGGTAATATCAACGCCTGTTTCGCGAGGCACGCCCGACATGGTGCCACCCAGTCCGACAATTATTTTACGCAGCGAACGGTCGTTCATATCCATCACCCGCTTCCATAAAACGGTTCGCGGATCAATAAAGAGGTTATTCTTTTTGTTCTGGATATTATTGTCAATGATGGCGGCAAGCAAGTTGTGAGCCTTTTCAATGGCGCCGAAATCGCCTGTAAAATGCAGGTTGATATCCTCCATGGGAAGCACCTGAGAATAACCGCCTCCGGCAGCACCGCCCTTCACACCAAAAACAGGCCCCATGGATGGCTCCCTGAGTACTACCGTGGTTTTTTTCCCGATTCGGTTCATCGCCTGCGCCAGTCCTATGGAGACAGTGGTTTTCCCTTCACCGGCAGGAGTGGGCGATATGGCAGAAACCAATATCAGTTTACTGTTTTTAACTTTTTCAGGATTGATATATTTCAGCGGCAATTTAGCTTTGTACTTTCCATAATACTGCAGATCATCCTCAGCAATGCCCAGTTGAGCGGCTATCTCACGAATGTGAACCATTTTGGCTTCATGAGCAATTTCGATATCGGTTTTCATAGTTTCAGTAGTTTTTAGAATTTTACTCAAATATAGTCATAATTTTTCACATGATGTAAAACCAAATATTGCCTTACCAGATAACATTTCTTTTTAAAATATTATGTACGTTTGCAGAAAAAACAGCCCCCATGAAAGTCAGTGGATTTACTTTCATCAAAAATGCCCTGATATATGATTATCCCATAGTGGAAGCCATCCGTTCGGTGCTGCCCTTATGTGACGATTTCGTTGTGGCTGTAGGAAAATCAAATGACGACACCTACCAGTTGATCAGCAATATTGATAAACACAAAATAAAAATCATTGAAACGGTTTGGGACGAGACCTTGCGTGATGGAGGTAAAGTGCTTGCCCTGGAGACCAACAAGGCTTTTGCTGAAATATCCGGTGATTCGGATTGGGCTTTTTACATACAGGGTGATGAGGCCGTACACGAACAATACCATGACATCATCAGGGATAGCATGATAAAATACAAAGACCGCAAAGAAGTGGAGGGGCTGCTGTTTAAATACCGCCATTTTTACGGATCATATGATTATGTAGGCGCTTCGCCCAAATGGTACAAACATGAGATACGCATTGTCAGAAATGACAAGTCGATATATTCTTTCCGCGACGCCCAGGGCTTCCGCAAAGGCGATAACCAACTGTTGCGGGTGAAACCCGTTGATGCGTATATTTATCATTACGGATGGGTTAAAGAACCGGAGGCTATGCAACGCAAACAGGAGAATTTCAATAAATACTGGCACGACGATAACTGGGTGGAACACCACATTGAAAAAACCGACAAATTTGATTACTCAAAAAATCCCGATTTTCTGGTTCCTTTCGCCGAAACACACCCCAAAGTGATGGAAGACAGGATAAAAGCCAAAAACTGGAAATTTGATTACGATCCCAGCTACGATCACCGGTCTTTTAAAAGCAAGATGAAGAGCATGCTCGAAAAGTACCTGGGCCTTGATTTCAGTTATAAAAATTACAAAATCATTTAGAGAAAATCTGCGTTTAAAAAACTATGATTAAACGGGATTAGGCTTTAGGATAGGCGGCTGAGGTTCTCGAAGCCGCCGGGATTCAGCGTACGGAAAATTCCCATATTTTTCAAGGCGCCAGGGGATTTACCCTCAGATGATCATGCCGGCGCCCAGGGTCTCGTTAGAGGTTTCGTCAACAAGAATCAGGCTGCCCGTAACATGGTTGGTGCTGTATTTATCAAAACAAATGTTGTGCAGGGTTTTTATCGACACCCTGACGATATCATTCAATCCGGCCTCCTCTACCCCATTAATTTTGTTGCCTGAATTAATATCAATTTTATAAGAAATGCTTTTTATCGAACACCGGACTTCGCGGGCAACCTGCATCAGCAGATAATGATTTCCGGGTATGAGTTTTGCGGTGCTGCACCAGCAAATCATGGCATCAAACTCGCGGGAAATCTCAGGCAAGTCATTTCCAGATACTATCAAATCGCCCCGGCGGATATCAATTTCATCAGTAAGTTGCATGGTAACCGACATCGGCGGAAAAGCTATTTCCAGAGAGTTTTGTCCCTGGTTTATAGATTTTATATAGGTGCTCGTCTTCGATGGCAGCACTATAACCTTGCTGCCTGTTTTAAATTCGCCGCCTGCCACACGCCCGGCATAAGCCTGATAGTCCTGAAAATCATTACTGTTTAGCCCTACCACATACTGAACCGGAAACCGCCCACCGGTGATTTCCGTAATAGTATTGAATGAAAAATTTTCGAGTTGGTTCAATAAGGTATTTCCTTTGTACCAGGGCATCTTCAGCGAAATATTAACGATATTATCGCCGTGCAGGGCACATACCGGGATATAATCAATGGTCAGAAAATCGAGCCTGGAAGAAAAATTACCAAGATTTGCTTTGATGAGTTCAAAAATATCTTCGCGGTAATCCACTAAGTCCATTTTATTTACCACTACCATCATATGTTTTATTCCAAGCAGCGATGCGATAATAGTGTGCCGGCGGGTTTGTTCAGCAATCCCTTTGCGCGCATCGATAAGCATCACCACAAGGTTGGCCGTGGAAGCCCCGGTAATCATGTTGCGTGTATGCTGAATATGTCCCGGGGTATCGATAAAAACAAACTTTCTTTGAGGTGTGGAAAAAAAATGATGAGCCACTTCAATGGTAATACCTTGGTCCTGTTCGGCACGCAGGGCATCGGAAAGCAACGCCAGGTTAACATTGTTTTCGCCCCGCTTTTCACTGACCTGACAAAGCGCCTGGAGCTGGTCTTCAAAAATTGATCTGGAATCAAATAACAGCCGCCCCAGCAAAGTGCTTTTGCCGTCATCAACATTGCCGACAACAACCACATGAAGTGTTTCCTTATTCTGATAATCGTCTGTCATATTATTCACCATCGGTAAATTATTAAAAGTATCCATCTTTTTTCCGGTCTTCGGCAGTTGTGTCGGTACGCTTGTCATCGCTGCGATGGCCCCTTTCGGTGTCGTGAGTTGTTTGCAGTTCTTTTATGATTTCAACGACATTCTTGGCCGTTGACAGGGTGGCCCCGCTACAGGTGATATCTCCGATAGTGCGGAACCGCACATGCAAGGTCTGCACATGTTCTCCTGCTTTTAATTTTATAAAATCCGACCAGGCAAATATCACTCCGTCGCGGATGAAACAATCGCGGTCGTGAGAAAAATATAATGACGGTAATTCAATATTTTCCCGGAGAATATACTGCCACACGTCCATCTCGGTCCAGTTGCTCAGGGGAAACACCCTGAAATGTTCACCCTGATTTTTTTTACCATTGAAAATGTTCCAGAATTCGGCGCGCTGGTTTTGGGGATCCCAGTGTCCGGATTTGTCTCTGATGGAGAAAAAACGCTCTTTGGCATTAATTTTTTCTTCATCCCGGCGCGATCCTGCCAGTGCAGCATCTATTGAAAATTTTTCAATGGTATCCAGCAGTGTAATTTGCTGTATAGCATTGCGGCTGACATTGTAACCGGTTTCTTCTTTGGCCCGGCCCGAATTGATGGTATCCTGAACATAAACTACCATCAGCCTTGCCCCGGTTTTCTTTACCATTTTATCCCTGAATTCCAGTGTTTCCGGGAAATTATGACCGGTGTCGATATGCAACAGGATAAAAGGCAACTTTGCGGGCCAAAAAGCCTTGCAGGCAATGTGGAGCATGACCAGAGAATCTTTTCCTCCGGAAAACAACAACACGGGATTTGCAAACTGTGCGGCAGCTTCGCGGATAACATAGGTTGCTTCCGATTCAAGATTGCTAATATGGGCTGAATGACTAATCATAAATAAATAAACATTGCCTTCGTCCTTTTATCAATAAATTTCATTTCTGCATAAAAATAATTCTTCGCCGGCTATGCAATAATTCTGAACCTTGCCGAACTTGGTATATTTTTTGGTGAAAAAATGCAAATTTAGCATTTATTATCATTTGCTGTTTCTGACACACGAAAATTATCAACCACACAAACCGTGCTAACAATATGAATATTAGGAAAATATTTTTTTTACTTATCCCGCTCACTATCTTTTTATTTATTTCGTGTAAAACAGTGAAAGAAAAAGACTCTGCAAACAACACCGCAGTTGATAATAACAAAAACACTAATACTATGGTCATGGCCACCCCTCCGATAATTATTTATAAAACTTATAAAGACTATCACGACTACGTTCCGGTAACTTTGTCAGCCGACAAAACTGCCATTGTGTCCTACCCCGGCATTAAAGATGTTTATTTCAATGGGGCACTGGCTTATCCCACCAAACTTGCTAAGGGGTACCTGCTTGATAACCGTGGCATTGGAGCACAGTCGGCTTTTTTGAAATATACTTACGAAGAATACAGCCATCTGGATGCCACTCCTTCAGCGGATGTGCTGCTGCAACATATTCTGGACACCGACCCTTTTAAAGAAATTTACCGCTTATCCTGCGAAAAAGACACGGTGGAAATTAACAAAATAATAAAATCAGGACTGAAAGAAAACTGTAAAAAAATAAAATAAATACAAACAACTTTCGTTTTATACCGTATTTTTACCAAAAATTTTTATCCTATGAAAAAGTTACTATATCTGAGTTTCATTATTGCACTACTGGGTGCAGGAAACATTTATGCCCAGAAAAAGGCTGCAATAAAATTTGACAAGACCGTACATGATTTCGGAAAAATCAAAGAAGAGGCCGGCAAGGTTAAATGCCACTACACTTTTACCAACACAGGCAATGACACACTGAAAATTATCAGTGTAAAACCAGGATGCGGGTGCACCACGGTTGATTGGACCAAAACTGGTGTCTTACCCAAAAAATCCGGCTTTATTGACGCAGAATTTGATCCGGCCCACCGTCCGGGACCTTTCGACAAAGGAATTGCCGTTACTACAAACGATCCTGGCAACCCAATGATCAACCTTGTTGTCAAAGGTGAGGTATTACCCAAACCTAAAGAAATGACGGACCGCTATCCCGTAGTAGTTGGCAATATGCGTATGGAAACCTCGCAATTTAATTTCGGTAATACAAAAAATACCGAAATCCGCACAGACACCCTTAACGTCATCAATGTGTGGAACCGACCTATGACATTAAGCTTCAAAGACTTTCCGCCTTATCTGACAGCAAAAGCTATCCCCGAAACACTAAAACCAAATAAGGAAGGAATCATCATCTTAAATTATGATGTAGCCAAACGCAATGAATGGGGTTATGTTTTCGACAGGATAATGCTTTACACTAACGACAGTCTGCAACCCAACAAGACTATCAACATCAGTCAGAACATCACCGAAGATTTTACCAATTTGACTGCGGAACAACTTGCCGTTGCCCCCAAAATAAAATGGGACAACACCACCTTTGATTTCGGTACTGCCAAACAGGGTGACAAAATTGAATGTTCGTTTGTATTCCGCAACGATGGAGATAACGACCTGATAATTCGTAAAGTAAAGGCCAGTTGTGGCTGTACTGCTACCAACCCCGAAAAAACCGTGTTGAAAAAAGGCGAAGAAAGTAAGATCAACGCCACTTTTAATACCGCAGGAAAATCAGGCAAACAGTACAAAAGTATCACCATCATTTCTAACGACCCTGTAAATTCTACCACAATGTTGAGTATCCAGGGAACACTGGAACAACCTGCTCCTGCAGAAAACCCTCAGAAATAAGATATTCTTTAATTCATAAAAGCCCTGAACCCCATAGTTCAGGGCTTTTTTATTTAAAAAACGTTTTAACGTCAAAATATAATATAATTTTACGGCAACTAAGGCTGCTCCTGATATTTTATATTATTTTTGTTTAAATAAAAAGAGAAAAAAGTGCTGATATGAGCAACTCCAGGAATGATTTTTCCGAAAAAACGCGTAAGGACACCATCCACAAGTGGTTTCAGATTATATCATTTATGATAAGTCTTTTGGCAATGTTGCTGATATTAGTAGAAACAGGATTCTCTACCTCTAAAATTACTTTTCCTAACGTAGAGAAATTCTATTTCATCGCGCTGTTCCTGTTACTGCTCACCACATTACTACGCCATACATCGTTCAGGCCAAAAAAACAGAAAGCAGAGGTATGGATACTGGATGTTCTTTTTGCTATTTTCAGTATTATACTGATTATTAAAAAAGTTTTTTTATTTAATAGTACCAAGGAATGGCTGGCGATATTCGACCATCGGTTATGGATTTATTTTCTGCTGTTTTATGCATTTTTTAAAGAGATTTCGCTGTTTGGAGGTGGTTTATTTTCCAAGAGGTTCAACCCTGCCCTGATTTTTGTACTCAGTTTCCTGCTACTGATTATTATTGGGACGTTGTTATTGTTGCTACCCAATGCCACCACCGCCGGGATAAGTTTTATGGATTCGCTGTTTACCTCCACCAGCGCTGTGTGTGTTACCGGGCTTAGCGTAGTGGACACCAGACTAAGCTTTACCATCTTCGGGCAGGTAATAATTTTATGCCTCATACAGGCCGGAGGTCTTGGAATAATGACTTTTACGAGCTATTTCAGTTATTTTTTCAAGGGGAAGCCAACTTTCTACAGTCAGCTCATGCTTAGCGATATGGCCAATTCGGAATCTCTTTCGGAGTTATTCGTTATCTTAAGAAGGATTATACTTGTAACCCTGTTAATAGAGGCCACCGGAGCTTTATTGATTTTTTTTCAGATACCCGAAAATGTTGGTATGAGTTCAGGCGACATGGTTTTCTTCTCGGTCTTCCATTCTGTGTCAGCTTTTTGTAATGCAGGTTTTTCAACCCTATCGGACAATTTTCATGATATTAATTTCAGATTCAATTACCCTATCCATTTGATAATATCCTTCCTTATTATTTTTGGAGGATTGGGATTCCCGATAATTTTTAATTTCCTTAAGTACATCAAGCATCTGATTGTCAACAGGATATTAAGAATTAACAAACGACGGGAGTTTATTCATAAAGCCTGGGTAATCAACATCAACACCAGAATTGTTACAATCACTACTTTAATATTGCTAGCGGTGGGCACCATTGTTTTTTTTATTCTGGAATACAATAATACGCTCATTGAACATCAGGGCGTAGGGAAATTAGTAACCTCTTTTTTCAGCATTGTTTCTCCAAGAACAGCAGGATTTAATTCAATAAACTACGGCCTGCTCCACGTTTCAACAATACTTTTTATCATTTTGCTTATGTGGATAGGAGCTTCACCGGCATCAACAGGAGGCGGAATAAAAACAACCTCTTTCGCGTTAACTATATTGAATATTTTCAGCCTGGCAAAAGGCAAAGACCGGGTGGAAGTATTTGAAAGGCAGATCTCCGATTCATCTCTCAGAAGAACGTCTGCAATAATTACACTTTCATTTATTATTATCGGGTTATCTGTCTTTTGTGTTTCTCTTTTTGATCCTGAGAAAAACTTCCTTGATATTGTATTTGAATGTTTTTCAGCTTATGGCACAGTAGGATTATCTCTTGGCATTACTCCTCATCTTTCAGAACCGGCTAAGTTAGTAATTGTTATTACCATGTTTTTGGGCAGGATCGGAACATTAACCCTGCTGACTGCCTTCTTTAAAAAAATTCATCAAACCAGATATCATTACCCCGTTGAAACCATTTTGATTAATTAAAGAACATCACCATGAAAATAATTGTTATCGGACTTGGAAATTTTGGATCCACTTTAGCCATACGTCTTACCCAAATGGGCCACGAAATTATTGGCGTGGATAAAGATATGGGGAAAGTTCAGATGATAAAAGATGACATCACACATTCCATGTGCCTCGACAGTACAGATATACACTCCGTAAAAGTACTGCCTTTGCGGGATGCCGATGTGGTGGTGGTTAGTATTGGCGAAGACACCGGGGCTTCGATAATGACAACCGCCCTGATGAAACAACTAAACGTAAAAAGAATTATCAGCAGAGCCATCTCAAAACTACATGTTGCCGTACTGGAAGCCATGGGCATCGAAGAAATTTTGCATCCCGAGCACGAGACAGCCATACGCCTGGCAAAAAAACTAAACCTGCCCGGTTTTGTGGACTCCTTTGAAGTTTCCAGCGATCACAACGTCATCGAAATAATTGCCCCAAAATCGTTTGTAGGGAAAACCCTTCTGGATTTGAACCTGACAAGAAAATACAACATCCTGGTACTCACCACTATAAAGGTAAAAAGCAGTATCAACATCCTAGGTGTTGAAAGCAAAAAAAGAATAGTGAATGATGTAGCCACTTCTGACACCAAAATCTATGATGGAGACATTCTGCTGATTTATGGTGCTGTTAATGATATCAAACGCATGCTGAAAGATGAAGAATAAGCATCGCGGGAATAAATAAATCAGAGAATTCGAATAAGCCGGTTTTCACAAATTTATATACTTTTGTGCCCTTTTACAGATGGACTTCAACAAAATAAAATCAATATTAAGCACCAAAACCGTGGGAATAGCGGGCTGTGGAGGCCTGGGCTCAAATTGTGCGGTAGCCCTTGCCCGGGTGAGTATAGGCAAACTAATAATATGCGATTTCGACAGTATAGAGCCAGGCAACCTCAACAGGCAATATTTTTTTTATAACCAGCTTGGAATGATGAAAGCAACTGCCCTGAAAGAAAATATACAAAACATTAACCCCAGGGTTGATGTAGAGGCGCATATCATAAAATTAGACCCGGAACACATCATAAAAATTTTTGCCGGTTGTGATGTTATTGTGGAAGCTTTCGACAGGGCCGACATGAAAAAAATGATACTTGAAACAGTCCTCGGCAAGATGCCTGACAAACCCATAGTGTCGGGAATGGGAATAGCCGGCTGGGGCAACAGCAACGAAATCAGGATGACACAATCGGGAAACCTGTATATATGCGGCGATGGGCATAGCGAGGCTACTGAAGACAATCCGCCCCTGGCGCCGCGCGTAGGCATGGCAGCCAATATGCAAGCCAATACGGTACTTGAGATAATTTTAGGAAAAAACTAATAGTCAAATGAATATCACCCTCAATAACAACAAAGAAGTTATCGATGCCGACCACCTTACTGTGACTGAATTGCTGAAGATAAAAAACTTCACTTTCAAATTGCTCATAATTAAAATCAATGGCAAAGTGGTGAGCCAGCCGGATTATGCACATACCAGCATAAGTGAAGGCGATGATGTTATTGTTTTACACTTGATCAGCGGCGGATGAAAAACACAATAAAAGTAATACTGCAAAAACTACTGGGCTTCGAAAGGTATCTTTACTTTTTTTCCATTTACATCATCAATTCATTGAAATGGAACAAAAAAGAAGGAGATTTTGTCTATTTCAGGGATATGGTGCCCGATGGCGGCCTTATTCTGGATATCGGTGCCAACATAGGTGTAATGTCGGTGCATCTGGCCCGAACCCATAAAAATTCGGCGGTTATTGCCTTTGAGCCTATGCCAGATAACATCAAATGCCTGAAAAAAATTATCCGCCATTACCACCTGAACAACATAAGGATTATTGAAAGCGCCCTGGGCGACCATGCCGGGACCATTGAGATGGTGATGCCCAAACAGGGATCGGCCCGGCTTCAGGGACTCAGCCATGTGATACACGAGAGCATTACCGAAAACAACAATGGAAATCGCTTTGTAACCCCTTTGACCACCCTGGACATCTTTTTTCAGGAACCACCAGATGAAAAACCTGTTACTGCCATAAAAATCGATGTGGAAAATTATGAATATTATGTATTGAAAGGTGCAGTGTCCCTGTTGGAAAAATTCAAGCCCATTATTTATTGCGAGCTTTGGGACAACAAAAACCGCGATGACTGTTTTTCTCTCCTATCCACATTAGGTTATGAAATTCGGGTGCTGAGCAAAAAGCAACTATGCCCTTACGATGCTACTACCGATAAAACACAGAATTTTTTCTTCATCCCGAAATAAGCCAAACCCTGTTAGCTGTATGAACAAAAAATTCATTACCAACCTGATTATCCTGCTTTTTCTGAATCTGCTTATCAAGCCGTTTTGGATACTGGGTATCGACAGGGGTGTACAGAATGCGGTGGGAGCACAGGAATACGGATTGTATTTTGCTATTTTCAACTTTACCTTTCTGTTCAGTATTTTGCTTGACATGGGTATTACCAACTTCAACAACAGGAACATAGCTCAAAACCACCACTTGCTCAACAAATATTTTTCCAGTATTGTCATCCTTAGGTTTTTATTAGCCATATTATATTCGGTGATTACCTTATCGGCGGGTTTGCTCGTGTGCTATAACTCATATCAGATGGCCATGCTGGCAATTTTATGTTTCAACCAGTTTCTTATTTCTTTTATTCTCTATTTGCGTTCGAATATTTCCGGCCTTCACTATTTCAAAACAGACAGCATTATCTCCGTGCTGGACCGTTTTCTGATGATTATCATTTGCGGAATTCTTTTGTGGACAAACATCACCGATAACACCTTTAAAATAGAGTGGTTTATTTTCACGCAAACCTTTGCATACCTTATTACAGCTTTAGTTGCGGCTGTCATTGTCATTAAAAAAGCAAAATTTCAAAGGCTAAAATGGAACTTTCCATTTTTCGTATTAATCATTAAGCAAAGTTTTCCTTTTGCTATTCTGGTATTACTCATGGCGTTCTACAACCGGATTGATTCGGTAATGATTGAGCGTATTCTTCCCGGACAGGAAGGAGGACACCAGGCCGGTTTGTATGCTTCGGCCTACCGCCTGCTTGATGCAGTAAACATGATGGCCTATCTGTTTTCGGTGATTTTGCTGCCCATGTTTTCACGGATGATCAAACTAAAGGAAAACATCGAAAGGCTGGCCAGATTATCGTTCACGTTATTATTTCTGCTTTCGGTAACCATTGCCCTGGGATCTTTTTTCTTCCGCACCGAAATCATGACCATGCTCTATCCGCTGCATCCTGCCGAAACGCCTCTGGAATATACCACGCGTATAACAGACACCTCGTGGATATTCGGATTTCTAATGTTCGGATTTATTCCAATATCCACCACCTATGTGTTTGGCACCTTGCTCACCGCTAATGGCAACCTGAAATATCTCAATATAATGGCTGGCTGTGGAATGGTTCTTAACCTCACCTTAAATTTTATTCTAATTCCAACATTAGAAGCCTTAGGCTCTGCCTATGCCAGCCTGACAACACAATCACTTACTGCGCTAGCGCAGGTACTGCTTGCCGTGTGGATATTCAAATTCAAATTTAATATCAACTACCTGGCAAAACTTTTGGTTTTTGTCTGTATAATTGTTTTTGCAAGCTATTTCTCTTTTATGATTTATGAAAAACTGCATATCGATTGGAAAATAATGCTATTGACCACGCCTGCGATTGCTTTTATTACTGGGGTATTCACAGGTTTGCTGGATTTCAGGGCTTTTATTCAGGTGGTTCTAAAAAAATAACCTCCACAACTTTTTTTTAAGACTAACGCCTTAAAAAATAAGTTGTCAAATAAAAAAAATAAATTACTTTTGCTCAATTTTATAATAGACTACAATTCAGGTTATGGCTGAACAGGATATCAGACAAGCTAATTTCAATACGACAAACTTTTTTTTCTTTCTTTATAAATGGAGAAAACCGCTGATAATTATCTGCCTTGCCGCAGCTATAATTTCAGGGGTTATCTCTCTGTTGATTACACCCAAATACAAATCTTCCGTCATTTTATTTCCCGCCTCCACCAATGCTATTTCTAAAGCGCTGTTGGCCGACAATTACGGAGGGAAGCTAGATATCCTTGAATTTGGCGAAGAAGCACAAACTGAACAACTACTGCAGATTTTAAGCTCCAATGAAATAAGATCGCGGGTAATAAAAAAATTCAACCTGATGGAGCATTATGAAATCGAAAGCGATTCAAAGTTCAAAATGACTCGCCTGATTGAGGAATATAACAGCAACATCACTTACCAGCGCACGGAATATATGGCGGTGGAGATTACGGTACTTGACAAAGATCCCCAATTAGCCGCCGACATCGCTAATTATATTTCCGACCAGCTCGATTCGGTAAAGAACAAAATGCAAAAAGAACGTGCAACCAAAGCTTTTCAGATTGTTGAAACCGAATATAAAAAGCTGCAAAACGACATAAAAAGCCTGGAAGATTCTCTAACTATACTGAGGAAAATGGGAGTCAACGATTATGAGACACAAGCTGAAGCCTACAATACTCAATTAGCCATTGCTTTATCGAAAAACAATAAAGAAGCTGTCCGTGCCATCGAAGAAAGGCTGCAGTTGCTGGGTGATTATGGCAGTGCTTATGTTTCGTTGCGCGATGAACTGGAGTTGGAAAAAAAGCAGTTGAGCGCGATTAAAGCAAAATACGAAGAAGCCAAAGTGGATGCCACCCAGGACCTACCTTCCAAATTTGTAGTTGACAAAGCTTTTAAAGCAGAACGAAAATCGTACCCTATCCGTTGGTTAATCGTGATATTGTCTGTAGTGTCAGTGTTTTTCATATCCATTATGACATTGATTATCATAGAAAATTTTTCAAAAAAAAAATTTCTGACCAACAAACCGGAGGATATCCAAAGTTCAACCTAACCCTTGATATCAGTGATGCTACAGCAGAACTTCCCGAAATAAACAAAACAAAATTCCATGAAAATCTTTTTGCGCCTGAAAACAAACAATATCCTCTAATAGATTATTTTGATGAAAATATGAACAACTTTTTTAAAAGCACATATTTGATAAAACTGATATTACGATGGAAATGGCATTTGCTGATCATTACCTTGTTGGCGATTGTGTTGTCTTCTGTTTTTTCAGCGCCTGCTTTTATTAAACCAAAATATAAGTCATACGCCGTTATATATCCTGCCAATATTTCACCATATTCATCCGAAACCAACACCGAACAGTTGTTGCAATTGCTCAAATCGGAAGATTTACTTTTTGACATAGTCAAAAAATTTGAACTCAATAAAGAATATAAAGTTGATACTACCGATAAATATTATAGAAGCAAAGTTATTGCCGAGCTTGAAGACAATGTAAGCATCAAGAGAACTGAATATGAATCGGTTTTAATAGAAGTGTACGATCGGGAACCCGGAAAGGCCTGTGCCATTGTGAATGAATTCATAAACCTGATGAACAACAAAGCACGCAACCTGCAACGCAGCAAAACTGCTGAAGTTGTAAAATTATACAGAGACCAGATGGATGATAAGAAAAAACAGATTGACAGCATCGAAAAACGTCTTCAGTTACTGCGCAGTGAATATAACATTCTGGATTACAATATCCAGGTTGAAGAATACAGCAAAGGGTATGTAAAAAACATCACTTCTGGCAGAGGCAATAAAACAGATGATATCGCTGTTACTTTAAACAATCTGAAACTATATGGAGGCGAATTCAGGCAACTGGATGCCAATTTGTGGGGCCTGATTGATTCTTATATCGCTTTAAAAAAGGATTTCGACCAATCTGTGGCCGATATGAAAAAAGAACTTACTTATGCTAATGTGGTTGCACAACCTGTTGCTTCTGACAAAAAATCTTACCCCATTCGTTGGCTTATTGTCTGTATATCAACCATTTCTGCGTTTTTACTTTCTTTATTGCTTTTCTCAATAATTGAAGGCACACGAAAACCAGAAACGGAAAAAATTTCTCAATAAACAATATCTTGAGTAATAAATCAAAACTAATATGGGTGTATGTTATTAGTGCAATTTTTATTGCCCTGAACATGTACTTTATTATCAGGGAATTTTATTGGTTTTCGCTGATACCCATCGTTTTAATCCTTTTACTGCTTTTTTTCTTTGCCTTAGATAAAGTATTATACATTATCACTTTTTGCACACCTTTAGCTATAAATCTCAGAGATTTCGACGACAGGTTATCGTTATCATTACCAACCGAACCCCTGCTTTTCGGTGTGCTTATTTTTTTTATCATAAAACTAATATTCGAACGAAAATACGACACGAAAGTGCTGAAACACCCGGTAACTATAGCAATTCTTCTAAACTTACTCTGGCTGTTTATTACAGCTCTTACCAGTGAATTGCCGTTAGTTTCCTTCAAGTTTTTAATTTCCCGTTTATGGTTTGTGGTTCCTTTTTATTTTGTGGCTATAGTACTGTTTAAAAATCTTAACAATATCCGAATCATCAGTTGGATGTATGCCATACCCCTTGTAATCGTGATTATTTATTCCACCTATCGTTTATATATATGGTCTTTCGACGAGCAAGCCGCCCATTGGGTAATGGATCCATTCTTCAACGACCATACGGCCTATGGAGCCGCTATCGCCCTGTTTGTCCCTGTGTTTGCCGGCTTTGTTTTGGATAAACGGTACAACCGAACGATGAAACTCTTCTCCTTTATATTTTTGTTTTTCCTGCTGATAGGATTATTGTGCTCGTTCAGCCGTGCTGCCTGGGTTAGTGTAATGGTAGCCATGGTTATTGCCGGACTAGTATTCTTAAAGATTAAATTTCGGTGGATTTTTTTGTCCGGAGCCATTATTTTGGCAGGAGTTTTATACTACCAGAACGATATCCTGATGAAACTTGAAAAAAACAAACAAGATTCCTCTGCCAACCTTGTAGAACATGTTCAATCCATCTCCAATATTTCTTCAGACGCCTCCAACCTCGAACGAATAAACCGCTGGCAATCGGCCATAAAAATGTTCAAAGAACGGCCTGTTTTTGGCTGGGGACCGGGAACTTATCAGTTTGTCTACGCTCCTTTTCAACAAACCAAGGATAAAACCATCATCAGTACCAATGCCGGCGATAAAGGCACTGCTCACAGCGAATATATTGGTCCCCTCTCCGAATCAGGCTTTTTGGGCATGTTAAGCATTCTGGCCATCGTTATTGTTATCAGTATCACCGCAATACGAGTCTATAAACAGGCAAAAACGAACGAAATAAAACTTCTGGTCTTATCATATTTCCTCGGATTGGTGACATATTTTATCCACGGCACCCTGAACAATTTTCTGGACACAGACAAATCATCGGTACCTTTTTGGACCTTTGCTGCCGCTATAGTGGCTATCGATATTTTTCACCATCAGGAGCAAAACGCCCAACTTTCCCAAAAAGAATTATAACCTTAACAGGTAATCCTTAACATTCTGAATAAGCCACAATGGCGTAGAGGTAGCTCCACAGATGCCAACTTTTTCGTTTTCGCAAAACCATGCTGTATTAATTTCATTTACAGCACTGATAAAATGGATGTTGGCATTCTCTTGAGCGCAAATCTCGTAAAGTTGTTTACCGTTTGAAGAGTTAGTACCGGCCACAAAAATAATACGATTAAAACACCGGCAAAATTCTCTCAATTCCTGCTCCCGGCTTGAAACCTGCCTGCAAATGGAATCTTCCACCTTTACTTCTATCCCTGCATCTCTCAGCCGGGTAATAACTTCATAAAACTGTTTGAGACTTTTGGTGGTCTGACTGTACAATGTAATTTGGGGAGGGATTTTTTCCAGATCCAAATCTTCATACTTGTCAAACACCACTGCAGAACTTTTTATTTTTCCATTCAACCCGATGATTTCTGGATGATTAGGCAATCCAAAAATATAAATAATCTCTTTGTTAAGATAAGACCGAAATATTTTTTCCTGCAGCTTTAATATTATGGGACACGAAGCATCAATTACCTTAATGCCGTTTTCAGCCGCTAACAAATAACTAGCCGGCGGCTCGCCATGTGCCCTGAACAAAACAGTTTTATTTTTCAGTTCCCTGAATTCGCTTTGAGAAATAATCTTCATCCCCCTGCCCACCAAACGCTGTATCTCCTGTTCATTGTGAACAATTTCGCCCAGGCAAAACAACTCTTCGCCACTGTCCAAAACCTCTTCGGCCTTTTTTATGGCATTTTTTACCCCAAAGCAAAAACCCGAATTGGGCTCAATTTCAACATCAAGTTTCAACATGAGTAAGCAATATTTTCAATGGTAAAATTATAAAAAAACCGACAAAGGCAACAATTTTCTGCATTATTGTCAGTTTTTATGAATTGGTATAAAAATTGAAAAACTTATTACTTCGGAAAAACACCGCTAAATGGATTACAAGGATTATTATAAGGTTTTGGGAGTTGCCAAATCAGCCACTCAGGACGAGATAAAAAAAGCTTATCGTAAACTTGCCATAAAATATCATCCCGACAAAAATAAGGGGAACAAACAGGCCG
>Ga0116184_10002002_pt1 | contig 18448 bp, 19 predicted proteins | sample AD_JPNNA5_MetaG_FD_89886 | JGI IMG/M metagenome (GOLD analysis project Ga0116184, IMG submission 89886) | Active sludge microbial communities of municipal wastewater-treating anaerobic digesters from Japan - AD_JPNNA5_MetaG | ecosystem: Engineered > Bioreactor > Anaerobic > Digestate | place... | reverse complement strand
TTCGACGTCACCGTCCGGCAGCCCGGCATCCACCGGCTCGATGCCCGGGTGGCATCGCCGAACGACGGCGGCCGGATCGAGGTCCTGGTCGACGGCGCACCTACCTACACCGTCACCGTCCCGGGAACCGGCGGGTGGGGGAGCTACGACGTCGTCGGGGCGGCGGAGGAACGGTACCTGGACCCGGGCCCCCACACCCTCCGGGTCCGGTTCCCGAGGGGCTACCTCAACCTGGACCGGTTCCAGGTGACCGCCCGCACGGTCGGCGACCCGGTGACGGTGCCCGGCGGGTCGGGACCGCCGCGGGACAGGGACGGCGACGGGCGCTACGAGGACGTGAACGGGAACGGCCGTTCGGACTTCGCGGACGTCGTGCTCTTCTTCAACCAGATGACCTGGATCGGCGAGCACGAGCCGGTCGATGCGTTCGACTTCAACGCGAACGAACGGATCGACTTCGCCGACGCGGTCCGGCTCTTCTCCACCCTCTGACCGGGGCGGGGCCGGAAACCATAAATATCCTGTCGCCGACTGGAGGCGCATGAAGGAACTGAAACGCTCCCGGACGGACCGGATGGTGGCCGGAATCTGCGGCGGGATCGGCGTCTACCTCGGGATCGACCCGAACGTGATCCGTCTGATCTGGGTCGTCGTGACCCTCTTCAGCGGGGGGCTCGGGTTGCTCGCGTACCTGCTCGCCTGGATCCTCCTTCCCGGGGAGGAGGCGCCCCCGGCGGCGGCATCGGCCCCGGTCGACACCCCGGACGTGATCACGGTCGAGCCGGAGGAGGTCCGCTAGGGTTCGTCCCTCCGGGTCAGAATAATTTTTAAGGATGCTGGTGGATCACCTTCTGTTGAACGGTCGCAGCACCGTCTCTCTCGTGGTGATTGATATGGTTCGGATCCGCAGAAACCGCCCCATCGTCTCGGGCAGTGCGCCCGTCTCCCGCGCGGTGCGGCGTCGGAGTCTCGATCGGCCGTACCGCCCGGTCGAGCTCTCGGAGAGTATCCGCACCGTCTGTCTCGGTCTCCTCGCCGCGACGACGACGATGACCGGGTGCACGATCGGGACCTTCCTCCGCCTGGCCGGTCTCTGATGCTTCCTCCCTTTCCCGGATCGGCCCGTCTCGGGTGATACGACTGCGTCCTGTACTGCCCTGTCACCGGTTCGTGCACCCGAACAGAGCTATCATATAATCGGGGTCCCAAACTCTTCACTGCCATGATCCGTCCTTCCGGTGCCGCGCCGGTGCTGGTGCTGGTCCTGATCCTGGGTGCATGCGTGCTCATGGCCGGCTGCAGCCAGACCCAGCCCCTGACGGTCCAGATCACCGACCACCCGACCTACGGGAAGGTCCTGACGGACTCGAACGGCCGCTCGCTCTACGTGATCGCGAGGGATATTCCGAACACCGGGATCATCGCGGATCTGGGCGATGTCTCGCGGTTCTATCCCCCGTTCTTCGCCGAGAGCATGCCGGGCGGGCGGGGGATCGATCCGGGGCAGTTCGGCATCCTGACGCGCCCCGACGGCTCAAAGCAGACCACCTATCGCGGGTGGCCCCTCTACTACTACATCAACGACCGGGCCCCGGGTGATGCGAAGAGCCAGGGTGCGAACAACATCACGTTCCTGGCCCGGACCGAGTACACCCTGATGGTCATGGAGAACGCGAGCTGGGGGGTCTACCTGACGACCCCGGACGGCCTGACACTCTACGCGCCCGAGAGCCCGAACGCCTCCGTCCGGACCACGGGCTTTCTGCCGTTCCACGCCTCGCCCCCGATCGGGCCGTCGCCGCTCGTGAACGCGGGCGACTTCTCGGAGGTGAAGGGGACGGACGGGACGACCCAGACCCTGTTCCGGGGGCGGCCCCTCTGGCTCTCTGCCGGTGACCGGGTCCCGGGAGCCATCAATGCAGGCCAGGACGGGCTCCGCCCCGTCGTCCTCGCCCCGTCCGGAAGCCTGAGCGGGCAGGGTGAGGGGCCGACCGCCGCCCCGAGCCCGACCCCGTCGGCCGGTAGAGCACCGTCCACGCCGAACGGCGAGTCCCCGGTCCAGACAACGTCGACGACCCGCCCCGCCTACGACCCCTATACCGGCGGAAAACACACCCCGACGCCGTTCCAGACGGTCCGGGTGGTGAGCCAGTCCACCGCAACGGTCCAGCCCGTGGTGACCTGGACCCCGATCGTGCCCGGGACGACGACGGTGCCGGCGACCACGCTCCCTGTCCCGTCCGTCACCTCCCTGCCGACGACGGCGTCGACGACGGCAATCACCACCGTCGTCACCCCCGTCCTGACGACGACCGCGCCGCCGGTGACCTCTCCCCCGAAGACCCCCGAGCCGGTGACGACGACCCCGACGCCCGCACCGGTGACGACGACCCCGACACCCGCACCGGTGACGACGACCCCGACGACGCTCCCCACGACCGTCCCCCTCCCCGAGCCGTCGACCCAGGTGCCGACGTCGGCGCCGACGACGCTCCCCAACCCTCTCCCGGTGGTCACGATCCCGACCCTCCCCCCGATGCCGATCGCCTCGGACGGGGAGGGCAACACCTCCTCCTGATTCCCCTGCCGGGCGACGTTGCCGGGCGATCCCGTGCTGCAAATCATTATCATTTTCTCGTCCCGAGTCTGGTCCGTCGAACACGCGTCGACAGTGGGGAAGAGAGATGAGTGAGGAAACAACGAGGACGAGCGAGCTCGTCCGGCTGCTCGTGCACGGTACGACCTACCAGATGCTCGACGCGGCCGCGGCGATCGGGACGCTCGGCGAGGCGGCGGTCCTCGACGTCGCCCCGCTGCTCCGGTCCGTCCACCGCGAGACCCGATGGCGTGCGGCCGTGGCGCTGGAGCGCGTGGGGCCACCGGCCGTGGAAGCCCTGATGGTGGCGGCCTCGGACGCGGACTGGAAGGTCCGGGTACCGGCGATCTGGGCGCTCGAGCACATCGGGGACCCGAGGTCGATCCCGACGCTGCTGTCGAACCTGCACGGAAAGAACGAGTGCTGCCGCTGGATGGCGGCTGCCGCCCTGAACCGGATCGGGGACGAGCAGGTCCGGCAGACCGTCGGGGAGGTCTTCGAGGACGACCCCTTCGGCCGGGGGGTGATCGAGGAGCTGACCCACGGGAGCTGAACCGGACACCGGGCCGGACAGGGTCTGTGCTGGCCACCGGGGGCCTTCAATCCCCGGCACCTCTTTTCTGGAGCCCCGCATCGTGCGGCAGCGTTTTTCTATCCTGGTCCGGGACCGTTCGACTCCTCCCAACCGTCCCCCCGTCCCCGATCAGGCGTACCACCCGCCCGACGCGGCCGTCGGTCAGCCGGACCTTGATCCCGTGGGGGTGCGTCGCCGAGCGGGTGAGGACCCCGGCCACGATCCCCTCGACCGTCCGGCCGGTTCTCTGGTCCTGCTTCAGGACGATCGCCACCCTCAGGCCGGGCCGGATCGCGTCCCTTCGTCTGCCCGTCATCCCCTCTCCGTGGGCATCCCCGGTCCTCAAGCCTTTCGCCGCCCCGTGCACGCCAGGAGCACCGCCTCGACGAGTGCCAGCGTCCCCTCCACCCCGGCGAGCGGGACGGAGGCGAGGCGGGGCCGGCCCCGGACCGGGGGGGCGAAGGGGACGAAGGCGGCACCGGGTGAGAACCGCTCCTCGAACGAGGAGCCCAGGACGAGGTCCGGGCTGGTCGCCTGGAGGGCCTCCTGGACCAGCCCGAGGTCGCCGGCCCGCCACCACCGTTCGCCGGGAGATCCGGGTGTCCCCGCCCGGTCCCCGAGCAGCACCACGTCCGCGTCCAGGTAGCGCACCAGGGTCCGCGCCGCCGCCCGCACCCGGTCCCCGTCCCCCAGGATCGCCGCGCGGGGAGGGTCGTGCCGGGCGAGGTACCGCTCGCAGGCGCGCCGGCACCGCATGTCGGCCTCGCGGCACTCCTCCTCGACCGGTCCGGGGTCGATCCGCGGGTCGCGGTCCGCGAGGCGGGCGAAGGTCGCCCGCACCGCCTCGAGCCCCAGGAGGTCACCGGCCCGCTCGCCCGGCCCGGCGGCGTAGACCGGGTTCGCGACCACCGACACGGGTGATGCCCGCCCGAGGGATTCGACCGGCCCGCCCGCGTACCGGGTGCCGGGGACGGCCCCTGCCAGGCGGAGGAGGCGTTCGCACTCGTGCAGGTCCCCGCGGAAGAACGGGTCGAGGGGCGAGAGGCCGTCGATCCCGACCGTCCCCGCGTCCGGGTCGACGACCGGCCGGAGTGCGGCAACGGCGGCCGTATGGCCGACGGATGCGTCCCCGAGGAAACCGGGTGCATCGACGAGGGTGACCGGCAGGCCGTCCAGGAGGCCGGCGAGGTCCTCCCCGACGATGCCGGGCACGCAGGTGTTCACCACCGCGACCCGGGGGTGGCGGGCGAGGGCCGCTTCCACGACCGCCCGCACCCGCTCCCCCGACCCCATCACCGCCTCCTCCGCCGAGAGGTCGGTGCACCCCAGGTCCGTCTTCAACAGCGACGACGGGTAGAACCAGCACCCGGACGAGCCATGGACGACGACCCCGATCCCGGTGTAGGCCGAGAGGCAGGCGACCGCCCCGACCATCGCGCAGGGGACGAGCGGCCCGGCCCGGCAGGGGGACGGGGTCAGAGCGCTCGCCTCCAGCGGGAGAGGAGCCGGGCGATCCCCGCCGTCCCGACCGGCGCGGGGTCCGGCACCGGGAGCGGGACCCCGGCGGGGTCGACGACCAGCCCGAGGGCCTCCGCGAGCTCGGCGAGCCACCGGTTCCCTGCCGGGAGCCGCACGCGACTCCCCGCGAGGCCGGCGAACCGGGCGAGGACCGTCTCCTGGTGGTCGAGCTCCGCCTCGCAGGCGGCGTCCGCATCGAGGCCCAGGGCCGCCCCCACCGCCGAGAGGAACCCGACCGTCGCCGAAAGCCCGACCGGGAAGGCGTCGATCCGGGGCGTGCCCGGGAGGACCGGGAGGCGGTCCGCGACCGGCCCGAGGGCGGGCTCGCGGAGCACCAGGAGGTCGGCGCCGGGCAGGCGGCCGAGCGCGGCGGTGGGGGCCTCCCGGACGAACCGGAGCCCGACCGCCTGGTCGAGGTGCCCGAGGAGCCGGCCGAGCTCGTCGGCGTGGGCGTCGGCCTCGAACTCCAGGTTCTTCTCCCCGACCAGCACGACCACCGGCTCGTCGTCGCCCCGCCCGGGGTCGAAAAGCCGGGAGGCGAGGCGTCCGTAGGCGTGCAGGGCGGCCCGCTCGCCCTCGAGGAAACCCCCGCCGAAGAATCCCCCGACCGGGATCACGACGACCGGTATCGTCCCGGGGACACGGGAGGCGACCGCCCTGCAGTCGTCGCCGATCGCCTCGGCCACGCAGGTCGAGAGGACCGCGATCGAGCCGGGTGACCGTGCGACGGCCTCGTCGAGGGCCCGGGCGAGGGCCGCCTCACCCCCGAAGATCACCTCCTCCTCACCCAGGTCGTCCGAGAGGAGGCACGGCATCCGGGACTCCGGCCGGTCGAGGAGCGTGGTGAGGAGGAGCGAGACGTGGTGGTGTGCGCACCCGGCCGGGCCGTGGATGACGGTCAGTCCGTCCGCGACTGCGGCAGCGACCGAGAGGGCGCCGGCAAGGGTACACCCGTCAGAGCGGGGTGTGGTCAATGGCGAGGGACTCGAGGGCATCCTGGGTCAGGGGGCGCGGGATCGCGAGATCGGTGTTGCAGAGCAGGTCCTCGGCGAGCCGCCGGTAGACCCCGGCCTGGGCCGAGTCGGGGGCGTACTCGATCACGGTCCGGCGGTGGAGCTCGGCGAGCTGGACCACCCGGTCCCGCGGGATCGTGGCGACGAGCCGCGAGCCGATCGCACCGGCGAACGCACCGACCAGGTCCTCCTCGCGTTCCATCCCCTTCGCGTTCAGGATCACGCCGGCAAGCCGGCAGCGGCAGCGCGGCCGCTCGGCGAGGCGGGCGATCGCCTTCGCGATGTTGTTGGCCGCGTAGAGCGACATCAGCTCCCCCGAGGTGACCAGGTAGACCTCCTCGGCGTAGCCCTCGCGCATCGGCATCGCGAAACCGCCGCAGACCACGTCGCCGAGGACGTCGTAGACGATCACGTCCGCCTCGAGCGCCCCCCGCTCCTCCAGGAGCTGGAAGGTCGCGATGATCCCCCGGCCCGCGCATCCGATCCCGGGCTCGGGCCCGCCGGCCTCGACGCACCGGACGCCGGCGTACCCGGTCCGCACCACGTCCCCGAGGGCGACGGAGGCCGCCCCGCGCTCCCGCACCAGCTCCAGCACGGTCGGCATCGGCTCGCCGTGCATCAGCATCCGCGTCGAGTCATGCTTCGGGTCGCACCCGACCTGGAGGACCGACCGCCCACTCTCGCCGAGGGCGGCGGAGAGGTTTGCCGAGGTCGTCGACTTGCCGATACCTCCCTTGCCGTAGAGGGCGACCTGCTTCATCCCTCGTGAATGGGTCGTCCGACCGGTTCAACCTTTCCGATGTTATCTCAGGTCTGATTGCGTTCGACCCTCCTCCCGCTCGTGGATCATCACGAGCTCCATCCTGAACCGGGTCACCGCCTGCACCGCGTGCGGCACGGATGCGGGCAGAACGATCACCTGCCCGGGCCCGAGGGTGTAGGCCCGGTTGCGGATCGTGACCCGGGCGGTCCCCTCGAGGACGGTCAGGACCGCTTCATACGGGGCCGTGTGCTCGGGGAGCCCCTCCCCCTCGTCGAAGGCGAAGAGCGTGATCGTCCCCGCCTTCTTAAAGACCAGCATCCGGGAGGCGATCGAGCCGGGCTGGTAGTCGACCAGCCCGCACAGGTCGTACACGACCTCCGGTTCGATCCCCCGGCGTCCATCGGTCATGTACGATCGATCGTCCCCCGGGATGATAGAGGTGACTCCGACGTGCCCCTACCCGCTCCGCCCGCTCCCACCCTTCTCGATCGTCCTGAGCGCTGCGGGGAGCCCCTTCCGGATCTCCTCGTCGCCGAAGAGGGCCGACCCGGCGACGATCACCTCGGGCACCCCCCGGGGGGTGACGTTGAGGGCGCGGTTCACCTCGTAGTACCGGGCGGCGTTCTCCTCGCTTGCGTAGATATCGATCGACTCGAACCGGAGGGACGGGTGCGTCCGGGCCATCGCCTCGACGAAGGGTCTCGCCTCCTCGCAGTTCTCGCAACCGGTGCCCCAGAAGAAGAGGACGTCGGCGGTCTCTGCCGTCGACGGTACCGTGGGCAGACCGGGACCGGTCGTCGCCGGCGTCTCCACGGTGACACCCGCCTCCGGGCTCACGCCCGGGGAGGGGGACGGCGATGGCAGGTCCGCCCCCGGCCCGCCGGGCGCAGTCCCTTCCGCTGAGAGGCACCCGGCGACGGAGAGGGCGAGCATGATGATGATGAGGAGGGGGAGGCGGAGGAGGGGTTTCATCGTACCATCAGATCGTGATCCCCGCCGCCATCGCCCCGAAGAGGACCAGGTCGTAGAGACCGTGGGTGATCGCGCAGGTGGTGGTGTTCGACCGCTTCCGGATCCAGGCGAAGACGAGCCCGGCGAGAAAGACCGAGAGGAGGGCGTCCCAGGAGTACTGCCATGCGTGGAGGGCGGCGAAGAGGAGGCTCGGCAGGAGGACGCCGAAGACCGGCTGGAGCACCCCGCGGACCGCCAGCTCCTCCCCGACCCCCGCGGAGACGGCGGCCGTCACCGCCCCGAGCGGGGAGAGCACGTCGGAGAAGAGACGGTGATACGCCTCGTCGTCCGTGACCGCCCAGCCCATCGCCCCCCAGCCCGCGGCGATCGCCCGGTCGACCAGGCCGAAGGCGACGACCAGGACCAGCCCTGCGCCGACCGCGAAGGCGACCTGCCGGCCCGTCGGTCGGACGAACGCGAGCCGCTCGAGGGCCTCGGAGAAGGTCCGCCTGATGAAGAGCCCGACGATCAGGAACGAGGCGTAGATGACGAAGAGGAGGGAGTAGGCCTCCGAGCGGGCGAAGTCGCCCGGGCTCTCCGGGCTCCCGCTGTCGTCCAGGAAGGCCTCCGAGAGGAAGGGGGGGGCCCCGTTCACGATCAGGGGGACGGGGGGGACGAGGACCATCGCGAGCACGAGGACGAGGGCGACGCCGTGGACGAACGAGTCCGGGTCGAGCGGGATCACCCGTGCGAGGAGGCGCCGGACCGGGTGGAGGAAGCCGGCGAGCGAGACGAGGCCGCCGAGCGACCCGAGCCCGAGGAGGGCGAGCGCGGTCCCCTCCGTCCCGGGCGGAAGGTCGGGGCCGTCGAGTCCCCCGGGGGGCAGCACCGCCAGGAGGCCGAACGCGAACGAGACCAGGACCAGGGCCCCGATCAGGCCGAGCAGGAGCACCCCGGTCACGTACCGGAGGGGGCGCGAGTCTTCGGCCAGGTAGGCGGCCATCGCGACGAGGACGAAGGGGGCCACCTGGAGCGCCCCCGCCCCGAGGAGCCTGAGCTCGGCCTCCAGGTCGGGGCTCGAGATGAGGAGGAGGGAGACCGCGAGGCCGGCGACCGCGGTTCCGGCCAGGAGGGCCCGGTACCCGGTCCGGTCCGGTGCGGACCCGTCAACCGATACCGGGGGTACGGAGCCCGGCTCGTCGTCCATAGAGAAAGTGGAGGTTCCGGTTATTTCATCCTTCTCCAACCGGCACGGGGGTCGCGTTCCCGGCGCGCCGCTGGGTCTTATTGATCAGGGAAAGTTCGTCGCCGGGACGGGCGAACACCGTCTCGTTCACGAAGACGAGGTCGGGGATCGCCTTCAATCCCTCCAGGTCGTAGATCCGGGGTCCGTACTGGTAGCCGTTCGCGTCCAGCCAGGCGGCCGGATACCCGGGGTTCGCGGCGGTCCGGTTCACAGCATCGTTCACCATCCCGTTCGCGTACCGGGCGATCAGCCGGTCCGAGAAGGCCCACCAGCGGTCCAGGACGGCATCCGCGTGCGAGACCGTCCAGTTCGTCAGGTACGCACGGGCCGCCGCCTCTCCCGAGGTGTTCCGCAACCGGAGGGCCTCCCGGTCGACGACGGTCCGGTTCTCCAGCGACGCGGCCTCGATCGACTGCTGCTCGGCCTGGATCTCCGGGATCATGTCGCGGTACCGGAGGCGGGCCCAGTTGGTCACCAGGTTGAAGGCCCACCAGGCGGAGTCGCGTGAGACCGCCGAACGGTTCCCCGTCGCGAAGGAGGCCGGCAGCGCGGTGGAACCGGCGTAGACAGGGAGGTAGACGGTCTCGGCCGGAACGGCGAATCCGATCCAGGCGGTCCCGCCGACGTCGGCCGGGAGCCAGGAACGGCCCTGGCAGACGTAGCTGTAACTGCAGAAGAGGGGCGAGATCGGCCGGGGCCAGGCGCCGGGCCGGACCTCCCCGGGCGGGAAGGGCTGGTGGTTGTCGAACGGCCCGGAGTCGCGGTACGGGTCGCCGAAGGGGCTCGCCGACGGTCCGCTGGTCAGGTCGAAGACCGTCCCCTCGTAGTGGTCCCGAAAGAGCGAGAGCGCCGTCGTGACGTTCAGCGGCACGTCCGGCTTCGTCGAGAAGGGGTAGGCGGTGGTGTAGGTCCCCTCGACGTACGGCGACAGGTTGAGCGAGGGGGCGACCCGGTCATAGAGGCGCCAGACCCGCGAGAGGGAGTAGTAGGGGTGGGAGTACTCGCCGGTGGAGACCGTCCTGAGCCAGTCGAGCGGCCCGTCCGATGGGCGCCACCATCCCCGCTCCTCGGCGACCGAGAAGAGGTTCTTCGAATGGAGCTGGTCCTCCCGCCCGGGGGTGATCTCCCGGATCCGGAAGGTGTTGGCGGCGACGAAGACGTGCCCGTCGGGGATCCGCTCTGCCGCCCAGAGCCCCCCCGTCCCGTTCATGTCGTACCCGCACATCTCGATCACCCAGGCCTCCTTCGGGTCGGCGAAGAGGAGGGTCTCGCCGGTCCCGTAGTAGCCGTACCGGTCGATCAGACCCCCGACGAGTTCCACCGCCTCCCGGGAGGTGCGGCATCGCTCAAGCGCGATGTTGGAGAGCTCGGACGAGTAGAGGATCCGCCGCCCGGGATCCCAGTTCGGCTGGACCCGGACGTAGTCCGTGCACTCCGACGACATCAGCCCGACCTCGTTGATGATCCCGTAACTCCCGGTGAGGTAGCCATAGGTGTGCGGGACCTCGTCGATCTCGGAGGTGTTCCGGTGGTCGGTCGAGGCGCGGTCGACCGGGTCGTCGGAGCCCGAGTTCGGGTCGAAACGGACTGTCCGCTTCGCTCCGGGGGGATGGTCGGCGGCGGGGACGTAGACGAGGTGGGTGTCCTCCTCGGAGACGTTGTGCCCGATCACCGAGGGACCGAAACCGTCGTTCGTATGCGCGATGTACATCGACCCGTCGTCCGAGGCGCCGGGGGTGATGACGAAGGTCGAGCAGGCGAGTGCCGGCGCGACCAGGAGCAGGACCGCGGCGAGTGCGGCAGGTAAAAGACGCATGGATGATGGTGGCGCGAACCGGGGATAATCATACCGGATCCACCCCGGGTCGCGGGCCGGTCCGTAGGGGGGGTCCGCGACGCCGTCGGTGCCGGCGCAGGATCGGGAACCCGGGGCAGAGGGGTGGATGCAAAGACGAGTGCGGCCCGATTCATGCATCCGCCCTCCGGAACAGTGATGCGTTGCTCCCGGGGACAGGGGAGCGTCCGCCGTCCGGAATGATGAGACTTTGCCCTGCGACTTCCATCATCAGATCTCGTCATCAGAACGTGACCCGTCGCGCCGGGGTCCGTCCGGGCGGGCATGCCGTCGGCACCGGAACCCCGGTGACGGGCGCGGGGAGGGCCGGACAGGAGGACGGGGTCGTCTGCGGGTCCGCGCCCGGTCGAAGGGCGGGGAACGAAGTCTGTCGCCATCCGGCTCCGGAGATCACCGCGGTGAGACGCTGAGGGGGAGATTTGAACTCCCGAGGGGCAAAGCCCCACAGGCTTTCCAGGCCTGCGCCCTACCGGTCTAGACTACCTCAGCAGAACAGAACAGGGGATCAGGTTGTCGGGACAGGCAATTAATCCTATGCCCTCTTCCCTAGATCCCCTCGTAGAGGGTGACCACGTCGCCGAAGTCCATCCGCCCGTTCCGGTTGAAGTCGAAGCAGCAGACGGGCTGGTTGGCGCAGCACCAGTCGAGGTGGTTGAAGAGCAGGACGACGTCCGCAAAGTCGGTCCGACCGTTGCCGTTGATGTCCTCGTACCGCCCGTCCCCGTTCACGTCCCGGGGGGTGCAGTTCGCGGAGGGAAATGCCCGGACGGACGGGGTCGTCGTCACCGTCGGGGTCGGACCCGGCGTCGCGGCGACCCGCCGGCCCGAGAGGTCCGCCTGCCGCTGCATGTCCGCCGAGTAGGAGTGACCCTCGAACGAGGCGCCATCCCCGGAGAGGACCAGGACGAGGGTCCCCTGGTCGTCGGGCGGGGCGTAGGTGGGGCCATCGGACCAGGTGCCCGTGAGCGTGCGACCGTCGGGGGAGAGCGTGCCGGCGATCCTCCCCGCCTCGATCTCGTAGGTGCCCGTCACGTTCCTGCCGGAGACATGGAGGACCATCAGGCCCGACTCGGTCTCCCAGGACCCGTCGAACCCGGGGGTCACCGGGGTGATCACGGGGGTGGGCGTCGCCGTGGGCGCCATCGTATCGTACTCCACCTGCAGTGTCTGCCACTCGGTCGATGGGACCGCGAACGACCCCTGGTAGAAACCGTCGTACGGCAGGTTCATCGAGAGCCGGTACGTCCCCTTCGGCCGCAGGCCGTTCCCGTCGCCCCACGAGTTCAGCACGAGCCAGTAGGGGTTCGCAGGGTCGGTGTCGTCGTACCCGACGACCAGGACGGCGTGGGCCCCCGCCGTCGCGGACCAGGTCCGCCCGTTGTAGGGTGTGATGTTGAAGACCGCCGTCTCCGGACGGGTGTTCCAGAAGGACTCGAACGCGGACCACGCCTCGCTGTCCGGCAGGCGCACGGAGAGGTAGACCGGGCGGTTGCTGTCCAGGACGGCCTTGATGTTCGCCCGGGCGGCGGCATCCCCGACGCCCCGGGTCACGATCCTCTGCTGCACGACCGTCTCGAGGTCGTAGTGCGGCTCCGTCCCGATCGCGCCGGCCGGTACCCAGGCCCGCTGGTTGTCACGGCACCAGGTCCGTCCGTCCTGGTACGAGGCGTTCGGGTTCGACCAGGGGACCGCGATCCGCTCGGTGTTGTAGAACCGGACGAACTCGCCGAGGGACCCGCCGTTCCCCGCCCAGGACGGCCCGCTCCCGCCGTTGTAGGTGGAGTCGAACCACTGGACCGAGAGACGGTCCCGGACCCCGTCGCGGGCCGTATGGGCCGCCTCGAGGATGCCGGTGCCCGCCCAGACCCAGCAGTTCGCGACCGCACCCTGGTTCCGCTCGCGGGTGTCGTACGGGATCAGGGAGAGCAGGCTCTTCGACCCGGTGGTGCGGGCGAGCGACCGCTGGCGGGCGAGGTCGACCGGTACGGGGGGTGCCGACTCGTACTCGGCGATCCAGGTCCTGAGTTCGGCATCGGTACTCCGGATGACCGGGTGGGAGAGTTCTGCGGCGCCGGCGAGGACGGGGATGCCAGCCAGGAGAAGAAGGAGGGCCACGGTCGTGACCAGCCAGGTCCGGTCGTTCATTGCCTTGCACACCCATTCTCCTTATCCCACTCTCTATATTAAAAAATTTACTATGGGGAAAAAATATGGGAATCGAACCTGGCAGGAATCTAAGCGATATATCATCATTTCCTGCGCCACCCCCGGGGGTACGTCCCGGGGGCCATGAAGACGGTCTCGGGTGCGGCGACGAGCCCGGTCCGTCCCGGGGAGGTCGCGGCGCTCTCAACGAGCGTCCGGGCGAGCGCCACGAGCTCCCCTTTCCGTGTCACGAGCGCCACGGTCTCCCCGGCACGGAACCCGGGGAGTTCCAGCACCCCGACCCCGGCGAGCGCCGCCCCGTGGCAGACGGCGTCGACCGCCCGGTCCCCGATCACGACCGCCTTCAGGTCCGGGACCGCCGCCTCCACCGGGAGGACCATGCTGGCGAGCGCGGAGCGGTCGCCCTCCGCCGCCCGGACGGCCGCATCTTTCAGCGCGTGGAGGGTGACCGCCTGCTCCTCACCGAAGGCGCCCGAGCGGGTCCGGCGGAGCTCTGCCATCTGGCCGCCGCACCCGATCGCGAGCCCGAGGTGATGGCAGAGCGACCGGATGTAGGTCCCCGCGTCACACCGGACGCGGAACAGGACCAGCCGGCCCCGTACCTCGAGCACCTCCAGGGCATGGACCCGCCGGATCCGGAGCTGCCTTTTTACGGCCGACCGGCGGGGGGGGCGCTGGTAGAGCCGTCCGACGAACTCCGCCGCGACCTCGCGGACCCGCGCCTCGTCCGCGTCGCCGTGGAGCCGGAGGACGCAGACGTACTCCTTGTCGTGCCGGAGCAGCAACCGGGCGAGCCGGACGGCGCGGTTGAGCATCACCACGAGCACCCCGGAGACCTGGGGGTCGAGCGTGCCTGCGTGCCCGACCTGGGCGCCCAGGATCTCGCCGACCCAGGCGGCCACCTGATGGCTCGACGGCCCCCGGGGCTTGTCGATCACGACGATCCCCGGGCCGGGGCAGAGGCTCCCGCTCATCGGGTCCCGATCGCCCCGATCGCCCGGAGCGCCCCCTCGAGCGACCCGTCCCCGACCGCGTCGGGCTCGACCCCGGCCCCCCGCATCCGCTCCGCGGTCACCTCCCCGATCGCGCAGACCAGCAGGCCCGGGCGGGGGGTCCAGACCGCCTCCGAGAACGAGTTCGCCGAGGTGAAGAGGACCGCGTCCGCCCCGTCGAGGTCGAGCGGCTCCCCGGTCCGGCGCAGTCCGTAGATCCGGAACTCCTCTGGGACGCCCCCCGCCGCCCGGATCGCCTCTAAAAGGGGCTCGTTCGGTACATCCGCCCGGGGGAGGCCGATCCTCCGGCCCCGGAGCCAGGCTCCCAGGTGCGGGGCGAAGTCGCGGGAGTAGAACCCCGGGAGGACCTCGGACTCGACCCCGTGCCGGGCGAGCGCGGCCCGCGTCGCCGGCCCGATCGCCACGACCCGGGTCCGCCGTCCCGAACGCGCCAGGGCGGGCCCGACCAGGTCGGCCGGGAGGGCGGAGGTGAAGAAGAGGGCGTCGAACCGCCCCTTCTCCAGCGCGGCGATGAAGGCGTCCCTCGCATCGGGATAGACCTCGGCCCGGAGGGGCGAGACCGGGTAGCAGGAGTGGCCGAACCGGGCGCACCGTTCCGTATCGTCCGCGCCCTTCTCCGGGAGCCTGGTGATGGCGATTCTCATCCGCCAGAGTCGTCGGCGCGCCCGGACTAAACGATTCCGATCCCCTTATGGTCTCGCGTTCCGACCGGGAGGATATGCTCGGGCTGGTCGCCGGCACCCTGCTGGGCGTCGTTCTCGGGGCCCTCTCGGGTCTCGCGCCCGGTATCCACGCCAACACCCTCGCCTCCGCCCTTCTGGCCGCCGGGGCCGGCCTCGGCTCCCTGCTCGGCGAGGAGGGGCTCGCGGCGGCGATGTTCGCCGCGCTGATCACGCACTCCTTCCTCGACAACATCCCGGCGACCTTCCTCGGCGTCCCCGACCCCGATACCGCGCTCGCCGTCCTGCCGGCCCACGCCCTCTGCCTCGAGGGGCGCGGCGAGGAGGCGGTGCGGTGTTCGGCCATCGGCTCCGCCCTCTCGCTCTGCTTTGCGGTGCCTTTCTCGGTCGCCTGCGTCCTCCTCCTTCCGCCGCTCCAGCCGGCGCTTGACTGGGGGATCGGGATCCTCCTGGTCGCGGTGGCGGGCTACCTGGTCCTCTCCTCCGACTCCCCGGGATGGGCCTTCGGCACCTTCGCCGTCTCGGGCGCCCTCGGTCTCTTCGCACTCCGGTACGGCTTTCTTGCCTGGCACACCCTCGGCGGGGACGCGGTCTTTCTCCCCCTCCTCTCGGGCCTCTTCGGCCTGCCGGTCCTCCTCTCCGCCTCGCACGGGCCGGTGCCCGACCAGCACTTCTCCGGCATCTCGATCCCGTCGGGGGTCCTCGCCCGCCACTCGTTCCTGGGCACGCTCGCCGGCCTCCTCGTCGGGTGGCTCCCCGGGCTCTCGAACGCGACCGCGAATGGCCTCCTCGACGCGGTCGTCGGGTACGACCGCGACCGGCGCGGCTTCATCGTCGCCACCTCGGCGGCGAACACCGCGAACGCCTTCATCGGGCTCGCCGCCCTCTTCGCCCTCGGGAGGACCCGGAACGGCGTCATGGCGGCGATCTCCGGCCTCGAGCTCCCCGCGATGCCCGTGCTGATGGCCGCCGGGCTCGCCGCCGCCGTCGGGGGGTTCCTCCTGACCGTCCGGTGCGCCCGGTCCGCCCGCCACCTCGCCCGGCTCGACGGGCGTCGCCTGAACCTCGCGGTCGCGGCGCTCCTCGTCCTCCTCTGCCTCCTCCTCTCCGGGCCGTTCGGCCTGCTCGTGCTCTGCCTCGCCACCCTGGTCGGGTCCGTGCCCCCGCTCGTCAATACCCGCCGTGTCCACGCGATGGGGGCGATCATGCTCCCGGTGATGGCCTGGGCCTTCGGCTTCGCCGGCTTCTAGGCGGTGCCTTTTTTACCGGACGGGACCCGATCCGTACCCGTGACGGCGCGGTACTGGTGGGGGGAGATCGACGAGGACGGGACCTGCAGGCCGGCCCCGACCGACGAGGCAGAGGCCCTCGCCCGGCTCGGCTCGCTCGAGAGCCCGATGGACGGGACGGTGCCGGGCACCTGGGAGGCAGCGGTCGCCTGCGGCGTCGTCCCGGACCGGGCCGCGTACCTGGCGCGGCTCCACGACCTCGCGATGCGCCTGGCGGCCGACCGGGTGGCGGAGGCTCTCCGGGGGCCCGATCTCGAGCTCCTCCGGATGGTCCGGACCCTCGACGAGCTCGACGGGGTGATCAACCTCCTGACCGAGCGTGCGGTGGAGTGGTACGCGACCCAGGACCCGGGCTTCTCCCGGAAGTTCCGGGCGGTGCCCGCCCGGCGGCTCGTCCAGGTGCTCCTGCCGCGGGCCCGGGGCCCCCTGCGGTCCGTCCTCCTCCAGATCGAGGCGCTCGGGGCCGCCCGGACCGACCTCGCCCGCGAGGTGACCCGCGCCGCGTTCCGGGTGATGCCGAACTCCTCCGGGCTCGTCGGGGGGCTCGTCGCGGCGCGCCTGATGGCCGCCGCCGGTTCGCTCGACGCGCTCGCCCGCCTCCCCGCCTCGGGCCTCCAGGTGCTCGGGGCCCGGAGCGCCCTCTTCTCCCACATCCGAACCGGCACGCCGCCGCCGAAGCACGGGCTGATCTTCCAGCACCGGCGGGTCCACAACGCCCCGCCCGCCGTCCGGGGGCGGGTGGCCCGGGTGCTCGCCTCCCGCCTGGCGATCGCGGCCCGTATCGACCGCTACCGGGGGACGCCGGACCCCGCCTTCATCGAGGCGGCGAACGCCCGGATCGACGGGGTGCTCGCATGATCTGGCGCGACGGCACCCTCCTCTCGCCCGGCGAGGGGAGCGTGTACGGCGAGCGGACCCGGGGGGGCCTGCGGGTCTGGGACCCCCGCCGGTCCAAGTTCGCCGCCCTCGCCCACCTCGACCCCGGGTTCGACCTCCCCCCCGGCACCCGGGTCCTCTACCTGGGAGCGGCAAACGGCACGACCGTCTCCCACGTGGCGGACTACGCGGAGGTCGTCTACGCGGTCGAGTTCGCCCCCCGGCCGATGCAGGACCTGCTCGCCGTGGCGCGGCGGCGGAAAAACATCATCCCGATCCTGGCGGACGCCGGCCGGCCCGGCCGGTACGCGCCCCTCCTCGAGCCCGTCGACCTCCTCTTCCAGGACGTCGCGCAGCCGAACCAGGCGGCGATCGCGGTCCGGAACCGGCCCTTCCTTGTCCCCGGGGGCCGGCTCGCCCTCATGCTCAAGGTCCGTTCGATCGACCAGCGCCGACCGCAGGACGAGGTCGGGCAGGAGGCGGTCGGGGTGCTCGAGGAGGGGGGCTACGCGGTCGACTCGGTCCGGTCCCTCTCGCCATACCACCGCGATCACCTCGCGATCCAGGGACGGCGGGTGGACTAGGTGGACCGTTCTCCCGTCTCCCCGGTCCTCCTCCTCCTCCTCGGCGCCGCCCTCCTCCTTCTCGTCCCCCTCCTCTTCCTCCAGCTCGTCGGCGGGGCCTTCGCCCGGCTCGGTTTCACGCCCCTGCAGGTGTTCGCGCTCCTCGCGCTCACCCTCGCCGGCTCGTTCGTCAACATCCCGGTCGCCCGCGTCCGGGCCCGCGACCCGTTCCCGCTCCGGCTCCCGCCGGGCTGGCGCATGGTCGAACGCCTCTACCGGATCCCGCCGTTCTCGCCCGAGACGACGGTCGCGGTCAACCTGGGGGGGGCGGTGATCCCGACCGTCGTCTCGATCGGGCTGACCCTCGCCGCGGTGCGCCTCGGTGGCCCGGTCTGCCTCCTCCTCGTTGGTGCCGGGGTGCTCGCCGTCACCATCGTGACCCGCCTCTCCGCCCGCCCGGTGCCGGGGCTCGGGATCACGACGCCGTTCTTCATCCCGCCCCTCTGCGCCGGGCTCGCCGGGCTCCTCCTCGGGTCCCTGGCACCGGGCACCGGCCCGGCGATCGGATACATCAGCGGGACGCTCGGTACCCTGATCGGCGCCGACCTCCTGCTCTGGCGGGAGTACCCGCGCCTCGGGGCGGGCATGGTCTCGATCGGCGGTGCCGGGACCTTCGACGGGATCTTCCTCGCCGGGATCATCGCGGCCCTGATCGCCTGAGAACGGACCCTGGTTTCATCTCGGATCGGCACTCAACCTCCCGTATGTCTCTGTCACGCCCCTACCGGATCGCCGGTGCCGTCCGGCTCCGGGACCCGGAGGCCCTCCCGGTCTTCGCCCGGCTCGTCGGGGACGGGCGGCTCGACGCGGTCCAGGTCTACGTCCCGGGGCCGCTGACCCCCGATGACCGGCGGAGGCTGGATGCCTACCTGGCCCTCGACACCCGGTTCATCGTCCACGCCCCGCACCACCGGGACGGGGTCAACCCGGTGGAGCCGACCGCCCCGTACGGACTCACCCCGGCGGAGGGCCGCGCCCGGCTCCAGGAGGGGATGGGTGCCGCCCTCGAGTCGGCCGACCTCCTCGGTGCGGACCGGGTCGTCATCCACGGGGGGTGCCTGGTCGGGTCTACCCCCGCCGGGGCGATCGATGCGATGGCCTCGTTCCTCGACGAGTGGACGGACCCCCGCCTCCTCCTCGAGAACCTCCCCGCCGTCTCCCGCGATCTCCGTTTCTATGGCACGTCGGCCGACGAGCTCCGTGCCCTCGGCGACGGGCGCATCCGGGGCTACTGCCTGGACTTCGCCCACCTCTACGTCGCCGCGAACCACTTCGGGTGGGACTA
>Ga0116184_10001996_pt1 | contig 18477 bp, 22 predicted proteins | sample AD_JPNNA5_MetaG_FD_89886 | JGI IMG/M metagenome (GOLD analysis project Ga0116184, IMG submission 89886) | Active sludge microbial communities of municipal wastewater-treating anaerobic digesters from Japan - AD_JPNNA5_MetaG | ecosystem: Engineered > Bioreactor > Anaerobic > Digestate | place... | reverse complement strand
TCCATGACCTTCCCCTTACCAAGGGGATGCTCTACCAACTGAGCTATCCAGGCATTTGTGAACTATATTTTACACTAGTTAGCGGAGGGTACAGGGGTCGAACCTGTTAGTCCTTACGGACACTAGTTTTCAAAACTAGCGCATTACCGTCCTGCCCACCCTCCTCAACTCATTCTGATTATAGCAATAAAATGCTATCCTAAATTACTATGAATATTCAAATCACAGGCGACAACTACGAGCTTTCTGAAAACACCAAAAAATTAGTTGATCAAAAGGTAGGCAAAAAACTTGATGTCTTACTTTCTACCTTTGCTCCGGAAATGAAAACAGCTTCTCTGCGAATAGAAAAAGATAAAAATAACAATATCAACCTTCGCTTCGACATGCTTTTGCCCGGAAAAAAACAAATTTTTTCCGAAACTTCACATAAATTTTTAAAATCAGCGTTGATTGATTTAGCAGATCAATTGGAAAAACAAATAAAAAAATACCGCTCACTCTAATGCCCCCAATTATCATCCCCCTCTATTATCAACTTCTTCAGGCCTATAAACCCAGTCTTTCGACTATTCCCCAACCTGTTCCAACCGCCTATATTCAATCCACCGATCCTTCCAGTCCTTCTTCAAATGTCAAAATAGCCCTTCTGGGGGATTCTATGATTGATACCCTTGATTTAAATCTTTGCCAAAAATCTTTCAATCGCTATTTTCCCCACAAAAAAATTGAGTTTCTTAAATATGGTTATGGAGCTACCAATATCGACACTGCTCCCGAAAGACTTACTCAGAATACTACCTATCTAGATCAAAACAACCCCTCTATTCTCTCTTTAAATCCTGACATTATCGTTGTCGAATCCTTTGCTTATAACAATTTTGGTAATACTTCTACCGGCATTGATCGGCACACCGAAAAATTAAAAGAAATCGTCAAAATTATCCGAGAAAATAATCCCGAAACTCAAATACTTCTCTCTGCCACTATTGCCCCTAATTCCCTAGTTTATGCTCAGGGAATAAAAAATTTAAAATTAACTTCCCTGGATCGTATTGAACGCACTTCTACCATCAAACTATATTTGGAAAATACCATTAATTTTGCTCAAAAAAATAATTTACCCCTCGCCGATACTTACCATCAAAGCTTAATGAATAACAATGGTATTTTGGAGCTTATTGACCCTAGTAGTTATATTCACCCATCACCTTTAGGAATTGAATTATATTGTGATTCTCTGGCAAAAAGTACTTTCGACAATCAACTTATCAAATAATTGCTAAAAACGATAGTTTAATCTAAAATAACCCCATGGCTAAAGCAAAAAAAACACCTCGCATTTTAATTGCCCTCAACTGCACTGTCTGTGGTGCTCAAAATTATTTGACGGAAAAAAATAAGATGAATACTCCAGACAAGTTGAAATTCAACAAATATTGTCGTTGGTGCAAAAAAAATACCGAACACAAAGAAAGTACCAAATTGAAATAAATTTTCAATGAATTTTTCAAAAAAAATAATTTCCTCTTTGGAAAATATTTATATCTCCCCTCTCGAATTATGCAATCTCAATTGCAAATATTGCTACACCAAGAAAACAAAAAATATCCTTACAAACCAGCAAATATTGAGATTCATTAAGAAATATAATGCATTTTTAAAAAGTCGAAATCATGATAAGACTTTTTCACTTAAATCCATCATTTTTTGTGGTGGTGAAGTATTTACTCTCAAAAATTTTCCCCGACTTGTCAACAATTTAATCTCAAAAAATATTTTCATTACCATTATCACCAATGGCACCATCGACAACCTAAATAAAATAAAAGACCCTAAAAATTGCCAACTCATTGTTTCCTTTGACGGCCCCAAAACTATTCACGACTTCAATCGGGGTCAGGGTAATTTTGCCAAATCTAAAAAATTTGTCCAACATGCTCTAAAATTAGGTTTTCCTGTCGAAATATTTTATTTAATCACCAAAGAATCTTATCCTTACCGTGACAAACTAGACATTTTTGGTCTCCAAAAAACCTATCTTGTCGACCGCCTCGGCTCTCTGACCCCTTTTCAGATCAAAGATATCCGTAAAAATTACCCTGTTTATCCACCCAAAAAATTCGGCTGTGCCATGCTCTCACTTCAATCAGATGCTAAATTTTATCCCTGCTGTGAATCCCAAAAATCAATTGGTTCCCTTTCCGATTCTATTTCTAAAATACTGCTAAACTACTTATCTGCTTATCAAAACTCTCCCCTCTGCTCTGATCCTAATTATTTCTGCAATTTAAAAAATGACTAAAGAAAATTTATTAAAACAAATCCGCCAATATTTTTGGAAAAACAACTTCACCGAAATCGATATCACCTATCTCAACTCAGCTCTCCCTCTGGAAACAAATCTTTACGCTTTTGAAACCACCTGGGTTCACCAAAATAAAAAATTTTATCTTCCCTGTTCACCAGAAACGGCACTTAAAGAATATTTAGCCAAAAACAGGCAAAAATGCTTTGCCATCTCTCATTGTTTTCGTGATTTAGAGGACTCTGGTCCACAACATTCCCCCGAATTCTTGATGCTCGAATGGTACGAACCCGATAAAAATTTGACCCAACTAATCGATTCCACAAAAAAATTTATAAACCATTTTATGAAAATAGATTTCACCACCTACCGATTACCTTCAAATTTACCTCAAAACGAAGCCGATTTTAATCAATATTTTCTAAATAAAATTGAACCTACATTACCCAAAAATAAAGCTGTTTTTGTCACTGGCTATCCAGCTTATCTCTCTCCTTTGGCAAAAAGCAACCAAAAGATTGCCCAACGTTTTGAACTCTATATCAATGGTATCGAAATAGCCAATGCCTGTATTGAAAATACTAATTCTAATTTTATTAAAACCTCTTTTAAAAAAGAAGCCGAATATCGGCAAAAAAACCATCTTCCCTCTCATCCCATCAATCCCGATTTTGCTCAAAATTGCTCCACTCTTGGTCTTTGCTCCGGAATCGGTCTAGGCTTGGACCGTTTTTTACATTTGCTCTAAATTTGTTAAAATTAATTATATTATGGCCAAAGACGATACTCAAAAAATTCCAAAAGCCCCAAAGATTGCCAAACCTTTTGAAAATCGGCCCTCTTTCAACAACCCCGTATTTCAAAATCGACCCAATTTGCCAAAGTTCAACAACAGTCGTCTCAATTCTTCTTTCAGAACTCAAAGTCGTGGTTCCGGCGGTAAATAATCTTTCCCTCTTCTTTACCTTTTTCGGTCAAAACAAAACCCAGTTTTTCGTATAATTTACGACCAGATATATTACCCTCACTGCATTCTAACCACCATGTTTTAATTGAAGATTCTATATATGAGTCTGTTTTAATCAGTTTTTCTATTGAATTTTTCAAAAAATCATAACTCCAACCTTTACCCCTCGCCCTTCCATACAGTCTTACTGCCAAAGTCCACCCACCATCTTTTACCCCAAACCAAGTTATACCGGCCAAATTTCCCTTTTGATTAACTAAAGTATAGATTATCCTTCCCTTTTTCCTCCATTTTTCAAATTTTTTTCTACTACTAAACCTCTCCCCATCTCCAGTATAAAGCCTAATTTGATCATCATTTCTACTGTAAATTAACAATTTTTCTATGTTTTTTTCACTAATTTCTGCCTCTATTCTATATTTAGCTTCAAAATAGGTCATAAATTAACTTTATATATAAAAAACTACTTTTGATTTTGGTACTCCTGAACCTCATCGTATTTATAACTTAATTCTATCCCCGCCTTTTTAAACATCTCTTCACTTTCATTTCCTGCATGATATTTCTTCTCGCAATAGATTCTTTTTATGCCACAGTTTATCAACAACATGGCACAAGTTCGGCAAGGAGTCATCCCCACATAGACCGTCGCCCCTTCAATTGCCACCCCTTTTTTTGCAGCCTGACAAATCGCATTTTGCTCAGCATGAACCGTTCGCATACAATGATTACTTTGACTTCCATCTTCATTAATCACCGTTTTCATCAAATGTCCCACCTCATCACAATGTGGTAAACCTGACGGTGCCCCTGCATAACCGGTTGCCAATATCTGCCGATCTTTTACTATCAATGAGGCTGTTCTCCCTCGGTCACAAGTAGAACGTCTTCCCACTGTGCGCATAATTTCTAAAAAATAATCATCCCAACTGGGTCGGACATATTTATTTTTATCCATTGTTTTCAATAATTTTTAATATTTCTTCAATTTTTTGGTGTAATTCCTCCACACTTCCATTATTTTCAACAATATAATCTGCCTCTTGTCTACAAATGACCAAATTTTGTTTATTTGAATCAACCGATTGACTTTCTTTTTCCTCAAAATCCAAAAATTGTTCAAAACTAATACCATCCTTATTGCTTCTTCTTTTCTCATTTCTTTCATACCTCAATTTCTGATCAGCATCTACAGCAAGCAATATTCCCCCATTTTCTTTTATTTTTTTTACTTCAGCCAATGTTCTAATACTTTCAATTATGATATTTCCTCTCTCGCCCATTGCCCTCCCCATCAATCTCTCTACAATCACATCCGCCCCATATTTTTCTCTTAACTCATTGCCAACCACTATCATATTTTCCCTATTTACAGGTAAACCCATTCTTTCTATTTCTTCACTAATCAAACCGCTAGCACTAAAATGTTTAAAATTTTTTTGCTTAACTAAGTACTCCACTACCGTTCCCTTCCCTGCACCATTTGTGCCCGTAATTCCTAAGATGATTTTATTGTTTTTCATTTTTTGCAGGCCCATGAGGATTCGAACCTCAAATAAAGGTTTTGGAGACCTTGGTGATGCCATTTCACTATGGGCCTTTATGGCAAAAAGATAAGTGGATTTATCCACCGTAGCTTTAGCGAAAGTGGACCCAAGGGGACTCGAACCCCTGACCTTCCCCATGCCATGGGGACGCGCTACCAACTACGCTATGGGCCCAGTATCCGTTATTTTAACAAAAATTTTATCTGCTATCATAAGTTATGACCAAAAAACCCCTTGTCACCAAAGCCGTTATTGCTGCTGCCGGTCGTGGCACCCGTTTTCTTCCTACCGTCAAAGCTTATGCCAAAGAACTAGTTCCTGTTTTAAACAAGCCCAATATTCAGTATTTAGTTGAAGAAGCTATTGCCGCTGGCATTACCGAAATTTGTATTGTCCATCGTCATGGTGAAAAAACTGTTCGTAGTTATTTCCAACCTAGTGAAGATTGGGAAACATATCTCAAATCAGTCAACAAACTTGACGCCCTCGATTCTCTTAAACAAATTAACAAAAGATTAAAAACTCTAAAATTGATACCCCAATCTCCCCGACTTCCCTATGGCAACGGCTCTCCTCTTTTAGCCGCCCGTTCTTTTATCGGCAACGATCCCTTTGTCTATATGTTTGGTGACGATCTAATTGTTGAAAAAGATACCGGTCGTTTTCTAAAAAAAATGATCACCACCTTTGAAAAATACAACCCAGCCATTGCCGTCTCTGTAAAAGATGTCGGCCCTGCCGAAATCCATCGTTACGGTTCTGTAAAATTTATTCCTGACAAAAAATATCCTCACCGAATTTCTGGCATGTTTGAAAAACTTACCGCCGACAAAGCTCCTTCATTTTTTGGTCAAGTCGGCCGTTCTATTGTCGATGCAAAAAAATTATGGCCCGTTCTCACCACTCAAGGACTCTCCAGAGACAATGAACTTTGGTACGCTGATGCTATCAATACTCTCGCTAAAAACGATGTCGTAATTACTGAAGCTCTAGACAATAAATCCGACTGGATGACTACTGGCGATCCTCTCCGCTGGCTAAAAGCCAACATAGCGGTAGCTATGCTCGACGACAACTACGCTCCGGAAATCAAGGATTTTGTAAAAAATATAAAATAAAAAGTAATAAAAATAACAAATATTTTCATATTTATCCAATTTTTTCTGTAATCATATTTCATATCCTATAACTTGACATTATTGCATTTTATTGATACACTTTCTTACAATTAATTGTTGATTGTTATAGTCAACTTTTAATTTATTTAACATCATATAGATTCTGGCCTTTAAGGCCAGAAGAGAAAAAGGGGTAAGTGGCTCCTCTAAGCTTTCTCACTCCTTTTCTCTTTTGGTCTTAAAAAACCAATACTGTCGCAGCTACCTCAAACACCGCGTTTGAGATTAGCTAACACAGAGTTCTTTAACAATCTCTTTCTAAAAAAATCTTTCCTAAAAAAATTCAGGTACTCACTTTGGGGATATTTCCCTATCCCTAGTGCGAGTACTTGAATTTATAAGACACTTTAAAGGAGGTAGTCTTCCAAGAACTCGATGAACCCGTTCGTATACGGAGGCCGTTCAGGCTAAGAACCCGATGAAAATCGGAGAAAAAGTTTTCATAACCAAGAAAAGAGGAAAAAATGAACGAGCAAGAATTGCACGAAAAAAGATCAGCAGCCGCAAAAAAGGCCGCTGAAACTCGACGTGCTAATCGCTTAGCCGCTGAGGAGAGTCGTGAAGAAGAAACCACTAATTCCTCATGGAATTGGCAATGGTTGGGATGGGTCCTGTTAGGGATATTCGTCCTGGGAATGCTTATCTGGCACCCTTGGAGCAATGGACCCGCAGCACCCACAGCTACAGAGACACCAGTTGTTACAGCTGAAGAACCTGTTGCCGAAGTAACCGAGGCTCCTGTCATCCCGACAGAAGCACCTGTAATCCAACCAACTTCTGCCGCTATTCAAAGCAGTATGGCACAAGTTGAAGTTCCGGTCGAACCAGTATTAGTTTCAGACCCCGCTCCAACTTGCCCCAATTGGGACGCTTCGAAAGAAGTGACCCAAATGCTGTCCCCCGGAATGACCGCAATCGGTGATGTACTGGTTGACGATGTCATTCAATACGACGAAGGAGGATCGGGCGAAAGCACCATTGTGGTGAACTTGTCATCAAAAGATGTCAAGATCTTCGCCCAATGGGGTAGCGGCTGTGAATGGACTACAGATGTAGAATCCGTAGTTCAGAAACAACGTTTCGCCGGGTGTGGTGATTCAAACGACGATGGAGTCGTTGATATGTGCAATTCCGTAAGGATTGTACTTATTACCGATTTAGGTACCGAAGTTAAATTCGTTACCCCCAACGTCAAATAAATCTCCATTACTACCACCAAAAGCCATTAGGTTCGCACTTCCCTAGTTTGGTTTCTCACACATATTGCTCCCGTGAGTTTTAGCCAAAAGTGCCAAGAAAGGAAAGAGAAAGAGGTTACGGATGGAGTAAAAAATGGTCAAGTTGATCGAATTTTTTAATGCATCTGCATTATTAATTCCCCCAACCCCATCTTTACCCCATCCAGCACGTCATCAAGTGAATGCTTGGTCTGATGAGTCCAAAAGGACGAAACGTTGAATCTAAAAAAGATGTAAAACTAGACAATTTAGCTATATTCTGATATATTTATCTTGAACTGTATTACCTGCCTAATTATTAGTTATTAAATATATGAAAAGTAAAGAAATTTTCGCCCGTGCGGCTATTATTCTCCCTCTCGCCCTTGGCGGATCTCAAGTAGGAAATTCTGCTAATACCACTGAATGTCGTCCTTGGAATACAGACGCCAAAGCTATCAATTGGCTCGTTCCTGGTGCTTCTGCTCGTGGTGATATCGAAGTAAACGGAGTCAAATACTATGACAACGGAATTGGTGAAGGCACCACCGTTATCAACAACTCTGAAGTTCCTTTAAAAGTTTATGCCGAATGGGGTTCGGGTTGTGAGGTCAATACTAATGTTGCCGACCTGGTAAAAAAAGATCTAGAGGTGGGTTGTGGTGATTTGGATAAAGATGGTCTTGGTGATGGCTGCCTGACTGCCCGAATTGTCATCTTTGACAAAGACGGTAAAATTACTCAAGTAATTTACGATGAACCCTTAAATAAATAAACTTTACCCTGTTTGTTGGGTAAAACGTATTCAGCCACGATTTTATAATCGTGGCTATTTTTTTGCCATATCTCATTTATTATTTCCTTTCTTTTTGCTAATTGAACATCATAAAACGGAGCACTCTCAGTTTCCAGATCTGGTACCAAAACATAATCAAAATTCATCGTCCCCCACCTATCAATCCCATGAATTTCTATCTCATTTTTTCCCAAAATTAATCGATAAAGCTGTAAATTATTATCATTAATTTCGGCACTATTCATCACCACCAAAACACTATTTTTCCAATTCGGCAAGTCGTTAATAATCTCTACATTCGGCCATTTATTTTGCCTCACTTCCCTCACCGGATAATCACTAAAATCAATCCAATTAACGTCCCCCATCAAAAAAGTTGGAGTTGATACCACCATTGGTTTTCTTACCGGCCAATTAAACGAATTTTCAATATAGTTAAACAGCATCCATCCAAATACCAAAGCAATTAACCATTTCTTTTTTATTTTCAACAATCCTTGTCCAAAATATATAGCCACTACTGACAAAATCGGCATCGTAAACCTAAAATCCTTATTTTTTATTATCGTAAAAACGACATAAGTCATAAGTAACCACCATAACAGTTTTTTATTTTTTTCATTTTCAAAATCTACTTTCAATAAACTTATTCCAAATACTACTCCAACTATTGGCCCTATTTGCTGCAAAAAAAATAATCTCAAATAATGAATCCAAGTAGTTAAAGATAATAAATTCATTGGATCCGTAAGCCCTTCTCCCTGCCCTGCCAATCCCGTTAAATATTGATAAATCGCGCTCCAATTTAATAACCACCACCAACCAACCGCTATTCCATAAATAAATACTCCAATAATTGCTTTTTTCCAAAAACCTTTTTCCTTAAATCTCTCTATTGTTGAAATCAATACCATCGGCAAAAAGTAAAGAAATCCGTTAAGTTTTGTCAACGATGCCAAAATCAACATCAACAACCATTTCTCGTCATTTTTTCTTAACCAGAAATATAAACCCCATATCACCCATACCGTCAGCGCCAAGTCCAACAACATATTTCGTGAAATATCATAAATTACCGGAAATAAAGAAAATAAAATCGCTGGCAAAACTTTATTACCAGCTAACTTGTATACTCCCCACATTGCTAATATCAAAAATATAGTATTTAAAAAAGTTATTTGATTGACTCCAATTCCACTTATAAAACTCCAAAAAGCTCCCACAAAATAAATCAAAGGTGGATAACCCCAAAGGCTTCGTAATAAACCTAAAAAACCTCCTTCAAACCTTCCCCTTAAAAACAAGTTGGTGTTTACTACACCTCTTAGATGAGCCGCCTGATCCCAAGCTGGCGGATTTTTATCCAAAACCAACCATAAAACATTTACCAAAATCAACAATATGCTCCACCCAATCAAAAGATACTCTTTTTTACCCGGCTTCATTAAATTTAGTATAAACTATTTATAGTGAAAAAAGTCCGCTCTTGGCCATTATTTTATCCTCTTATTCTATTATCAATCTGCCTTTTCATCTGTTTCAAAAACTATACCCCCAATACTTTTTTAACCGGTTGGGACACTCTCCACCCGGAATTTAATTTCTCTATAAATTTCAAACGTCTTATTTTTGGAGTTTGGCGCTCCGATCAAGGCCTTGGTGATTTAGCGGGCCACTCAGCCATGGCTGACTTACCCAGAGTAATTATTTTGTGGGTTTTTCATTTTTTTCTACCTTTAAATTTCCTTCGCTACTCCTATATATTTTTATGTCTAATTTTAGGCACACTCTCTTTCTTCTACCTCATTAAATATCTTTTTAAAAAATTTCCCCATTCCTCTATTTTGGCTTTTATTTCTGCTCTTGCCTATCTTCTGAATCTTGGCACAATGCAACAATTTTATGTCCCTTTCGAGATGTTTACCACCCAATGGGCTTTCCTTCCCCTATTAATACTATTTTCCCTCAAATATCTCCACTCCAAAAAATCTACTTACCTATTTATCTACTTACTACTAACTTTCTTCGCCGCTCCCCAAGCTTATGCGGCTCAGCTTTGGTATGCCTTTTTTGTTGTCTATATTTTATTTTTAACACTTTATTCTCTATTTCATCATAACCGTTATAAAAACTCTCTCATTTTATTACTAATTACTCTCTTCGCTAACTCTTTTTGGCTTTTACCAAACCTTCATTATGCCCTTACTTCATCCAAAAATCCCCTAATCAATCGTAGCAATCGCCTTTATTCTCAAGAATATCTTCTCCAAAATCGGGCCACTGGAACTTTGGACAATACCTCTCTAATCAAAGGTTTTTATTTTAACTGGAATGAATATAGTTTTAATCTCCGTAGTTCTCAAAACCTAACCGAAACTTGGAATAAACATCTTCAAAATTATGACGTTTTTATCACAGGTCATCTTATTTTCTTTCTTTCTTTTTCCGGATTAATCGCCGCCTTTATGAGAAAAGATAAAAATTTTATTTCTCTTAGTGTCTTTTTTATCATCCCCTTCTTTCTATTAGCCAACTCCACTCCAATAATTCGTATTCCCTTTGATTTGCTTCTAAAAAACACTTTATTTCAAGAACTTTTTCGTTTTATTTTTACCAAAGTATCCATTCTTTTCACTTTAGCCCTCAATCTTTATTTGGCCTACACTCTTAATCTTATATTCTCTCTTTTTTCAAAAAAATACATTAAGATTTTTAGCCTAATCTTTTCTTTTTCTTTAATAATTTACGCCTTTCCCTTTTTCAAGGGGCATTTAATCTCCCCCATTGTTCGTATAAATATTCCCGACAATTATTTTAATCTTTACAAATTTCTACAAAAACAATCTAATGGTCGAATTTTAACCTTACCTCTTCATGAATTCAGTGGTTGGCAATATTACGATTGGCACTATCAAGGTTCTGGTTTTATCTGGTTTGGTTTCCCTCAAAGTATTCTCGATCGAGACTCCGACCGTTGGGAAGTAAAAAATGAACAATCATATCGTGAATTTTATTACACTTTATATTCAAAAAACCAGGACAATTTTTATAATAGTCTACTTAAATATAAAGTAAAATACATCCTTTGGGACCAAGCCATTATTCCCTCTTCTCCTAAAAACCGAGAACAAATTACTTTCCGTCTAGAAACTCTAGATATACTCAATTCACTTTTAAACCAAAATAAAATTACCTTTCTCAAACAATTTGGCTCTGTTTTCTTATATGAAGTCAACCAAAATCAAGACTTAATTCAATTGCAAGCCATTAATAATTTCATTGGACCAGAATATGTCAAAAATTATTGGGATTCGCAATTTAGTGGTAACGATTATTTAACTACCAACACCACAAAAGATCAAAATTATCCCTTGCGTCGACTTCTAAATGAAATAGAACAAGTCAACACTCAATTATTGGAACCTTCTCTAATTCAACACCTTCATGCTTTTTCTGCTCCACAACTTTACCAGTACAACTCCCGCAATCCCAATTTAAAACTAATCAACAATTCCTTGCAAATCACTAGTCTTAATTCTGTCCAAGGACTAGAAATAAACCTCCCTTTGTCTCATTCAAATAGCTATCTTTTTACTTTTAAAAGTAAATACCTTTCGGGTCTACCTATTCGCTTTTGTCTTCGCAATGACTATACCAACCTTTGCGTTATTGAAGATCAATTAGATCGACAAAATCAATTTCATCAAAATAGTTTTTTGGTCCCTCCTCTGGATAATTTTTCTGGATATACTCTCAGTCTCAATACTATTTCATTTGCCAGTTTTCCTTCTATTTCCCAAATAGAATCACTCGACATCTATCAGGTTGACAACAATATCTTCAACCTCACACCAACCCAAAAAAATGAAACTTATCCAATAAATTACCAAATCATTTGGCCAAACTATTCCTTAATAAAAATCAATAATATTAAAAATAATTCTGATAATCAATATTTATCTCTAAACCAATCTTTTAATTCCGGTTGGCTGGCTTTTTACTTCGATAATTTTAAAATAAAATCACTTCCCCATTTTCTCGTTAACAATTGGGCCAATGGCTGGGAAATTCCTAACGAAACAAATTTTGATACGGAACGGGCTGAATCATCCGATTTTGGTACGGAACGGGCTGAATCATCCGATTTTGGTACGGAACGGTCGCGACCGTTCCCTACAATATATATTTTATTTTGGCCACAAATTCTTCAATTTTTTGGATTCGGGTTATTAATTATTGCTATTATTTGGCTTTTACAAAATTTTTCGGATTCTCGATAATATATTTCCTAATTCTATTCAACGAAATTTCATCCCCAATGATTTCATCATAAAATGATTTGTGCCATTTAAAATCATTGAAACCCAAATTATGGATTTCCTTCGATGATGTGGTTTTAAACGCCCCAATTAATTCGGATATTGATTTAATTTTCCCATGTACGGAACGGGTTGCATCATCCTTGTTCTGTACGGAACAGTCGCGACTGTTCCTCACATCGCGACCGTTCCCTACAATATAATTTTCAATCACCATAATCCCATGAATATGATCTGGCATAATTATCCATTCATCATATTTTAAATACTCAAATTTATCCAACAACCAACACCATTGCTTTTCTACGATCCCACCCAACTCATTTAAAACCATTTTCCCATTATTAACATTTCCCAACACATTTCCTTTTGTATTTGTACAAATTGTTACAAAATACCATCCACTTTTTGAATAATCATATCCAAACAAACGATTTAATTTTCTTTCTTTTAACAACACAAATAATTGTAACAAAAATCACATCTTAATTATATACTTGTACGGAACGGTCGCGACCGTTCCCTACCATCTTTATTTTTATTACAACCGTTCCCTACATATTAATAATCATTCTTCCAATCCTTTCTCCTACTTCTTCAAATTCTTTTTCCTTCCACCCTTTGGTTGTCATCGCTGGCGTCCCAACTCTGATTCCTGATGGTTTAAGTGGCCCTGCTTGATCGTGGGGAATTGTATTGGCATTCACAATAATTCCCATTTCCTCCAATTTTACGGCAACTTCTTTCCCTTTCTCAAAACCACAATCAACCACCAATAAATGATTTTCTGTACCAAATATCTTTAATGGTACAGAACGGTCGCGACCACTCCCTACCATTTCCAATCCCCTCTTCAATGCCTGTGCATTTTTTATAATCTGATTAGCATACTCCTTGAACTCAGGTCGACTCGCTTCCTCAAATGCTACCGCCATGGCCGCTATTGTATTCATGTGCGGTCCACCCTGTAAACCAGGAAAAACTGCTCTATCTATTTTTTTTTCCAGTTCAGAATCTCTCTCCAAACCTTTCTTCGTAACTCCAATAAAAGCTCCACGTGGACCACGCAGTGTTTTATGCGTTGTTGAACTAATCACATCTACAAAATCTACTGGACTTTCATGTACCCCTCCCACAATTAAACCCGCAATATGGGCAATATCAGCTATCAAATAAGCATTTACTTTGCTAGCAATCTTACTAAATCTCTGCCAATCAATTTTCCATGGATAAGCTGTTCCACCACAAAAAATAAGCTTCGGCTTTTCTCTTTCGACCATTTCTTCCAATGCTTCATAATCAATTTTTCCTTCACTATCAACATCATATTGCACACTCTCAAAAAACTTTCCTGAAAAAGTAATTCGTGGATGTCCATGAGTTAAATGTCCTCCAGCCGACAACTTCATCCCACAAATCTTATCTCTCGGTTCCAGTAAGGCCATTAAAATCGCCGCATTAGCTGGGCTTCCCGAATAAGGTTGAACATTCATATGTTCAACCTTAAATAATCTTTTTCCTCTCTCAATTGCTAAATTTTCAATTTCATCAATAAATTTATTTCCCTGATAATATCTCTTCCCAGGATAACCTTCAGCATATTTGTTAGATAAATCACTACTTAAAGCTTGTTTTACCGCCTCTGATATAAAATTTTCACTCGGAATTAATCGAATAGTATTATTTTGATATCTTTGCTCCGCATCAATCAAATCTATTATTTTATTCATAAATGTATTTTATCCTATTTTCATCATCGCTTCAGTTCTATTATTATCTGAACCTAAATTTGACGATTCTACCTTTTCTCTCTTCCATATACAATCGTTTGTTAAACGACAATTAAGAACTTGGCATAAGCTTTCAGAATCCTCTTTATTTCCTTCAAAACACCCCGCTCTGATTATTGTCTTTTTTTCATTATTCATAAAGCTTTCTTTTTACAATTTCATTTACAACTCTTTCAGAGACTACTTCTTTGCTTCCATTTCCATCAATCCACACACATGGCCAACCGGAATTATCCGAATACCATTGATAGCCTTCTTTCACTTTTTTGAATTTATCAACATTATCGAAAATATCCTGATCTCCCCTACCATAAACTCTCTTTACTGCTTCATAAGGATCAACATCCAGTATTAAAGTTAAATCTGGCACTCTGACTCCCATATTCCTTTGAAAATCAAAAATAATACGTCTTAAATCTTCCCTCAAATAGCTAATAGTTGAAGCCTCATAACGATCAGCCAAAACAAAATTATAATCATTCAATGCTGGTAAAATCACCCTCTTTGTATGGTTTATCCTATCGGCTACAAATGCAATTTGCAAGGCATCCGAATCCATTCCCTCGTTCTTTTTCTTAATTGTGTCCTCTATTAACCGACCGATAGAGGTATCCCGGGTATGTTCACAAGTAGTGAATACAGTTTTACCTCTCAATGTCAAAACTTTTGCTAATAATTTTAATTGTGTCCCCTTGCCACACCCTCCAACCCCCTCAAAAACTATCAATTTCCCCTTTTCTGTCATACTCTCACTTTCTCATAATAAGGATATCCTTTAGCATCGGTCCCTTTATATTGAAAATCGTCAAAAATTCCCGGTAATATTTTTTGGCATTTCTTCAAAACTGCCACCATGGTGTTCCTTATTTCAAAATGAGAAGGCTTAGCTGTTCTTAACTCAAAAATATGCCTCCATTCTCTCCAATTTGCAGTAAACACCTCCTCCGAATTTAACCCCAAAGGGAGAAAAGACCTTGCCTCTTCTGGTACCCAGCCACCCTTCCTTAATGATCTGTAATAAAGTTCAATATTGTCTGCCATCTGAACTGGAGTCATTTGCAGTCCACTTCCATCGAGTAAATCCACTCTTTGATTTATGTCTTTGTGCGCCGGGAAAATAAATCGCATTTCCGAATTATCCACATATCTAGTTGATTCCTCAGTTATTGACGAAATTCTATGTCTATTTAGTTCGCGCGTCATCCCTATGGAATTATCCAAAAATTTTACTGACATACTACTATGTTCCAATACACTTTCATGACCTCTTCTGATAAGCATTTGAGCAAATTTAGTTGCTGATTCTATAGTAACTGGCCCCCTTTCCGATTGGTAAGAAGTTCTCCCTGCCCTTTCTATTTTTAATAATTGATCTCTTAATGCTTTAGTACTGTCTAATATTTGAAAATTAGGAATTTGTTTTATTATTTCTGCCATATTCCATTTTTACCCCAAATAAAAGACCCCCTCAATACTCTTATCCATATCAAATATTTTCCTTGCGGTTTAAGCTCGTTTATTTCAATTCAAAAACGACGTTCAAGGTTTTGTATACCGTACTACTCCCCGGTTCCAAACCTGATCCACCCATCCCATCATACTTAATAGAAGAAGTCAGTGGGTAAACTTGATTCCCAGCTCCAGCCTCTACTACACTTATCACCTTCCCCAGAGTTCTTCCCGATACCTTTGCAATTGCCTCAGCTTTTTCTCGAGCATCTTTCATGGACAGATCATAAAGACCTTTTTCAGCAGTATTAGTATCATCCATTGAAAAATTTGGACCCCAAGTATTTGTTGCCCCACTTTTACTTAACAAATCAGTCAATTCATTGGCTCTTTCAATTTCCCTCAAAGTAATCTGAACTGAATTACTCACTCTCCATTGCCCCTTACGGCTTCTTTGGACACCATTTTCATAATAACTTTCTTCTGATTGATATATCGACATATTTTGTGTCTGTAAGTCTGCTTCAGCAATCCCAAAATCTTTAATTGATTTTATCAATCCTTCCATTTTGCTATTTACCTCACTTATTGCACTTTCTTTGTCATTATTTATTGCTTCCACCCCCGCAGAAAAAGTAGCTATTTGATTTTTTTGTTGACTTTTTGCTTCCCCTAAAACTGACACTGTTTCTGCTGGACCCATGGCAATTCTACCCCAATTTACTCTCGGTAATACCAAAAATGATAATAGAGCTACTACTAATAGTGTGGCAATATTTTTCATAACTTCATTATAACCACTTGCATTACTTATTACAAACAGGACATTTTTCTCCACTATACCAACAGCCACACTTTTCACAATGTTTTAATCCTTCAGTTCGGCCTAGTCGATATTCTATTTTTCCACCTATATTCAGGGCAATTATTCCTTGCTCTCTCCCTAAATCTTGGCTCAACCAGGATCCACCATGACTTCCCGATATATTTAACAAATAACCTCTCTGAGCCATGATTATTTCAAACAAATAATTATTTTTACCCGCTTTTTCTCTCGCCATTTGCACCTCTAAAGCTATTTTTTTCATATTCTCATCTACTTTTCCCAAAGCTATTGTTTCCCATGCCCAACTTAACTCTGGCAATAATTCCTGACATTTTTTCAACCACTCCTCTCCCCTCAAATAAAAAGCAATCGGTTGTTCTCTCAAATCATCAATTTCATTAATGTTTCCTCTTACCACCCCTCCTTTTTCAATTAATTTTTCACCCATTTCCATACTCTTTTCTTCCCCCTCCAATAGTGGCATTCCATAAGTTTCAAAAAATTTTTCCCCACCCTTTTCTCCAAAAAGCATTACATTTATTCTTCCCTCCTCATAAATCTCACTTTGAGGACTAATCCAAATAGCCATTTGACAACCGCTATCAAATAATTCAAATGCATTTATCGTTGCCTTTTTTTCTGCCTGAGAATGTAAATTATATTGCCAATTATCTCTATATATTCGGCTCCGAAAATAATCCTCAGCGTGAACCACCCTCATTGAGGGAGAGACATTTTTTCTTTCTTCTTGAAAAACTCTAGCCACCACTTCCAAACCAGTATCATTAATATCAAAATATGGTTTAAACTCTTTGTTCATACTTTTTACTCGAAAGATTTCTAGCTCGGGCTTTTACCGTAGCGGCACTGCGAGGGAATTACACCCTACTTCATTTTTATTTTATCTTATTTTCTTCTTTTAACGCTAATAAATAAATATAATCAGACAACCTATTTAAATAAATTAAAATATTTTTATCTTGTTTCTTGTTTCTAGTTTCTAGTTTTACTACTATTCTTTCTGCCCTTCTCACTATCGTCCTCACCCAATTTAATTCCGCTGCTTTAGTTTTTTTAAATATCAAAAATTTCTTGGGAACTGATATTTCTTTCTCCATTTTTCCTATTTCCTTTTCCATTTCTTCTATTCTTGTTTCTAATATCTTGTTTCTGGTTTCCTCCTCCAGAAAACCCATTATCAAATTCAAATCAATTTGTATTTTTTCTAACTTCACTAACCCACAAACTGCATGTAATTCATCTAAAGCCCCTACCGTTTCTATTAAATCCGAATCTTTGCTAACCCTTTTATCAAAATAATCTGTCTGCCCTCTATCTCCCCTTTTTGTCGTAATCATGAGCATTTGCTATAACCACAAAAAGTATTTGAACACTTAAAACATCCCTCTTCAGCATACAGAGGACTACCACAATCAGGGCAACTACTAAATTTATTTTCATTTTCTCCAATATTGTCTTTTACTCCGATCTTTATTTCTGGTACCTCTATCTTTAATTTTTCTTCAACAAATAAATCTAACTGTTCTCCTTTAGAAATTTCTAATAAAGACTTTCCAACCGCATCAAACATTGACAATACCGCTCCTTTTCCGAAACCCACCCTTTGTCCACAGGATATTCCCACCATTTCCTCAGCCACCTCATCCAAGTTTGCCCCATATTTTAAGGCTAGAGACGCCAATCTTCCCGTTACCTCGGCCGAACCGGCCAAATAACCACCACTTTTGCCAAGAGTGACAAATACCTCTACTGGTCCATCTCCTTCTTCAAAAAAGACAGAGGTGTACACCTTTCCCACATCACAAGCTTTTCTTAATCTAATTCCCCTAGCTGCCTCCGGTGTCTTCTTTTTCTTCGGCTCGGCGAGGCTAACAGCGGAGTCAGCCTTCTTTTCTTTTCCTCCATTTACCTTCTGAATCACCTCTTTCTCCCGGCTACCACTTCTATATATAGTAATTCCCTTGGTTCCTAAATCATAGGCTAATTTGTAAGCCTTTCGCACCTCCTCCACACTTGCTTCTTTAGAAAAATTGATTGTTTTACTCACCGCATTATCAGT
>Ga0116184_10001992_pt1 | contig 18491 bp, 11 predicted proteins | sample AD_JPNNA5_MetaG_FD_89886 | JGI IMG/M metagenome (GOLD analysis project Ga0116184, IMG submission 89886) | Active sludge microbial communities of municipal wastewater-treating anaerobic digesters from Japan - AD_JPNNA5_MetaG | ecosystem: Engineered > Bioreactor > Anaerobic > Digestate | place... | reverse complement strand
TAATAATTTTTTCAATCATAATTATATCTTCGTCCGCAGGATTATAGTCATAAATTTCCCACATTGAATAAATACTATTATCTCTTTTAATATCAGACCAATCGGGATTTATGTAGTATTTTTCCCCATCAATATTTAAAGTATAGGATTTTATGAAAAGCCATGATAAATCGGAAGAGTAGGTATGGTAAATCACAAATCTCATCCAAATAAAACCATTAGCATTTTTGCCTAAATAAAGATAAATTTTACTATCAGATATGTTATAAACATCTCTATCGTGAAACCAATCAATATTTTCTACATTATCATGATTTTTATGAAGTTTTGACAAAGCCTGATTGAGTCTGTTTCTCTTACTCTCAATAGTTTGTATCGAAAACCAATTTTTATTAGACCAAGAACCCCAAATATTTGAAGGATAATGAGCTCGAACATGCCAATAATAAATAGCATTATCTTTAAATTTATCGCTTACAAAATACCTTGACGAATCAGACTTGGTATTTTCAGAAACGATAATTTCCCAATTTTTATCTTGTATTTCTATTTCATAATAATCTGCATAGAGACAGATGCTCCAGTTAAAACGAACATTTAATGTCTCAATAGAACTCGTCTGAGTTGGATATATAAGCTTAGGTGGATTTTTAGCACTTACTTGATAGTACTTTTCAAGAGTCTTTTTGGCGCTTTCTTCACTTTCTTGATAGTTCTTTTCAAGAGTCGGTTGATTTTTAACGCTGTCCTCTATTTTATTTTCTCTTTTTTCTTCTGTAATTGAGCAACCAAAACATACAAAAGAAAAAGCAATAAAAATTATTAAACAAAATAATACTTTAAAATTCTTTTTCATAATTTGTCTCCTTTTCTTATATTTTAGATACAAAAAAACAAATTAAACCTCTCAAAAGAGATGGATTTTTTCAGAGTTTAGATTATTCTTAACTTTTTATGCATAAATTATTTCTTAGGTCTTTTAAATATACATTCATATCCATACTCATCATCGCTAGTAGCTCTACGAGCAAAAACTAATTCCCAACCTTGGTCTCCAATATTTTTCATTGTCATATAAAATGAATAATCATCAATGTATTCAATCTTATATTCTATTTTAGGTGTAAGTTTAATAATATTAATTTTTCTATCAATATAAAAAAACCATATAGATATTAAAACAATAATTAACAGGATAATAAGTATTGTATTTTGCATATTTTTGTCTTTATTTTTAAGTATTGTAGTTTCTCTACCGATTTCTCTACCATTGTCTTCCATTTATTTAACCTCCTTTCTTATATTTTTAAATAAACAAGTTTCTTTGTTTCACTAAAAAGCAAAATAAATTTCTGCAAAATTTCAAAAAGATTTGCTTTTCTCTGAGTTAAATCTATTTAATTCTCTATTTAATTTATTAAGTTGTCTGATGATAATCCAATTCTGTCTCGTTATTGCTCCTAAGAAACCAACTATTGCACTATCTGCACCTGTATAGCCTATTCTTGCTAATTGTCCTAAAGTTCCACCAAAACCAGCCAAATCAATCATTATCTCTTTAACTGTTTCTAAATCTTTATCAGATAGCTTATCTAACCCCAATTTTTCCATTAATTTTTGTCTTTCTTGCTCATTTTTGGCTTTTTCCTCTTCTGAAATTGTTTTTTTAAACACTTTTCTTCTCTTTTCCGTATATAAATTATTGTAAATAGTATAATAGTCTCTAAGAATGTCAATTCCTTCATTAAATGCCTCCTTTCCTTAAATTTTACTAATGTCTGTAAACACTTAAAAATAGAAGTAATAGGGGAGTAAAATACATCTTTGAGATTTTCCAAGAAGATACTAAAATAAAAAATAGAGTTTTAAGGTAATTTTTAACATAAATAATACTGAAGGGAGAAAGAATGCAAGAAGGAATAATTGAACCTTTAAAAGGTGGATTAAAAAAGCTTTTTAACAAAAAAATTCCAAAAAATGAAAAGGTGTTTTTTATTTTAAATGGCGATTCTGGACAAGCATTAGTGATAACTGAAAAAAGAGTTGCAATTCTTAAATCAAGTTTTTTTGCTAATAAATTCGATTCATTTCCTATAAGTAGATTTTTAAAATTAGAACTTCTATGTTGGTATACAGATAGTTATTACGGGAAGCCTATATCTATTAATCGTAACGAATGGCCTATATTTTATCCATATAAAAATAATTTTCAGATTAAGCCTCTTATTGGTGATTCTCTTTCTACCATTGAAGAAAAAAGAGAAAGATTAATAAATGATTTTACTAAATTACCTGATGACCTTTCTCTCAAAGATGAAGATTACGTTTGCAGAGATAGTGCTTTCTACTATTATTTTGGTAATCTACTTGTTCAATATGATAAAGATGAGCCTCCATTTCCTCTTGCATTAATTACTTTTCCTCAAAATAAAGAACTATTATTTAAAAAAGCTTATTCTCACATTCAAGAAAAAGTTAGTATAGAGCTGAAAAAAATAGTTATGAAACTTGCTTGGCAAGTTCCTAATCCAAAAGAAAAAGCTAGTATAGAGCTGAAAAACCCCAAAAAACTAAGGGTAAATGAAAGTGAAAGAAAGAAAAAGCAAGATAAACTACTTTCAGTGCTATTCTCAAAGTTACCGGAAGGATTTGAAGAACTGGCAATTGAAAAGGAGATTGATAAATTATTCTCAACACTTCCGGTAGGACTGGGACTCTGGTTTGTAGGTGATTATGGATTGGGTAAAAGGTATCAATTACAGCGGCTTAGTGAAAAATATCATCTCAAAGTTTGCAGTTATCGTAACCTAGAAGAACTATTAGAAAAAAAAGAAGATTATGAACTCCTAAAAGAATATTATGACTTAAAAGAATATTATAAATACTTAAAAGAACTAGGATTAGAAAAAGAAGAAGAAGTATTACTCTTTGTGAAGGGTGCTATGGATGAGGAAGATAAGGAAGATGAAGAAGATGAAGAAGATTTCTTTCCGTATTTGGACAGTGAACTATCTTCTCTTTTGTCTATCATGGAAAAGGGATATGTGGATTTACTCCCATTTGAAGAAACAAAGCTTTGTCATAAAATCAAAGTTAAAGTTATACTTGCTACTATAGACACAAGTGAAGTGTCATCAGTATTGAAAAAACATTTAATTAGAGTAAATTTTAAGCCATACTCACCAGAGGAAATAATGTTAATTTTAAAACGATTTTTCTTAAGTTATGCTTACTCATTCCCTGATGAATTTGAACATTTCCTAACAAAAGCAAAAGAAGATGTTTTATGGACTATAGCAAGGAATTGTGGAGGAAAGCCAGGGCTAGCAATTTATTATGCACAAAAACTTATCGATTTAACAGAGAAAGTAAAAATAGAAACAGCTCTTGAAATATTGGAATCAGAACTCCCTTCAAATCAGTCAAATGAATTAAACTCAGAATCTATAAAAGCTATGTCTCCTTTTGAGTTTCAAAAATGGGCAATTAAGGCTTTAGGTGGAAAAGAGAGTGATTCAAAAGTTGGAGATATGGGTATTGATGGAATTATAGAGGGAAGTAATTTCTGGCAACAAGAAGGAGTTATCCAGGTAAAACAGTCTGAAAAAATAGGTAGAAATGTAGTTGATAACTTTGAAACTGCTATGAGAAGAGCAAAATATAAAAGAGGTTATATTGTAGCTTATAGTTTCACAAATGGAGCACTTGATGAAGCTAGAAGGGCAAAAAATGAAGAAGGACTTGATATTAAATTATTAACTATTGAAGAAATTTTGCAAAAACTCGAGAATAAAAATAGAAATTAAGTATTGATAATCTTGGACAAAAACGACTTTTTATCAAAAAGGGAGGTATCTTAGATGGATTGGAAAGAATATGAAGAAGTTGTGAAAAAAGTTTATAATGCTCTTGGCAAAGAAAAAGGGGTAAAAATTGCATGTTATGGAAATTCTTGCAAAATTAAGGGTAAATCAGGAGTGGAACATCAAATTGATGTTTTAACTGAGCATTCAGATGGGATTCATTCTTATCGTAGTGCAATTGAATGTAAATATTGGAAACAAAAAATCAATAAAGATATTGTGATGAAAGTTGCAGAAACTGTTGAGGATTGTGGATTAAGTAAAGGCATAATTGTTTGTCCAGAAGGATATACTCCAGATACAATAAAATTTGCAAAAGAGAAAAATATAGGATTAGTTGAATTTCGAGAAATAACAGAAAAGGATTGGGAAGGAAGAATAAAAGAAATATCTGTAGGAATAGAAATGAAAACAAGTAAAGGACCCAAGATTGAAATTATCACTGATAAAGAGACGGGTTCGTTTTCAGTGGATACAAATAATACATATTTAAAATTTTCTGATGGCTCTATGAAATATTTTAAAGAGATTTTGAACGATTTCTTGAATGAACTTTTTGAACGGGGAGAGGAAGAAAAGGAATTTTCAAAGTCCTATTCATTTCCCGAAAACACAATTTTAACAAATGATACAGGTGAATTAAGCGTAAAAGTAAAAAGTGTTAAGATTTCAGATACTTTAATTATTTCAAAAGAAGAAAAAGAAATAAGTGGTGAAGATTATGTTTGGATGAGAATGAAAGCTATTTTTGAAGGAGAAGAATTTTTTATTTCAAATGATGGAAAGACAATGTGGAAACCAGGAAATGTGAATTCAATGAAAATTATCGAATAAAGTAATATTAATTTTTTTGAATATGCAAAAATCTAATTTATTTTCCTTACCCTTTTCTTCATAAATACACCTTAAATCTTTCTTAATCTTTTTGTGTAAATAAATTAACTGGTGATGCTAATTGATGTTCTCTTTTTAGGTCATCGGTAGTTAATGCTAAATACCTCTTAGTCATATTTAAATCTGAGTGTCTCATTGTTCTCTGGAGTGTAAAGACATTTCCACCGCTTCTTAAGTAGTAAAGTGCAAAGCAATGCCTTAAGGAGTATGGAGTTATACTAAAGTTTAGTTTCTTGCTGTATTTCTTTAATCTATGTCCCCAGCTTGTTTCTAACATAAGTTGACCATTATAGGAACAGAAAATAGGGGCTTCTTCATTCCAGTTAGATGGTCTTGCTCTTATAAGTTTTCGAAGGTGTAAAACTACTATAGGAGAAATTGGTAATGTTCTTGATGTTCTTGATGTTTTTGTCTTTGCAACTTCTTTTCTAACTGTAATTTCCAAAGAAGAAAGCTTTATATCAGTTGGAAGTAAGTTTAAAGCTTCCTTTGGTCTAATACCTGTATCTAAGGTTAAGAGAATTAAGCAGTGATCTCTAAGTCCTGAGAATGTATTTTTATTTGGAAGAGATAATAACTTCATTAAAACTTCCTCTGATATGTTATAAATCTTTGCTTCTTCTTTTCTTTTTGGAAAATCAATTGGGTTCTTAGGTATTATTTGCTCCTTAACAAGATAAGAAAAGAATGATTTAAGGTATGCTCTTTTAATATTGAATGTTGCAGGAGCACAATTCTTTGAAAAGTAATTCTTAACTGCTAAAGAAAGCTCAGTAAAGCTTCCAATGTTAGGATAATTTTTAAAGAAAAGGTTAATATGATAGATATAATCATTAATTGTTCTTTCTCTTAAGCCTTCAATTCTTTTTATTAATAGAAAATCCTCAAAATAACCTTTCCAAATGAATGGTTTTTCAATAAAAACTTTTTCTTTAAAAATTAACGATTTTCTCATTTTTTACTCACTTTTTAAGAAAAAGGGGGTTTAGGATTAAATTGTAAAAAGTTAAATTATAGAGATTCAGATTTGATGAGTAATCTGGGCCTAACAGGATTCGAACCTGCGACCTACGGTTTAGGAAACCGTCGCTCTATCCTGCTGAGCTATAGGCCCTTTTACATTATTATAAATTATTGAAAGAAGAAGACAAATATTTCTATTGTTTTAATAATAAGAATTTAGTAAATCATAAAAGTGATTTATTAAGAAAATATAAAATCATGAATCAGAAAATTAATTATTAATTTTTGCTATTAAATTCTGAAAGTACACTTTCTAACCAAGAAATAGCAAATTTAAAAGCATCTATTCCCTCATCATAATCAGTGCAAGGAATAGTTACAATAACTTCGTTTCCATCGCTTAACTTTAGAGATTCAGGATTTGTAAGCTCTTCATGTTGTAATATCATTGCTATATGTTGTGCAACATGAGCAAATGTTGTACCTTCATTCACGACTCTTAAAAAACCACCATTTTTCGGATATTTACAATTATGATGCAAAAGCGCAGGAAATCTCTCAAAAATAATCCTTATAGCTTCTTCCGGCCATTCAGTTGTTGAGCTTCCGAGTTGGTCAATAGTAAATTCTATGTATTTACTATTTTCTTCTTCCTTTAAACGACTCGATTTTATCTTTATTAGCATAAATTATAGCTCCTTCCTTATCATAATATTTTTTTAAGAAGCTACTATATAAGTAATTAGTTAATAACTTAATTATTAAGTTTGTCAATATTTTTTAGATAAAAAATATTGACATTGTATAAATTAAATCTGCAACAAATTAAATAAATATATCACTGTTGACATAAACCTATTTAATATATAAATTTGTACTATGGACTTCAAATTAACAAATATAATTTTTTAGGAAGGTGCAATAATGCAACAATTTAAGTATCCATCTGTGTCTGTTCCTATTCCTGGTGAAAAAGCCAAAAAGATTATACAAATTGACGATGAATATATGATGACTGCAACAAAAACTTCTCCTCTTGCGATAAAACGAGGAGAAGGAATTGTTTTAGAGGACGAAGACGGTAACATTTTTTATGATTTTACTTCTGGTGTTGGAGTTTGCAACACTGGGCACTGTCATCCAAAGATTGTTCAAGCAATTAAGAAACAAGCAGAGAATCTTATCCATTTTGCAGGAACAGACTATTATTATGAAGTGCAATCTATACTCCTTAAAACATTAGCTGAACTTGCTCCTGGCAACTTTAAAAAAAAGGTATTTTTTACAAATTCTGGAACTGAATCTGTAGAAGCTGCTATAAAAATAACCAGATTTTATTCAAAACGCCCAAATTTTATTTCTTTTATAGGCGCTTTTCATGGCAGAACTATGGGGTCTTTATCTTTAACCTGCTCAAAATCAATTCATAAAAAGGGATTTTCTCCTTCTATGCCAGGAGTTATAAATGTTCCATATGCATACTGCTACAGGTGTCCTTACAAACTGGAATTAAGTAAATGTAATTATTATTGTGCAGAAATTATTGAAGATTTGTATTTTAGACATGTAGTTGACCCAGAAGACGTTGCAGCAATATTTGTTGAGCCTATTCAAGGAGAAGGCGGTTATATTGTTCCTCCTAAAGGATTTATTCAAAAAATTAAGGAAATTTGTGAAAAATATGGAATAATTTATGTGAGTGATGAGATCCAGGCTGGATTTGGAAGAACTGGTAAATTTTTTGGAATTGAAAATTTTGATATTGTTCCTGATGTTATTACAGTTGCTAAAGGAATGGGGTCAGGTTTGCCAATTGGTGGTGTAATTTTCAACGCTAAATATGATTTTCCTTATAAGGGAGCACATTCAAATACTTTCGGTGGTAATCCAGTATGCTGTGCTTCGTCACTTGCAACAATAGACATTCTCATAAATGATGGAGTGATTGAAAATGCAAGAATAGTTGGAGATTATTTTCACAACAAACTATTGGATCTTAAAAATAAACATGAATTAATTGGAGATGTTCGTGGTATTGGCTTAATGCAGGGCATAGAAATTGTTAAAAATAAAGAAACAAAAGATATTGCACATGCAGAAAGAGATAATATTATAGAAGATTGTTTAAATCATGGTTTAATAACAATTGGATGCGGTTTATCAAGTATACGTTATATTCCACCTTTAATAATTAAAAAAGAGGAAATTGATATAGCAATTGATATAATAGATAAAGCAATAACAAATGTCGAAAAAAATAAGAATTAATACTCTAAACAGTAATTTTGTACTTCCAAAATATGCTCATGAAGGAGATGCTGGTTTAGATTTATATTCAACTGATGATGTTATTCTTTTACCACGTGAAAGAAAAAAGGTTGGCTGTGGTTTTTCTATCGCAATTCCAGAAGGTTTTCTCGGTGCAATTGCACCTCGTTCAGGTTTAGCTATTGAATATGGAGTAACAGTTTTAAATTCTTGGGGAGTTATTGATCCTTCATATAGAGGCGAAGTATCTGTGATTTTAATAAACTTAAGCAATAATGATGTAGTATTAAAAAAGGGCAGTAAGATTGCTCAGTTAATTATAGTACCGTATGAAAAAGTAGAGTTATTCATCGATTCAGAAAAATTAGATTCAACTGATAGAGGCGAAAAAGGATTTGGTTCATCTGGAATTTATAAAGAATAGAATATAATAAATTTAGTTATTTTAAGTGGAGGTAAAAATTTGAAAAAGGTTAATGTTTTCTCTGTAATTATTATAACTTTTGTACTTGTTTTAAGTAGTTTTTCGAATGGATCAATAATTTCTGCTAATGAAAGTAAAATAGTTGAACCATCATACTATGAAGAAATTAAAAACTCTTCTAAAAAAGAAGTTATTCTGATAAGATTTAAAGGAGATAACGCTGTTTCTTATTCTAAAGCAAACCAGATGTACCTTACAAAAATTCATGATAAAAATAATAATAGTCATATAACAATAGATGAAAATTACATAAAAAGCTTAAAAAATTTACAAGATAGCTTCATAGCAAGAGTAAATGATGTAATTACTGTAAAGTTTCTTATGTCCTATCAGCTTGTTTTTAATGGAGCAGCATTAGAAATAAGTGGATATAATATCCGTTATTTACTTAAGCAACCGGAAATAGAGAGAATATATTTTACTAAAGATGAATATTATCCTTTAAGGGATATACTAGTACAAACGATACATGCAGCGGATGTCTGGAATATGACAGATAGTAACAATCTCTCTATTAACGGAGAAGGCACTAAAATTGGAATAATTGATTCAGGTATTGATTATAATCATCCAGATTTTAGTCCTATTGGTATTGGTGATGACAAAAAAGTTATTTCAGGATATGATTGGGCAGATAACGATTCTGATCCACTTGATGATACTTTAGAAGGTCATGGTACTCATGTTGCTGGAATAGCAGCAGGTAATAATCCTGATGATGCAAGAAAAAAGGGAGTTGCTCCTCAAGCTAAACTTTATGCATACAAAGTTTTCTCATCAGAAACAGGGGCGAAAGGTGCCCCACCTCAGTTTATAATAGCGGCTCTTGAGCAATCTGTTAAGGATAAATGCACGGTTGTTAATATGTCTATAGGAAATCCTGCACCAACTCCTTCTGTTGATGAAGGCAGTCCTTACTATGAGGCTATCAAAAGCACAAGAGATGCTGGTATTGTAGTTGTTGCAGCCGCAGGTAATGATGGCTCACGACACAAGAAAAATCCTTGGCCTATTCACGCACCCGGAACTTTTGAACCAGCTATCCAAGTTGCTGCTACAACCGACAGGAGCTATCAAGTATTCAGAGCAGTTTTGCAAGATGGATTTACGCAAACCTTTAATCCATATCTTTCGCGATATACTCCACCATTTAAGAAAGAACATTCGGGATTACCAGTTGTGGATGCTGCATATGGAAGAAAGGAAGATTTTGAAAAAATTGATGTAAAGGGTAAAATTGCTCTTATTTCAAGAGGTCCAAAAGAGAATCCAGATACAGGTGATACTCCTATTACTTTTAAAGAGAAAAATTTGAATGCAAAAGAAGCAGGGGCTGTTGGATGTATTGTATATAATTATGACCCAGAGCCAATGGGTGCACTTATGTATGATGCCAATGCAGGCGAAGATCCATATTCATTTGAATTTATTCCAAATATTACCATTAGTGGCTCAGCTTCTAAAATTTTAAAAAGACTTCTTGCAAGAGGGGCAAAACTAAATTTTGACGAAAATTCTTATGTAATGATTTCAGATTATACTTCAGCTGGACCATGTGTTGATGGAGATTTAAATATATTTAAACCAGAAATTTCAGCACCAGGTACAACCATAAATTCAGCTTATCCAGGTGGTAAATATGTAGATTATCAAGGCACTTCTATGGCAACACCAGCAGTAACTGGAGTTGTTGCCCTTTTAAAGCAAAAACATCCAGAATTGGATCCTAATGAAGTAAAGGCAGTCTTAATGAATACTTCTGACATATTAAAAAATGGATTAAATGGGGAAATATTTTCATATTTTTATCAGGGCGCTGGACAAGTTAATGCTTTGAAAGCTATTCAAGCTCCATTAATTGCATATCCTCCATCTATTATGAGGTCAACTGAACAGATTGATAATAGTATTTCTGTGAATTTAAAAAATATTACAGACAAAGTTGTATCTGTTGGAATTAAAGCAGAGATTTTCAATTTATCAACCGCAAATATGCCTCTTACTGTTGAAATTGATAAAAATAATACTGATATCCAACCAACTTTGACTGAATCCTTTAATATAAAGTTTAAAGTTAATGAAGATTATTTTGATAAAAGAAAATATGAAGGAGCAATTTGGATAGATATTAAAAATAGTAAAGCTTTAAATAGTGCTACTGAAAAGCTACACATACCATTTATTATATATAATGGGAAAATTACGACAATAGATGAGCCCGTAACAAATTTAAATATCTCTAAAAATACATTGAGTATGGATGAAGAAGACAATGTTTTTATCAGTTTTACAATAAATTCAGGAAGCTATTTAAAAATTTCAACGCCATCTGAAGATACTGTAAGTTATTTAAACTATGCGAGCACATTAACTATGTATGTTGAAGACGAATATGGTAATAAGTGGGGAGATATTTATTTTGCTGAAAATATTCCAGTTGGAACATATACTTTCTATTGGGATGGGAAAAACCTTGATGGTGATGATTTTCTTCCGAACGGTAATTTTCTACTGAAAATTGAAATAAGTGGTTCAGAAATTACTGTAGATAATCAAGGTCAAGTTGTTGATAGAAAAAACCCCGTTACTGAGTCATTAAAATTGCCTGTTAAAATTACAGATTCTTCTGTTCTTGAACCACCATTGCTTTTAATTGGAGTTCAAAATAAAGCTAAAGTAGACGAAATTTTTGCTGTTAACGTTATTTTTGCTGATTGTAAAAATATAGAAGAAGTTTATATAGAGTTATCATTTTCTAAAAGCAGGCTTAAAGTATTAGATGTTTTTCCAGGAGATTTTTCTGATGAAGAAAGTTTCAAAACTAAGATTGAGAGCGGTATTCTAAAAATTGAATCAAGAAGAAATCCTGTTGTTACAACAAAAAGAAGTAAAGTTGCCACTATTAGGTTTTCTGCTCAAAGAAAGGGTTATCCTGATTTGATCGTTTCATCCTATAAATTGATTGATGTAGAAGAAAATGAAAGAAGAGCGTTTTTACGAATACCTCGCCTTGATATTTTATCTGAAGAATTTTATTTAGGAGATTTTAATGAAGATAAACTAGTTAATAATTTGGATTTTGATTTATTAGCTGGTCATTATTATTTTACTTATGAAGATCCCGATTGGGATGAGAAATTTGATCTAAATAATGATTTGGTTATAGATATAGATGATGTTATAATATTTTCAAAGTTTTATGAAATTTAATTTTGGAGGTGTGATATGAAATTAAAACGTTTTATTTCTTTATTAGTTTTATCTATGTTTTTTAGTTCATTTTTTACATTTACTTCATTTGTTTTCTCAGAGGAAACAAATCCTTTAAATATAGAGAAAATCATAGGAGTTCCTGAAAACAAAGGTGTCTTTAGAATGGCTACGCAGGACGGCTCGCAATTTTTCCCTATGTATCAACAAGGTTTAGTATTAGATTCTAAAGGTAACATTTATATTGGAGATAGTGGTGAGTCTCAAATTGAAGTATTTGACTCAGGATTCAAATCAATAAGAAATTTTGGAGAAATAGGCACAGGGAATGGTAAATTCCAATATTTAACAGCAATGTGTATAGATGAAAATGATAACATTTATACTGTAGATAGTTACAATGCATACATACAAATATTTAGTAGTGATGGTAAAGTGATAAAGAAATTTGGAGAAAAAGGAGAAGATGATAACAAACTTCTTAACCCATCAGGAATTGCCATATTGAAGAGCGGAGATCTTGTAATAACAGATTATGCAAGTGGAGTTAAGGTTTTTTCAAAGAGTGGTGAGTTTAAGCAATTATTTACAGATGACTCTCGTATTTATAATCCAACAGGAGTTACTGTTGATAATGATGGATATGTCTATATAACAATCACTGATTATCAAAGTGGATCTTCAATACTTAAGTATTCACCGGAAGGAGAATTTATTGTTACAGCGGTTTCTGCGGGTGCATCAGAGAATAAACTCGCTGGGTTTGCTACATCAGTGTGTATAAATGGAAACTATTTATATGTTACTTCTATGGGTAGTAATAATGTATTTGCACAGAAATTTGAAATTGAAAAAGATCCAAAAGCACCTCTAAAATTTATAGAGATTATTTCGAGCTATCCAAAGAGTAATGTAATTGGTGAAACAGATATTGCTCTTCCCACTTCAATATTTGCTAAAGATGGTTTAGTATACATTCTTGATGGGTTAATAAACAGGTTAATTATTCTTGATGAGGCAAAAAATCTTAAAGGATCAATACAATCACCAGTTTTACTTTATGGTTATCTTTATGGAAATCAAAAGAAGCCCAAGGGCTATATGTCAAACCCTCAAGGGGTACGTGTGGATAGTGAAGGCAGGATATTCGTTGGAGACAGCAATTATCATGATGTAGTTGTTTTTGATTCAGAGGGAGAGGAAATCAATAGATTTGGAAAATTTATTACTCAAAGAGGTATAGTACCTGGTGAACTATATAATCCGACTGATATTATTGTTGATCCAGATGGTTATGTTTATGTAAGTGACGTTGCTACAAGCGTAGTACAGGTGTTTGATCCGGATTTTGAACCAGTGATGGCTATCGAGGAAGGATTTAACAATCCTCAAGGATTAGCTTTTGATTCAGAAGGAAACCTTTTAGTTATAAGTTCAAGATCCTCAATTGTTTCAAGGATCGATATAAGCGATGTTATTGATGAAGAGGCCAGTGAAATTGATTCTTACCCACTCGAAGGAGAATGGCCAGTTGGAATCTCAGTTGATAAAGATGATAATATGTATATTGCAATGACTGGTTCAGACGAAGTTCATATTCTCGATTATGAAGGAGAATTAATTAATAGAATCGGGAGCAGAGGTGTTGAACCTGGTAATTTTGCAGTCCCACAGGGTGTATGTGTTGATGGTGAAGGTAATTTCTATGTTGCAGAAACAGAAAATGGTAGAATTCAGAAGTTTGACCAAGATGGCGAGCTAATATGGTGTTCTGAGCTTAATTGGCCAGGGCTTACGCTTATTGTTCAAGATTCAGATGGAAAATTATATGTTACTGACTGCCTACATAGTACTGTGCTTGTAATTTCAGATGAAACTGCTTCTCCTCCAACTCCACCAGGTCCAGTTCAGACAGAAGCATCATTTAAACTTGAAATAGCTACAGAAGAATTAATTGAAGGTGATAATATTATTGTAAGATTAATTGGTGATAAATTAGAGAATATTGGTTCAATTTTAGCTGGAATTAAATATCCAGAAAATCTTATTGAATTTAAGAACGGCGAGCCAGGTGAATTACTTACTGGTAAAATTAAATTTAATTGCAGTAAACCTCAAGCAGTAGAAGGATTAGTTACAATTTCTTGTGAAACAGAAAATAAAGCTGGACTAAGTGGAAATGGAGTTATTTATGAGTTAGAATTTACTAATAATACTTCTGGAGATGGAGCTTTAGAAATCGATAAACTGATTCTTAAAGATCCAAAAGGAAGAGAATTACTTCCTGGAAAGATCGAAAAATCAATTTCTTTTACAATTAAACCCAAAGATGTTACACCTCCAATTTTAGAGATTGAAGAAATACCAGCTGTTTCTTACGAAGAAAAGTTAACAATAAAAGGTAAAACCGAACCAGGAGCAGTATTAACTATAAACGAAAAAGAAGTTCCAGTTAACGAAGATGGCAGTTTCTCTGTTGAAATTGTCCTAACTATGGGAGAGAATAAAATAGAAATAATAGCAAAAGATGCTGCTGGAAATGAGTCAAAAATCGAAAAAATAGTTACTTTAAAAGAAAGGGTAATAATAAAACTACAGGTTGGCAGCAAAGTCATACTCATTAATAATAAGGCGGGAAGTTTAGATGCTCCACCTTTTATTGATAAAAATTCTGGTAGAACTTTAGTTCCTATAAGACCAGTCGTTGAAGCAATAGATGGCAATATTGATTGGAATAATGATGAAAGAAAGGTAACTATTACTAAAGATAATATAAAAATAGAACTCTGGATAGGTAAAATAACTGCTCTAGTAAATGGTAAAGAAGTAAAAATAGATCCAGACAAACCAGTTGCTCCTGTAATTGTTTCTGGAAGAACATTTTTACCATTACGATTCGTTACTGAAAATCTTGGTTTTAAGGTAGATTGGGATGCTGCTACCCAGACTATTACTTTGACTTACCCTAATCCTGATAAATAGATCAATATCAATTTAGGTTTATTTAAGCTTCTAAATTCTAAAGAACCCCTATGTTTTCAATAACATAGGGGTTCTTTTTTTTTGCTTTTACACAATTAGTAATAAGTCAAGGTATTCTCAATCATTTTACGTGTATTCCAAACAAAGCATGTAGTAGTCTCTTACTGGTTAAAGTCCAGTATATGTAAGGTTTAGCAAACAGTCTATCACTTATGTTGCAATTTATCCGGAATCCAAGGTATATTCCTCTTTTTTAAAATAAAAAAATAAACACTGAATCCCCAATTAAGTTGGGGATGACAGTGGGTGTGCTTTCGAGGATGACAGTTCCTGTGGATTCCGGATTGAAGATTTCGGGAATGACATTTACCTCTCTATCATTCTTTACTTGATACAGAAACACTTTTTGTCATTCCCGCGAAAGCGGGAATCCAGTATTAAAAGAGTCTGGATCCCCAATCAAGTTGGGGATGACAAGTTACTTGATCCTCGATAGAAGATTTCAAAGATGACATAATGTTGTCATCATATATATTTTATTTGTATTTTATTTGTATTTTATTTGTATTTTATTTGTATTTTATTTGTATTTTATTTGTATTTTATTTGTCATTTTGAAAGTGCAGTATAAAGAGAGGTTCCATCAGTTGCAAAATACAAATACGCTCCTTCAAGAAGACGGATGTGGCTTGAAATCCTTCGGATATCTTAATGCCTCTCCTTCAGGAAGAAAATGTTTAAGTATTAGAACCTTCGTTGATGGAAAGATTGCGCCTAAGGATAACGGATTCAGTGGACTGGTTTTTATCAAAGAGAAAAGATCAATCAATATAGAATCTTAATTTATGGAGTTTCATAGGTTATTGTTATAGTTTGAGTTTTTTCATCCCATGCAACTTCTGCACCTAAGTTTTCAGAAACAAATCTCAAAGGAACAACTGTTCTTCCATTAACTATCCTTGGAGGAGGGTCAACTTCCACTGGATTCCCATTAACTCTTGCCATCTTCATGTCTATCCAGAGCTCTATAACTCTGCCTTCTAACTTGTATGTCACTTTTCTTTCAGTTGGATCCCACAACACTTCTGCTAATAATGCTTCACCAATAAACCTTAGTGGAACCATGGTTCTCCCCGTAGTTTTGTCGATGAATGGTGGAACATCAAGTTTGTGGAGAACATCATTTACATATGCATTCTCATCACCTATCTTAAGTTTTATAACAATTGAAGATTTAATAGGATTAATATATACACTAACAGGAATTCCAAAATCACCACCATTCGAATTTATGTAAATCTCAGATGTGTATGATCTATCATAATCTAAATCATTGGTATCTACGGTAACATTAACATCAATTTCGTTGCCAACCCATGACTCAGGCTCTACATTAATCCAATCTGCCTTTGGTGTTATAGTTCCTTTAAGAAGACCTCTTTTTGCATTTCTTAGCTTCATCATTTTTTCTGCAATAGTACCCTTGTTAAGTTTTCCAAAATCAAATGCCATGGGTTCAATTGCAAGACTGGGACAGCAGGGTGCAACCTTCATTATAACTCCTATTTTTGCATTACCTCCGTTGGATTCTATCCTTATAAGACCTTGATATGTTTTATTTACTTCCAAACTTACTGTGGAAACTGTTATCTCTACATCTGTCCTATTTGAACTAAAAGTTTGGGGGTCAATAGAAATCCAGCTATCTTCTGTAGATAAAGCACCTTCAAGCGTTCCTGTACCGCTATTTGAAATTGTAATAGTTTTCGATTCTGAGAGATCTTTTGAAATTTCGCCAAAATTTATTTCACTACTTGAGACTACAAGATGAGGGCCAAAACCAAAAATTTGTAAAGATATTTTTACAACTCTACAGTTTCCGCTATCTGCAACAATGCAAGTATCTCCTTTTATGCATATTGCAAATGGTTTAAATAATCTATCTGGCTCAATTGTGTAATCAATCTTTTCTATTGGCTTTACGTAAGTTTTCGGTCCACCATACCCTCCAAACATTGTTTTAAATTCACCATTCTCAGAAAAAACCTGCATTCTATTATTTGCACTGTCAGCTACATATATATTTCCACTATCATCAATATCTACATCTCTTGGCCAGTTAAATTGTCCCTCTTCTGTTCCTAAAGAACCAAAGGATGAAAGAAAATCAAAACCATCAGAGCGCACTTTAAAGATCTGGATTCTATGATTTCCAGAGTCTGCAACATAAAGTTTCCCATTCTTTACCTTTATACCTGTGGGGTATTTAAAATCACCTTCCTTATAACCCTCTTTTCCATACTTAAATCCAAATTTTCCTTCTTTATTAAAGACTTGTATTCTCTGATTTTGTGTATCTGCGACATAAATTTTTCCATCTTCATCTAAGCATACATCCTCAGGTGTTACAAATTGTCCACTTTCTGTTCCTTTCTCTCCAAATTTGAAAATTAATTCACCATTCTCAGAAAAAACCTGTATTCTATTGTTCAAAGAGTCAGCAACAAAAATTTTCCCATCATTATCAACAGTTATTCTTGAAGGAGCATAAAGCATGCCATCATAAAGCCCCATTTTACTAATCTTCTTTATAGGAATACCACTTGAACCAAATTTTGCGATTACAGATTGAGCTGAGTCAGACACATAAATCTCACTATTAAGTCCTATACCTACTCCTTTTGGAAATATAAGTTGCCCTGGTTCTAAATCTTTTATTCCCCATTCCTTTATAAAGTTAAAGTTTGGATCAAAAAGCTCAATTCTACTATTACCCGAATCAACTATATAAACCCTTCCAGTAGATGTGCCAACTATACCTTTAGGAGAAAGAAATTCCCCTTTTCCACTTCCCTTTTTCCCAAATTTATCATATCTTTTGTTTTTGTAATCCCAGAAAATCACTATACTCTTTGACTCATCTGTCACAAAAACCTTATCATTGCAAAATGCAACTCTGGATAGACTTGCAGGTTTTAGATCTGGTGGAGGATTTTTAAAAAGTGTATCAATAGCTTTTCCCTCTTTATTTACGATTAAAACTGAATTAGTAGCTTTATCGATTACATAGAAATTTTCTACTCCATCAAAAGTAATATCAACGGGAGTAAATAATTTACCTTCAACTACCATCCACTTTGTAAGAAAATCCAAATCAGCTGTAAAAATATAGATACATCTATTTTTCTCATCAGCTACATAAAGATTTCCCTTTTCATCAAGAGTCATTCCTAAAAGAACTCCAAAATCTACCGCACCAGCTTTTGTTATTTTTGTAGTAAAATTTCCATCTTTATCAAAAACTTGTATTCTTCTGTTGTCAATATCAGAAACAAATATTTTCCCCTCCCTTGAGATAGCTATACCTTGTGGTTTCTTGAAATATCCATTACCATCTCCTTCAGCACCAAAACTAAATAAAAATGTTCCTTCCTTATCAAAAACCTTTATGCAGTTATTATCAGTATCAACAACGTATAATCTCTCATCAGTACTCAATGCAAGATCGGAGGGATTATTGAAGTTAAGTTCTCCTCTCCCAGATCCTATAATCTTAACTTTTTCGTCTCCAAGTGTAGGAAATGCTGTAAGTGTAAAAATGGATATTAATGCAATCAGCACTAAATGCCTCTTCATCTTTATCCTCCTAACTTAAACTTTGAAAAAAATTTTTGTTTCTTAAAAAATTTATATTGAAGCTACTAAATATCTATAACCCTTAATAAGGTATTATACTCTAATTTATTATTATTTACACATTTCGATATTCTTTCATTTTCAATAACGATTTTGGAAAGTTTATACATTTGAGCTATAGAAAACAAGGC
>Ga0116184_10001991_pt1 | contig 18491 bp, 15 predicted proteins | sample AD_JPNNA5_MetaG_FD_89886 | JGI IMG/M metagenome (GOLD analysis project Ga0116184, IMG submission 89886) | Active sludge microbial communities of municipal wastewater-treating anaerobic digesters from Japan - AD_JPNNA5_MetaG | ecosystem: Engineered > Bioreactor > Anaerobic > Digestate | place... | reverse complement strand
TTTCTTATAATACTATTGATTAAAAATATTGTAAATAATCGTCTTTTTAATAAATTCTTGGGGTCTATTATATTATTTAAAGAGGATAACGGGACACCCCCGTTTAAAATATGTTCTGTTATTTGAGACGGGGGTGTGGCTGTTGGGGTTAATTATTCAGAGAACTGGGTTCACTCGAGCTCCTGAAATGCCGCCCTCGTTTTTTTTATTATTCCTGCCAATGATATAAGGACGGGGTACATGTCATGATACGCAACCCACTTGACTAAGATCTGGTTATATCCTAACCAGAATTAGATATAAGAGTATGCTCTTGGGATTATCTAGGAGAACCGGTATCGCTTTCCTCAAGCTATGTTCATAATTTTTAAGAAAATTCAAGAATCAAGACCAGACCCCAGATTCTTTAATGCAAATTGACGTGCCTTCTTAAAATCATTATCATTCGGATGTCCCTTGGCAATTCCACCAATTATTTTTAAAAAGCTAAATGTGTCCCAGCCCCTACAACAAAAAGTGTCTATACGGGGAATGTTTTTCTGGTTTAATATCTCCCTAATCTCTTTACTATAATCTCGGCATGCCAAACCACAGGTATAAACAAGAAAAGCTCTCTGATTCTTTGAAAAATTGGTTTCTTTAAGGTATTTTATCAAGTCTTTATGAAATGTATTAAAATAAATACCTGAGGCAAAGCCTATCACATCATAATTAACCAAAGAAATGTTTTTTTCTTTTGTAATATCTACCACATCCGCCGATATGACGCTTGCTATAACTTCTACGATTTTCTTAGTATTTTGATGATGAACTGATGCATAAATAATTGCTGTTTTCATTTATGTTCCCCCCTATTTTTCTTACATTTTCCTAACAGCTTTTGCTGCTATCGATTTCTCTATAATGTTTTACTTTTTCATATTAAGATGGGTATTAACTTATGATCAAGCCGCTTCCTTTAATCGGCTTTACTTTGTCATCCGGGGAGGTCAAATCTTGATTCTTTAATTTCTGGGGAATTGGGATTATGTGAAAAAATGAAAAGATGAGATCCTCACGGATTCTAAGTACGAATCCTCAGGATGACGAATGAAAGGCACACCCCCCCTAAATCCCCCCTCAATGGGGGAATGAATTGAACAACTCTTCTCAATGGAGGGGTGGAGTATTAAGACAGGGAGAGTGACTTTTGGTTATTTTGGTTATTCTAAGTAAAGGATAAAGAAATATATAAAAAAGATGAGACCCTCACGGATTCTGAGAACGAATCCTCAGGATGACGCCGGTGGCGCCAGGTGGGATTCTCACGTCGCACAAGACGCTCCTCAGAATGACGGAGTGGGTGTGGATGAGATTACTACGTCGTACAACCAAATAAGGGATGGACGACGTAGTAATAACGGTTTTATAGGTATTTTCATCTTTATTTGTTGATACATAAATAGTATGGATATCTATCCTTGCTAACGAGGACAGACTTTGGGCAATTTCCAAATTCCTTCCAAAACTTCCCGTTTTGGCCAGTAGATTCTCAAGGTGATGCTGAACGGTTCATCGGAAGGAATCGGAAGCCAATTCGACTCCCACTCTGACCCTGGTGAAGAATTCTGTAAATAAATATCTAAGGAACCGTCAGGACTGAGCTTCATTACGTTTTGTCTGCTGGTTAGATTATAGCGATGGATAGGATTCTCGATGAGATATATTTCCGAGTCATAAACGGTGAGGGACCAAAAGGCATTAGTAGGTGGGATCTGATCTTTTTCGAAGTGAACCACATAATTTTTGCTTCCATCAAGTATTTCGGAGTTACAATCGATATTGGTCACTGGGTATACGGCGTCTTCAGGAAGATTCGCGCCCAGTCCGGTAAAAGCAATAGCAGCACGGAACATATAATTAGCGCCGTAGGATCCAGTAAACATAGGCATGAAGCGCCAGTAATCCTTAAAGGGGATCGGTGTTTGAACATGGATGTCTTTTAAAGCATCTTGAACTGCTTGATTAAGAGCATTCTGAACATTCTCATCTAAACTTTCAAAGTGAAGAGCCTTACCCGGGATTATTCCTATCTGACTCATGAGGGCAACAATCGGCCAATCCTGAATATGGGGAGGATTTTCGATCATCAATTCAGTAAAGATTTCAAAAAAAGTAGCAGCGTCCATCTGTTCAATCACTTGAGGTGGGGTTACAGCTCCCTTTTCAATAGCTTGGGTTATTTTAAGAAAACGAGGATCTTTTCGTGGGTTTGATAGGATTTGGCTGGATTGATCTTTTGGAATTCCAATTTGCTCGAGCTGATACCCATCTTGAATTTTTTGGACGATGGGATACTCTGCTTCGCTACCAGCTTCAATCCTGACCATGATCCAGACCTGATTGGTAGGCGATTTTATTAATCTGAAATCATTGATGAGCTCCTTGATTTCCGGAGAGGTCGTTTCAGGAAGCTGGCCATCCCAGTTGGGACCAACAATAAGGAATCGGCCACCTTCTGAACCGGTGGTTCGAGAACTGGGGCCGGCAAAGGTATCAGTCCACATATCCATTATTTGTACCAGATAATAACGGTCTATAGTCTCAGGAACAGTTAAAAGTATTGGACCTTTGTTAAGGTTGAGCCAAGCTATTGAATACATGGTATCACGATTCGGTCGGACGATATCACGATTACTGGGTGATGGGAGTTTCCGAAAGTGGACAAAATGATTATCGGGTATATTCTGGCTGAGTTGAGTCGCTTTGGTTAAAACTAACGGATAGGCATAAACACAAGTCTGATAAGCAATGTCATAGAGGCTTTCGGTGGCTATAGCAGTACCACTCAGAATAATCAAAAAAAGACAGGTAATGAAGAAGGAATAGTGACTCAATTTTTTCATGTTACCCCTCCATTTTTTTAGAAAATAATTAATTCATTTTTTTCATAATACATTTGAATGTAAGCATTGTAAATAATTACCATGGAAATAAAGTGAATGAGTAAGTATGAACCGTGAGGTTGATTCTTAAAATTCTACAAATAAAAGATGAGATCCTCACGGCTTCATAAAGCGAAGCCTCAGGATGACGACGACGGAGCCAGATGAGATCCTCACGCGGGAAAGCACCGCTCAGGATGACGCTTGCGTTGACAGGTGAGATTCTTATGTCCTTAGAGAATGAGGGTGCGAGGGGGCAATGGGGAGGAAAATGCATGACGTCCTCAAACTTCTTGGGATCAAAGTCTGGAACCGAGATCCAGTCGACTTTGCAATTCCGACCTTTGAGGATATCTCGAGCAAAATTTGAACCTCTCATAACTGCCATTCCAAAGGGATTGTTCTGAACCATGATGGTAGCGATGCGCAGGGATTTTTCAGGTACTTGATCTACAGGAAACACAAAGAGTGATGCGCCGGCTGTGGCTTTGAGTTCAGCTGCCGGAACAAAGTCGGCAGCAAAAGCAGCTAAACTGGTTAATAAAATAGTGAAGAGAAAAACTCCGAGTACGACTGTTAATGTTACTTACGTTTTTGACATAACTATACTTACCTCCCCTTTACTCTTTTTTTTACTTTAATAGCTAAAGCTACTAAAACCTGTTAAAAGATAAAATATAAAGATGAATGGTAATTTAGAAAACTTCTATTTTAAGAAAGAATAAAAAAAAAGAAGGAGAAATTTCAATCTTGACAAAGGATCAAATTCGTAAAAATAAGATTCCTGTATATCTCTACATGGTTATGATGGGATATTAATTCGAACTTTTTAGTTGGACTTTATTTTCTTTATAAAAAATTTATTGATTTTTTCATTATAATTCCCAATGAAAAATTTCAATTTAAAAATAAGCGATGAAAATCCTTTGGTTCGGATCATTTTTTTGAATTTAAAAAATACGGTATTAAGTAATAAAATGGAGGTAAAAACAAATTCATGAAGAAAATATTATGTTGTTCCTTACCGTTAATATTATCGCAAAATAAAATAGTTTATGTTAGACTAATTAACAATAGAAAGATAAAAATGGATATTGGAGTGCTGATAAATATGATCATATAGGGTAAATTCTTATACCTGATTGACATGGCTGCAATTATTTTTAACGTTAAAGAAAAAGGAGGAAGTCTTTATGGAAAGAATTAAGGCAGCGGTTATAGGAGCTGGTATATTTGGAGATACTCATTGTCGGGTATATTCAGAAAGCCCCATCGTAGATTTAGCTTGGGTTTGCGATCAAGACCAGGAACGAGCAAAACAAGCAGCAAAAAAATATAATTGCAATTTTACTACTGATCTTCAAGAAATAACCAATGATCCTTCAATTAGTATTGTTAGCGTAGCAACTCCTGATTTTGCCCATCGAGATATTAGCTTAAAAGTTATCGAAGCCGGGAAAAACCTTATTGTTGAAAAACCACTGGCAACCAATGTTGAGGATGCTCAGGCCATCACCGATGCAGTAAAACGAAAAGGCGTCAAATTCATGACCGATTTTCAAAACCGCTGGAATGCCCCTTTTATACAAGCGAAACAAAACCTTGAATCAGGAAAATATGGTGAACCAGTGAGTGCCTACATTCGCTTGGCTAACAGTATAATGATTACCAAATGGTTATCTTGGAGTGCAAAATCCGGACCTCAGTGGTTTTTGGGACCTCACATAGTTGACCTGGTTTGTTGGTTGTATAACCAGAAACCAATTAAAGTTTTCGCTACCGGGAAACGCAAGGTTTTAAAATCAATTGGCTATGATACTTATGATGCCCTTCAAGCTCAAATTATTTTTAAGGATTCTTTTGCTACTATCGATACTTCATGGATTGTCCCAAAAAACTGGCCTTCACTTGACTTTCGAATGGATATACTTACAACCAATGGAAAAATGGAATTAGAACCTACCTTTAATGGGATTTCGATGTGTGCTGATGAAGGATACCAAATACCTTTTATTGGAGGTCGGCAAGACGGTTTCGATCGCATGTTCGGTTTCTTTAAAGAACCTATTTTGCATTTTATTGATCATGTTGTTAAAGATATACCCTGTTTAGTGGGAGTTGAAGATGGACTCATTAATACAAAAATTGTGGTAGCCATTGAAAAATCTATTGAGTCAGGTAAGATTATCGAGCTTAATCTATAGCTTTTTTTAGTTATTTTGTAAGAAATAAATCTGCGAATATGGAGGTGGTAATGTAATATAAAAAAATAAAGTGATAGATGAGGGTTTGGTATTTTTTCAAAAAGTGTTTTTAATCATGGAGTTAGAATTTTTGCAATATAAGGAGGCAGAAATGAAGAAGTTAACCTTACCATTAGTAATATTGTTGATTCTGGTTTGTGTTTCTGCAGTTGTAGCCCAAGAAAAAGTCCGCCTGACGGTTGAGATGTCGGTGTATGTTGAAGCCCCCCACAAAAAAGCTTTTGATTTATTGAAAGAAGCGTATGAATTACAAAATCCAAATGTAGAAATTGTGTACTATGGCCCAGCCTATGATGAATATTGGGATAAGCTTGCTGTCGAAATCGTTTCCGGGACTGAAGCAGATATTGTCCAATTACAGGACGCTGCGGCACGATATGCCACCTATGCATCATTACGCGAGGGGGAAACTGGAGCTTTTATTAACTTAGATCAATACATCAAGGGAACGGAATTAGAAGATAAGCTGATTGGTCAAAAAGAATTGGTTTTTAATGGTCATTATATTGGTATCGCTAACTATGCAACGGGAATGCGCGGAGTGTATTACCGCAAGTCATTATTCGAAGAAGCTGGAATCGATCCCGATACCATCATTACCAATGAAGATTTTCTCGAGGTCGCAAAAACACTAACCAAAAATAAAGCTGATGGAACCATGCAGTATGGTTTCGGTGCAGTTATTTCAACTCATGCTTTTGCATACGACGAAATGAAAACTTTTATCTGCTATCCAATCGGTGCCACTTATACTCAACTCAATAAACCGCCTTTTGAACCAGATAATATTATTGTTGGTAATGAAGCATGGAATTATGCCTTCAAATGGTGGCAAGATATGATATTTACCCATAAAGTGGTTGCCCCTACTCCATACGACAAAGCCGGTGAACGTGATTTATTTTGGAATGGTGTGGTAGCGATGAATATTGATGGACCTTGGTTTGTTGGTATGACTAAGGAATATGATGAAGCACTCCTGGATGATTTAGATATCATTGCATCGCCGGATGTTGTTTACAATGGCAAGCAGTATCCCTTCCACAAACAGAACTATGGTATTACTCATTTAGTTTCGAGTAACAGCAAAAATCCAGATGAAGCCATCAAATTTCTCCTTTGGATGGCGACCCCAGAAGCTCAAGCACTTGTATCGGAATGTGGTATGATTCCGTCTAATACTGAATATTCAACTGGTTCTGATTACTACGCTACTTGGCCATTAAATGCGAAATTAGCCAGCTTGGCTGAGGAAAGATATTATGAACCACCTACTCTTGACCCGGAAATTCCTGAGCTTGGAGAAATTAACCGTATAATGATTAATGCTGCTCAGGCTGCTTTTGTTAATCAAGAAGATGTTGCCGACGTGTTAGATGAAGCAGCTGAAGAGATTAAATCTCTTTTTTAGATAATCTAATTTTTTAAAAAACTCAAGAAGGAAGGATTTGTTTTTCCTTCCTTCTTGAGTTTTTATGAATCGAAGAAAAATAAAATATCTTGGATGACCTATGAGCACGAAAAAAGCCAAAATATTAAATCCAAAAATAGGAAAAAGATCACTACCTTACATTTTAGTATTACCAATGGTTTTGATGATGGCGATTGTTGTTCTTTATCCAATAGTTAAAACTGTGGGAATGAGTTTTTTTGAGAATTATTTAGCCCGCCCAGGTATGAATCCCTTTGTAGGCCTTAAGCATTATTTAAATTTCTTTGATAATAAATACTTTGTTAATTCCATTATCATCACCATAAAATATGTGGTAATCACTGTGCTGTTGCGATTCGTGATTGGGTTAATTGCCGCTCTTCTTTTAAACGAAAAAGTAAAAGGAGTGGGAATTGCTCGATCGATTGTCGTTATCCCTTGGGCAATGCCGGTAGTGGTGGTTTGCCTTTTATTCGTACAAATGTTTGATTACCAATACGGCATTTTCAATTATATGTTAGCAGCTGTTGGTATTATTAAAGAACCAGTGAAGTGGCTTTCGGATAAGGATTTAGCCTTACCAGTTGCCATGTTTGTTAATATTTGGAAAGGGTGGCCTTGGGTTGCGATAATGTTTTTAGCTGGGTTGCAAGGAATTCAAAAAGAGCATTATGAAGCCGCTGAAATTGATGGAGCAGGATATTTTAAACAGTTTTGGTATGTGACTTTACCAACGCTTAGACCAGTTACCCTAACCATTTTTATATTATTAATGGTCTGGACGATTAAAGATTTTGATATTGTGTATGTTCTTAATAAAGGTGGTCCGGCACACGCTACCGAGCATATAACTATTTTTATATATCAAAAAGCCTTTGAAGCCTTGCGCATGGGCGAAGCATCTGCTGCTGGTGTCTTAGTGCTTATCGTAACAATGATTTTTACAATTTTTTATCTTAGACTATTGGATAGAATGGATAGTGAAAGATGACCTTCAAAAAACATAAAATTGTGAGAAAAACAATTGTTTATATTCTTCTAATTCTTTTGTGTTCTTTTGTCCTTATCCCATTTTTTTGGATGATATCGTCCTCCTTTAAACCTCGAGCTGAAATATTTACTTACCCTCCAGTTTGGATCCCCCGACAACCAACCTTTGATGCTTTTTTAAATCTTATTCGTGAAAAACCTTACGGGGGTGTTGGATTTGTAAATTTCCTCAAGAATACCATGGTTGTATCATTATTTACTGCGGTCATAACCGTTATTTTAGCTTCATTCGCTTCTTATTCACTTTCGCGGTTTCATTTCAGAGGGAATTCTTCATTAAAATATATGATCATTTTCAGCCAATTGCTTCCTGGATCATTGATATTAATCCCTCTGTATTTATTGATGAGAGATTTAAAATTGATCGATAATTTAATGGGATTAGTTTTTGCTTATACTTCGCTCACTCTTCCCTATTGTACCTATCTTTTAAAAGGTTATTTTGATTCTATTCCGATTGGTATCGATGAGGCAGCTAAAGTTGATGGTTGTAGTCCAGTGGGAGCTTTGTTTCGGGTTGTTTTCCCCTTGGCAGCTCCAGGCCTTGTTGTCACTTTTACTCAGGCATTAATCCTTTCCTGGAATGAGTTCATGTTTGCTTTAACCTTTTTAAATAGTTATGAAAACTGGACTGTACCTTTAGCGATTGGTAGTTCTCGTGGTCAATATCTAATTGATTGGGGTTATTTATTTGCTGGATCAGTGTTGATTACAATTCCAATAGTCATTGTTTTCTTATTATTGCAAAAGTATATTGTTCAAGGTCTGGTTTCAGGGGCAGTGAAAGGTTAAGCTCTTATATTTTTGAAAATCTATAAGAAAAGGCTTTAATTGTAATAACTGTTTAACAAAGGAGGAGATGCAAGATTAGTAAGAAAATTACACTTGCTGAATATCATCCTACACCAAAGTTGGTTGTCAAGAAAACTAATATTGAAAAACCGAAAATTCCCCTGATAGACGGTCACAACCATCTCGAGATATTGGGAAGCTACTGGATGGAACATTCAGTAGAAGAATTATTGACGATGATGGATGAAATGAATGTGGGTGTGATTGTTGACCTTGATGGCATGGAAAACAAGGAGATGCTAATAACTCATATAGAAAGATTTAAAGTTAAAGCTCCAGGCCGTTTTTATCATATGGGAGGAATTGATTGGTCCAAATGGGAAGAAAAAGGAAGCAAATTTGGAGACTGGGCGGCCAAGCAGGTTGAAGAACAAGTAAAATTGGGAGCTTCGGGTATTAAAATATGGAAAAATCTGGGGCTCCATATTAAAGACCCGCAAGGAAATTTAGTCAAAGTGGACGATCCAAGATTAGATCCAATTTTCGAAACAGCTGCCTCGTTGAAAATCCCAGTGTATATGCATATCTCTGATCCAGTTGCTTTTTTTGATCCCGTTGACCAATTTAATGAAAGAATCGATGACCTTGGGGAGCATCCCGAATGGAGTTTTTTTGGTCCCCAATTCCCATCTTTTTTAGAAGTTATAGAGCAATTTGCCAATCGGATTCGTCGCCATAAGAAAACCCAGTTTATTGGTTGTCATGTAGCCAGTTATGCTGAAAATCTTACTTGGGTATCTTCTCTATTAGACGAGTGTCCTAATTTATGTGTGGATATATCAGAAAGAATTGGTGAATTAGGAAGACAACCTTACACAACAAGAAAGTTTTTCATACAATATGCTGACCGCATCATTTTTGGGATTGATCGACTCCCCGATAAAGTATGGTATCAAATCTATGCGCGGTTTTTAGAAACCGATGATGAATATTTTAATTATGATCCCACTTACCCACCACGACAAGGTCGCTGGTTTATTTATGGGATTTATTTACCCGATGAGGTATTAGGAAAAGTTTATTATAAAAATCTAAGTCGAATATTAAGGATTAATAAGCAATAATCTTTCAATAACCAAGAAAAAAAGTTTCCTTTTCTGATTTGTTATGAAGTAGAAAATAAGAATGCTCAACTGGGCTCTATTCTATCACGCTCAAATTTTGAAAGAATGAGTGCTTTGGGTGGATGAATTCAAGGGACCTCTTCTTGGTTATTGAGCATGACTGATTCGAGCCATAAGTATTGTATTCGCAAGGAAAGATTGGATTAGGACAACCTTCATCATGGTTTTCTAGCTTTTGGAAGAGCCTTATTATAAGGTATTTTGACTTCAAATTGTCAACTTGATTTTATAGAGTGATTATGTTTTAATTAATTTACTAAGTCATATTTATATAAATAGAATAAGAGCAAAAAAACATCTCGATAGTTTTTTATTTATTAGAATAAGTAATATCGCTTAGTGAGTGTGGTTAAATAAATAGAACCCTTGGACTCATTAGGTGTTGCAACAAAGTTATTTAAAAAAATCCTCAAAATATTCACACTTACCGTTTCTTCAACAAGGATTGTTAAAAAATAAGAGAAAAACCCCAGATATTTAATCTACTACCCTGTTTTCCTTATTCAAGAGGTATAACATCTTTTGAATCGATAGTCTATATTCAGGGTTAGGAAAAGTGAGTGATTCATTTCTTACTCTCAAAAATCTTACCAAAGAGTTTCAAGTTGGCACTTTTTTTTCTAAGGTAAAAATACTTGCTGTTCAGGACATTACCTTGGAACTTGAAAGAAAACCAGCAGTTTTCACTTTAGTTGGTGAAAGCGGAAGTGGAAAAACCACCCTTGCTAATTTCCTCCTCAGAGTTCTCAAGCCTACTGAAGGTTCAATTACTTTTTTAGGAAAAAACATAGAGAGCTATAGAAAATTTGATTTTATGAAACTAGTTCAACCGGTTTTTCAGAATCCTTATGAAACGTTCAATCCCTTGAAAAAAGTGGAAACCTATTTTCATTCAGTAATTAAAAAGCTCCGCATCACTAATGAAAATGGCCACTCTTTCGAAAAAGTGATTGAAAAAGCACTAAGCTCTGTTGCTCTCACCTGGGAAGAGGTAAAGGATAAATTCCCAAATGAATTTTCTGGTGGGCAATTGCAAAGATTATCAATCGCCAGGGCATTGATGGTCAATCCTATGCTGCTTGTAGCCGATGAACCGGTTTCCATGTTGGACGCTTCTCTTCGAGTATTTGTTCTTAATTTATTTAGAAAACTCAAAGAAGAAAAACAACTCTATATCATCTATATCACTCATGACCTGGCTACGGCATATTATATTAGCGATTATATTGGCGTTATGTTGCGAGGTTGTCTTGTAGAAGTTGGGCCTGCCGAAAAAGTTTTACTCAATCCTCTTCATCCTTATACTGTCTTACTGAAAGAATCTGTTCCAAATCCTGATGAGGTGGAAATAAAGCCTGAGACTAAAACCAAGGAAGAACGGATTTTGGAAATCGAAGAATTTCTTAAACAAGGTTGTAAGTTCGCATTTAGGTGCTCCAATGCTAAAGATATTTGTAAAAAAGAAATACCTCCTGATGTAATCATCGATAGTGTTGCCGTAAAGTGTTGGCTTTATAAAAATGTATGAAGGAGGGATTTGATGTGTGAAGAGAGAATTTTTGAATGGTTAGTGGTTGAGATTTCTTTGTGGTAAAAATGTTTATTACCTTGGTTTAAAAAGAATTTAAAAGGAGGGAAATCTTGTGTTACGGTGGCGTTTTGTATGTTTGATAACCATAGTTTTCTTGGTGTTGGGTACCGTTGCTTTTGCCCAGGAAATCCTCCCAGGAATCCCCAGAAATGAAGTTATCGTCATTGAAGATCCGTCAGGTCGTTCTCTCGACCCAGGGAGATTTAACCTTTGGGGAGGAGGTTTATTAAGTTATTCAACCGGTCTCCAACAATTATGTCTGGGAGCCTTGTGGTATATCGACCCCGATGAAGGTATTGAAGGAGATCCCTGGATTAACCTGTTAGCAGCTGAACCCCCTATTTATAATGAAGACTACACAGAAATGACAGTAAAAGTGAGGGAGGGAATACATTGGGGTGATGGTGTTCCATTTACTATAGATGATGTTATTTATACGGTAGAACTTTTAAAAGCACACCCCGAAATGATTTGGGGTGCTTACATGCAGGTTAATGTAGCGGAAAGTCAAAGAATAGATGACTTTACGGTTAAATTTAAACTGACCAAGCCTAATGGAAGGTTCCATACCGTTTTTACAGTTAGATGGTCGGCTTGCTATATTCTGCCCAAACATATCTTCGAAAAAGCCGAAGATCCTCTTGCTTTTGCCTTTAATCCACCAATTGGAACCGGACCCTACGTTCTAAAATCTTTTGATCCTAATGGGTATTGGTTCTTATGGGAATTGAGAGAAGATTGGGACAAATCCGATCTTGGTGTAGCTTATGGCATAAAACCAGGACCTAAATATGTTCTCTACAAAGGAATAGCGTCTCCTGAGAAAAAAGTCATGGATCAGATGGCGCATGAACTTGATATTGTTCACGACCTGCCTCCGGAAGGTGCCATAACTCTGTATCAAAATAATCCACAGTGTGTTACCTGGTTTGATGGCTGGCCTTGGGCACATCCCGATCCAACTTTGCCTTCCTTGATAATGAATCATGAGCACTTTCCTTACAACCTTAAGGAAGTCAGATGGGCACTCACCTTATCCTTGGATATAGTTCAGGTTGCCCTTCAAGCTTATAACGGTTGTGCTACTGTATCCCCCATTCACGTTCCTCCCACCGGTTTATACCCAGGATGGTATTTTGACAAGATAGAGCCCTGGCTCAAAGATTTTACTCTCAAAGTAGGTGGAGAGGATTATAAACCTTATGATCCAGAAATTTCTACGAAAATTGCCGAAGCAGTAAGATATGCATTTGGTCATAAAATACCCGATGATCCCCAGGAAATAAGAAAACTGGTTGGATATGGTTGGTGGAAATATGATCTCGAAGCCGCCGGTAAATTGTTGGAGGGAGCGGGATTCAAAAAAGATGGTAATGGAAAGTGGTTATTGCCAGATGGGACCCCTTGGAAAATATCCATTTTGTGTGAAGCGGCTACCCGATCGGTAATGACTAGAGCTGCGGCAGCGGTTGCTGAACAATGGCGTAGGTTTGGTATCGATGCTCAAATAGATGCAGTAGAACCAACTATGTTATGGAACCGATTAAACTACGGAGAAGATCCCAATACGATTTATTGGGCATGGTGTATCGAGACCTGGGGAGGACACCCAGACCTCTTCTGGTTCCTCGAATCTTGGCATTCTGATTATTATAGGCCTACTGGTGAACTCACTGTGGCGAAGAATCCAATGCGGTATAAAAGTGAACAAATTGACCAGGTTGTTGATGATTTAAGGCGTACCGATTTCTTTAAAGAAACTGATAAAATTATCGATCTCGGACTTCAGTATATAAAAACCTGTGTAGAAGACATGCCTATAATTCCAATATTCTCTTACAACGTATTTACAGTTTGTGATGAAACCTATTGGACTGGTTATCCCACCTCGAGTAATCCCTATACCAATCCAGTGCCAAATTGGGGAAATACCAGATTTATGTTTATTAAAATACAGCCAATTTCAAAAGAATAGTTGCTAACTTCGGAAAGAATTGGAATGAGTGAAGCCTCCGCTTTGAATGGGAAAAGCGGGGGCTTCCTTATAGGATGAAGCCCCAATCAGGAGGAAAATTTTGTGAGTAATTTTTTTAAATTTTTCATAAAATATTTTTTTGGAAGATTTATCGTTTGCCTGTTGGTGATTTTTGTAGGCATTACCATCACTTTTTTAATTCCAAGATTAATCCCCGGAGCAAGTCCCGCAGAAGTCGCTGTTAGGAGAGTACAAATGGCTGGATCTTATTTACCGCCTGAGAGCGTGGAAAAATTGAGGGATGAACTTTTAAAACTCTATGGTTTAGAAGGATCGATGTTTCAGCAATATTTTACCTACTGGCGAGAGCTGCTCAAAGGAAATTTAGGACCTTCTTTTGCATCTTTTCCAACACCCGTCATCACTTTGATCTATAGATCGCTCCCCTGGACGGCAGGGCTTCTCGTTTTAACTGCCATGATAGCTTGGGTAATAGGGACTATCTTAGGAGGAATAGCCACTTACCGAAGTAAAAGTCTTTGGGTTAAAATTTTTGAAATGCTTTCTAATGCTGTACGACCAATCCCCTATTACATTTTTGCCCTTGCTCTTTTAATTGTGTTTGCTTATATTTTGCGATGGTTTCCTGCAGGAGGAGCTTTCCAAATTGGAATTGAACCATCTTACAGTTGGGTTTTTTTGAAAAGTGTTGCCAAACATGGTTTCTTACCTGCTTTATCGTTGATAATCATTGGGATGGGTGCCTGGTTTCTCAATATGAGAAATCTCACTTCAAACATTATACATGAAGATTTTGTCGTATTTGCCAAACAAATGAAGTTAAAAGACCAAATGATTCTAAGAAACTATGTCATGAAAACTGCTATGCCTGCTCAATTAACCGGACTTGCCCTGCAACTCGGAACAGTCTTTAGCGGTACCATTATTACTGAAATTGTTTTTAATTATCCTGGTTTGGGAACTTTAGCTTTCACTGCAATAATGCAATCAGATTACAACTTGGTTATGGGTATTACCTTGTGTTCGATCGTGTCGGTGGCATTAGCTACCTTATTTGTTGATCTTTTGCTGCCTTTTATTGACCCTAGAATTCAGTATACGGGTGGTACTTCTTAAGAGTATAGTGCCATTATAAGGAGGGAACCGAGATTGACTCCCATAGCTATTTTAGATACAACAAAAAGACTTTTCAAACACGATTTACGATTTAGAATTCCTCTGCTTATTCTTATTCTCTTGATAATTTTTGCCATCATATCTTTATTTTCCCCTTATGACTTTCGTGCATCCTACTATGCTCCAATCAACCGCCCACCTTCATTGAGCCATCCGTTCGGAACCAATGGTAGAGGGCAAGATCTCTTCTGGATGATGACTTTTGCCTTAAAAAATTCGCTTATTTTCGGGTTAGAAGTGGCAATTTTATCTCGTTTAATTGCCATAATAATCGGTGTTATAGCAGGATATAAAGGAAGAATTATTGATCAAATGTTAATTTTTCTCTGTGATTCATTCATTGTTTTACCTATCTTCCCAATATTGATATTTTTAAAGCTTCTAACCAGAGAAATGGACCTTTCGACTCTGGCTATTGTTCTAGCTCTATTTGGTTGGCCATGGGATGCACGATTAATTCGATCTCAAGTACTGAGTTTAAGAGAGCAAAAGTTTACTATAACCGCTATTTTCTCAGGTGAAAATACTTGGGAACTGATTTTCTACGAGTATTTTCCTCACATTCTTCCCATTGTACTGGCGACCACCATAAATAATATGCTTTGGTCCCTTGGTTTTGAAATAACTCTATCGGTTCTTGGTCTCACCTCCTTGGACATTCCGACGATGGGAACCATAACCTACTGGGCTATACAGCAGCAAGCCATGGTAATGGGCATATGGTGGTGGATATTTATCCCAATTGCCTTTATTATCCTTCTTTTTACTTCACTATACCTTCTTTTTGTGAGCATGACAGACTTTATTAATCCACGGGCCAGGGTGCTAAGCAGATGAGCAAGGTGATTAAACAAGAGAAACAAACTCAAGTATTATTAGAAGTTGCTAACCTAAAAGCCTATTATACTACCGAACAATATGGAATCGTGAAAGAGATTAAAGCAGTTGAAGATGTGTCAATAAATATTGAAGGAAATAGTTTTTTAGCGATAGTCGGAGAATCTGGCTGCGGCAAAACAACCTTAGCCAGAGCATTATATGGGGCTGTCGATTCAACTCTATCGATAATAGAAGGAAAAGTTTGCTATCATTTTGGTGATCAAAAATATGAGCTCTCTCCTAACGGCAACGACCTAAAGAATATTTGGTGGGAAAGAATTTCTTATATCCCTCAAGGTTCTTTAAGTGCTCTCAATCCGGTTAGAAGATTAAGAGATATATTTTCTGACCTGGCAAACTCCCATGGAAAAACTTTTGACGAACAAAAAGTAAAAGATCATTTAGAAATGGTAAATCTTCCTTCTTATGTTTTACGCATTTACCCCTTTGAACTTTCTGGAGGAATGAGGCAAAGGAGCGTCATAGCCTTGGCTACTTTTTTAAAACCAGATGTAATCATTGCTGATGAACCAACATCGGCTCTGGATGTTGTCACTCAACGTGATATTTTACAACTTTTAAGCACTATTCAGAATCAATCAAAAAGTACATTTATTTTTATTACCCACGACATTTCCTTGGTTCCTGGTTTATCAAATATGATGGCAATCATGTATGGTGGTTGTATTATAGAATTTGGCTCAACTAAATCAGTTTTTGCCAATCCCCTTCATCCTTATACGAAGTTTCTACTCTCATCAATACCTAAAATTGGTGATAAAACAGAAAAAAAATCGATCCCAGGGAACCCGGTTAGTCTTACTAATCCACCTCCTGGTTGTAGTTTTTGCCCAAGATGCCCTCGAGGTAAAGAAGTGTGTTCCGATTCCAGACCTGAATTGCTTAATATTGATTCTCAACAGCACTATGTTGCATGTTGGTTATACCGGTAATCCCTTTTTTTATCGACTTATTTATTCGTATATTTTAGATAGATTGAAAGAGAAATAAACTGGGGAGGGAAGGTAATGAATGGTTATGTTAAAGTATGGAAAGTGAAAACCGGTGAAATAAATGATCTCATTTATGGTCATTTCATCGAGCATTTGGGCCGATGTATTTATGGTGGTATTTATGATAAGAATTCACCGAAGTCTGATGAGCGTGGATTTCGAAAAGATGTTTTAGAAGCTGTCAAGAAAATTCAGTGTCCAATTCTGAGATGGCCCGGTGGCAATTTTGTATCAGCCTATCACTGGCAAGATGGAATTGGACCACTCGATAAAAGGCCGACTCGTTTAAATTATATTTGGGGAGGTTTGGAAAGCAACGAATTTGGAACCGACGAATTCATTGAATACTGTAAGGAAATTGGAGCAGAATCTTACTTCGCTATTGGCTTAGGAACCAGTACCCTTGATGAAGCATTGAGTTGGTTAGAATACACCAATCTTGACACTCCTACTGAATATGTTGATTTGCGCAAAAAGTATGGAAACTCGGTTCCTTATCGAGTTAAGTATTGGGGGATCGGAAACGAGGTTTACGGTGATTGGCAAGTTGGTCATAGCAGCGCCAATGAATATTCCGAAAAGTTACGGCAGTATGCCCTGTTCATGAAAGGTATCGATCCTTCAATAAAAGTCATAGCAGTAGGAGCCGATAATCCGGAATGGGACCTGACGGTATTGAAACATGCCGGGAAAGTAATTGATTATATTTCTATACACCAGTACCATGGCTCGAATAATTACTATGACACAGTAGCTTCTGCGTACTATGTTGAAGAACGACTACAACTTTTAGATAGCTTAATTAAGCATCTTCAACTTGATCATATCAAAATTGCCCTTGATGAATGGAATGTCTGGTATCAGGTTATACCAGAAGTCGAGATAATAGAAAAAAAGATGATCTTTCTTGAAGAACCTTATAGTTTAAAAGATGCTTTGTTTGCTGCCGGTGTATTTTTTGCCCTGCACCGCAAGTGTGATTCGGTTCAAATGGCCAATCTAGCTCAAATGGTCAATGCTTTGGGAATGATAAAAACCAATTCCCAAAGCATAGTTTTGACACCCATCTATCATGTTTTTGACATGTTCGTGAACCATACGGGCCGAACGCGTCTGGGTATAGAAATCGCAGCAGATAGATATTCGATAAAAGCAAAGAGTTTCTTTGAAGGGCAGTTATCTTTTCAACTTCACAATGTTCCCTATCTTGATGGATCGGCTACCTATGATGAAAAACGCCATATGATGTGTCTTGCTTTAGGAAATTACTATTTGGACAAGAACCTGGAGGTCAAGGTCGATCTTTCTGATTTAGATGTTACCAAGGATGCCAATTGCTTCGAGCTTAACTCCTCAGACGTAATGGATAGGAATGATTTTGAAAATCCGAGCCGAGTGAAGATCAATTCAAGAAGGATGACAATCCCAGACCGGGTGTTTTCACTTCAAATTCCTGCTCATTCTTTGTCGGTTTTTGAGTTTCCTCTTCAAACTGGCATAAACTGACTCGAAAGGGAAACCAATGATGGAAAAAGGTATCAACAAGAAAAAACCGATAGAAATGAAAAGTGTAAAGATACTCAACCAAAATACTTTTTGGGGCCAACGTCTACAAAAACTGAGAGAAGTGATTGTTCCCTATCAATGGAAAATTTTAAATGATGATATTCCTGGAGCACCAAAAAGCCATGCTTTAGAAAATTTTCGTATTGCTGCTGGATATTCATCTGGTGAATTCTATGGAATGGTATTCCAAGACAGCGATGTTGCCAAATTGATTGAGGCAACAAGTTACTGTCTCCTAAACTATCGTGACCCAGATCTTGAAAGATTGCTTGATGAAAGTGTTAATCTGGTAATGAAAGCTCAGCAGTCGGATGGTTATCTTAATACCTATTTCATTATAAAAGAGCCTGAAAGGCGTTGGACTAATCTCCGTGAGAATCATGAACTCTACACTGCAGGCCACATGATTGAAGCAGCTGTAACCCATTACCAAGTAACTGGTAAAACCGATTTTTTTGAAACAATTACGCGATTAGCCAACCATATCGTTTCGAATTTTGCCACCGAGATAAATAAAAGGAAGGGCTATCCCGGCCATCCAGAGATAGAGTTTGCCCTCCTAAAATTGTATCGAGTAAGCCAAGATCGTCGATATCTAAGGTTGGCCGAATTTTTTATAAACCA
>Ga0116184_10001989_pt1 | contig 18516 bp, 19 predicted proteins | sample AD_JPNNA5_MetaG_FD_89886 | JGI IMG/M metagenome (GOLD analysis project Ga0116184, IMG submission 89886) | Active sludge microbial communities of municipal wastewater-treating anaerobic digesters from Japan - AD_JPNNA5_MetaG | ecosystem: Engineered > Bioreactor > Anaerobic > Digestate | place... | reverse complement strand
GGTGAATTCGCACAGGCACACGTCGGTAATAACGAGGATGCCCGGCACCGCATCCCGTATCCGCCTGCACGCCTTCTGAACAATGCCGTCCCGCGCGTACGCGCCGGACCCAAGCTCGTCCTTCGAATCCGGAATGCCGAATAATAACACCGCTGGGATGCCCAGCTTCCTGGCAGCTTTCACTTCTTTGATCAGGTTATCAACGGAAAGCTGGAAATTCCCGGGCAGCGACGCAATAGGGTACTTCACTGACCTGCCTTCCCTGACAAAAAAAGGCATGACCAGGTCGTCTATGCTCAAGCCCGTCTCCCTGATAAGGCGGCGGTAATTCTCGTTAGCCCTGAGGCGCTTTGGCCGGTATGCGGGGTATCTCATACTCTGTCTCCTCGGTGATCCCTATCTCTTCGTCGCTCAGATAGCAGGCGGGGTCTTGCTGCCACATATCGCCGTACACCGCCTCTGCCCGTGCCCTGAAATTCGCGTTGCATAAATCCAGGTATTTGCACCTGCTGCAGCGGCCCTTGATATGCGAGGCGCGGTTTTTGAGCTTATTCATGATATCGTCCGACGTGTCCATCCAGATGTCTCCGAATTTCCGCTTCGTCACGTTGCCGAAAGTATGCGACTGCCAGAACTGGTCCGCATGGACATTCCCCTGATTATCGACATTCGCAATCGCGATGCCCGATGCATTTCCCTTATTATACCGCAAAAGGGTAAGGATCTCCTGCGCCTTGCGGGGATCATTTTTAAGCGCGCGTAAATACACATACACCGCATCGGCGTGATTGTCAACGGTCAGGACCTCTTTGTGTATCCCCCGTTTGAACATGGACTCGGCCCAATCACAGATAGAATCAATACAGTGCCTCATATCCGCGCGCGGCAGGTCATCTTCGGTCATGGACGAGCCCCTGCCCGAATAGACAAGGTGATAAAAACAGACCCGGTCGATCGCCTCGTCTTCGACAAGCTTGAAGATATCGCGGATATCGGGATAATTGTGGCGGGTAATAGTAAAACGCAAGCCGACCTTCTGTCTGACCGCCACCAAATTCCTGATGCCTTCGAGCGCTAGTGCAAATGCGCCCTGCCTGCCGCGGAACATATCATTGCGGCTGCCGATACCGTCAAGGCTGACCCCGACGTAATCAATGCCGGCATTCTTTATCTGCTTTGCCGCCTGCTTTGTGATCAGCGTGCCGTTGGTCGAGATTACGGTCCGGATATGATGCGCATGCGCGAACGCATTCAGCTCGAACAGGTCCTTGCGCATCAGGGGCTCTCCCCCTGAAAACAGCAATACCGGAACCCGGAACTCCTCCAGGTCCAGGATCATGGCCTTTGCCTGGTCAGTGGTCAGCTCATTGGCGTACTCGGCGTTGGCCGAATTCGAATAACAATGGATGCAGGAAAGGTTGCAGCGCCGCGACACGTTCCACACGACAATAGGCCTGCGGCTGGATGAAGTCATGTCCGCGCGGTAACGAAGTTCGTCGCCGTATGACTCAAGATCGCACAAAAGCCTGGTTATACTGATCATGTTATCCTTTATACGCCTTCAGGACAGCGGCTGCCAAGCCGTCCAGGGTGTACTCCTTTGCCTCGATGCTGACCTTCAACCCGTATTCTTCGCAGGTTCGCGAGGTGACCGGGCCGATGGACGCGACCCTGAATCGGTTCTTTTTCGAAAATATCTGCCTGCGCGAAAAAACCTTGAAGAACCCGTGCACGCAGGAAGAGCTCGTGAAGGTTACAAGGTCGAAATCTTTCAGATATCCCGGGTCAGTGATCCTTTCGCTGCGCAACACTGCCTTATACGCCGGGATAACCCTGACATGCGCGCCGAGCGCCGCAAGGCCGTCAGGCAGGACATCCCGTGCCTCCTGAGCGCGCACGATAAGGATGTTCGACCCTTTTACTCCGGCCTTCTTTAATGCCTTCAAAAGACCTTCCTGGGTATAATTTCCTGGCTGCACGTCATTGCGCAAACCCAAAGACTCCACCGTCTCTTTTGTCTTCGGGCCTATGGACGCCACCTTAACGCCCTGAAGGCTACGGACATCCATGTTGAGCGCGATCAACCGCTGTTTAAAGAATTTGACGCCGTTCTGGCTTGTAAAGATCACCCAGTGAAAATCCTCTATCTGCCTTATGGCGGAGTCCAGCGCCCGGTAATCGGAAAGCGCGGCAATCGAAATAAGCGGCAGCGCCGTGCAATCAGCTCCGCTTTGCTCGAGCCGCTGCGACAGGCGGCTGTTGTCTTCCGCAGGCAAAGTAACCAGAATACGTTTGCCGAAGAGGGGCTGTTGCTCGAACCAATTAAGCTTCCTGCGCAAAGAAACCACTTCCCCAACAACAAGGATCGCCGGCGGGCTGATAGAGGCGGCGCGGGCGTCTTTAACGATGGTTGCAAGAGTCGCGCTCACGGTCTTCTGCCGCGGCAGGGTTCCCCACTGAATCAGGCAGCACGGGGTTTCTGGCGGCCTCCCGTGCCTGACCAACGCAGCTACGATATTACCGAGGTTCTCAACTCCCATCAAGAAAACAAGAGTACCGATGCCCGTTGAAATCTTGTCCCAGGCGATGCTAGAATCCTCTTTTGCCGGGTCTTCCTGGCCGGTAAACACCGCAAAGCCGGATGTGAATCCCCGGTGCGTGACCGGAACTCCGGCGAACGCAGGCACCGATATGGCGCTGGTCACCCCGGGCACGACCTGAAAAGGGATTTTCGCCTTCACAAGCTCCAGTATCTCTTCGCCTCCCCTGCCGAACACGAACGGATCCCCGCCCTTTAACCGCACGACACGCAAACCTTTTTTTGCAAGCGAAACCAGGAGCGCGTTGATCCTGTGCTGGGGCAGGGAATGCTTGCTCGACGCTTTGCCAGCGTAATATAGCTGCGCCGCAGGCGGGATATGCGCAAGTATCCGGGGATTCGCGAGGCGGTCATAGACAACTGCGTCAGCGTTCTGAAGAAGCCGTACCGCTTTGACTGTTATGAGCTCCGGGTCCCCGGGACCTGCGCCTACCAGATATACAATCCCCTTCTTAAGCGCCATTGCGTATCTCCTTTAAAATCTTCGCGCCTCCATAGCGCAGTACCTGGCGCGCCAGTCGCCTGCCAAGTTTTTGCCCATCGCGCACCGGCGCTGACGCCCTGAGCCTGACCATATCCCTGCCGTCGAGCGAAATGACCATACCCTCCAATATCATGCGCCTGCCGGAAACCCGCGCGAAAGCAGCTACCGGCATCCTGCAACCCGCGTTGCTTTCCCGCAGGAACGCGCGCTCTGCGTCGACGCAGGCGTGAGAAACAGGGTCATCGAGCGCGCTGACAAGCCGTTTGACAAATGCGTCATTGGCGCGCGCCTCAATCCCAAGCGCCCCCTGCCCTGACTGGGGAAGCGCCAGTTCGACCGGGACGGGCCGGACCCGGACGCCAGTGATGCCGAGCCTGCGCAGTCCTGCGGCGGCGACAATGATAGCGTCGTATTCCCGCGCGTGCAGTTTGCGGATGCGCGTATCAAGATTGCCGCGCAAGCCGATTACCTTCAGATCCGGCCTGATATGCAAAATCTGAGCCTGCCGCCTCAAGCTGGATGTGCCGACGCATGCGCTGCGTGGAAGGGAAAATATGCTATACCCGTTTCGCGAGATCAGGACATCTCGGGGGTCCTGGCGCCTTGTCACCGCTGCGAGGCAAAGACCGCGGGGCAACTTTGACGGAAGGTCCTTGACACTGTGTACGGCGATGTCGATCTTCTTTTCCCGCAGCGCATCTTCGATCTCTTTGACAAAAATGCCCGTGTCATTTCTGCCCCATTGTTTCACGCGGTCGCCCATCGTCTTTATCGTCTCCAGGATGAATTCGCGCCCCGGGCAAATCCTGTGAAGCGCCCTGATGACCAAACCGGTCTGGGCAACGGACAGCATGCTGCCCCTGGCTCCAACGATAATACGCGCCCGCTTCACGGCAGTGCCCTTTCCGGGCGGCGCCCGCCCGCAGAAAACCGGCAGCACACTGATTCAACGCACTGCGCTATGATCGCCCTGGCATCCCGGGCCGCGGCCATGCGCTCCCGGATGTTGGCGTCGCGAACGGACGCGAGATCGTCAATATTATACACATAAACATTGTCAATCGTGTTGGCCTGCGGGTCGATATTGCGGGGGACACCCAGGTCGATGAAGAAAAGCGGCTCATTATCTCGCGCACGCACCGCCGCCTGCGCCTGGTCCCTGCTGATCACAAAATGCGGAGCGTTTGTAGAGCTGATGATGATATCGCAACGTTCCAGGCAGGACGCCAGGTCATCAAACGCCACGGCCCTGCCGCCGAATATGCGGGCCAGCTCCTGCGCCTTGGCCAGCGTGCGGTTGGCGACAAGTATGGTGGAAACCCCGCGAGAGTGCAGATTCTTTACGGTCATCTCCCCAATCTTGCCCGCCCCGATGATAAGAACGGTCTTGCCTTCGAGCGTCTCGAAGATCTTGCGCGCAAGCTCTATGGCCGCGGTGGAGATCGAGACTGCGCCTTTGCCGATCTGGGTCTCGGTGCGGACCCGTTTGCCCACGCGTATCGCCTCTTCGAAGATATAGTCGAGCGTCCGGCCGAGGGTATTGAGCGAACGGGCCCTGAAATACGCGTCTTTGACCTGGCCGAAGATCTGCGTTTCTCCGACGATCATTGAATCGAGGGAAGACACAACCTCAAACAGATGGTTCACGGCGTCCCTATCCTTTTTTTCATAGATGTACTGCGAAAGCTGGCGGGGATCAAGGCCGTGGAAGTCGGCAAGGAACGAAACGAGCGGGTCGCCCTCAGAAGCGCCGTTTTCGACCACCGCGTACAATTCGGTGCGATTGCACGTCGACAGGATCAAGTTCTCCCTGACTGACCCGCGGTTCTTCAACGCTAGAAGCGCCCGGTCCAGTTTGGCTTTCGGGAAAGACACTTTTTCCCTGATCTCGATCGGGGCTGTCTTATGATTGATCCCCAGTACCCTGATGTTCATAACTGCCTTTGCGCGGTAACGGTGTTTATAAATACGAATGAAGGCCTTGAAAAAGGAACGACGAACCCAGATACGTGAAGATCATGACGAAAAAACCGGCAATCGCGTACCAGGCGCTGCGGTGGCCCTTCCATCCCCTCGCGACCCTGCCGTGAAGATACGCCAGATATACCAGCCACAACAACAACGCCCATGTTTCCTTCGGGTCCCAGCTCCAGAGCGCCCCCCAGGCGCGCTGCGCCCAGACAGATCCGCTGATGATGCCGATGCTCAGGGATATGAACCCGAGCGCGATCGTCTTATACCCCATTGAGTCGAGCATTCCCAGCGACGGAAGCCGGAAGAAGTTCTTATCCACCTTGCGGGATTTGATCTCAGCCTCCTGCCACAGATACAGCACCGCGAAACAAAATCCCAGGGCAAAACAGGCATACCCGATGAAACACGACGTCACATGAAGGCCGAGCCACCTGCTTTGCAAGGCGGGTGGAAGGGGTTTAACCGCGTTATCAACGAACCGGGCAGCGCCCAGCAAAGCTGCGACCAGCGGCATGGCAAGGATCGCGTTGACGCTGCTGCCGCTTTTGAGCTCAGAGATCCAGAAGGCGGCCACAAGAAGCCAGGCGAAAAAAAGCAGGGACTCGTGTAAACCCAGGACCGAAAACCCGCCTGCGGCGAAGGAACGCAGGGCCAGGACCGACGATAGAAATACAAACCCCGCGAGTACGAACGAACGCGCAAGCGCCCGGACAAACCTGCGCTGACCGACGAAATGCAGGATATACAGGCATGCGCCGGCGAACAGGGTTGCGAATGCGGCGTTGAACAATAACGGGATAAAGTTGTCCATGTCTATGGAGCGCGCAGCGCCCTCCTTGCCATGCGGGCGAGGATATGTTTTCTTCTGGCAAAACACGCGGATGTTCCGCGCAGCCTCCTGCGTTCCTTTGCGATTGCGCGCAACGCCGGGGTGTATTTTTCAACAAGTTTCTTGCGCAGGTCAAGCCTGATCTGCCTGCTTAAAGAAGGCGCCAGGCCGCTTGTGGATACCGCTATGATTAGGCCCTGCTTGTGCAGAACAGAAGGCACTATAAAATCAGATTTCGACGGACAGTCAACGATATTCGAAAGGATCTTCAGGCGCGCGGCATCGGATGAAACACGGCTGTTCACAGCCGGGTCGGCGGTCGCGGCGATCACAAGGAACGAACCCCGGATATATTTGCTTTGATATGCCTGCCTGATGCAGCGGACCTCTGCTTTTGCGGCAAGGACTTCCATGCCCCTTGAAAGGCGTGGGGCAATGACGGTAACGGCTGCTCCGGCTGCCCGCAGGGACCTTGCCTTGCGGCAGGCGACAGAGCCACCGCCGATCACGCAACAGCGTTTACCATGAAGATCCAGGAAAGCGGGATAATATTTCATAAAGGCATAAACCACAAACCGCCTTGAGTTTCCGGCGGCTTGCGGGGCGTATAAATCTATGACTCCTTTATATCATTCGCTGTTCTTTGCGGAAACGCCTTTGATATGTTTCTCGACGTGCTGGAATTCCTCGGGCGTCAATATCCTGTTGAGGTCAAGCAGGACCAGAAGCCTGTCCTGAAGCTTGCCCACGCCCCTGATATAATGCTCAGGGACCTCGGTATCAACCAGGCTCGGGACGTCTTCGACGAATTCGGAAGGCAGGCGCAGGACCTCGGATACCGAATCCACGAGCATGCCAACCGTGTTATCCCCCACCTCAACTACGATGATCCTGGTATTTTCGCCCCGTTCGTTCGCTTTGATGCCGATTCGTTTCGCAAGGTCTATGACCGCCAGGACCTGGCCGCGCAGATTAACCACTCCTTCTATGAAATCCGGGGCTTTAGGAAGATACGTGATCTGGACAAGGCGGACAATCTCCCGGACCTGGCTGATGTCAACGCCAAATTCCTCTTTTCCAAGAGTGAATACGACAAGCTGGTATTCTTTCTGTTTTTCAACAGCCATAGGCCCCTCCCTTATTTGATATTGAGCGAGTCGAAAACTTTCTGCAAAGATTCCGTCGTGGGAAACAGCAGAATCAGGCCGTTCAGGCGCAACCCTTTGATCGTGATATCCGTCTTGATATAGAGCGCCTCATCAGATTCCTCAGCGATCTGTATGAAAATGAAATCCAGAATAGCCCCGATCATATCAAGCGCCATCGAAGGCGTGGAGATAGAAATCGTGAACTTGGTCATATCGGCCATGGCAGAAACATAGGACCCGCCGAGGATGTTGCAGACTTCCTTCAGCGCGGATTTGAACATCTCGTCGTTAAAATCCATTTCTTCCTTCGGCCTTGATAAAAGCGTTGCTGCGAGGAATTTGGCGTCCTCCGGAGGGAGCAGGAAGAAGATACGACCCCTGACATCCACCTGGACCTCCATGTCAAGGATAAAATACATCTCGTCTGGCCGTGCCAGGACGGTGCCGATATTCTCAAGAGGGACGAGGGTGACCTGCGGCACCGAAATCTCAACCTTGGATGCGAGCATATCAGCCAGCGCCGTAGCCGCCGTCGCCGACCCGATCGTGCCGATCTCCTTCAAAACATCCAGCTGATTATACGATAATTGCTCTGCCATAATCCGTATCTACTCCTTGCAGGTTACCCGCGTACCCCGGCTTCAGCCGCGTTCACGAACCGCGCGATGGCATCCGGTATCTCCGATATCGGAAGGACCGCATCCACCACTCCCTCCTTGAAGACTGAACGCGGCATACCCCAGACAACGGATGACTTTTCATCCTGAATAATTACCGCGCCTCCGGCTTCCTTGACCTTGCGGCTGCCGTCCGCGCCATCCTTGCCCATGCCGGTAAGAACCACCGCGACGCAATTCTTCCCGAACACCTCTGCCGCGGAGAACATGGTAACGTCAATGGAAGGACGCACGAAATTGACGAGCGGGTCCTGGTTCAGATGGACGCGCACTGATCTTCTATCCCGGTCCAGCGTCATATGATACCCTGCAGGTGCCACCAGGATCTTTCCTTCAGAAAGCTCATCGCCTTCTTCCGCTTCTTTCGCGCGCATGCCTGACTGCCAGGAAATGCGTTCCGCAAACGACATGGTAAAACCCTTTGGCATATGCTGGACGATAAGAAAAGCTGCGGGCAATTTTGCGTTCAGGCCCTGAACGAGCTCAAGGATCGCCTTGGGACCGCCCGTAGAAGCTCCGATGACCACCAGGTTCCTGACCGCCGCCCCGGCCTCCGTCGAAGCTATCGCAGTACCGGCGCCCTGTGCCACAATGTATTTATCAAGGTTGACTTCGGCAGCCAGTTTGATCTTGGTGGTAATTTCTGCCTTTAATTTGTCAAGCCCGAGAGATATCTCTCCAGAAGGTTTTGCGATGAAGTCCACCGCCCCGAGCTCAAGCGCCCGCATAGTCGCGCTGGCACCGCTGCGCGTGTACGCTGAGAACATGATAATCCGCGTGGGGTGGAACTTCATGATCCTGGTAAGGACATCGATACCGTCCACGACAGGGAGGTTAAGATCCAGGGTAACGACATCGGGGGAAAGGCTGACGATCTTGTCAAGCGCCTCCTGCCCGTCCTTGGCCTTACCGATCACCTCGAGAGCTTCATCGCTGTTGATTATGTCAGAGATCACTTTCCGCATCAGGAACGAATCATCCACAACCAAAACTGTTATCTTTCTATTCATTTAAACGACTTTCTCGCCCCAGGACACGGTCTTCACAAGAACCTTACCGGTCTCCGCATCAAGCTCGATAGTCCTTCCGAAAGTTCCGCCTACGTCTTCAACCAGTATTTTCAAGTTTAAATTTTTAAATATCTCGTGGGCCATATCTATGTTCTTCTGGCCGACGTTCAAAGCGCTGTCCGCGTTGATAAAACTGAACATATGCGCACCGCCGAATATCTTGATCTCATACCGCGACCGGAAACAGCCTTTCTTCTCGAGTTCCTCCATGGCCAGGGCAATGCCGGAGTTGACAAAACGGCTCGGATTGTTTTTGATCTTCGACCATTCCATATCCGGAAGCATCGGATGCACCATGGCGCCTGTCTTCTTAACCGGGTCCCAGATGGTTATGCCAAGACACGAGCCAAGCCCCCTGGTAATGAGCCGGTCCGGGGCCTGCGCAATCTCCATTTTGCCCATCTGGACTTCGATAAGATTACTCTCCATAACTCTGTCCATTAGCCGCCCAATGCACGCTTCACTGCCTCGATGACGCGTGACGGCTGGAATGGCTTCGTCACGAAGTCTTTTGCACCCGCCTGGATGGCCTCGACGACCAGAGAATGCTGGCCCATAGCGGAAACCATGATAATCTTTGCCTGCGCGTCGGCCTTGACGATTTCTTTGACCGCGCCGATGCCGTCGATCTCTTCGATCTTGGGCATAACAATGTCCATTGTCACCAGGTCAGGTTTAAGCTGTTGGTATTTGTCGATCGCATCCTTGCCGTTCTCGGCCTCTCCGCAGATCTCGATTCCTTCCTTCTTCAAAATGTCTGATAACATCCTGCGCATGAAGAGCGCATCGTCCACAACCAGCACACGTGCCATTCATACCTCCCTGTTATTTTCATTAAGACGACATCACGCCGCGTTCTGTGCGACCTTCCGGTATATCTTTGAGCTCAGATCCACCGACTCGAACTTATCCTTTTCCCAGATCGTCTCTACTTTGGCCACGACAAGAAAACCCGTGTTGTTGAGCGCAGCATAGAATTTCGAAAATATGATATCCTGCTGGGCCCTGTTGAAATATATAAGAACATTCCGGCAAAAAATCACGTCCATATGACGAAGGGGTTCGTCAGTGATAAGATTGTTCTTTTCGAACCGGACATACTGACGGATATCATCATTGACGCGGTATTCCTTATTATACTCGAGAGTAAAATATTTATCAAGCAGCTTCTTGTCCGTCTCGCGGAAATCCCGCTGGTCATATACCCCCTTCGCGGCCCGGTCGAGTGCTTCCTGATCGATGTCGGTTCCGATGATCCTGAAGGACGACGGATTGTCGCCCATGGCTTCTTTGAAGAGGATCGCAAGCGAATACGCCTCCTGGCCCGATGCACATGCGGCAGACCATATCCGGATGCAATTGCGCTCACCGGCATCCTTGCGTTTTACCAGTTCCGGAATAACGATCCGTCCGAATGCCTTGAAAACTTCAGCATCCCGGAAAAAATGCGTGACGTTTATGGAAAGCGTTTCCAGGAACAGCTTGAATTCGTCAGGATCCGCTTTCATGCGGGCGATGTACTCCAGCGACGTCGCGCATCCGGTTTCCTGCATGCGGCTGCGCAAATGCCGGAACAGGAAATTCTGGCGGTAATAGGCAAGATCAATACCGTAACGTTGATTCACGAACGGTATAATCTTCGCGAGATCCGCTTCGTCTCCTTTTACCCTGCTTTTAATTCCCGGAACTCTATCTTCCAATCGCTGGCTCCATTGCGCTCCGCGCATCCGGATTCGTCAATGCTGCGGATTGCGGCTGACCTTCAGGATCGCCTTCGTCAGCTCTTTGACCACATCGGCCTTGAACTGGGTCTCCTGCTCCGTCAGCTTTGTATAGAGGCGGCCGCGGTTGGTGATCACGTATTGCGGCGGCAGACGGTTCAGAGCCATTACCATAATGTCGTATTTGCATTTCTGGCATTTGCAGATATCGTCGCGCTCGGACAGAAGCATTTCCAGCTCGTCCTGGACGACGTCTTCCATATAATTCTGTATCTTCATGGCTCAAACCTCCTGGCTAATTTCTCTCCTCGAATACGATCCTGACCTGAGCGCCGTCGGCCACGCGGGTCGTGAAACCTGCAGGCGCGTCGTCAACAAAAAACCTCATGCGTTTGCCCAGGACCTTTGACGCATCTACGTCAATATAATTGAATATTTCCGAAAGCAGCACCTGATGCTGCTTTGAATAATACACGCGAATGTCTGCTCCGTCAACAAGAAATTCATCGGGCGACACCTCATGGCCGTTCATGAACACCTGAGCTTTTCGTATGCCTATGCCAACGTCTTTGCCGTTCACGTTAACCGTGATCCTCTCAATGCCCTCGGGGACATCCACGACGTCCCGGATCCGGAAGAAACCGGGTTCTTCCATTCTGAATGAGATCACGTCGCCGGGTGCGACCGGGGCGGTAAACTCAGCGGGAATGCCGTTGAGGGTGAGCGTATAATTGCGCTGCGGGAGCACCCGCGGATTATTGTTGATGTTGACCAGTATCTGCCGCTCAAGGCAATGGCTCGTGTCGATCCCCTTATGGCCCAGCACGCCCAGCACCGTCACGGGTTCCACGGTGATCCGCGCGCGGTCCGCAAGCGGGGTCTCGAAAGACACGGGAACGCCGTTCATCTTGACCGGCACAGGCACGGACACAAGCTCGTTGTTTAGAATGCAGCGCACCCGTTGATGGCCCGCCACGTCCGCGACCGTAGCCGCGGCATCGCAGCCGTCCACCGCCTCGACAAGTTCAATACTGTCTCCGTCGCAGACCCGGGCTGTAAGGGATTCGGCCGGGACGCCGTTCACCGTGATCTTCGCAGGCTGGCCCATGGTGCCCTTGATCGTCTTGAAAACTCCGTTAACCTCTACGGTCAGGGCCATTCCCATGCGCGGGTACAGCCGTTTCTGGCGGATGACGCCCGAGAGGCTCAACGCGCCGAGAATATCCTTTTTCTGAGAGAGATCAAGCATCTTGACGTTCTTGCCGTTAACCGTCACATTGATGAACTGCAGCCCCTGCCTGGCAAACGTCATCCGTGCTATACCTATAGGCGTCACCGCTTCCGGGCCGGTGAGCTTGCCGGTGGCATCGTCCAATCCCTTGATCGCGCGGGGAAGCCTTATGCCAACCTTCTCAGCGGGAAGGCCGCACAGGCCCGACAGTTCCTCAAGAAGCCCGGGAGTAAGCGCCCCGCCGCCTACTGCGACGACCGCCTGTGGAACCCCGCCGTTGAGCTCAAGAGCGGTTGCCGCTATCGAGGCCGCAAGCTTATGCACCGCAGGGCGGATCATCTCACGCAAACGCTGCGATTTGATCGTATGGCTGCGGTCCCAGATATACTTATAACTTATCTCGTCGAGGACGGCGATCGAACGCTTGATCCTTTCCCCGGTGTCGAAATCAACGACACAATGGCCACAGATGCATTCGGTGATCTCATCCCCTGCCTCCGGCACCATGCCATAGGCAAACACGACTCCGTCGCGGGAAAGCGCCAGGTCCGATGTCCCGGCGCCTATATCAACAAGAACAATATTGAGCCTGCGCATCTCCGCCGGAACGATGGCGTTCATCGCCGCGATCGGCTCCAGTGTAATGTTCATCGGCTCAAGGCCGGCGTGTTTAAGTACCGCGAAAATGCTGTCCAGAACCACCCTCGGCAGGAAGGTCGCAATAATCTCGACGCCGATAGTCGAGCCCTTGTGGCCTACCAGGTCCTGCAGCCGTTCCCCGTCCAGCTCGTAATACACCGGGCTGTAGCCGACGCAATAAAAATCCGACAGGCCCGCGCCCGCTTCGGCGATGATGCGGCTTATCGCGTCAAGCTCGAGCGCCCGCACCATGTCAACTGATATCTCCTCGTACGCGTCCGCCTCATGCTCGAGTCGCACGGTGCGGGTGAGAAGATTCCTTCCGGCGACCGCGACGCCCGCGGACTGGAGCCTTCGGTGCAGGCGTTCTTCAAGCGCTGACTTGATCGCTCCCACGTTCTGAGCCACGGCCCGTATCGAGTGAACCTGGCCGTCGAGCATTGGGCGCGTCGCGTGCTCCCTCGTTTCGGCGTCTATTATGCGCAAGCCGCTACCGTCATCGACGGCGACGATACCCATGACCTTGCGGGTCCCTATATCAAGCGCGAAGATCCCGTTGCTCATAACCCCACAATCTTAAGCATCTTGTTTACACTGTCAAGTTCAAGCAGAAATACGACGAACAGATCGATCTCGGTTTCTTCTATGACCATCTTGTTCTCAATGGGAAGGAGATAATTAACCCCTCCTTCGGACAGACGCCTGCCAAGCAATATGTTGAGCCTGTCCATCCGGTCAACGATCGTCTGCGGTATCGAAAGCATCATATTATGAAGCTCCAGCATTTGTGCAACCGCATTCAGGTATGCGCCGGCGAGTATATGGGAACTCTCCGAAAGCGCGGAAGCCTCCAGAAGGTTCAAAAGCTGGGTGGTCCCCGCAGGGCGCTTCATCAGTATATCGATCATCATGAGCGCGCTTTGCTGGGAATAGAGGGCCAGCATCCCGCCACGCAGAGCCCCGAGTATCTTAAGATCCACCGCAAGGCCGATATCCTCCGATTTCATGGAGAACGCCGCCGGAGACATCTGATCGCCCGAGAACAGGCTAACCTGAGGGACAGCAATCGAAACTCGTTTTCCCAGAAGCTGGCTTAACGCGGTCGCGGCGCTGCCCGATCCGATGGTGCCAATCTCGCGCAGGACATCAAGCTGATCGCTATTTAAAGCAATATTTTCCATACACGCCCCCTACTTTAATGACATGATATCCAGTATCAACGCTACTTTGCCGTCGCCCAGGATTGTCGCGCCGGCTATACCCTTGGTCCGCTTGATGAGCGAACCCAGAGGCTTTACGGCGATATCCTGCTCTCCCAGGACCTGGGATACGGCCAGACCCAGAGCCTTCTTGCCGAACTCGCAGATCACCAGCGAGATACGATCCCGGGATTCCTCTTTATCCCCGGGCCTGCTGGCGATTGCCAGCTCCTTGTCGAGCCTGATGATGGGGATAATCTCATCCCTCACTTTGACGACTTCGAAACTCTGAAGGACTTTGACATCGCGTATGTCGATCTTGATGGTCTCACGAATATTAACGAGCGGTATCGCGTATATCTCATGCTTGACCGAAACAAGCATTGCCTTGATAATGGCCAGCGTCAGAGGCAGCGTCAGGATGAATTTAGACCCCTCGTTGACCCTGGTCTCAAAATCAACCCTGCCGCCGAGATATTCGATCTTCGATTTGACGACGTCGAGCCCCACGCCTCTTCCCGATATGTCCGTGATGGTCTGCGCGGTCGAAAAGCCCGGCATGGTAATGAGGTCCAGGATCTTCTTCTCGTCGATCGCGGCTGCGTCCGCTTCGGATATGATCCCGCGCTCAAGCGCTACCCGCTTGACCGCGTCCACGTCTATGCCTTTGCCGTCGTCGCCGACCTCGATGCATATCTGGCCCTTCTGGCGGCTGACATTGATGAACAATTTCCCTTTCGGAGGCTTTTTCGCCTTTACCCGGACCTCCGGCTTCTCGATGCCGTGGTCAACGGCATTGCGCACCAGATGCAAAAGCGGATCGGAAATCTCGTCGAGCACGATACGGTCGAGTTCTATGTCGCCGCCGGAGATCGACAATTCGACGTCCTTGGACTGCTTACGGGCCACATCCCGCACGACTCGCGGGAACGCGTCTAGGACATACGCGACCGGCAGAAGCCTTGTCTGCATTACCTCGTCCTGCAGCGCCGATATCAGCCGATCCAGGCCAAAGCCGACCTCTTCGAGAGACTCGATCTTGTATGACTGAACTATCTGAAGCAGCCTGATCTTTGCAATAGCAAGCTCCCCCATCAGGTTCATGATCTTGTCAAGGCGCTCGACCGGAATGCGCATATTCTGGATCTTCTTTATATAGGCCGGAGACGCTACGGCCGAAGCCTTGGGTTGGCCGGCCTGTCCCGGGACCTGCGGAGCGCCGCTGCCAGCATCCGGTTCTGCATCTACCGCGCTAACCGTGATACGCTCGACATCAGAAAGTGTATTGAGTTCCTGCTGAAGCACCTGTTGCTGCTCATTGGTCGCCAGGACCAAATCGAAATCAAGGTCAAACGAACCCTCCTTCAACGCCGCCACGTCCGGATGCGAGACAACGACTTCGCCCATCCTGTTCAGGCTCGTGATGATCAGAAACGCCCGCGCCTCCTTCATGGCGCAATCCTTGACGAGGGTGACGCTGACGATAAAAACGTTGGCAAAACGTTTTCTGAACTCGTTGATACGCCTCATCTCTTCGTCCGTAAGAGAAGGCGCGGTCTTCGAGGGCCTGCCGGGCTGCGGCTGCGCAGGCACTTCCTCTTCAGGAGCGGCGGAAAGGAATCTCTTGATGTCCTTAATCACCGGCTCGATGTCTATGACCGATTCCTTGTTTGCCTTGATCTCCTCAAAGAGCTGTTCGAGCAGATCGACGCCCTGAAAGAGGACGTCGACCGTAGCGGTGGTCATTTTCCTGCGCTGGTTGCGCAGTTCGTCAAGCAGATCCTCCATCTCGTGCGCCAGGTGCGACAGTTTATCAAAGCCCATGGTCGCCGACATGCCTTTGAGCGTATGGACGCAGCGAAAGATCTCATTGATGGAATTCTTGTCGGAGGGGTTTTCCTCGAGTTTCACGAGGCAATTGCTGATATTGACGAGGTACTCCTGGGATTCTGAAAGGAACAACTCTCGGTAACTATCTTGCATAATCTCTGGCCCTGATTAAGCCGCGGCCTCACGTGCGCCGGCGGTTATTTGTTGCCGATGGCCCGCAGGATCAACTCGAAACCAGCAGGGTCCGGGATCAGGAAAAAATGCCCGGTGATGGACGATTCCGGCTGCTTGAATTCCGATTCGATCAGCAGGGCGAACAACGATTTACAGCTCAATTCTATAAGGATATAATCGACGATGGCGCCAGCCATGTCTATTATGACCTCGGGCACGCGGGGAACAAGCCCCATGCCCACGAAACTTCCAAGCGCCCCGAGGTAAGCGTTTGAAAGGATGACGCCGACCTCTTTCAGCGCCGAGCGTTCTAACTCCGATATAACCGCGGTCTCGGACACCTGTTTGCCCGTCATCAAAGACGCCAGCGCCAGCGCATCCTTCTGGGAGAATATGAAGATGATGCTCGACGGGAGATCGCCCAAGACACGGAGCATAAGCCCTACTACCAATTGATCGTTGCCTCCGACCGCCTGCGGGACATCCTCGATGGGAAGGAACAGGATCCTCGGGACCACGATCGAGACCTTGCGGTCCAGAAGTTGCGAAAGCGCGGTCGCCGCGTTGCCCGCGCAGATCGTGCCGATCTCCTTCAACGCGTCTTTCTGATAATCGTTAAGATGGACCTCTTCCATAAGAAGCGCTCCTGTCAGGCTCCCAACGCCTTGGCAACGGCATCGAGCAGCCTCTGCGGCTGAACCGGTTTGATGACGAAATCCAGCGCGCCTGCCCGTATCGCCTCAACGACAAGCGATTGCTGGCCAATGACCGAGCAGATGAGGATCCGAGCCTTGGGATCATGCCGTATGATCTGGCGCACCGCTCCTATTCCGTCGAGCTCATCCATCTTTGGCATCACGATGTCCATGGTCACCAGGTCAGGGCGGCACTCCTTGTATTTCTCAACAGCCTCTGTAGCGTTTGCCGCCTGTCCGCAGATCAGGTATCCATGCTCCTCCAGTATCTGCGAGATCATCCTGCGCATAAACAACGCGTCATCAACGACCAGTATTCTCTGCATAAAGATAAAACTACCTTTATTAAGATTATAAGGCACGAACGAGTTATGTCAAGTAAAATCCCGGGTGGCGCGTATTATAACTTATTCAGTGCCCAATATTTATAAAAATAAAACGGCCCTTTAAGAATACGAAGTTCTTAAAGGGCCGCACGAAAAAAATACACTTAAATTACGGACAGCACACACTCATGTTGATCACGCCTGTTCCGGGGTCATACACCGTTGGATCGCCCCAGTTTACTTTGGGATTCGATGTAGTCGATGCGTTGTCAGGCAACTTTCCGTCAGCGAAATATTCTTCGGCAAAATCAGTCGCGTTCGCGCTATAGTTAAGTTCATCATTAAGCGGGAAACCAGATGTCGTATTAACGTCAATGCCCCCCGCGGTCGCTCCGGTGCTATTGACCTGATACTTTGCGTAAAAATTCGAAAGCGCGGTCCTTATCGCTCCTACGTTAGACTGGCACACTGCACGGTCTGCTTCATGTTTAAGGTCTATGAATTTCGGAATTGCGACTGCCGCAAGGATACCGATAATAACAATAACCATAACCAATTCGATAAGAGTAAAACCTTTTCTCGACATACCAACCACCTCCGTTTTAGGTTTATGTTTTGAGTTTATCATAGAGGGTCATTTTGTCAAGGATTTTCAAAGCGTTCCTTACCAGAGATTATCCTCAAGCCAGGCGTCGATCTGGTCGAGCCTGTTGTTGATCACGCGGCTACGGTCGGATCTGCGGCGCGGCCTTGACCTGCGCTCTCCGGACTTTTCTTCAAAAAAGGATGATTCTACCCCTCTTTTCTGTTCCAGGTCAACCTCCTCAAACGCCCCTTCTTCGCGGATCTTGCTCGATTCCTGCTCAATAAGCTGCTGTTTGATCTGCGCCGCGTATTCCCGCAATTCTTCTTCCTGAAGCTTTCTGTGCTCCTCCCGGGTCAATGCCTGCGAAACAGCGGCATCATCCCGTGCCGCTTCCGGCGCTTTTGCCCGGGCGGTCGCAGGCTTTTCTGCGGCGGGCAATTGAAGCGGCCTTGCAGGTTCAAGTTTGCGAGCCTGCTGCTGTGATTCTTTTACAATCCTGAGCTCCTCTTCTTTACGCGCCTCCTGTTCTTTCAAACGCTCCTGTCTTTGCTTTTCCCGCAGGGCCCGCGCTTCTTCACGAACCGTTTGAGCGCGTTTTTTTTCTTCTTCCTTTAGCCTGCGCTCTTTCTCTTTCTGTTCTGCGCGGAACGCAGCTTCCTTATCCTTCAGGGATTCTGTTCTGCCTGGCTGTTCTTCAGCAGGGGCCGCTGTCACCTTTTCCGGACCGGCGCCCTGTTGTGTTTGCGCCTTTGCGTGTTTCCGCTCGTCCCGCTCCTTTTTCGCAGCCTCCCGCACTTCCCTGCGCTTAACCAACGCCTCCTGGCGAGCCTTCTTGCGCTCGGCTCTCTCCTGCTCGGTTGACGCTATTTGTTCCTTGCGCTGTTTTTCCGCAGCCTGGCGCGCCTCTTCCCTGCTTCGGACAAGGCGCTGTTTCGCTGATTCCAGTTCCGCTGCCAGCTGTTTCTTCTCATCCTCTTTACGCTTCAACTCATCACGAAGCTGCTCCTCCTTATGCAAACGCGCTTCTTCTTTCTTTTTTGCAAGCTGCTGCTTTACTGCCTCGAGCTTTTCGCTCAATGCTTTCTTCTCGGCTCTTTTTTGGTCAAGCTGCTTCTGCAAACGGGCCCTATTCTCTTCAACAACGGATTGCCGCGCTGCATACGCCTCCTGCGCTTCACGCTCTTTTTTTAAACGCGCTTCTTCTTTCTTCCGCGCAAGCTGCTGCTTTACTGCCTCGAGCTTTTCCATCAACTGTTTCTTCTCTGATTCTTTTCTGTCAAGTTCCGACTGCAGTCCGGCTATCTTTCGATCAACAGCGGATATCCTGGCCTGCT
>Ga0116184_10001988_pt1 | contig 18525 bp, 15 predicted proteins | sample AD_JPNNA5_MetaG_FD_89886 | JGI IMG/M metagenome (GOLD analysis project Ga0116184, IMG submission 89886) | Active sludge microbial communities of municipal wastewater-treating anaerobic digesters from Japan - AD_JPNNA5_MetaG | ecosystem: Engineered > Bioreactor > Anaerobic > Digestate | place... | reverse complement strand
TTTATTGTATCACCAACTTTAGAAGAAAAATTATATAATAGATGAAATGAATTAGCATAATAATTATAATAAAATATACTATCACCGTTTTGCTTTATATATTCTTTCCCAATTAAGGTTGCATTATTTCGTTTAACTTCAATAATTTTACAATTACTACTCTGAATTATGGTATCCTGTATTGATTCATAGGTTATACAGTTAGGATTCGTTGAATTGGGTTCGTTGTAGTACCATTTAGCACCATTAGGTGCCCATTGACTGTATAGGAAATTACAAAACAGAACTAACAATATTGAAAGGACATAGTTTTTTTTCATTTTTTTGTGTTTTTGAAAACATGCTAAAATTATATCTTAATTTTTTAAAAAAACAACAATATTTTACCAATGGTATGTTTTGTTTATGAATGGTATGTTTTTGTTTATATATGGATTTTTAAAATTGATTTTTATTCGGGTTTATAGCATATTTTTTAACACGCTTTAATATTGAATTTATATATCCTATTTTTATTTTTAATTAAAAACATTAGATTTGTATAGCATAAACTGTTTTTATGAAAAAAATTCTTCCTTTTACTTTATTATTTTTCATATTGATTTTCTTTCAGCTCAATAGCCTGTCGTTATTTCGTGCAGAAAAAAAATATACTTTATCTGAATATATTGAATATTTCAAACCTATTGCTATTAAAGATATGAATTGTTCCGGAATTCCTGCAAGTATTACACTGTCACAAGCAATTTTAGAATCCGGTTATGGAAATAGTGCGCTTGCTATATACGCAAACAATCATTTCGGAATGAAAAACAAACCGGAATGGCAAGGCAAAACATACTATATTGGCTCTACTTGCTATAAAAAATATAATTCAGCACTCGATTCTTACGAAGATCATTCTAAGCATATTAAAAGCCGTAAATGGTATACTTCTCTTTTCAGCTTGAATATTACCGATTACAAAAAATGGGCTCACGGACTTAAAAAAGCGGGCTATGCACAAGATCCTTACTATGCTTACCGACTTATTCAAATTATCGATAAATATAAATTTCATTCGTTAGATAGTCTGTATAACCCTGCTGATACTATTTTATCGAAATAACACCCTTTTAACCCGTTTAGAATTTATTAATTATAATATTATCGCTAAATTTGTTCAGCAAATATTTTATTTATGCATCGTTTATTTTATATTTTCATTTTATATTTTTTAAGCATCCATTTAAATGCCCAACAATACGAAGACTTCGGTTTTGAAAAAGAGTTAACGATTGTGGTTAATGATAGTCTTCAGAATACGTTGATTAATCCATGGGCCGGCGGACTCAATTCTTGTCAGTTCTCGCCCATCGACTTAAACATGGATGGCATTAAAGATCTTTTTATTTACGACAGAAGTAATAACAAAATAACTACGTATTTAAACAATGGAAGTCCTAATAAAGTAGATTATTTATATGCTCCGCAATATCAACATTTTTTTCCGTTTATGCACGATTGGGTTATGCTTCTAGATTATAATATGGATGGGAAAGAAGATATTTTTACTTCTGTATACAGCGGAATTGCTGTTTATAAAAACATTTCATCACCTTCAAGCGGTTTGCAATTCGAACTTGTTTCTCCCATGATTACCTCCATGCAAGGTCAAACAAATACGAATTTACTGGTTACTACTGTTGATTGGCCTGCCATATCAGACATCGATAACGATGGCGACCTTGACATACTTACATTCTGGGGACTGGGTTCTTTTATACAATACCATCAAAACAGGTCGATGGAACTATATGGAATTCCAGACAGCCTTCATTTTGTTTTACAGGAATACTGTTGGGGTAAGTTCGCAGAAAGTGAAATTAGTAACGAAATTATTTTAGATACCACCTGTCCTCGTTTTATCCCAACTTACGATGAAGAATTAAGACATACAGGCTCTACTTTATTAGCAGCCGATTTAACGGGGAATGGATTAAAAGATTTATTAATCGGCGATATTGGTTTCCCCGGAATTATTAAATTAACCAACGGAGGAACACTCACTGATGCTTTTATGATCAATCAGGATACTTTATTCCCATCCAACTCTGCAAAAGTAGATTTATTTTCGATGCCCGCTCTTTGTTACTTTGATGCCGACAACGATGGATTAAAAGATCTCATTCTATCGCCTTTTGATGGAGGTTTAAGCGTTTCTGAAAACTTAAAAAGCTGCTGGTTTTATAAAAATAAAGGCACTTCAACAACTCCTATATTTGAATTTCAATATGATGATTTTCTGCAAAACAATATGATTGACATAGGTGCAGGAGCATACCCGGTGCTGTTCGACTATGACAACGACGGATTAAAAGATTTATTTATCGGCAACTTCGGAATATTAGACTCTGCGTATTATCTTTTTAGTAATTTAACATGTACATATAAATCCGGTATAAGCCTATATAAAAATATCGGAACCGATACACTACCCGCATTTCAGCTTATCACCAACGATTTTGCAAAAATTATGTCACGAAAATTAAATGGCGTAGTTCCTACTTTTGGCGATATTGATGGAGACCAAGTTCCTGAAATGATTATTGGAAAATCGACCGGAAAGATTGATTTGTACGAAAACATCGCTATACCTGGAGAACCAATGAATATGGTGTTATCGCAGGAAGATTACATGGGCATCCATGTAGGATATCCCGTTACTCAAAAAAATGTAATGAGTACCCCACAATTAATCGATTTAGACAATGATTCGTTGTTAGACTTAGTTATAGGAGAAAGAAACGGAAATTTAGAATTTTTTAAAAATACAGGAACCAAAACCACTCCGAATTTTACATTATTTAATGATAGCTTAGGTGGCGTTTTGGTAAGCGACAAAAATGTTTCTAATTATGGTTATAGTGTTCCTTGTTTTTTTAAAGATTCCACCAATCAATTAAAATTATTTGTAGGTAGCGAATCCGGTAATATATTTTACTACAAAGACATTGAAAACAATTTAGAGCCCGGTAAAATATTCAACTGTGTAGATTCAAATTATTTATATTTAAATGAAGGAAATCGTTGCGGAATTGCAATAGCTGAATTAACATCAGACCAATATCCTGAACTAATAATTGGAAACTTTTCGGGAGGACTTACCTATTTTAAAGGAAAACATCCCAACCCGGTTGGAATAAAAACATTTCACAAACCGGAACAAATTCAATATGATTTATACCCTAACCCTGCCGACAACTTTGTTTATATTAAGATATATGAAAAATTTAAAAACCCGCAAATCCAACTATATTCTATGTCGGGAAATACAATTTCATGTAAATTTAAGGTAAATGATAATCAGATTTCATTCTCTACCGCTACATTTCCAAATGGGATTTACTTTTTTACACTACAGGGAGAAAAAAGAATAGGGATGAAAGATCTTTTTATTAAAGGTAAATTTATTGTAAATCACTAGTCGCTATTCGTAGTTTTAAATTCTTTTTTTGATAATCAATCACGGCATTATATTTCATCAATAAATCGCTTCCAATAACCCCTTCAATGGGTTTCAATTTAATCATTTCATACGATTGATTAACATGCTTCATATCGAGCAGTATGGCCGTATAATTTTTTAGTTTTAAATGGTCAAGTTTAATTTCTTTCAACAAGGTAAAACTGCTTTGCATAGTACTTGTTCCAAGTCCGGTAGAAAGCTTATCAAATGATTCAAATGAATCGGTTTTATTTTTAAGAAAGTGAGATATTCTATTAATATCGAAAACGGTTTTAGAAGCGCCGGTATCTAATAACATGTTCGCCGATTTTCCATTTATTTTTATCTTAACAAATAAATGAAATCCTTCTTCATCGATTGATATTGCTTTTAATGGAATATTAATAATCATACATAGAAAAAAATAAAGATAGGAAAAAACATTCATCCCTATCTTTTTATTAATAAAATCAATTCTTGTTAAAATCGAAACGAAAATCCGAATTTGCCTCCGTTAAAAGCATTACCTACACCTATTTCAACATTTACACCAAAGTACTCATTAAAATAATATCTACCTCCAACCTGAAAGCCGATACCTATATTGGAATTAAAATACTCGTTGCTGTTTGGAGAATACCAATAATAATAACCTGCGTTTAGTCCGGAATACAAATCCCACTCTTTATCTAAATCGAGCATTTCATTAAAATGATAATTTCCATTTGCTGAAAAACCAATTATATTCTCACGGTAAAACTTTCCTTCTCTGGTAGTATTGCTTGAGCGATAAGAAACTTCCATCCCTATGGTAATATCATTTAATAAATAATTTTCTATACCAAAATAGACCGGAGGACTATATTCTGATAAACCAATACCAATATTAGTTTGATATTTACCTATTAGACGAGGGTTACCACCATACGATATCCCTTGAATAAGAATAAATAAAAAAATAATGACTATTTTTTTCATTTTATAATTTTTTTTACAAAAGTATTATATTTTTAAAAATAATTGATTATAAGCTTCTAATTAAATATTTTACAAATTAATTAAAACCCCAAAATAGCCATAAGGCTGAAAGCACAAGAATAAAAAGTAAAAATATAAGATATAAAGGACCAAGACCTACTTTGATATTTATAAAAACAAGCAAGAATATTAACAATAATATTACGAAAATTTTTAATAAAACCTCCCCTAAGCTTCCTGTTTCATTGCTATTTTGAAGAGAAGAGATTCTTTTTCGTAGTTCTTTTTTTGGCGAAAATTTACTTCTATTAAAACCCGTTGTATTTGAAGTAGTCGTATTATTTTTATTTTTTCTGGAAGAAAAAATCTGATTTCTATTTTCTTTTTTCTTATTTAGCTCCTGAATAAACTTTTTTTCAGGACGATTTGAGCTATTTTCGGCTAATCGTTCATTGTTGTATTTTTCTTTTTCTGTTTGTTGAAACCTTATATTGTCAACTGCTTTTTGAGGATGTAATTCTTTTTTAGCTTTTAACGTTGATTTTTGTTCGGAAAAATTTATATAATATCCGTTTCGGTATTGACGTTTAGTAAAAGAAACACTATAATTTCGTCCGCAAGAAACAAAAAGCAATATTGCACAAAAAAATAAAGAAAAGTACTTGAAGTTATTTTTCATTTTTAGAAGATAATATTTTCGATTTTTTAAAAAATATGTCCTTCATCTATTTTATACCGAAAGCATATATGTCATCGGCATTACCATTGTAAAATTTAAAATATTTGTTGGATTATTTTTAAATTTACAATTGGTACTATATAGCACCGAGTAGCCATAAAATTAATAGAATTAAAATAACCAATAATAATAGGTGATATAAGCCTCCAATTCCCCATCCGTGATTTAACATAGCTAGAAGCCATAATAATAACAAAATAACAATAACGGCTATTATAATATTTTGCGAATCGTTTGTATCATCGAAATTTTTAATGTTCGTAATCTTATTACGAAGTTCATTTTTAAGTAAAATTTTACTTTTTTTATAAACAGAAGTATTCGATGTGGTGCTATTCTTATTTAATTTATCGCTAAGAGAAATCTTGTTCTTGTTTTGTTTATTTGTGTTTATTTCAGAATTTTCTGATTTACTTATAGGAGATGAAATATTATCAGCAAGGCTTTCATTAGTCGAAAATGATTGTGGTTTATCATTAATCGTTAAATCTATTTTCTCTTTTTGAGCAAGTATCTTTTTTCGTTCTTTTAAGGAAGATTTTTCGTTAGAAAAATTAACAAAGTATCCATTTCTATAATGCCTTTTGGTAAAAGAAACACTATAGTTTCGTCCGCAAGAGATAAAGAGGAAACATGCGCAGATAAAGAGAGATAAATAAGTAACTAATTTTTTCATAATATTTATTTTTGTTAAATCAATAAAAAAAAGGTAAAACAAATATAAAAAAAAGGAGGGCATTATCAAAAATGTTCTCCTTCGTTATTAATTAAGACTTTATAAAGTTAGAATTGAATTGTACCCAAATTTAACATTTCCCCTGTTTTAATTTTAACATCCGATAATGTTACAACTTGAAAAGGTGTTTGAGGTGTTGCAGTTATCGTATATGTTCCTTCCGGTATTCCAATTAATAAAAATTGTTGTTTGGTAGTTATTGTAGAGTAAGTACTAACTCCATCTGTTGCCGTAATCGTTGCCGGCAATGCATCGAGATTTGAGATACTTCCGGAAACAGATCCGCTTATTGCTTCATTAATAGTTCTAATTACGGGCTTAAGATGATATTTTCCATTACCCGATAAACCAATAGACTGATTTGCATCGAAATCCAATAAAATATCATATAAAACACCCGGTTCGAGTACCGTTTTAACTTGTAATTTTAATCCCGATTGCATTGCGCTAGGCGTAGATAGAGGATAAATTACGCTATCAACCATAACCGTATTGTTAGTTCCTAAAATTAATCTAATTTGAGATAATTTTCCTGATGGAACATCCGCATAAGCAATAAGGGTATCTAATCCGTTGGTATAATCCAGCAAATTATATATACCCTGATTAATATTTAAATTAACTTCTGTATCTTTATTAATCTTAAATTCTACACCTAAAATTTCTACATTCACCTGCTGAAAGTTTCCAGGGGCATCTGTTAAACGAACCTTTACAGGAGTTGTAACATTTTGATCTTTTTTACATGATGAATAAAACATTCCGATAACAGCTACCAAGAATAAACATCCTAAAAATTTTAATGTTTTTATAAATTATGTTTTTAAAATTATTGATATTATTTACAAAAATTGTTCCAAAAAATCTCAAATACCGATTTTCAACTATAATGACGAAAGATTTTTGATTTGGTTGCTTTTGGGAATAAAATTTCTATTAAAAACAACCTATTTTATCTGTTTTTTATTGTCCGGTAATGGCTCTTGCATCCGAAATTGGAATTCTTTCTCCGTCTTTAAATGCAACAACAAACGCATTAATACCTGATTTTATTTTTAATGTATTTGCATAAATTCGGGCTAAAGCATATGAATTAAACGAACCAACCGTATATTTATAGGCCCCTTGATAAGCATCGACTTTTATTTCTTCGGAGATACCTAGCGTTGTTTGGTAGTATTCGGACGAGTTATCGTTTGCTAATGAGCCTATTTGAACAGTAAAAACAACCCCATTAACAGGAGCTTTAAAATCGTTCTTTATTAAATCTTTATAGTTAAACGTAATTTGGGGTACAGTATAACCTGAATTGTCTATCTCTTGATCGTTTGAAATAATCACTATTTGTCCGAAATTCGTAGCTTGATTTATACTTCTGTTACTTAGACTATTGTAATATTCTTTATATTGGCGTCGAACAACAGAATCATTTACATCGGAAATAGTAAGAGTAGAGTCTCTGTCGAATATTAAAACTCCTCCCATTACTAAGGAATCCCTAACAAATCTATCTTCAATATCCCTTTGCGTTATCGCTATTCCATCTTGGTCAACAATACTGGAAATAGGAGTTTTGAGTTCTTTATCCAAATAATCAGGAACTCCGTCTTCATCACCATCAAGTGGACATCCGTCATTATCAACTTTAACATCTAAAGGAGTATCAGGGCATAAATCATAGCTATCCGGAATTTTGTCGTTATCGGTATCTGTTTTATCTAATTTACCAAAATTAACTTCTTTGTAATATTTATTACCAATGCGGTTACCCGATTTCCCTGCAAAATTATATTGAAGCGTTACTGTTGTAAACATATAACAATCATTATGTTTACTTAATAAGCTAAAATTCGAATTATTTAAATAACTAAGATTATCTATAGCATCTGTTTTGGTTATGTAAAACATGGATGAAATATTTGTTTCTAGTTTATCAGAAAATTTAAAATTAATTCCTCCACCTATAGGAATGATTAAAGAATTATGTTTAAATAAATTTAAGCTGTCGAGTTCGGTTTCAAAGGTGTAATCTCTTTTTAAGATGTTCCCGTTTTCAGGATGTTCCCAATCATATTCTCTATCCCTAATAGTGCCATCGGGCCAATAACAATATTTTATTCCGCTTGCATCTCGTAAATCGCCTTTTGCATTAAAAAACATATACCCTAAGCCAAGGGAAATAAAGGGAGCAAAGCGAGAGGTTTTGTTAATAATAAAATCGTTATCAAAATGAAAATTCACTCCTAGGTTTGCGTGAAATATATCTGATTGAAAATTAAGATGACGGTAAGGTCTATTATCTATTTCGGTAAGTAAGCCTTTTGCTAGATTTAATGATACTCCGTACGCACTTTTAAAACGTTGTTCTACATTTAGTGCATATCCGGCATTTAGTTTACCAACATGGGTAACTTCACTATTATACATCCCGATGTCGCCAAAATACGTCATTATTCCGAAACCACCGGAAACAGAAGGAAGGGAATATTTATTATAGGACGTATCTTTCTCCGGTTTTTTAGGAGTTAGCTCATCTCCGATGAGTTGTGCAAAAATTACGGTATTAAAAAATAATACACAAAATATAATTAATATCTTTTTTTTATGCATAAAATGTTTATAGGACAAACATTATGTTCGATAAAACTTTTTAAAAATACAACTTATTTACAAATATACAATAGTTTGTTGTTAAAAATTAGGTGTTAATGAATATTTCTTATAAAAATCTTCAATATGTTTTACTGCTTCATCAATATCATCAGTAACCATAAATAAATCCATATCTTTTTGACAAATATTTTTTTCAGCCATCATTTTATTTTTAATCCAATCTAATAAACCGGCCCAGTATTCTTTACCCATCATAATTACAGGAAATTTAGCTACTTTTTTGGTTTGTATTAACGTGATAGCTTCAAAAAATTCATCACAAGTACCAAATCCGCCGGGCAGCACAATAAATCCTTGAGAATATTTCATAAACATGACTTTCCGGATAAAGAAATAATAAAAAGACAAGTTTTTATCGGGATCAATATAAGGATTTGGATGTTGTTCAAACGGTAATTGAATATTTAATCCTACCGATTTCCCGCCAGCCATTTTTGCTCCTTTATTTGCGGCTTCCATAATTCCAGGACCTCCACCAGAAATAATACCAAAGCCGGCTTTAGCCATTTTATAGGCTGTTTCTTCTGCTAAGCGATAGTATGGATGATCTTTGGGGGTACGGGCTGAGCCAAAAATAGTTACACAAGGACCAATAATAGCAAGCTTCTCATACCCTTCCACAAATTCGGCCATTATTTTAAATATTTGCCATGAATCGGAAGATTTAAGTTCTGTCCAATCTTTTTGATGCAAGGCTTCGCGAATTTTATCTTCTTCTTTTAAATCTTCTTCTCTCATATTAATTATTTTTAGCAAAGATACAACTATTCAAAAAGTTTATCAAGATAGCATATGCAATTTTATATTTTCGAAAGATATTCTTGGAGGTATTTTGCCGTATAACTTTCGGAAATCTTAATAATTTCTTCGGGAGTTCCTTCGGCTAAAATAAGGCCCCCTCTTTCGCCTCCTTCGGGCCCAATATCAATAATATGATCGGCCATTTTAATAACTTCCATATTATGCTCAATAATAATAACTGTATTCCCTTTATTTACGAGCTTATTTAATACATCCATTAACACACGAACATCTTCAAAATGAAGTCCTGTTGTCGGTTCATCTAATATATAAAGGGTATTACCGGTATCTTTCTTCGACAGTTCAGAGGCTAATTTAACGCGTTGTGCTTCACCACCCGATAATGTTGTGGAAGGCTGTCCGAGTGTTATATAAGATAATCCCACTTCGTTAATGGCTTTTAATTTATGATTAATCTGCGGAATTGGTTCAAAAAAAACAATGGCTTGTCCGAAGGTCATATTTAAAACATCATTAATACTTTTCCCTTTGTATCTTACCTCTAACGTTTCTCTATTATATCTTTTTCCATTACAAACGTCGCAGTTTACATAGACTTCAGGTAAGAAATTCATTTCGATGGTTTTTACACCGGCTCCTTGACATTCCTCACATCGTCCGCCTTTTACATTAAATGAAAATCGACCTGGTTTATATCCGCGAATTTTTGATTCTTGTAATTGCGAAAATAATTTTCTGATATCGTCAAAAACACCTATATACGTAATTGGGTTTGATCGAGGTGTCCGACCTATAGGACTTTGATCGACTTCAATCACTTTATCTATATATTTTATCCCTTCAATAGATTTATATGATAGTGGTTTTTGAATAGACCGATAAAAATGATGGCTTAAAATAGGATAAAGTGTTTCGTTTATTAATGTTGACTTTCCACTTCCGGAAACACCGGTAACACATATCATTTTACCTAAAGGAATTTGAATATCGATATTTTTTAAATTGTTTCCGCTAGCACCGGTTAACTTAATATGTTTCCCGCTTCCTTTTCTTCTTTCAAATGGTATTTCTATTTTTTTAACACCAAACAAATACTGTGTTGTTAAGGTATTAAATTTTTTTAATTCATCGGGACTTCCCTGAGCTACTATCTTCCCTCCAAACACGCCTGCTCCCGGTCCAATATCTACAACATAATCCGACGATAGAATCATTTCTTGATCGTGTTCTACTACAATAACAGAGTTTCCAATATCACGTAAATCTTTTAATGCCTGAATTAATTTAATATTATCCCGTTGATGAAGTCCAATACTTGGTTCATCTAATATATATAAAACTCCTACTAACTGTGAACCTATTTGTGTTGCCAGTCTAATTCGTTGCGACTCCCCTCCCGACAATGATTTAGAAGGTCTATTAAGCGACAAATAATCGAGTCCTACATTTAATAAAAATTCGACTCTTTTTTTAATCTCTTTGATTAATTCTGAAGCTATTTTTATTTTGCGTTCATCCAAAACTAAATCAACCTGATGTATCCATTTTTTTAACGCATTCATATCGTACAATGCAATATCAGCAATGTTTTTGTCTCCAATTTTAAAATATAACGATTCTTTTTTCAGTCGACTTCCATTACATTTAGGGCATGTAATTTCGTTCATAAATCCATAAGCCCATTTTTTTAATGAATTAATACCCGATTCTTGAAATTGATTATGAATAAAGCTGGCAATACCTTCGAAGCTTAATGAATACGTAGCGGAAACACCATAATTATCTGCTTTCACTTTAAAAACTTCATCCGACCCGTATAAAATTATATCCAGTGCGTGTTCCGATATCTCTTCAATAGGGGTATTCATATCGAACCCATATTTATTTCCGATAGCTTCCAGCTGATGATTAATCCATTTATTTTTTATTTCCCCTAATGGAATAATTCCCCCTTTACTAATAGATTTCTTTCTGTCGGGAATAATTTTATCAATATCTAGTTCGGTAATAGTCCCTAATCCATTACATTTAGGACAAGCGCCATAAGGTGAATTAAACGAAAAAGAATTCGGTTCCGGTTCTTCATAAGAAATACCGGTTGTTGGACACATTAAAAACCGGCTATATTGTCGTATTTCGGTTGTTGTTTTATCCATCACCGCAACGACCCCTTTACCATGTTTCATAGCGGTCTTAACTGATTCCGTTAATCGGAAAGAATCTTCTTTTTGAATTTTGACTTTATCTATTACTATTTCAATATCATGTATTTTATATCGATCCAATTGAAATCCAAAAACTATTTCTTTAATAACTCCGTCGACTCTTACTTTTAGGAAACCTTGTTTACGTATTTGCTCAAACATTTCGCGATAATGACCTTTCCTTCCTTTTATAATAGGGGAAAGGATATATAGTTCTTTCCCTTCGTAGTTTTCTAAAATGGTTTCAATAATTCGGTTTTCGGAATACCGAACCATTTTCTCTCCGGTTTTGTAGGAATATGCATCTGCTACACGAGCATAAAGAAGTCGTAAGAAGTCATATATTTCTGTAATTGTTCCAACAGTAGAACGTGGATTTTTAGAAGTCGATTTTTGTTCAATAGAAATAACAGGACTTAAGCCGGAAATTTTATCTACATCAGGCCTTTCTAAATTGCCAAGGAATTGTCGAGCATAAGAGGAGAATGTCTCTACATATCTTCTTTGTCCTTCTGCATATATTGTATCAAAGGCTAATGAAGATTTTCCACTCCCGCTTAAACCGGTAATAACAACTAATTTATTACGGGGAATTTCTACATGAATATTTTGCAGATTATGAACACGTGCACCATAAACTTCTATGCATTCCTGTTCTTTCAGATTCTCTGTTACCTGACTAACAACAGTGGACATATTTACTGTGTTATCCTTTTCCATTTATTTTATTTTAATGTATCCGGCAGTACTATAGGTTCGTCAGAAACAGATAATTGTAATGAATCGTAATTAACTATATTGGGAATGGTAATAGTATATTTCTTTTTGGCTAAATTAATAAACGTTGACTTTCGTATCCACAAATTAAATTCTTTTAAAATTTTGTAATTAATATTATATCCGGAAGCAAATTTTGCCAAATTAGTTATTGAAGAATCCACCTCAACGGTAAATGATGGAATTGCAGGATATAAATCTTTCTTCCTAATATAAAACCCAACCGATTTAGGATCTTTTACTATTAATTTTAAAGAAATTATTCTATATACGTATCGGGCTGTTTCCGTATTTAAGAAGAGGTCGTAATAGTTATTTGCGTTTTGATGGGCAATCTGTTTATTTAATGCCCCCATTCCCATATTATAAGACGCTGCAACTAATGTCCAACTTTTATAAATTTTATAAGCATCCAAAAGGTACTTACAAGCGGCCTCGGTCGATTTTTCAATATGATAACGCTCGTCTACATTTTCGTTCACCTCTAAACCATATTGAATAGCGGTTGCTTTTAAAAATTGCCAAACGCCCGATGCACCTGCAGGGGAAACGATGTTATTAACAAACCCGCTTTCAGCTAATGCCAAATATTTAAAATCATCGGGAATATTATATTTCTTAAGAATGGGTTCTACTATGGGAAAATAACGATTTGCTCTTTTAATTAATAATAATGTTTGTGACTGCCAATAGGTATTTACGAGTATTTCTTTTTCTAAACTTTCTCGAATATCAAAACGATTTGTTTTTATCTCTTCACCTGCAAAATTAACCGACTCAGGAATTTCTATAGAAAATATACGATAATTTTTATAAAACGTTTGTTTATAATCTGCATCCGTATCGTTTACCGGTTTTGAAGAATAGAAGAGAAAGGTGAGAAAAACAATGAATTGAATTATAAAAAAAAAGAAAAAAAGTTTTTTGTACAACATGCTTTTTACTTATTATTTTGAGTATTTAAATTGGCAATATAAAATAAGGAAGTAAACAGCATTAATAAATAAAAGCTAAACAAGGTAATATGCCAATAACTCCATTGTGAGATATAGTTAAAAATAATGATAGATAAAATTATATTTACTACCGAAATACCTGCATAAATAAGAGCCACTTGTTTTTCAGAAAATCCTAAATACGACATATGATGCGTAGTGTGGTCTCTGCCTCCAATAAAAGGTGTTTTTTTATTTCTTATCCGTTTAATGAAAACGGTTGTTGTATCAATAATTGGTATAGCGAAAATTAAAATCGCAGAAATTATTTGTTTAGAAAATATTTCTTGTCCGCTTATATTTCCCTGGTTCCAAAAATATTTTATTCCAAAATAGGCTAAAAATATACCTAAAAACTGACTTCCGGTATCTCCCATATACATTTTAGATGGATTCCAATTAAACTTTAAAAAACCGATTAGTCCGGCTAAGATACCTATTAATATGAATACATCCGGATGATGCATATCTCCAATAATATATAGATTTAGAATAATAGTAAGAACAATGGAAATAGAAACGATGGTTGTTATTGCATCCATATTATCTAACATATTAATAGCATTCATCATACCAACCACCCACAACAACGTTATAATATAATTAAGCATTTCGTTATCGAACAAATGAATATACATATTGGTAGAAATAAGTATTATACCACATGTAATTTGAGTAAATATTTTAATTAATGGCTTGGTATTGTATGCGTCATCAAATAAGCCCATTAAAAACCCCAAACAAGATGCAAATAACAAACCAATAAAATTGAGGTTTAAGAAATATTGACTCTCTTCAAATAAAAAAGGGAAAGCGGTAATAGATAATAAAAAAAGAATGAAAAATGATATACCGCCAATTGCAGGTTTTGATGTTTCACTCCAACGGATAACGGTATCATTATTATTTCTAATACCGAGTGTTTTTACAAATTTTAGTAAAATCGAATTAATTAAAATTGAAAAAACTAAGCAGGCTGTAAAAAAAATAACATATTCAAAAAGAATATAATTGTGCATCTAGTTTTAATTTTCAAAAAGAATTTGCAAAAATACTATTTTTTTTGTTTAAAACATTGAAATATACTCTTTAAAAAACGGAGCATTTCTATCTTTCTCAGAAATTATTGGGTTTTGAATTTTCCAATCAATGGCTAAATCTGTATCATCCCAACGAATAGAAGCTTCTGATTGTTTGTTATATACTTGTGTGCATTTATATGAAAATATGGTATTATCTTGCAAAGAAACAAACCCATGTGCAAAACCGGGAGGTATCCAAAAGATAGTTTTATTTTGTTCCGATAATTCTAATGCGAAATAAGAACCATAGGTTTTTGATTTTTTTCTTAAATCTACCGCTATGTCTATTACAGCACCGGCAATAACACTTACTAATTTTCCTTGAGCATAAGGGGGATTTTGGAAATGCAATCCTCTTAAAACACCTTCTGATGATTGAGATTGGTTATCCTGCATGAAATCGAAATTAATCCCCAATTCCTTCCATTTTTCTTTATTATATGTTTCTAAAAAATACCCTCGCTCATCAAAATAAACGTCCGGTTGTATTATTAATAAACCCTCAATAGGTGTCTCATCCACTTTCATTTAAAACATTAATTTATGTTAAATAATTTCTTTAATATATAATTTGAAATCCTATCTAGGAAAAACTTTTTCTTAACAGGCATCAAATGATCTTCGTCGTAATAGCCGTAACCATAGGTATATCCATATCCATAACCGTAACCATAACCCCCTTGTCCATAAGTAGACCCTTTTCCATAATTGCTGGCAGAATATTGAGGCTCAACTGCATTCAAGACAATAGCCAATTTTTTCAAATTACTTTCTTTTATTAACCTATCTACATTCTGAACAAATACTCTTTTTGAATGACCGGCTTTAAAAACATATATTGGATAATCGGCTAACAGCATGCTTTTCATTCCATCGGTTACTATTCCAATAGGAGGATTATCTATTACGATATAATCGTATTTCGCTTTAAGGTAATTTATTAACTCAGGCATTCTTGGGTTAAGCATTAATTCGGCAGGGTTAGGTGGAACAGGACCTGCTGTAATAAAATCGAGATAATCGACTGAGCTGTGTTGAATACATTCATCTATTTTATTAAGTCCCATTAAAATAGTACTTATCCCCTTTTTATTTTCAACTTTAAACCCTATATGTATTTTCGGTTTTCTTAAATCGAAATCCATTACTATTACTTTCTTTTCAGAAAACGCCATAATTCCGGCCAAATTCAAAGAAACAAATGTTTTCCCTTCTCCTGAAATAGAAGATGTTATGGCTATCACTTTGGTGCCCGGATCGTTATTTATAAATTGAAGATTTGTTCTTACCGATCGAAGTGCTTCTGCTATGAGCGATTTTGGCTTATGATCAACTATGAGCTGCGAAACAGGAATATCTTTCTTGTATTTAGGAATAATTCCAAGGATAGGAGCATCGGTATATTTTATAACATCATTAATATTGGTAATTTCATTATAAAATAAATATCTTACTAAAATCAATCCCAAACTTATTATTAATGCAGCTATTATACTGCCAAAATAGATTAGTCTTCGTCTGGGTGAAATAGAATCTTTCGGGATATATGGTTTTTCCAACAATACAATTTCCGATACATAGCCCGCTTTTGAAATTTGATATTCTGCTTTCTTTTCAGCCAGTTTATTATAAAATTGAACACTTATATTATACATTCGCTGAAGTCGGCTATACTCGTAAACATTATATTTTGCTTTAGGTCCAACTTGTGCTATTGACTCATAATCGGTTAAAAGCTTATTTAATTTCGACTTTTTTGTTTCTAAATTCGTTTTTAACGTAACTATTATTTCTTGCAATAATTTTTTCTGAATATCTATTTGGTAGTTTAACGATTTAATTTGACTGCTATTTTTAGTAACATCATATAAATACTGCTCTTTCTTTAACAAAAGCTCCTGAAGCGAGCTTAAATAAGCACTAATATTATTTTCAAACTGACTTCCTGCAATAATGGCAATCAATTTATATATATCAATATCTTTATCCTTTAAACTTTCTTCCACTTCTTTTAGTAAACTTTGTTCTAATTCAATATCGACTATTTGTTTTTCAAAATCATTAATTCTAGTATAAATAGAAGGTAATGGAATTTCCGACACATCGGAAGAATCGAGGTTATACGCTTTTTTAAAACTATCTAAATTTACTTCCGATTGATACAAGGTATCATAAATAACATTAAGTTGTCTATCAATAAAATCGAGTACACTATTAGCACTTTCTGCTTTTTTCTCTACACCATATATTTTGTAATCTTCTACTATAGCAGAAACAATATCATAAGCACGTGTTGGGTTTCTATCTTCAACCGTTAACTTTATTGTTTTAGCGTTTTCATTTAATATAGAGATGCTTAACTCCGACAAATAAGTAGAAACAATATTATCTGGATTTTTTAAAATAAAAAAATACGAATTTTGATCGAGAATACTATTACTAAATTCAATTTGATCAATATCCGTATAATTAACAGTTAATTCAATTTCGGGAAGGACTACTTTTTCCGAGATTTTATATTCTTTTTCGAACTTTTTTGATCCAGGTATGGTGTATGATAATTCGAATTTTTGATTTGTAAAAAATTTTAAATAAATAGGTACTTCATAAATAGAAGGACTTATTATTTTAGATTCAATTATATAAGGAGATGATTTATATTGTTCATACGACAATATTCTACCTTCATAAAAATAACTAATATCGAGAGGGAGTTTAGAAAGAGCTTTGCTTAAAAATACAGAAGAACTTAAAATTTCTTTCGCTTGTGTTAAATCGTTTTGTTGTTGCCCCAGGTCGTTTTCTGTTTCTAATATTTGACGAACTTTTTCATCGTTAGAACTAATTTGAATGGTAGCACTCGAACTATAAATAGGATAAGTATATCTTAAATAAAAAAATGCTAACGAAAAAGATATTCCTAGAAATAATAAAACATACAAAAAACTCTTTTTTGTAATATACAAAAACAGTTTAATGTCGATTTCATCGTTTATGATAGATATTTTCTGTTGTCCCATTTTTTATTTAATCGTATTGTACATCAATAATAAAAACGAAGCTAAAGTTAAATAAGGAGTAACGAACGTAATTATTCGTTCCGATACATTATTTCTTGGTTTTATTACAATAATATCGTTGGCTTGTAAAACCAAATTTGCTTTTTTTACGCCATCTAAAGTTGATAAATCGACCAAAAATATTTGTGGGTTTTTTAAATCCCCTCTTATTATTTTAATATTATATGCTTTTCCTCCTGAAACACCTCCTGCAGTAGCCAATGCTTCGAAAAGAGTCATGTTCGGATTCGAAAGGGTAATAACAGATGCATCGCCCGATAATCCATTGCTAAACAAGATAACTCGCATATTACTAACTTCTATTTGTACAAAAGGATCGTTATAATATTGAGCATATTTTTCTTCCAACATTACTTCTAACTCTTTAATAGTTAAGCCACTAACCTTAATTCTTCCAAAAACCGGAAATTTAACCATTCCGTCGTATTCTACCGTAAAAGCTAAACCTCCACCACTTGAACTAACAGCTGTTCCGCTTGTTGCCAAAGGGTTTACTAAATTTTCCCCATTATTAGTAGCTAATTTAAAAGATATTTTATCGAAAGGAGCAATTTTATATTCTTGATCGGTTTGCTCTTTCGAAAATTCGGCATACTTATAATCCACTTTTGTACGAAGCATTTGACTGGGAGCAAACACTTTACAAGAAGCCAGAAAGAATAATAACGAAATATATATAAATATCTTTTTCATTGTAATATGTTGGTGAAAAAACAAATGTATAAAAAGTTTTTTATATCTTTTATAATACGAAAATATACAATTATTGTTTCAGTAAGTCGGTATATAATTTTTTAGTATCGTTAACCAGCCGATTATAATGAAATTTTTCTTTTACATGCAACCAACCCTTCGCTGCCATTTTTATCCTTAATTCTTCCGAATCTATTAATAATAATAAATTAGTTACCAATGGATTACTTTCATTACTCGGCGATAAAAAGGCTGTTTCTCCTGGAATTACCACATTTTCTATACCCCCCACATTAGTGCTAACAACAGGCTTCCCGCC
>Ga0116184_10001987_pt1 | contig 18525 bp, 11 predicted proteins | sample AD_JPNNA5_MetaG_FD_89886 | JGI IMG/M metagenome (GOLD analysis project Ga0116184, IMG submission 89886) | Active sludge microbial communities of municipal wastewater-treating anaerobic digesters from Japan - AD_JPNNA5_MetaG | ecosystem: Engineered > Bioreactor > Anaerobic > Digestate | place... | reverse complement strand
TTTAAGGAGAACGTCGAGGTAGAGCCGGTTAAAGACAGCGACAGGCTTATCGAGATATCAATTGAGACGGAAAAGAGGAAAGAGGGGCTGAATGCAGTTGAAATTATGATCGAGCGCTATTCTGAGCTCAGCGAGAATAGCTACAATAAGCAGAAAAAGATCCTGGAAGATCAAATGGCAAATACAGAGCAGCGACTTGAGGTCATAGATATGGAGATAAATCAGACCCGAGAGACGCTGAAGGAGATTGAAGAGAGATCCGGTTCATCGGCAGTCCAGGCCGAGATGCGCTTCTCCCGCACTCTGGATATCCTGAACGGCAAGGAGAGCCAGCGCTCTGCTCTCCTGGACCGCAGAATGGAGCTGCAAAAGCAATTGCTGCTGATAAGAAATCTGGAAGTAATCCAGCCGCCCAGAGAGCCCATCAGTCCGGTATGGCCGCGCAAAGCCCTGATCATAGCAATTGCCGGCATGCTGGGGCTGATGGGCGGGGTGCTGGCAGCATTTCTGCAGGAGGGGCTTGGCGGGCGGCCAGCGGAGCAATGAGATGATGAGCTGGATTGATTGCCGCCCGGCCCGGCGGGGATGCCCTCTCCCAGGCACAGGAGCATGAGGGCAATATGCGGGTATTGGTTCTGGGCTCTAACGGCCAGCTTGGATCTGAGATATGCAGGGTCATGCGAGAAGACGATATTATACCTGCAAGGCGCTGCGATGCTGACATCACCCAATTATCCCAAGTGGTCCAATTCGCCTGCCATCTCCGCCCCGATGTAATAATCAATGCAGCGGGGTATACCGATGTTGACCGCTGCGAGAGCGGCAGAGAGAGGGCCTTTCTGGACAATGCCATAGGCGCCAGAAATGCGGCCATAGCGTCCTATAAGGCCGGAGCGGAGCTGATTCACGTCAGCACCGATTATGTATTTGATGGAAACAAAGATGGCCCGTACATAGAATGCGATCTGCCTCAACCCCTGAACATCTACGGCTGGTCGAAACTCCTGGGGGAGAGGATGGCTATGGAGCAGAACCCTAATACCTTCATCCTACGCACCGCCTGGCTCTATGGTTCAGTGGGCCGAAATTTCCCCAAGAGCATTCTGGCCCTGGCCCGAGAGAAGGATGAGATCAGTGTGGTCAATGATCAATGGGGCACTCCCAGCTATGCCGGAGATGTGGCCAGGCAGATCAAGCTACTCATGGATACAAAGAGCTACGGCCTGTACCACTGCACCTCGCAGGGAGGATGCAGCTGGTATGATTACGCCAGAGAGATCATTCGTCTGGCCGGGCTGCAGGTCAGGGTCGTGCCTGTGGCCAGCTCTGACTATCCCCGCCCGGCGAGGCGGCCTGCCAACAGCGTCCTGGACAATCTCATGCTCCGGGCGCAAGGCCTGGATGTCATGCCGGAGTGGAAGGATTCCCTGGCCCGGCACATCGGTGAGATCATGGAGTCTCTCAAGAAATGATACTGCGGGAAGCATATCTGGCCCGCCCCCTCGGGAAGATGGTTTGCGCCATGCTCCGGTCTGGAACGGTATCGTGGAGGAGCTGGAATGCGGGCTCTCTGGCGGAGTCCGCGACGCGGCTTTCCCCGTGGACCAGGTCTCTCGCAGACGCAGAATGCCGGGAACGGATGTGGGCACGATTTCAAAATAGCGTATCTGGCGAAGCAGCAGGATTAGCAGCAGAAAGGTGAGCGAAAACGGCTGGCGATAAGGGCAACCCGGAGCTGACGGAGGACCGAAATCAGGCCCAAGGGATCCAGATCAGCGGCAGCCTGATTGCCAAAAATGCGCTCATAAATTTGATCGGCCAGGCGCTTCCTCTGTTGGTGGCAGTGATTGCCATGCCATTCGTGGTGCGGGGGCTGGGAACGGAGCGGTTCGGGCTTCTCTCGCTGGCATGGGTGGTTATGGGCTACTTCACCATATTCGACCTGGGCCTGGGGAGGGCTACCACCAAGTTTGTGGCTGAGGCGCTGGGAAAAGGGGAAGGAGGCCGGGTTTCGCAGATCATATGGACGGCTGTTACAGTGCAGGCGATTATGGGCGCTATAGGTGCACTAGCTCTCTTCTTAATGACGGATTATTTAGTTGAAAGGGTGCTGAACATCCCTCCGGCGCTCATTTACGAAGCAGAGGCTACTTTCCGACTGCTGGCTTTTGCCATCCCATTGGTCCTGCTATCTAGTTCCTTTAGCGGAGTGATGGAGGCTGCCCAAAGGTTTGATTTAGTAAATTCAGTGAAGATACCTACCAGTACCTTAACGTATCTTATTCCTTTGATTGGATTATATCTGGGATTTGGCTTGTCAGGAATAGTACTCTTAATTTTGATAGCAAGGGTCGGTGCATTAGTAGCTCTTGCAGCAATTAGCATTCGCACTAACCCTGGTTTAAGAAAGTACTCATTTTCAGTTAGTACATTCTCACATCTTTTTGCTTATGGAGGATGGATTGCAGTAACCAGTATTGTTGGTCCCATTCTGATATACTTGGACAGGTTCCTTATCGGGTCTCTTATTACAATTGCTGCTGTAGCTTACTACACTGTGCCGTATGAGGCAGTAACAAGATTATGGCTAATACCTGCAAGTCTGACTATGACTCTATTTCCCGCATTTAGTTCTCTTGAAAGCATCAAGGATAACCATAAACTCGGTACCGTTTTTGCTCGTTCGATCAAATATGTGCTTTTATCCTTAGGACCTATTCTTGTCTTTATAGCACTCTTCGCGGGAGATATCCTGCGATTTTGGATGGGAGATGATTTTGCTGCGGAGAGCACTATAGCAATGCAATTGCTAGCCTTTGCCGTGCTTATCAATTCAATTGCCAATATGCCTTTTGCACTCATCCAAGGAGTTGGACGCCCAGATATCACAGCAAAATTCCAATTGCTTGAGCTCTTTGTTTATATTGTGGTTGCATGGTTCTTGATCGGGAAATTTGGCATTGCTGGAGCGGCAGGTGCCTGGACGATTCGTGTTGTACTAGATGCACTTTTGCTTTTTACAGCCGCATTTAAAGTCTGCCGATTTTCTCCCACGCTGTTGGCAGAAAATGGCATGACGCCCGCTGTTTTAGAACTCATGATGCTGGCATGTATTGGATATGGATTGAAGGCTTTCGCTTATGCTCTTCCCTTTATATGTCAATCTCTGCTATTTATTGGAATTGTTGTTGCCTTTATCATATTTGCCTGGAATTATGTTCTGGATGATCTGGATCAAGGATTGGTCATCAATGCGATGAAGCCGAAGATCACTTGGAGAGCACATTATGAACAAGAATGAAGGCGTCCATGTAAGAGATGCTCGACATTGCTTATTGTGCGGGCGCAAAGGAGAGATACTGTATTCAAGCTTGCGGGACCGCCTTTTCGGTGCACCAGGCAATTGGAATCTCATGCAATGCTCCAAATGCAATTTGGCATGGCTCAATCCACAGCCAACTGCAGAAGATGTTGGAAAGCTTTATGCTGATTACTTCACTCATCAGAATCTTGGAACCCAGAAAGTCTTTCTGGCTGGCCTCCGCATGCAAGTGAGGTCAAGTATCCTAAAGTACAGCTTCGGCTATCCGTTAAAGGATGCGAATAAGAGTGCAGGATCGATCTTGAGTCGAATTGGCCCCCTTAAAGATATCGCAGGCGGCAGTGTAATGTGGCTTCAATGTAGTAAAAATGCTCATCTACTCGATGTGGGCTGCGGAAATGGATCATTTCTGGTCCAGATGAGACCGCTTGGATGGAAGGTTACTGGTATTGAGCCAGACAAAGATGCGGTTTCAGTTGCCCGTGAGAAGCATAGACTGAATGTTTTTCATGGATCGCTAGAAGAGCATAAGTTTCCTGATAAACACTTCGAAGCTATAACTTTAAATCATGTCATCGAACACGCGATCGATCCGATAGGGCTACTAATAGAATGTCGGCGTATTCTAAGACCAGGCGGCCAATTGGTGCTAGTCACGCCGAATATCAAGAGCCTGGCGCGACGCATGTTTAATGATGCATGGTTACATTGGGATCCACCACGCCATATGCATCTCTTTTCCTTGCAGGCTTTGAGGGAGGCTGTAGATCGAGCGGGATTGGTTATAAAAGAATTGCGGACCACTGCAAAGGGAGCTCGCTGGATATGGGTCTCCAGCAGTATCATTAAGAGAGACGGTATGCTCAATGGCTCTACCCCAATAGCACCTGGTTTGCCACTTAGGCTGCAAGGTCTGGCGTTTCAGATGGCTGAACATGCAAATAGAAGCGAATCCGGCGAGGAATTGGTTCTGACAGCGACGAGGTAGGGGAATGATGCAACAGATGAGACGAGGTGCAGAGCATCCCAGAGTTGCCATCATTATCCTCAACTGGAATGGCTGGAAGGACACGATTGAATGCTTGGAGTCGCTGCTGCAAATTGATTATACTAATTGTCACATAATTGTGGTGGATAATGGTTCTAGTGATGACTCTATTGAAAAGATTAAATCTTGGGCGAGAGGAGAGATCCCTGCAGAATCCTCGTTCTTCGAATTCGATCCAAGTACAAAGCCTGTTTTCCTAATTGAGCATGACCAATCCACGATCGAATCAGGCGAGATTCCGAATCAGAATGATAATGCAACAGAATTGCCCAACGATCGAAGGTTCATCCTCCTGAAGTTAAAAGAAAATAGGGGATTTGCTGGAGGCAATAATATAGGTATCCTTTTTGCCTTAAGAGATCAGACAACAAAATATATCTGGCTTCTTAATAACGATACAATTGTCCCAGCTCAAGCACTGACCCTTCTCGTCAATGAGTACATGAAGAATCCCGCAGTAGGAATACTCAGTCCTAAGATATGCTACTACTCTTGTCCAGATCGCATTTGGTTCGCAGGAGGGAAGTTAGGATATCTACGTGCTGCAGGTTATAATCTAGGAATAGACACGCTTGATAATGCCAGATATATAGGGCTTGAGCTATGTACCTTTATAACCGGTTGTTCGATGCTGATCAGACGCCAATTGATTGAGACAATAGGGCTAATGGATCCATTATATTTCCTTTATGATGAGGATGTTGATTTTTGCTGGAGGGCAATTAGGTGTGGATGGGAGCTCGGGACTTATATGGATTCAGTTATATATCATAAAGTCAGCTCTTCAACGGCCAAGGGTCCCCGATACCTTCAGACCTATTATATTTCACGTAATAGACCGTATTTTTCAGCTAAATATCACACTCAATTTCAGAGAATGATTTTTAACTTGTTTTGGATCTCATCTAGGGCGGCTAAATTTTTATTATGGATGATGAAAGGCCGGATGGATCTAATTAGAGCGACCACGAAAGGCTATCTTGATTATAGAAAAGGACAGATGGGGATCATATGCGAATAGATCATGCGGAAATGCAGATTTGCAGATTGATCCTTGGTCTTTACGTTCTTAGCTTGGCATTTTTCGACAAAGCAGTCTTTTTAAGCCATGATTCTCCATATCTATATTTAGGAGGAATTTGCCTCTTTGCAGTCCTGCTCTTTCGTAAAAATGGAGTCATCTTATTCCCTAAAGCAGCTTTTTTCTGGCTATTCTTCCTAATTATATTGCTGCTTTCTTCATTTTCAGCCGTATCATATGAGAAAATTCTATCTAATTCGATACTGCTTTTATCGATTATAGTCATTTCTATAATAATCTATAATTTGCTAAGGTTATATCGAACGAGTTTAATTGACGCTTTGGACTTCTATCTCTTGCTCTCTTTTTTATTATCTATATTTGCAATTCTACAATTTATCGAATTTAATTTTTTCCATACATTCAATCTTTATCTTCCTCCTACAAATCAGCAATTTATTTTAAGCGGCGGCCCGGGAGCCGTTGTTGGAGCATTGGAAATTTTCCGGGCAACAGGGACATTTGCTGAGCCATCATGGCTGGCTTTTTATTTGGTCCCTGCATTGATCCTTGCTTTGAATCGATATCTATATGATGGGAATTCTAAAAGTCTCATGTTAGCTCTATTTATTTTTCTAGGACTGCTTTGCACGCTAAGTTTTATCGGTTTCATTTTTTCAGGTGTTTCTATTTTGCTTTTATTTTTTAATAAAGTATTATTTCCAATGTTTCGCTTTAAGCTTTCCGTTACACCGACTCTTCGTCTCGCTTTCCTTGGAATTATTCTGATAATAGCATTGCAGCTAGTAGTCAATTATGCACCTGTCGCAGATAATTATATTAAGTCTAGATTAGATAACATTGTCTTGGGCCAAGATTCGTCTTCTGAAATTAGAATGAATACTGTAAATCAAGCATTTAATCTATTCAAGCATAATCCCCTCTTCGGAATCGGTGCTGGCAACTATCAATTTGCTGCAGAATCGTTTCTGGGGGAGCCAGCAGAAGATGTCTCTATTAACTCAGGATTCCTTCTGATATTGGCAGAGATGGGCATTCTTGGCTTTATAGCATATAGTCTGATCTTATGGCAAAGCCTTCGTCCGACCTTAGAACCCATATCTCCTTTGCGAGATCAACTATTCTGGTTGCTTATAACTGATGTTATTTTGATGATTGGTTATAACTGGTGGTTCCATCCTCTCCTGTGGTTTCATTTAACAATTCCCTTGGCTGCAAATTACGACTTCAAGAGGGGTTCATGAAATGAATATACTTTGGGTGACTCCCGATGTTCCATTCCATAAGCAATATGGCGGAAGCGCCGATATCTCAGCAAGAATTGAGTATGCGGCGCAATGTGGTCACAAGATACATTTAATCAGCTTTGCCAAAGAGCCTGTAGATCAACATGTCCACAAAAATATAGAAAAATTTTGCTCTAGTGTGAATATAATTCAGAGACCATCGAATTACCTGAGGATATTGAATCCAACGATTCCTTACAGCGCATCTACGCGTTATTCAAAAGCCTTGCCTTATATAGTTGACTCAACTGCCAAGCGTTTTGGAATCGATGTAGCATGTCTTGAGTCAATACATGTTGGCGAAATAGCCACTATATTGAAGAAGAGAGAAATTCCCATAGTCTTGCGTCTTCATAATATTGAATCACAATATTTTCTAGAGCTTGGAAAAAGCCATAAATCGTATTTATTAAGATTGGCTTACATGTGGGAGGCTATGAAGCTAATTAAATATGAAAAATCTATTTATTCCAAAAGTCTAAAAATACTATGTGTATCATGTCATGAAGCTGAGCAACTAAAACATCAGTATCCAAATCTTTATATAAAATGGCTACCAATACCTATTAAATTGGATTCATGTGCAGATGAACCATGTAGTTCAGGACCCATAATAGCCTTCTCAGGAAGCATGTATTTACCAAATAATGTTGAGGCAGTAGAATGGTTCGCTAATGAAGTATTTCCACGAATATTACGCTCAGTCCCTGAAGCAGAGTTCTGGATCATTGGACGAGAGCCTTCAAAGGATGTTAGAGAGCTAGGATTGCGCAAAAATATCAGAGTTACAGGGGAAGTGCCAAACAGCCATTGCCTGCTTTCAAAAGCTCGCGTAGTAATAGTCCCCATTTTTCATGGCGCAGGAGTAAAGATAAAGATATTAGAAGCTATCGGACTTGGCAAACTAGTTATTGCCACTCCGGAAGCAATAGTCGGAACTTCTCTGGAGGCTGGTCGACACTTATTGCTGGCCGATAGTCCGGAAATGTTTGCTTCATTTTGCATTAGGGCTTTACAGGAGCCAACTGCGTTTCACGATATTAGATGCCTTGCAAGAGATTATTTTGAAAGATATCACACAATGGAAGCTGTTGGGAAGGAATTTCATTCAGAATTGTCATGTCTTGATTTAGGAGAACACCAGGATGCCTAGAATAAATGTCCTGCATATTTACAAGTTCTATTTGCCATATTTAGGGGGAATAGAGAAAACAATTCGGATAATTGCTGAAGGTTTAAAGGATAAAGATATCGAATCTAGAATATTGGTATGTGCGTCTGAAAAGACTCTAAAATCCAAAGAAGAAGTAATAGGCACTATTAGAGTTTCCAGGGCAAACTCCTTAGGATATCTTTTTAGCACACCTTTATCGACAAATTTTATAAAAAAATTTATTTTATTATCAAAAGACGCAGATATTCTGCACATCCATTCCCCCTTTCCGCTTGGCGAGGTTGCATATTTGCTGTATAATCCACAAAATAAAAGACTTGTTGTTACTTACCATGCAGATATTTCTCAAACAAGGTGGGCTTGCTTTGCACCCATTTATAAACATATCTTAAAGAGACTTTTAGATAAAGCTGATTGCATTATCGTCTCCTCACCAATAATAATAGAATCTTCTCCGCTTCTGCACATAAATATAAATAAATGCAAAATTATCCCTTTTGGAATCGATCTTAATAAATGGGGTCTAGTTGCGGACGAAAAGAAAAAGGCATTGAGAGATCGGCTGGAATTGGGAAATGATAAAGTTGTCTTATTTGTTGGCAGATTAACTTATCAAAAAGGATTAGATTTTCTCATTAGTGCTATGCAAGTAGTAAACGCGAAATTGATAATCGTAGGTGGAGGAGATCTAGATAAGCATTTGGAAAGAAGAACTGCAGAGATGGGTGTAAAAAATAAAATTCGCTTTATGGGATATATATCCGGTGATGAGTTGCAAGTATATTACTCAATAGCCGATGTATTCGTTCTTCCTTCGATAACGGAGACTTTTGGACTTGTTCAGCTTGAGGCCATGGCTTTTGGAGTTCCAATTGTGAACACGGAACAGCCATCCGGAGTAACATTTGTGAGCCTGCATAATGAAACGGGCCTTACTGTTCCACCTCGCGATTCTAATGCCTTGGCAAAAGCAATTAACGCAATCCTTGAAAATGATGCACTTAGAGAACGTTTTTCAAGAAACGCACTTGAGAGGGTGAAGCTATTTTCTCGGGAAAGGATGCTGAAAGAGACTCACAAAATATATCAAGATGTAATAGACCAATCGCTATAAGTGGATTTTTATAACTAACTCTTGACTTTCGTTTTTCATAGGAAGCTGCTATGGGCAAAAAAAGAAGCATTGGCTACCATCAAACGCACGGTAGCCAATCCACACCCCATCGGCCTGCAATCGGTCTGTCCCCGATCGTTCCAAACCAGAATGACACATCCCCTGAAGCAGGATCCCAGACTCGGTTACCGTTAGTATCCAGGTACCACGGTCCATTTCGGAACACGCCAATCTCGTCCTTACCGTCGCAGTTCCAGTCTCCCGCTACAGGCTGATCGCCGGTAGTTCCAAACCAGAATGACACATCCCCTGAAGCAGGGTCCCAGACTCTGTTGCCATTATAGTCCAGGTACCAAGGCCCATTTCTGAAGACACCAATCTCGTCCTTGCCATCGCCATTCCAGTCCCCGGCTACGGGAAGATCACCGCTGGTTCCAAACCAGAATGACACATCACCAGAAGCAGGATCCCAGATTCTGTTGCCGTTATAGTCCAGGTACCACGGCCCATTTCTGAAGACACCAATCTCGTCCTTACCATCACCGTTCCAGTCCCCGGCTACAGGCTGGTCGCCTGTAGTTCCAAACCAGAATGACAAATCACCGGAGTCGGGATCCCAGACATTGTCGCCATTATAGTCCAGATACCAAGGTCCATTTCGGAATACTCCTATCTGATCCTGGCCAATGCCGCGCCAATCTCCTGAGACAGGTAGGTCGCCGCTTGTTCCAAACCAGAATGATACATCGCCTGAGGCAGGATCCCAGACTCTGTTGCCGTTATAGTCCAGGTACCACGGCCCATTTCGGAATACTCCAATCTTAGATGGCCCACAGGCGAACGCCTTAATGCAGAGGTTCGCTGTGGGTTCGTAGATCGTTATATCATCCCAGGTGCTCCCATCCCCCGATACATAGCTCTGTCCAGGCGATGCAGTGGCAGCGCTTGAATATCCCGGCACAGCATATTCATGGGCTAATGGAAAACCGTAACCGGACGTGGTTAGCTTTATGACCACCGAGAAAAGCTGTCCTGCGGTGAGTGGAACTGGAGAAGCCAGCTTAACCGTGTGATATCCTGCCAATGGCATCGTGCCCTGAGGCCCGACATATTGCGTTCCGCCTAACGGGCCAGAAGTCGGGCTGGTGTAGATGTACACCTCGTACTGCGTATTCAAATCGTTTGTGTAGAATCCCACTGCCGTGATGGGATTAGCACTGACATCAGCGATAAATATATTTGCTCCCCAGGCGGTTGGATTGTCGTAACCTCCGGAAGACACCCAGCCAAGCGGGTCGTACTGATACACAGAAGCATAGTTGGAGACAGGCTCGGCGGTGAACGCCGTTGAAATCTTAAGCGAAATGTCATAGTAGGAGAGGTAGAAGTAGCCTCCGTCACCCCAAGACGGCCCCCAACTATTCTTCATAATAAAAGCACCATTTCCAGGTGGGGCTCCGGCACTGCCGTGGAAGTTGGTTCTTGGATAGTTGTCGTCCCATCCTACAATAGCCACAAGGTGATTGCTGGAGTTATTGACTGGATTGTAGTAAGTAGCTGGACTGGTGGAGTAGTAGGCATCATCCCAGTGCATCAGCACACACAAAGCCCCATAAGTCGTGAGTCCCAATTTGATATTATTGTTGTCGGAACTCGAAAACCTTTCCGGGAAAAAGTAAACATCTTGACTATGTTTTTGTATAGGACAGGCATTTCCGCAAGAAATTCCGTTCGACAAGCGTGCTTCATCGGCCGGATAGGGATCGTCGGCCTCGTTCACCGGTCCATTCCATCGGGCAAGGTAAGCTGTGGACATAAAAGCATTGCCCTTTTCATACCACGGAAAATCAAATCCCGACTGCGTTGCCAGGTTGTATTCAGAGAAATCCCAATTTTCGGCTGGCAGTAAGTAGGATTCAAGCGATCCATATGTGGCAAAAGCCCAACATGTATTATAGACGCCCTGATCTTTAACCGATGTGACCTTGCCTATGGTTCGAAGGTCATATGATGCAGGATAGGCTTGGATCTGAGCTGGACGCGATATTTCTTTGCCCTTGAGGTAACTGAGATCAACAGGACTGGGTCCGTATCCCAATGACTTTCCCGAAGCGGTAGTCGTTACCATTGGCTTTCCTTCCGTTCGATTCTTTTCAAATGCGAGCCATTCAGGATTTAGTGGTGCCTGTGTGAACAGCCCCGACGATTGCCCGCTTAGAGCTGACTGAGAAGCAGATGTATTCTGCCCCCACACCGGCGTCAACAATGCAAAAAAGATCACTGCCAACACGCTCGCACTTAAAATGGTGATTAGCTTATATTCTTTCATATGAGCCACCTGATTTTTAAATCAATCCTATTGGGATGATCTCGGCCTGGATGCAAATCCAGAAGAGACATATGATAAAGTAATATGATCTAAGTATTTAAATTTTTGCAGATGATGCCATTGCGATCATAGGATATCTTTCACCGCTTAACCTGCATTATTTTAATTATTTAATTTATTATAAAAATTGATCTACTTTGAAAGCTAGATGGTTAAATTATATTCAGCGGGCAATCTCCGATTAATTTGTCATCGGATCTAATATGAATTGATTTTAGAAAGTAAATTCATAATATATCAAATAATTAAAAATAATTTAAAAAGCATTTTATCAGACATTAGAGGATTCCTATTAACCTCAGATTTTAGCCCGAGCCTTATAAACTCTTTATAAAGCTGGCTGGCTCTTGGGTGGTTTTTAGGAATCCTCATTATTCACTGAAATTAAAATTAACCTTAAAAAAGGAGATAATAGAGCTGACATCAACTCCAGCGCCCTGAAACAGGCCTATCACCACTTGTTCCAAACCAGCACGAAATATCACCAGATGAAGGTTCCCAGACTCTGTTGCCATTATAGTCCAGGTACCATGGGCCATTTCGGAATACTCCTATTTCGTCTTTGCCGTCACTGTTCCAATTCCCTGCCACAGGCATGTCGCCGCTGGTTCCAAACCAGAACGACACATCATCTGATTCAGGATCCCAAACTCTGTTGCCATTATAGTCCAGGTACCATGGACCATTTCGGAACACTCCTATCTCGTCTTTGCCATCTCCGTTCCAATCCCCTGATACAGGCATGTCACCTCTGGTTCCAAACCAGAACGCGATGTCAACTGATTCGGGATCCCAGACTCTGTTGCCATTATAGTCCAGGTACCATGGACCATTTCGGAACACGCCAATCTCGTCTTTGCCGTCTCCGTTCCAGTCTCCGGTTACAGGCTGGTCGCCTGTCGTTCCAAACCAGAATGAAACATCGCCCGATCCAGGATCCCACACCATGTTGCCATTATAGTCCAGGTACCATGGGCCATTTCGGAACACGCCAATCTCGTCTTTGCCGTCTCCGTCCCAATCCCCTGATATAGGTATGTCGCCGCTGGTTCCAAACCAAAACGCGATGTCACCTGACTCAGGATCCCAGACTCTATTGCCGTTAGAGTCCAGGTACCACGGACCATTTCGAAATACACCTATTTGATCTGAAGCACAAGCGGGCTGAGAGAATGCCATCCAGTCAAATTTCGCAGTAATCGGCGAGACGTAATTGAACACACCTGCCAGATCCCAATTTTGCGCAGCCCACAGGCCCAATATGATCCTGCTTCCCGCATTGGGCAAGCTTCCCTTGTAGATATTGCTCGATTCAATTATATTCCCGATTTCATCGAATATATTTGAATGAATATACCCGTTTTTATCCAGCCATACATGGCGCCTGAGCTTATCATCAACATACCATTTAATATCGGTGCACGTCTCTCCCTCGCCGATCCAAGAAATGGCATAGTCATGATATGACTCTGTTGGATCAAAACTCAGCGGAATTACGCCCACATGACAGGGTTCCGGTATTCCGTAGGGTTCCCAGCAGTCACCCATGTCTCCCTGGCGGAAATAGTTGGTCTGCATCTCCCATCTTCCAGGGGCGGTGGGGTACTTGCCAAAAATTTCAATATCTATCTCATCCTGCACTCCCGCCACACCACCATCCTCAAATAGGTACATGCTGGTTATTACGCCATTGCCTTTTCCCGCCATAATTCTGGCTGAAAGGTTTCCATATTGAAAATCGTTACATGCTGTGTAATACTGTCCTGAGGCAAAATTTTGACCATGACATAATGACACATCATCAATACATGGCTCATTATCAAGGATCAACTGCAGATTTCCATCTGCAACCTTGATATGATCAGGATCTGGCAGCCAGGCATTCAAGTAAACCGGATCAATATTCTCCCAATCGGATTTAAGCCACAGGTCAGAATTCTCTTGATCAAAATGCTCTTGGAAATTGCAGGGACATATATTGACCGTGGCTCCCGTACCGTTGCTCTTAGAGCAAGATCCGGTGCAGCCCCGCAAGGGATTCCGCGCTTGCCTCTCGAGAAGAATCATTTCTGATTGATTTTCCTGTTTCTCGTTGAGGCTTTGCTCCAATGACACATTTTGTAATTGAGATTGATTCTCCATGCCCATGGAGATGGCTGCAAAGCAGTAGAACAATGCAGCCAGGATACAAATATTGAATATGGTCTTCTTTGAGATACAATCCACTCCTGGTGTATTACTACGGATTTAGTTATATCTATATAAGGTTATCTATATTGCCTTGATAGATTCATTATTTCCTTATTTCCAACAAACTCATATAATTAATTTCATCTGGTTCGAACAAGGTAAACGATAATAACGTAATAACGGAGAAGAATTTATAAAGAAAAAAACTTCTGATTCAATTCACCTGGATCAACATTAACTAAAAAAAGTAATACTGGAGCTGATATCAGCTCCAGCGTCCTGAGACAGGTTTATCTCCACCAGTTCCTAACCAGAACGACACATCACCCGACAAAGGATCCCATTCCATGTTGCCGTTAAAGTCCAAGTACCATGGACCATTTCGGAACACGCCTATCTTGTCTTTGCCGTCTCCATTCCAGTCTCCTGTGATGGCAGCATCACCGCCAGTTCCTAACCAGAACGACACATCACCCGACAAAGGATCCCATTCCATGTTGCCGTTATAGTCCAAGTACCATGGACCATTTCGGAACACGCCTATCTTGTCTTTGCCGTCTCCATTCCAATCCCCCGCCACAGGTATGTCGCCGCCGGTTCCAAACCAGAACGCTATGTCACCTGATTCAGGATCCCAAACTCTGTTGCCATTATAGTCCAGGTACCACGGACCATTTCGGAACACCCCAATCTCATCTATGCCGTCTCCGTTCCAATCCCCCGCCACAGGTATGTCGCCGCCGGTTCCAAACCAGAACGCTATGTCACCTGATTCAGGATCCCAAACTCTGTTGCCATTATAGTCCAGATACCACGGACCATTTCGGAACACCCCAATCTCATCTATGCCGTCTCCGTTCCAATCCCCTGCCACAGGCATGTCGCCGTTGGTTCCAAGCCAAAACGACAGATCACCTGATTCAGGATCCCAAACTCTGTTGCCGTTATAGTCCAGATACCATGGACCATTTCGGAACACGCCTATTTTATCCGGAGAAGCATTCCCGGCCACAATCTCTATCGCCGATTGATTGGACCAGAGATAGGAGCTGAGCCCATTGCTATCTGTTGCATTGGCCCGGATATATTTTGTTCCGGCGCTGTTCCATATATGAGAAGCGCTTGCTGTCGAATTAGAGGGAACATATCCCGTCGTGCTGTATGTGCCGTCGCTCCAGTCGAATGTGAATTTTACATTATTTCCGTCTCTGGGATCAACGGCTGATGTGGTGAAGGTATAAGATGTTCCTGTGTATCCCGTGCCTGGGCCGGTGGGCGCCGCCGGCGCATTGGGGCGCAGATTTATCCCCGGATCGATGGTATTCTGCCACAGGCAATGGGCTGCATCATCGCTATATCCATAGCCCCGCCACTGGCTCCAGAATTCAGCAAATATATCCTGCGTGCCGCTGGTCAGTATATTGAATATCTCCTCATATCCCCAGCTGTAGGCGCTCAGATCTATTCCGTCCGGGCTTGCGTCGGAAATATCCCAGAGTGCACCGGCAACTCTTCCCTCACAGGTGGGACCGTCGCAATAATCGGGAGTATCCCAATCCCCCACCTCGAAATTAAAGGAGAATCCCGGGTCCTTGTAGACCGGATCGTCATTCACCGCAATGCAGAAGAAATCCGCCCATCCCTCCGTCCAGCCGCATCCGTTATCATAGCACCACTCGACCCAATGGGTAGGACAGTTGAAAGGCGGGAAATAATTTCCATACTCTCGGTACATGTAATTGTGGCCGTATTCGTGTATCACCACGTGGGAGGCATACTCCGTGCCGGCCTTGATGTGGATCTGTCCTCCATGCTCATAGTAGGTTCCAGCGGCAATGGTCGGGGCCCAGGCGATTGTGGCCTGATAGGCGGCAAGCCCCCTATCATAGAGGAAATCATCAGCCCGCCATAAGTCCTGGTGCAGCCAGCAGGCCCTGTAATTGGAATAGTTCGGGTCCGGCGCCCTGGGACCCATATCGAATGTCCCGTCAGGTGATGTAAATGGGCCGGCAAACCAATAGTAAACGCCTTCGAGACCGGTTATGCCGGTGTCGCTTGGATCTACCACTCTCAGTTCATAGTCGGGGCCGTAATAGGTGTAGGTCCATAAGAGGACATAAAACTTACTTCCATCATTGTTTATGTCTATGGAAAAGGCCCCATTTGAATCGGTATGACCGACCCCCAGCACATCAGATGTGTTGCTTGCCCTTACAATCTCGATCAGCATGGTCTTACAGGGCAGCCATTCGTCTCCATCGTTGTCCCTGAAGATGCTGTCCTGGCCCCAGTAGACCCAATTGCCCTGCACGGTTAGAGTGCCGGGGCTTGCCGGAGCGGAGTCATTGTCAAGGCCATCACCAGACATCAGAGGCGTTATTGCTCCTTCTACTGGCGTTTCAGCAACTCCGGAAGGGCCGGCATTGAGGCCCGGACTCAGGTCTCTCGATGCCACGGGCAGCTCATCAGGTCCCGGCAGAGCCGGGGGAGAAATTGAGACAACCCTGCCGTCCTCTGCTCCTGCCTCAAATCCAGATCTACCCTCAACCACCTCAATAGAGGGATAGCCTGCCCAGGGCCGAGAGAGAGTGAAGGAGGATGCCTCCTGTCCGATGGTCAGATAAAGAGACTCGACATCTCCCCAGAAATTATTTGCGTCTATCACTCGACGGGCTGCTGCCTTGATTGTATAGTCGTTTGCCCTGGTAAAACGGACAGTGGCATTGAGAAATACAGGCTCATTTGCCTTGAGATCCCACTGTCCGGTCAGATCTCCCGCCGCCAGCTCGACTCCATCCGGAAGAGAGATGGTGGCAGTGGTATTGGGAGCATCGACTATGCTGCTCACATTGCAGATCAGATCTGCATCCTCATTGACCAGAGGGACTTTTTCTATGCTGAGATTAATATATATAGGGCTATGCAGATCGTATCTGCTGCCTGATCCGGCAGAAATAAAAGCTATGCTCAGGATCAAAGCCAGAATTGTGAATTTGAGCGCCTTTTTATCCATTTCGGACCACTCCGTATTGCGTGTTTAATTTCTGCATCTGCTTTTGAAGAAGTATATCTTATAATATAAATATCTATTGTTATTAGGTTTGCCGATTCGAGAGACAAAAAATATCCGCTATCTGGGAGGATCTATGCCAAATCTTTCAAGCCCAAGCTCTATAAATCCTGGCACCATCGTCATAGAGCAGTTCGTAGTCCGCCTGGGAAAAGCTCAGGTTGAGCAGAGGAAATGCATCGTGACCTGCGAACGGCGGCATGTGCCCTGGCCGCAGTATGGATACGCTGGAGACATAGATAAGAGCATTCTCGTGCCCTATGCTCTTCAGCTCATCGATTGCTGCCCGATTGCCAGGATCCCATCTGATCCTCTCCGAGAGCCCGCAGCTAAATCCCGTCGGAGCCACCCGCGGGCATGATGTCTTTATCCCCGTCAATGGATAGACCCAGGCCCCGGTTTGATCCAGATTTATGCAGACCGCATCGGATAGGTTCTGCTGGGACAGCCAGATCATGGCATCATAGTCCTGCTCTGGCAGACCCCAGGGTCCGGCATAGCTGTAGAGGACAAGGCCGGTGGAGGCGACACCAATTGAGATCAGAATCAGCAAGAATGAAGCCCTGATCCTGGCATCTCCCCCATCCATCCTGCATAATGCAAGTGCGGCAAGAAGGCTGAGTGGAAGGTAGAGTGGGAGAAGCAGCCTGTCTGCAGTTCCAAGAAAGCTCAGCGGCCCCGAGTCCGCCAGCAGAATGATAATAATCATAGAGCCCGCCCAGGCCAGAGCCATGCGATCCAGCCGCTCATGCCTGATCAAAGCTATTGCTGCACCGAAGACGGCAAGGAAGGCCGGATACCAGCGGGCTACAAACTGGCTGGCAAGGTCCTGATCGCTGAATACGGATAAGAGATACTCCGGCCTGTGCACCCAGAGCCATCCTGCTGCCAGGAACAGAAGCCCTCCGCCGAGGATTGACAGATGCCTGAGGGTGAGATGCCTTCTCAGCCATTCTGCCAGACAGTATGCTAGCAGAATGCCCATGCCCAGGGCTAATATGCGGGGATGAGAGAGCAGCATTCCAAGGGCGAGGGCCATAAGAAGAAGGCGCATCTTAAGCACTGCAGCCAGCACCGCTGCAACCAGCAGCATCTCTGCCGCAGCAGAGGGATATCCCCCCCAGATGAGGTAGCTATAATGTGTGGAAAAGGCAAAGGTGGCCAGCAGGAAGGCATAAACCGAGACTGCCTCCTGCTTCATCTCCCTCATGACGGAGTATAAGATCAGAGGCGTTGCTGCTGTGATCAATACCGGCAAGGTCTGGATAACATCGATCACAGGAAAGGCTTTAGCCCATAAATAGGCGTAGTAGTGAAATCCCTTGGGATAGTACTCCCAGTAGTTTCCGAGCAGGGGGAGCTTAACCGGAAGAGTATGGCCGTCGATCAGCATGCGCAGCATTTCCGCATGAGCCACTGCATCTCCCGCCATCCACATGATAAGGCGATCGAAGAAAAGGATGCACATGACCAGATAGAGAGTCCAGGAGCCGAGGACTATCCAGTCGGTTCTATCAAAATTGAGAGAGACGGCATCATGCAGTTCGTCTCGGTGGAGAAGATACAGCCTCGAGCATAATAGCGCTCCTGCCAGAACAGTGAGCATCTGGGGAAAAATCGGGTCAATCCCCAGCAGCGCTCCCAGTATTCCCGCCAGTGACAGCAGCACATAGCCAAGGGCGAAAGAGAATGCAATTCTGGTGAGGGTGCGCCTTCCTGCTGTAAGGGCAAAAGGCATTCCTGAGAGGACGGTCACAATAAAGATCCCTAGAGCCAGAAGAAGATCAGGTATCATCTAACGCCCCCCCAATGCAAGGGATCATAGATCCCTATTTTGTAGATCCCTCACTTCCGCCGCCAATTTATGCTTTGCGGAGCAGAGCATATGCA
>Ga0116184_10001985_pt1 | contig 18528 bp, 17 predicted proteins | sample AD_JPNNA5_MetaG_FD_89886 | JGI IMG/M metagenome (GOLD analysis project Ga0116184, IMG submission 89886) | Active sludge microbial communities of municipal wastewater-treating anaerobic digesters from Japan - AD_JPNNA5_MetaG | ecosystem: Engineered > Bioreactor > Anaerobic > Digestate | place... | reverse complement strand
CATAGATTTTACTGCGCCGGGGACCAGCTACAAGGGGCGCATTATCTATGACAATCCCAGCAACACATTCGGATTCTGGACGAATTCGACCGGACCAATGACGAACGCGAAGATGGTTATTGATGCCGATGGACACGTCGGCATCGGGACCATGACTCCGACAGCCCAGTTAGAGGTGGCAAAAACGGGCGGAGACGCAATGTTCCGCGTCATGCAATCGGGCGGCAGCAACGGATATATAACGTCCCAAGCAACCCGGACTGTGATAGGGACTGCAGGCGCAACCGATCTGCAGTTTAGGACCGACAATACTGATCGTTTATTTATCAATAGCACAACGGGCAACGTCGGCATCGGGACTACGACGCCGACTGCCAGACTCCATGTGGTGGGTAATAGCCTGACGTCAGCTGTGATCGCGGCACAGGGAGATTATTATAGAAATGACTGGCCCTCGGGTTGGGGAGGGGGGCTTGTCACCTGGGATATAAGTTGTTCCTCGGTATATTATACCGGTCTGATGCAGCGTTCTGATAAAAGGCTGAAAAAAGATATAGTCCAGCTTGAGACTTCCGCAGTTGATAATCTCCTGAAGCTCAGGCCTGTTGTATACCGCTGGAAAGATACAGCCTGGCAGGGAGACAAGATACATTACGGATTTATTGCGCAGGACGTCGAAGAAGTATTCCCGGAACTGGTATTGGAATCAAGCGATGACCAGAAAATGAAGTCCATTGCTACGGATGAATTGATCGCCGTCCTTACAAAGGCTATTCAGGTCCTTAAAAAAGACAACGAAGAGTTAAAGGCAAGAGTAACCGCTTTGGAAAAATAACGGAGCTTGTATGATCAAACTCGGGATTGCGGGTGTGTGCGGCAAGATGGGCAGAAGGATATACGAGCTTGCGCGCCAGGATAGTGAATTCGAGATCGCGCTTGCGCTTGAACGCCGGGGGATCCCGGAGATCGGCAAGGAGCTGGGAAAGATCAAGATATCTTCAAGCCCTGACGGTATGTTCTTGATCGACGTGTTCGTTGATTTCACGACCCCGGAGGCAAGCGATGCGCATCTGGATTATGTGGCGCAATACAAGAAGGCTCTTGTCCTGGGAACAACCGGTTTGGACGAAGCACAGGTCAAAAAGGTCGAGGAAGTATCAAAGCTCGTCCCTGTGGTCTTTTCTCCGAACATGTCCATCGGCGTGAATATGCTGTTCAGGATTTTACCCGAGATCGCAAAGATCCTGGGGCCTGATTACAGCGTTGAGATCGTGGAAGCGCATCATAAGATGAAAAAGGACGCGCCGTCAGGCACGGCAAAGAAGCTCGCGCAGGTGGTGGCAGACGTTACTCATAAAGAGATCCCGACGCATTCGATACGGCTCGGCGATATATTCGGCGACCACACCGTGACTTTCTGCGGCAATTCCGAGCGCATTGAGATCAAGCATCAGGCGCATACGCGCGACCTGTTTGTCGTTGGCGCATTGCGCGCTGCAAAATGGATCGCTAATAAGCCGGCTGGTCTGTACACCATGCAGGATGTTTTATTTAAATAAGGAGAACAAATGGATCCGCTTTTAAAAAAGATTCTTGAGGCATCGGGCATTTCCGGATATGAAAAAGAGATTGCCGCTATCATGAAGGCGGAACTCGGCAAGGTCTGCGATAAAGTCGAGACCGATATATTCGGCAATGTGATCGCGCGAAAAGGCAAGGGCAAGAAAAAGATCATGCTTGCCGCGCACATGGATGAGATAGGCCTGTTAGTCAAATATATTACCAAAGACGGATATTTGAACTTTATCAAGGTCGGAGGTATCGATGACAGGATCCTGCTTGGCAAGAAAGTGATCATTAAGGGTAAGAATGGCGACGTCCAGGGTATTATCGGTTCTAAACCGCCGCATCTGCAGCGCGATGAAGAACGGAAACAGACGGTTAAATACGAGGATATGTTCATCGATATCGGCGCCAGGTCCAGAGAAGATGCAGAAAAACGCGTTGCTGTCGCTGATGCGGTGATTTTTGACACAGGCTGCGGCCAATTGCACGGCAATCTCTATTACGGCAAGGCGATCGATAACCGTATCGGTTGTTATGCGCTCATCAAGATCATGGAAAAGCTGCGCGTGGCTGCAGAGGTCTTTGCGGTTGCCACTGTGCAGGAGGAAGTAGGTTTAAAAGGGGCACGGACCGCATCGTTCAAGATCGACCCTCAATTTGCAATTGCGATCGATACCACAGTTGCCGGCGACACACCGGGTATTAAGGAAACCGAATCCTCATTGAAATTGGGCAATGGCGTTGCCATTACCGTGCTTGAGGCATCAGGCCGCGGGGTCATTGTCAGCGAACAGGTCAGGGAATTGTTCATGGATGCTGCGAAAAAGAACAAGATCAAATATCAGCTCGATGTGATCGAAGGCGGCATGACTGACGGCGCGATCATTTACATGAACCGAGAAGGCATTCCGACAGGGGTTTTAAGTATTCCGACGCGATATGTCCACGCGCCCACAGGCGTGTTCAGCATCGAAGATGTGAATTCCGCTATTGAATTGACAAAAGCAGTTGTTGAAAAAGTGGCAAAACAATAACTTAATGAAAGGAGATATTGGGTACAATGGAATTTGAGTTTTCCAAACGCCTGCAGTCATTACCGCCGTATTTATTCCTTGAGATAGATAAAGCGAAACGAAAAGCGCGTTCTGAAGGAAGGGATATCATCGACTTCGGCATCGGAGATCCGGACCAGCCGACGCCGAAATACATCATAGACTCTTTGAACAAGGCGGCGAACGATCCCGCGAACCACCGATATGCGCTTGACCAGGGAATGCCGGTCCTGCGGCAATCGATCGCGAAATGGTATAAGAACAGGTTCAATGTGGTTCTTGATACGGAAACGGAAATCCTTCCCTTGATCGGTTCGAAAGAGGGCATTGCTCATTTTCCTCTGGCTTTTTTGAATCCCGGTGATTATTCGCTCGTTCCAGACCCGTGTTATCCTCCGTACAAAGGGGGGACTATCTTTGCCGGCGGGAATGTGCATATCATGCCGCTTCTGGAGCAAAATGATTTTCTTCCAGATCTTAAAATGATCCCCGCTGATGTGCTCAAAAAAGCGAAAGTGATCTACATAAATTATCCCAACAATCCAACCGGCGCTGTTGCCGATAAGGCATTCTACGAGCGTGTTGTCGCGTTTGCCAAAAAGCATAACCTTATCGTTCTCTCGGACCTTGCCTATTCCGAGATGTCCTATGACGGATACAAGCCGATGTCCTTACTTGAAGTGGAAGGCGCACGGGATGTCGGGATCGAGTTCCATTCGCATTCCAAAACCTTCAATATGACCGGCTGGCGCGTGGGATGGGCATGCGGCAACAAAAAACTGGTTGCAGGGCTTGCAAAAGTCAAATCAAATATTGACTCGGGTATTTTCTCCGCGATCCAGGTATGCGCTGTTACGGCGCTTGACGCTGATCCGAAATTTGTTCAGCAGATGCGCGGCCTGTATCAGGAGCGCCGCGATGTTCTCGTTGACGGGTTGAATAATCTCGGATGGGATGCGCATAAGCCCAAAGCCACGTTCTACGTATGGGTAAAGGTCCAGTCAAAACAAAGCTCGATAGAATTCGCGGCGATGCTCCTTGAAAAAGCGAATTTGGTTGTGACCCCGGGCGTCGGCTTCGGCGCATCAGGCGAAGGGTATGTGCGCTTTGCGCTAACCGTGCCAAAAGAGCGCATCACCGAAGCACTGGAGCGTTTAAGGAAGGTGCTCTGATATGGTCGTGTGTTACATAGGCCTTGGTTCTAATCTCGGAGACCGGAGGCATTACATCAATGCCGCGCTCAAGAAGATGAAATTGTTGACGCGGACCAAGGTGCGCAAGATATCCGGTGTTATCGAGACCCTTCCTGAGGGAGGCCCTCCCCAGGGGCCGTATCTTAATGCGGTAGCCGAGATCGAAACAGACCTGGGGCCTTACCAGCTGCTTGCGGAGCTGCAGAATATTGAATCTTCACTCGGCCGTGTCAGGACAATGGTCAACGGGCCCCGTACAATAGACCTCGATATACTGATATACGGGGATATTCGTATGCGCGAGGAAGCATTATGTATTCCGCATCCGCGCATGCTCGAACGGAAGTTTGTTCTGGTGCCGTTGGAGGAGATTGCTCCTAAGGCAATCGAGGCGGTTAAGAGAATACTCTCGGTTAAGAAACCGGTCAAAAAAGCAGTAAAGAAGGTTGTAAAAAGATCGGCAAAGAAGATCTTCCGGCTGTCAGTTAAGAAACAGAAACGCAGGAAACGCACTAAATAACTATGCGTGTTATCCGCAGCGTAAAACAAATGCAGGACATCTGCCGCAAAGCCAGGCGCGCAGGCAGTTCCATCGGCCTGGTCCCCACCATGGGCGCTCTTCATGAAGGCCACATCAGCTTGATCCGCGCAAGCCTGAAAGATAATGATATAACGGTCGTCAGCATATTCGTCAATCCCATCCAGTTCGGCCCCTCTGAAGATTTCAAACAGTATCCCCGGCCTGTCAGCCAGGATGAAGCCCTGTGCAGGGAAGCTGGAGTTGATTTCATTTTCCGTCCGTCCGCGGGCGAAATGTATCCCGCGGGGTTCAAGACCTATGTGGATGTGCTGGAGCTCGGCAGCGTGTTATGCGGCGCGTCGAGGCCGGGCCATTTCCGCGGGGTCACCACGGTCGTTGCCAAGCTGTTCAACGCCTGCCTGCCGGACCGGGCGTATTTCGGCCGGAAAGACGCCCAGCAGGCAATCATCATACAGCGCATGGCAAAGGACCTGAATTTTCCCGTGTCCGTAAAAGTCATGCCGATTGTGCGGGAAAAAAGCGGGCTGGCGTTGAGCTCGCGCAACACGTATCTGAGCCAAAGCCTCAAACGCGACGCACAGGTGCTTTCCCGTGCGCTCTGCCTGGCGCGAAAGCTTATACGGCAGGGGGTGCGCGATCCAGAACGAGTGACCGGCAAAATGGCGTCACTTATCAATACCGCAAAATCCGCAAAAATCGATTATATCAGTATCGTATCCACCGAGCATCTTAAGCCGGTGAGAGTCATTCGAGGATCGTGCCTTGTTGCAGTTGCGGCCTGGTTCGGCGGGACGAGGCTAATTGATAACACAGTGATCAGTGCATGAGAAAAAAACTTTGTATCGGCATTGTCGGCTGCGGGGCGATCGGAACGTCGCTGGCAAAGATTATTGTGAAGGATTTTGCAGCCCGGGCGCGCCTGGCAGCAATATACGATTATGACACGCAGCGGTCTTTGGCGCTTGCGCGCAGGACAACCGGGAACAGGCGCTGTGTTTGCTCGGGCCTCGAAGGTGTGATTGCTGCCAGCGACCTGATCATCGAGGCCGCGTCGGCCAGCCATTCGTACGGTATCGCATCCCGCTGTCTGTCAGCAGGCAAGAATATCATCGTCATGTCCGTAGGCGGAGTGGTGAGCAGATTCCATGTTTTAAAAAGGTTAGCGGAAAAGCATAATGCCCGTTTGTATATACCCAGCGGCGCCGTGTGCGGCATCGACGCGTTAAAGGCGGCTCGGATAGGCCGTATCCGGTCCGTTACGCTTACGACCCGTAAACCGCCGCATTCATTCAGGTCTGTGCCGTATGTCGCCGCAAAGAAGATCGATCTTGAAGCTATCCGCAAAGACACTGTTTTATTTTCCGGCACTGCGGAACAGGCGATGAAATATTTCCCTCAGAATATCAATGTAGCCGGCGTATTAAGCCTCGCTGGCATAGGGCCCCGCAGGACAAGGGTTTGCATTGTTGCAAGCCCCAGAGCTAAGCGCAACAGCCATGAGATAGCCGTTGAATCAACCGCGGGAACCATTTTCACCCGGACCGAGAACGTGATCCACCCTGATAATCCCAAGACAAGTTACCTGGCAGTGCTTTCGGCTGCCGGCCTTATCAGGCAGATCCTCGAGCCGGCTCGTATAGGAACATGATGCGGGATCCGTTCCATGGTGGGAAACGGTCCCAGGACTCACCTTTAAACCGCGAAGGGGGGTGAAACACAATGGCAACCAAAGTTGCGAAAGTCGGCGTCAAGAGAGTAAAGGGTTTCCTTTATTACCTTGACAAACAGGGCGATGTTTCTTGCGCAAAGATGGCAAGAGGCAAGTCAAAAGGCGGAAAGCCCAAGAAGGTAGCGAAAGTCGGCGTCAAGAGAAAAGAGGGATACCTCTATTTCATTGACAAGCAGGGCGACGTCTCTTGCGCAAAGATGGTAAGAGGCGGTAAGAAAAAGAAGAAGAGATAGCACGGTGTGGAACGTTGGGGTCAGACCCCATTATTTCCGGATATGTGTTCCTTGAAATAATGGGGTCTGACCCCACCTCGATATAAATAACCGTCCTTCCGGGGTCGAATAATTGGAAAACTTAATCTTTGTCAAAGGCGCTCGCCAGCACAACCTCAAGAATATCGACGTAAAATTACCGCGCAATAAGCTGATCGTTGTGACCGGCCTTTCCGGGTCAGGCAAGTCAAGCCTTGCGTTCGATACGATCTACGCGGAAGGACAGCGCAGGTATGTCGAAAGCCTCTCGAGCTACGCCCGGCAGTTCCTCGAGCAGTTGCAAAAGCCAGATGTCGAGTACATCGAAGGACTTTCCCCCGCGATTGCCATAGAACAGCGCACTGCAGGCGGCAATCCGCGTTCGACCGTGGGCACCCAGACAGAGATATATGATTACCTGCGGCTTCTGTTCAGCCGCATAGGCACACTATCATGTTATAAATGCGGTAAACCCATCGAGCGCCAGACCAGCCAGGAGATAGTCGAGAAGATCATGGCGTATCCCGCCGGCACTGCCATACAGATCCTCGCGCCCATGGTCAAAGGCAGAAAGGGCGAATACAAGGATATCTTCGCTTCGATTCAGAAGGCAGGTTTTGTGCGCTGCCGCATTGACGGCGTGGTCTATGAATTGCCTCATCCGCCGGTTAAACTCGACAGGTATAAAGTGCACATCATCGAGGTCGTAGTGGACCGCCTGACCGTGAAGCCGGAGAACAAGAAAAGGCTCACCGATTCCGTGGAAACCGCTTTGAAGGTCGGGAAAGGCACGGCGGTGGTTGCCCGGATCCAGGGCTCCGGCACCGTTGATGAGGTTTTCAGCGAACAGTTCGCCTGCAGCTCATGCGGTATCAGCATCCCTGAAGTCGAACCCCGTCTTTTTTCATTTAATTCGCCTTTCGGCGCCTGTCCCGCGTGCAACGGCTTGGGGATAAAGCTTGAATTCGACCCTGACCTTGTCATCCCTGACCGGACAAAGTCCATCAATGAGGGCGCTATTGCCGCATGGAGGCGAGGCGGCAGGGGATATATCATGTACTACCGCTGGCTTATCAGGGAACTGTCCCGCAGGCTCAAGTTCGACCTCGACACGCCGTTCAATAAATTGCCCAAAGATATACAGAGATCCATCCTGTACGGCTGCGACGAGGTTTTATACGGCAGCAAGCCCTATGAAGGCGTGATCCCGCATCTTGAGCGGCTGTTCCACACCTCAGACAGCGAATACCTTAAGACCGAGATATCGAAATTCATGGCAAGCCTCGATTGCCCCGAATGCCGCGGCAGCCGTTTGAAAAAAGAAGCGCTCGCGGTAACAATCAACGGCAAAAACATATCCGAGGTCACGGCGCTTTCGATCAGAGGCGCGCGCGAGTTTTTCAGGTCGCTTGTATTGACCGAACGACAGAAGGCAATCAGCCATCAGGTGCTCAAGGAGATCATCCTGAGGCTCGGTTTCTGCGTTGACGTCGGCCTTGATTACCTGACGCTTGAGCGCAAAAGCGCCACGCTTTCCGGAGGAGAGGCTCAGCGGGTGCGGCTTGCCACGCAGGTCGGTTCAGGCCTTGTGGGCGTTTTATATATCCTCGATGAGCCGAGCATCGGCCTGCATCCGCGCGACACGGCGCGGCTCATCAATACGCTAAAGGCCCTGCGCGATCTGGGCAACACGCTCATTGTTGTCGAGCATGACGCTTCGGTGATGATGTCTTCGGACCATGTAGTGGACCTGGGCCCGGGAGCAGGTAGGCACGGGGGCGAGGTCATCTTTAACGGCAGCCTTCAGGAACTTTTAAAATCGCCGGTTTCCCTGACCGGCAGATATTTGCGCAATGAGGTCAGTATCCCCATACCGCAGGCGCGCAGGAAATGGTCAGGGGCAAGGGCGGTCACGGTCCACGCCGCATCCGAGCATAATCTTAAAAATATCGACGTTCAATTCCCGCTGGGCGTATTCATCTGCGTGACCGGCGTATCAGGGTCTGGCAAATCCACGTTGGTCAACGATATCCTTTATAAGGCAATGGCGCGGCATTTATACCAGGCAAAGGATAAACCCGGCGCGCATAAGAAAATAACCGGCCTGGATCTCATTGATAAAGTTATCCTTGTTGACCAGGAACCCATAGGCAGAACTCCTCGCTCGAACCCGGCGACATACACAGGGGTATATTCTCCTGTGCGCGACATATTCAGCAAGCTTCCGGACAGCCGCAGCAGGGGGTATCGGCCCGGCAGGTTCTCTTTTAACGTCAAGGGTGGCAGGTGCGAGGCGTGCGGCGGGGACGGCATCAAAAAGATAGAGATGCATTTTCTTCCTGACGTCTATGTGGTCTGCGACGTATGCAAGGGCAGGCGTTTCAATGAGGCGACGCTCGAGGTCCAGTATAAGGGAAAGTCTATCGCGGACGTCCTGAATATGACCGTGGAAGAAGGGCTTGACCTTTTTGAGAGCATCCCCGCGATCAGGAATACCCTCATGACGCTGTATGACGTGGGGCTCGGATACATCCAGCTCGGGCAGCCCGCAACCACTCTTTCCGGAGGAGAGGCGCAGCGCATCAAATTATCTTCGGAGCTAAGCCGCAGGGCAACGGGCAGGACCGTATATATCCTCGATGAGCCGACGACGGGCCTGCATTTCGCGGATGTGGAAAAACTTATTTCGGTGCTGCAACGTCTCGTCGACCGGGGCAATACGGTAATCGTGATTGAACATAATCTTGAGGTTATCAAATGCAGCGATTATATAATCGACCTCGGACCTGAAGGCGGGGACAAGGGCGGCAGTGTTGTTGCCTGCGGCAGCCCGGAGGATGTCATGGCGGTCAAAGGTTCTTTTACCGGACAATACCTTAGAGATGTGTTGGGGGATAAATGATAAATACCACACTGTTCAGGCTGTATTTCTGTTTTGCTCTTATCTGTGCCTTTTCCTTTGCCCGGTCGGCCGCGCCCGTTCAGGCGCAGGAAGCAGACCAGTCGCGCCAGGAAGAATCCCTCTTCGTCGCGCAAAAGGCGTTCGACGACGGATTTTATGACGTGGCCTTGAACCTTCTAGAACGTTTTGTGCAGAGCTACCCGAATTCAGGGCGCATCCATGATGCGAACCTTCTCATGGGCCAGTGTTATTTCCATCTCTCCCGTTTTTTCGAGGCGTTAAAGAAGTTTGAGGACTTAATACAGGGGCCGGCGAAAAACAACAAGGATGCGGGGTATTACTGGGCCGCGGAGGTGCATTTCAGGGGGAATAATTTCGCCAAGGCGGCGGAGTATTACAAAGCGATCATTACGGGCTACCCGGATTCATATTACGCTGCAAGCTCGTATTATTCTCTCGGCTGGTGCATGTTCCAGGAGCAGAAGTATAAAGAAGCCCTCGATTATTTCCGCAAGATGGAGGAAAAATTCCCGAAGCATTCCCAGACGCAGGAGGCCTCGTTCAAGATCCTGGAATGTTTGTATAACCTTAAGGATTATGGGGGATTGCGGGACTCTGCGCGGGGTTATCTCAAGGCCTTCAGCAAGGATATCACAAAATCCGCGTATCTGAATTTCTATATAGCCGAATCGGAGTATTACCTCGATAATTTGCAGGCTGCGATCGAAGCGTATTCCAGGGTGATTTCAAGCACCCGCGACCCGAAACTGGAATCGCTTTCGAGACTCGGTACGGGATGGGCGTATCTTAAGCTCAAGGATTATCAAAAGGCGCAGCAGGCGTTCGACCAGATCAACCCGGAGTCCCTTGAGAAAAAAAGCCTGGACGTCCTGTATCTGGGCAAGGCCGCCGTTTTTTCGCAAACATCCCGCTATAGCCAGGCGCAGGTTGTGTATGACGAACTGATCAGGGCGACGCAGGATCCCTTGACTTTGCTGCAGGCGTACATCGGCAAAGCCGACGCGCTATACAACCTGGGAGATTACAGGGCCGCGGTTGAAACATACCGCAAGGCCGCCTCCGGATCCCTGGACGGCGTTCCGTCGGACATCATCGATAAACTGCATTACGGGCTGGCGTGGGCGTATCTGAAGGAAGGCGAGTTCAAAGAGGCAATTGCCGAATTCAAGAAGATCGTCCGTTCGACGGAGGACAAAATCTTCAAGGTCAGCGCCCTCTGCCAGATCGGAGATGCCTACCAGGATTCAGGCGAATTCGAAAAGGCGGTCGAGGCGTATGATACGATTCTTCGGGATTATCCGGATAGCTTTTACACCGACTACGTGCAGTACCAGCTCGGCCTTGTGCAGATTAAGACCCAGAACTACGACGGCGCCATAGCGAGTTTTATGAGCATCAAGAATAATTTCCCCAATTCCAAGATGCTCGATGAAGCGGGCTATGCGCTGGGCCTTGCATATTTCCAGAAACAGGACTATGCCTCTTCCCGCAGGATATTCGAACAGTTCCTCCGGGAATATAAGGGGTCATCCCTGATGCCTCAGGCAATGTATTTGCTGGGGACGAGCCTCTATAACCTTGCGGATTTCGCCGGCGCAGCCGAGGTTTTCAAAAGCGTCGCGCGCCTCTACGGCCAGGATTCACAGCTTGCGCAGAAAGCCGAGTTCGAGATTGCCGACTGTTATTACCGCATGGGCAATGAAAAGGAGGCGCTGGCCAGGTTCAATGCCCTGCGCGCAAAATACCCTGATACGAGCCTGACTGCGGAGATAATGTGGTGGCTCGGAGAATACTATTACCGGCAGAACGATCTGGGAATGGCGGTGCGGTATTTCACGTCGCTTATTCAGGATTTTCCCGGCAGCAACCTGGTGCTCGACGCCCATTACGCGCTCGGATCCATCTATTCGGAAGAGGGTAAGTTCTCAGAGGCACAGGACGAGTTCAGCAGGGTCATGGCATCCGGCAAGTCAGATCTTGCGGCGCAGGCCGCGATTGCGATCGCGGATCTTTTCGTGCGCGAGGGTGAGCCGGACAAGGCGATAGCCATGTACCAGGACAAAGTCAGGGAGCATCCGGAAATGGCACATCTGATATATCCGAAGATCGCGGACATACATTTTCAGCAGGGCAGATACGACGACGCCCTTTCCTTATACAAGAAATCGTTGACCATCGTGCCTCTGCGCCAGATGGCGGATATCCAGTTTAAGGTCGCCGAGGTGTTCCAGACGCAAGGCAAAACCTCGGAGGCTGTCGAAGAATATTTAAAGGTCGTTTATTTGTATTCCGGCAACAGGCCTCTTGAAGTGAAAGCGCTGCTGCGTGTCGCCAGGATCCATGAGGATACGGAAAATATACCCGAGGCGGTACGCGTGTATGAAAAGATCGGCGCAATGGACGTGCCCGAGGCCGGGTTTGCACGGGAGCGCATAGAGGCGCTTAAGAAGTGACAGGCGCGCCACGCAGGGAGGAACACGCATGGACGTATCGGCTTTGAGCATATGGCAGTTATGGCAATCAGGCGGCCCCATGATGTGGCCGCTGGCAGTCGTTTCGATTTTTAGCGCAGCGATCATTTTAGAACGGCTCTGGTTTTTGAAACATCTCAGGATCGATTTGGCGCATTTTCTCGACATGCTCCTGGACAGGATCAAGCATCATCAGATCAAGGAAGCGGTGCAATTGTGCGATTCCGCGCATAACCCCGTAGCCAACATCCTCAAGGCGGCGATAGTCAAATACGACCGGCCCCGTTCCCAGATCAAAGAAGCCATGGAGGACGCAGCGTTATACGAAATTCCCAAGCTTCACAAGAATCTGGCAGCGCTTTTAACTCTCGCAAACGTGGCGCCGCTTATCGGGTTTCTTGGTACCGCGCTGGGTCTCGTGAAAATATTCGGGGTTATCCGCGCCAGAGGCGTAGCTATGGTGCCCGTTACAGCGGCGGATATCTCAAACGGTATCATGCAAGCGCTTCTGGCTACGGTTGCGGGATTGATGATAGCGATTCCAGTGTTCATCGCGTATAATTTCCTTGTCAGCAGGATAAATTCGTTCATCCTTGAAATGGAACAATCGGCTACGGAGCTTGTTAATTTTCTGTCCGAATAGGGGAAAGGAAAGCTCGGGCGATGCGGTTCAAAAAATACGCTGAATACGCCGGCGGTCTCCAGCCAATGATCGCAGTGCCTCTGGTTAATGTCGTGTTCCTTGTCATGGTGTGTGCAGGCTTCTGGTTGAAGTACCTCATCCTCCCTGCAGGGATGGAAGTGCAGCTGCCTCGCGCCATGACGAGCAGGGCGATACAGGGCCCAATCGTCCAGGTTTCTGTTCTGGACAACGGATCCATGCGTTTAAACGGGCAGGAGCTTACCATAGGTCAGTTTATGGAATTTCTGAAACTGACCGCTGACAGGCGGCAGACCGTAGTGATCAACGCGGACAGCCGAGCTCCATGGAAATATGTCGTAGCAGTATGGGAGGCAATACGCGCCAGCGGACTTGCAGATTGCGTCATGGCTACGAATCCATAATGCAGACACACGGCCTGAAAATATTCCTCGCTTCATCCTGTGCCGGCCATTTGGTTGCTTTCTCGGCCTTGGCGCTGGCGAACTTTTCCCTTGCGAGTGCCCCCGTGAACACTTTTTTTCGTCCTGCCGTATACTGCGGCATCATGCCCTTGGAGGCGCCTCAGGCGATCCTGATCCGTCAGCCTCTGGCTGGCGCCGGGCCGGGGATTGTTCCGTATGTGCCGCAGGGCATTTCCGTTGAACCTGTGCCGCTGGATTGTCCTTTCAGGCCGCCGTTAGAAGCGCCGTACAGCACTGCCCGGGAGCCCTTGAAGAGCCCTCCTGTTATATCAGGGATCCCGCGTTATCCGGAACCTGCTTTTACGCTGCATCCGTTATTGCCATACCGGTTCGACCTTTATTTCAAGGACAGGCAGCAGGTCCATATTGAGCTTGAGTTTTCTGTGACAAGGTCGGATTCACGTAACTTCGTTTCTCTGCGCCGGAAAATCTCTTCAGGAAACCTTGAGGCTGATCTTTTAAGCATGCGGTATATCGGGCATTATCTTTTTATTCAACAGGCCAGGTTTTCCTTAGGCGTCTGGCAGCCCGTAAAGATAGAGTTCTCTCCCAATACGCGCGATTATGAACATTGACCTGGTGGTTTTTCTGGCCTGTATAGAGACGGCAGCGGTCGCATGGGGTTTTACAATGTGGTGGCTTCAGAGGCCGCTGCGCAAAAAAGAGCTCTTTCTCGACCCGAAACATATCTGGTTCTGCACGGTGTGCACCTATACCTATATTAATACAAAGGATGATGTCATCTCGTGTTGCCCGCGATGCGGTGCATACAACAAAAAGGCTTGACACCAGGTTCTATTGTCCATACAATTTATGTCAAGGAGGTTACAATGATCACAACAATCGGCATAGTTGCGGGAGAGATCTGGCATCATCTCGACAAGCATGGAGAAGCTACGGTTTCGGATCTGGTGAAGGGGATCGATAAGCCGCGTGATACCGTGCTCATGTCACTGGGATGGCTCGCCAGGGAGGGACACGTGATCCTGCAGGATATAAACGGCGATTATAAAGCATGCTTACGCAAGAACGATTGATGCGATCGTATCTGCGCCGGCGAACTGGTATGGCGCTGTACCTGGTGCTGGCGGTGTTGATAGTGACAGCCATCATTGCAGGTATGTCCCTGAACCTCGTATTGAGCCAGAGCAGGCTTACGCATCACAGCGTAAGCCGTATGCAGGCATATTACGCTGCCAAACTTGCTATGAATTATGCGATAGAAATGCTTTCTCAAAACGACACGACATGGTCAACTCCTGGCAACTACACTATATGCCGATTAGGATGCACAAAAGATGAGCCTGATCTGCCTGGTTCAATAAATAATATAACTGTTAGTATCGGTGATCCAGGCTCAGGTCTGAACGGCACAAGGAAACTTGATATCGTTGTTCGTTACGAATACGATCCGAATAAATAAGCTCCTTCCGACCATTCCTTAATCCTCACCTCATAGCTTCACAATTCATCGTAATAAATCTATCCGAATAAGCTTATCATTGATAATAGTTTATGCTTGCTAAGAGTAAGTTTAAGTAATATTATAATAATTTTATTAATTCTAATTTTATTATATTAATATTGAATTATTACATATTAAATAAATGATAAGTAAATTTATAATAACTTTTATATTATTTATTTATTGTAAATATATATAATTATAGATGCATAATCGCTCTATGTGCAGCAATTAAAAATTATTTTCATGGCGATCAGATTTGCAGACGCTATGACCGGGTGATGCTATGTACTTACTGCTATTAATCGAGTAATTTTAATTAAGTTCAGGTAACAATAAAACAAAATTTATTTAAATAACATACAAAATTGATTTATAAAAACAATTTTGAAAAATAACTCTTGACAAAAAAGTATTTACATGGTTTAATCTTTTTTGATAACTCTCAATCATATTAAGATAAATATATCATGACTAGACTAATAAATATTGAAGAACTGGCAGATTATCTTAGAATACAAAAACAGACCATTTATAACTGGTTATACCAGGGCAAGATATCCGGTATAAAGGTCGGAGGCGTCTGGCGTTTTGACCGTAAGGATATAGATGCCTGGTTGAAAAGCAGGCGCAGGATGCCCAAGCCGGGAGTCAACCAATGAAATCATTAGGGCTATATTTCGGCCCACGCAACATACATCTTATAGAAGCTGACGGAAAGAAGATCAGCAAGGTCATCCAGTTCCCCGTGCCCAAGAGCGAGACCAATATTCTGGATGACAAGGCTTCGGAGGACGTCAAGATCGCCCAGATGCTGTCCGAGCAGCTCAGGAAGAATCCCGTTGAATCCAAGTCTGTGAACATGGTTATTCCCGGGAAGGATTTTATTATCCGCACCTTCCACATGCCCGTGCTGCCGCAGAACGAGCTTCACGACGCCGTCCGATTTGAGGCAAAGAAGTATATCCCGTTCAAGGTGGAAGAACTGGCCGCAGATTTCAGGACGTTCTTTGACAAGCCTAACAAAAAAAACCTGATTTTGTTTGTCGGAATCAAGAAGGACATCCTGGCAAAATACACGGCAATGGCCATTGAATCGAATTTGAAGGTCGATTCGGTCGAATATGCCGGTTTTTCCGCTATCCGTCTTCTTCAGCAGGCAAATATCAGGGAAAAGGATACCTGCGCGGTCGTCTATGCAGACCCTGCCGAGGACGATGAGGTGAATTTCGTCGTGCTTGAGGACGGTTTTCCGTTATTCAGCAGGGATATCGTGCTTTCCGGATATACAGATGAAGGCAGTGTCAAGATAGAAAAACTCGCCCTTGCGGATAAAATAGAGAAGCTTAAGATCGAAGTCCGAGTTTCTCTGGATTATTATTTAAGGAAATTTCCTACCAGGAATATCAAAAAGCTGATATTCGTTGCGCCTCCGGAATATCGCGTTGAACTCGAAAATTTTGTGAAGGACCGGGCCCTGGCATCGCGATTTGTCGAATTGAGCGGCCTCGTTGACCGGCCAGGCGCGTTCTCGCTTGGGTTTTACAAGGCCTATGCCGCATCGCAGACCAAAGCCGTTGTTCCGAAGGTCAAGGTTGATCTGCTGGCCGTTACGATGAAGACAAAAACAGCGCATGCCCGGCCCATGGCGCATGCGCTTAAGATGCCGCAGTTCAACTTTTCCATGAAGTATGTTCTGTGGGGCCTTTTGCTGTGCGGCGTGGTATTCGGCTGGGGGCTATATAAACGGGTTCCGGCAGAACGGGAAAGGGATATGGCGATTAGTTCGCAGCCTCGCGTTGCCGGCGTCGCGCCATCCGCCAGCATTGACGAGGTTAATGCCAAGAACGCCCAGTATATCGAGAGGCTGCGGAATATCGATTCCCAGCTTCGTAAACGCTTATTTCTGACAGAAGAGCTTGACGTCATCCCGCAGGTCATTCCCGAAGGCGTGTGGTTCAGGGATTTCGCCTTCACCGATAAGCAGAATACGGTTGAACTGGTCATATACGGATGGGCCTACCTGGAAGACAGCAACAGGGAGCTTGAGGCGATCAACAATTTTTTGACACGGCTCAAGGAGAACCAGAAATTCTCCGTCGTCTTCAGGGATATAAAGATGACTTCGGCGACGCAGGAAAAGCTTGATAATACCCCGGTGACGAGCTTTGTCATAATGTGCAAAGGGACGCGGTGATCGTATGATGCTGATGGACGATATGGTCATAAAGTTGCAGAAGAACATCCTGAATATAGCTGTCCTGGGGGTTATGGTTATTTTCGCGTATAAGATCTTCGCGGCCCAGCAGAAACAGGTAGAGGCCATCAAGGCCCAGACCGAGATGGAGTCGCAGAAGAGCGCTGTCCTGACCCAGATCAGCCAGTCAGAGAAAAAAATCAAGAACCTGCGCCGCCTGATAAATAATAAGGATGAGGCTGCCTTTCTGCCAACGCTTAACGCCATTGCGCGGGATCATCAGGTAAAGATTAATGTGATCAAACCTCTGCCCTCCGAACAAAGGGCCGCAGGATACAGCACCTACCCGTTCGCCATAAGCATCGCCGCGGATAATTATCACGCGTTCGGAAAATTCGTCAGCGCCCTGGAGAGCCACCCGTTCATGTTCTCGATAGACAGAATGTCCGTCCATCCTGATCCGTCGCGGGAATCCAGGAGATATAAATTGCAGGCAGAGCTTGAAGTCAGTGCGATCCTTTTGCGAGATTGAGGGTGTATGAACAGGACTATGAGGAATAAGAGGACGGGTTTCGCGTTCGTGGCAAGCGCGATAATCGTGTGTTCCATCGCCTCGACTGCACTTTGCCAGGAAGAACCCGCTATTGCTGTACAATCGGAATATGTCAAAACGGTCCCGTATACGTCGGAAAACCTCCGGGACCCATTTGAGGCATATATCAGGAAGGAAGAGGTTCCGCTTCCGGTTACCCAGCTTATAGCCGAAGAGAATTTCGTCCCGCCGCCTATAGCTGTTTCGGGCATCACCTGGGGGAGCAGTTTTCCTCAGGCGATCGTCAACGGTAAGGTCGTGCGGGCCGGCGACATTATAGACGAAGTCCAGGTTATATCCATTTCTAAGGAAGGATTGGTCCTGTCGTATAAAAATCAGAGGTTCAGCGTGCCTGCTCCGGGAATGAGCAAGGGCCGGCAGCAATCAGGCCAGAACGCGCCGTAAGGGCGGCTAAAGGAGGTTTATCATGCATAAATTCACAAGATTATCGGTTTTGTTATTGACCGCGGCATTCAGCCTATTCCCGATCGCGCTGCGCGCGCAGGACAGCGCTTCTCTGGGCAGGGGTGGGGGGCCAGGCGTCGCTGTTGGTATGCCTATGCAGAGCGAGGCGGTATTTGACGAAACGATATCGCCTGAGCAGACCATATCCATGGACCTGCAGGAGGCGAACCTTCGCGATATCCTGAAAATTTTCTCCATCCAGTCAGGCCTTAATTTCATCGCGTCTGAAGCTGTGGAAAACAAGAAGATCACGTTGTACCTTGACAAGGTCCCGATTAAACTGGCAATGGACAAGCTCTTTGACACGAACAAACTGACCTATGAGTTCGACGAGGACGCGGGCATATTCGTGGTACGGGGCAAGGAAGAGGATGCTGACCTCGTCACCGAAGTATTCAGGCTCAAACACCGTTCAGTATCGACATCGAACATGGAAAAGCAGAGGACAGGTATGTTTACCGGCGGCTTGACGAGCACGCAAGGGGGGGGGCAGGCAGAAACGGCCGCGGCTGATATATCCGACGTTAAATCCATGATCCAGCAGATGTTAAGCGCAGTGGGAAAAGTTTCCGAGGACAACAAGACAAACAGCATTATAGTCACCGATGTCCCGAACAGGTTCCCGCAGATCAGGTCGCTCATCGCCGCCCTTGACGTGCCGCAGTCGCAGGTCATGCTTGATGTTGAAATGCTCGACGTCAGAAAAGATTTGGTTGACAAGCTTGGTTTCAACTTCGGCAATAATCCGATCATGAACCTCGGATTGACCCTTGGGAGCAAGAATATCGCATTCCCCTTCTCAACGGCGTCTTTCAAGGGTTCCGGCGGGACCCTGGCCCGGACAGCGGGAAACCTTGATTTTTATTCGGGGAGCAATATGTGGTCAGTGTCATTTGACCTGTTGAAAAAGGATACCTCGACAAAGCTCCTGGCGCGCCCCAGGATCATGACCCTTAAT
>Ga0116184_10001981_pt1 | contig 18547 bp, 16 predicted proteins | sample AD_JPNNA5_MetaG_FD_89886 | JGI IMG/M metagenome (GOLD analysis project Ga0116184, IMG submission 89886) | Active sludge microbial communities of municipal wastewater-treating anaerobic digesters from Japan - AD_JPNNA5_MetaG | ecosystem: Engineered > Bioreactor > Anaerobic > Digestate | place... | reverse complement strand
GGCCGAAATGTGCATCGGAGCCAGCTCGACACGCTGGTCCCAGAGGAGCGCCAGAGATAGCCTGCGCCGCGCTGTGCCATAGTCGCCGCGGTCAAATGCTTCTCTCCCTTCGCGGAAGGCGGCCTCGGCCTGCCTTAGCCCTATCGTCAGCACTCCCGTTACGGCGTTGGTCAGACTCTGACTCACCCGGCTGTTGTCAATCCGGTCCTCCGCCGAGGAGAGCGCTTCTAGCAGCCTGGTGCTCACTGCCTGCGCACCTTTGACGAGGACCTTGGGACCCCTCACGACTCCAGCCAGCAGACGCTGGACCGGTGCAAAGAGCACACCGGCCACAAAGCCCAGAAAGAAGACGCCCAGCAGGGCGAGGATGTCACCGATCAGGCCTGTGTTCTCCATCGCTCCCTCTGTCTACTTGTACCGAACCTGCTTCGGTTGCAGGCCCGCCACGTACCCGGCGGGTCTCACGTCTTTGATGATCATCTCCAGCCGCGTTTGCCCGTTCCAGGTTCGCCTCTGGAGAGTATAGGCCACGTCGATACGAGGGGCCAGTTGCTCACGAGTGACCCCTTGAAAGGCAACGGCATCCCACACCGCACGCCCATCGCTCAACTTGAGCTTGAGACCGGGTCTGTCCGTGCCGATGCTTCGCGCCTCTCTCACCTCTACGTTGGCGCTGGCCAGGACCGGCGTCGGGTTGCCTACTCCAAAGGGGCGCAGCAACTCGATTTGCTGCCACGTATTGCCGTTCACATCGGTCAACGGCTGTACCCAGTCTATCTTCAATGAAGGCACCAGGTCCTCTTCCGTCAGATCGCGGTCGGCGATTCGCAGCAGTCCCGACCGCAGGGAGTCGATGTTCTCATTGCGTATCGTCAGTCCAGCGGCTGCGGCGTGACCGCCATGCCGCTCCATCAGGCCGCGGCACTCATCAAGCGCCCTGGTGATGTGGAAAGTGCTAATGCTGCGCGCCGAGCCGCGGCTCACATCTGGCTCCAGTGCAATCACCACCGATGGTCGATGAAACTCTTCCGTGATACGGCTGGCAACAAGGCCGGCCAGACCCACCAGATAACCTTCATCTGCCAGCACGTAGACCCTCTGGTCTCCCAAAGCGACAACTTCCTGACGCGCCTTTTCTACGCCCTGAAGCATCAGCTTCTGGCGCTCCCGGTTTTGCCCTCCCAGTTGGTCGGCCAGGACACGAGCCCTGTCTTGAGATAGCGTGGTGAGCAGCTCATAACTGGCAAAGGCACTCTCGAGCCGGCCAGCGGCGTTCAGGCGCGGGCCAAGGACAAACCCGATCACATAGGCATCCACGTTCTGGGGCAGTACCGCGGCCTCTTGTAGCATCGCCGCAACCCCTGGCCGCCTGGCCTGGCGCAGCTCGGCCAGACCCCGGCACACCAGCGTTCGATTCTCGCCCACCAGTGGCGCCAGGTCAGCTACGGTTCCCAGGGCGACCAGGTCGAGCCAGTCCTCTTCTTTTGGCAGGCTGCACTCTTGACAAAGGGACACCTGCCTTTCCGTTTTCAGCAAAGCCTGAGCCAGCTTGAAGGCCAGCCCAACGCCTGCCAGTTGTTTGAATGGATAAGCGTCGTCTTCGCGTTTGGGGTCGATGACTGCTACAGCCTGTGGCAGAGCATCTCCCGGGGTGTGGTGGTCGGTGATAATCAGGTCCAGGCCAAGCCGGCTCGCTGCCTCGGCCTCGGCCACGGAACGCGCGCCGCAGTCAACCGTCACCACCAGCCTGATTCCCTGTTGGGCCAACTGCTGCAGAGCGTCTACGTTCAGTCCATAACCTTCTTCCATCCGGTTGGGTATATAGGGGGTTACGAGCGCTCCAAGCGAGCTGAGCACCGGAACCAGCAGCGCAGTGGCACTCACACCGTCAACGTCATAGTCACCATAGACGGCGATCGGCTCATGAGCCCTGAGTGCCTGGCGCAGACGCGTCACGGCTTCGCTCATGCCCTTGAGCCGGAAGGGATTACCCTCCTCATACGCGCAGGACAGGAAAGCCCCTGCTTCCTCAGCAGTAAGAATGCTGCGGTTGTAGAGCAACTGCACAAGCAGGGGAGACAGATCAGACAGACTGGCGGCATAGTCCGTTGGTGCGGGGGGCAGAATGTCCCAACGTTTGGGCGGACTGGTCAATCAGCAGGTCCTTTCGTAGTGAGGCGTCCTTCACCCATTGATGGTGCGGGCGTCGGCGAGGATAGCCATGGCCTCAGGCGTCCAGTGATTATAGGGTCTCACTCCGCGAACGCAAAGAAAAGCCCCCGACGCGGCGTCGGGGGCTTTTGCTTACCTTATTCGGCCGGAATCTCCAGCCACTTGCTGTTGACCATAAACTCGGTCAGGAAGGGGATCTTGAAATAGAGCCCCTTGTAGGCCTGCCAGGCATAGTACAGAGCCGGAACGACAGGCACCAGGAAGAGCACCCAGAGCACACAGGCCAGACAGCCCGCTGTAACGACGCTGAGCAGGAAATACACGATGGTAGCCAGCACCTCATAGACCACGCCAGCCACCAGGAACCCCAGCGACTGAATCGCATGGAACTTTTGGAACGGGCGAGCTTTGCTCTCGTCAGACAGCAGCATCACCGCCGGAACGATAACCGGAACAATTATCTGCGTGGCGTAGGCCAGCCCTGCCATCAGTTTGTCATTGTCCGACGCGTCCTTGGCCGGCCAGGAAGATGCCGATGGGGTCGGAGGGGGCACAGGAACCGACTCTGGCACAACAAAGTCGCTTGGCTGCGGCTCTGCGGATGGCTGCGGTTCAGCTGGTGCGCTCTCCGGCACGGGTATCTCTGGTACAGGACTATTCAGATTCTGATCGTCACTAGTCATCTCTCTACCTCCTCAATACTATTATACGCAGGAATTGATTTCTGGTTGCATCCGGCAGCACGCTCTTCCAAAGGAAGACCGTTTTGGTGCCCGCTTTGTGCCGTGCTAGAATAGCACCTGTTGGGCGACAGGAAAGGCAAGAGCATGCAGCGTATCGTCTTTATGGGCACCCCGAATCTGGCGCGGGTTATTCTCTCCGCCCTGATTGGCCACTACGAGGTCGCGGCGGTAGTCACCCAGCCAGATGCCGATTCGGGTCGCGGCAGAAAACCCCATCCTTCACCCGTTAAAGCGCTTGCCCTGGAGCATTGGATCCCTGTACTGCAGCCGCTGAAGGTGCGGCAGCCGGACGTGGTAGAGCAGCTGCGAGAGCTGCACCCGGACGCGATTGTCGTCGCCGCCTTTGGCCAGATACTACCAGCCACGATCCTCTCTCTGCCCCCTTATGGATGTATCAATGTGCATGGCTCCTTGCTCCCACACTACCGGGGTGCGGCGCCCATTCCGGCGGCGATTCTTGCCGGGGACTTGCAGACCGGCATCACCATTATGCAGATGGATGCGGGGATGGACACAGGCCCCATTCTGGCCCAGCGTGCTCTGCCTGTCTCTCCCGACGACACATCGGCCACACTGACCGACAAGATGGCTGCGCTCGGTGCGGACTTGCTACTGAAGACCCTTCCGGCCTGGTTTGCCGGCCAGATCACGCCGCAGAAGCAGGATGACTCTCTCGCCACCTACTGTCAGATGCTCGAGCGCGAGCACGGCCGCATCGACTGGTCCCGGTCGGCCGGGAGAATTGAGCGCGAGATACGCGCCTACCAACCCTGGCCTGGCTCCTTCACCAACTGGGGCGACCGACAGCTCACCATCCTACGTGCGCATGTCACTGCTGCTGCCACGCCGTCACAGGCCCCCGGCGCTGTCATTGCGCACGGCACCGAGTTTGCCGTGGTGACCGGCGAGGGATTGCTCGTTCTGGATGAGGTGCAGCTTGCCGGCAAGAGGCCGCTACCCATTGCCGAGTTTGCCCGTGGCCAACGCGGTTTTTCTGGCGCTATATTAGGCCAGGGTCCAGTCCTGACAGAAGCCTCCCCATGCAAGAAGTAACGCTGACCATCAAACACAATGGTGGCCTTCACGCGCGCCCAGCCCGTCTATTCGTCCAGCTAGCGAAAAAGTTCACCTCAACCACGATTACCGTTGCTAGGAACGACCATCAGGCCAATGCCAAGAGTATTCTCAACCTGCTTACACTTGGAGCTACCATGGGTACCCAGATCACGATCCGTGCCACAGGCCCTGATGAGCTTGAGGCAGTCAAGGCCCTTCAGGAGCTGGTCGAGAGCAACTTTGGCGAGTCTGAAGACGAACCTTCCGACCACGTCCTTCCTCCGCCCTCCCAGTAGTCTGCGGCAGGTCCACGTGGCACAGTGCTAGTCCTCAATCTGGCATGCGAACCATATCTGCGTGTATGGGAGCTCCAGCATACACTGGTTGAGGCGCGGCGGAACCAGCGCATCGCAGACGTGCTCCTTCTGCTGGAGCATGAACCAACCATCACTCTCGGTCGCAACGCGGACGCGGCGCACATCCTTGCCTCCAATGACCAGCTCCGCAGCGCCGGCATTGCCATCCACCGAGTAGAGCGCGGCGGCGATGTCACCTACCACGGACCAGGCCAGTTAGTGGGTTACCCAATTCTCTCCCTCGCCGAGCACCATCTGGCGGTGTCGGACTATATGCACCTGCTTGAGGAGGCAGTCATCCGCACGCTGTCCGATTTTGGCATCCAGGCGCAACGGCGGCAGAGCTTGATTGGAGTCTGGGTAGGTGAAAGCAAAGTAGCTGCGCTCGGGGCGCGTATTCAGCAGGGCATCACGTTCCACGGTCTCGCCATCAATGTCGCACCTAACCTCGCCCATTTTGACCTCATCGTTCCCTGTGGCCTGCCAGCCGTCAAGATCACCTCAATGCAAAAAGAGCTGGGTAGAAAACCAGACCTGTCACGGGTCAGGCAGAGAACCGCTGTCAATCTATGCCTTCTGCTTGGCACATCGAAACAAGAGGTTTCGTTACCAGAACTCTTGAGTCAGGCAGGACTCCCGCCGCCGGCCTGAGTGCCCGGCCCCTTGCATCAACACCGCGCTGTGATACAATAGCCCTATGACTGCGACTGGGAGACCGTCACCTTCCCAAGAGGCCATCGCCTATTGCCTCAAGTGTCGCCAGAAACAGGCGATCCAGAACCCTGAGCCGGTGTTCACTGCCAGAGGCCAGCCGGCAACGCGCGGCACTTGCCCGGCCTGCGGCTCTTCCCTGGTCAAGATGGGCGCGACCTCGGCCCACACCTCGCTGGTGAAACCCAAGACACCGGGCACAAAGACCGGCGGAAAGAGCACTACCACGAAAACCAGCCGCAAACGGACCGGGAGCGCCGCAATCCAGCTACCGCCCGGCACCAAGCTGGTCATCGTCGAATCACCGGCCAAGTCCCGCACCATACGCCGCTTTCTCGGTGAGGGCTATGCCGTGGAAGCCTCGCTGGGCCACGTGCGTGACCTGCTGCGCTCCAAGCTCAGCATCGACATCGACCACGATTTCACCCCAACTTATACGGTGCCCAAGGAAAAGCGCGAGACCGTCAAGCGGCTGACTCTGGCCGGGCAGCAGGCGGCAGAAGTATTCCTGGCCACTGACCCCGACCGCGAGGGTGAAGCCATCGCCTGGCACGTTCTGGTAGCGGCGTCAATCCCTGAGGCCAAAACGCAGCGAGTCGTCTTTCACGAAATCACACCCGAGGCTGTACGCCGGGCGTTTGAGCACCCTCGTGCTCTGGACGTGAGTCTGATCAATGCCCAGCAGGCCCGCCGATTGCTGGATCGCCTCGTTGGCTACAAGATTAGCCCCCTGCTCTGGCGCAAGGTTCGCAGCCGCCTCTCCGCCGGCCGCGTGCAGTCCGTCGCCGTTCGGCTGGTCGTTGAGCGGGAGAGAGAGATCCTGGCCTTTGTCCCGGTCGAGTACTGGTCGATATCAGCCGAGTTGGCCAAGCAGGAAACCAGACCACTCGATCCGCGCCCCAGCTTTCTGGCCAAGCTCCAAAAGATTCGCGGGCACGACGTCGATCTCAAGACCCAGCCCGCCACTCAGGCGGTGGTAGACGACCTTGAGGGTGCGGCTTACGCCGTCGAAGAGGTGCGCAAATCTCAGCGACAGCGCCGCCCCTACCCTCCGTTCATTACCAGCTCGCTACAACAAGATGCCTCCCGCCGGCTCGGTATGTCGCCCAAACGCACTATGGTCATCGCCCAGCAGCTCTACGAGGGTCTGGACATAGGCCAGCCTGAGCCGGTCGGCCTGATCACCTATATGCGCACCGACTCGACCAGCATCGCTCCGCAAGCACTCGCCCAGGCGCGCGACCTGATTGCCAAGAAGTACGGCCCAGAGTTCTTGCCCGACCAGCCACAGACCTACAAGACGCGTGTGGCGAACGCCCAGGAGGCCCATGAGTGCATCCGCCCGACCTCCGTCTGGCGCGAGCCGGAGGTTATTCGCGACCATCTTGATGCAGATCAGTTCCGCCTGTACCAGCTCATCTGGCGGCGATTTGTCGCCTGCCAGATGCGTCCGGCCATCTATGATGTCACCGCAGTGGACATCAAGGCAGGTCACCACTCTGGCGGGGTCACCGCCGCCGCCATCGTACCGGTCAGTGTGCTAAAGGAGTGGCCATATCTGTTTCGTGTGACCGGCTCCACCGTGGCTTTTCCGGGCTTCTTGCTGGTCTACGATGAAGCCAAAGACGAGCCAAGCCCAGAAGAAAAAGACGCCGGAGCACTTCCGCCTCTCACGCCCGGCGAGCTGCTTGACCTGTTGCGACTGTTGCCAGAACAGCACTTTACCGAGCCCCCGCCGCGATTCACCGAGGCCACCCTCATTCGCGAGTTGGAAAAGCACGGCATCGGCAGGCCCAGCACCTACGCTCCGATCATTTCCACCATCCAGGAGCGCGAGTATGTTGAGCGCGTCAACCGCTACCTCAAACCAACCGAGCTCGGATTCACAGTCAACGACCTGCTGGTGAAACACTTTCCCGATATTGTCAACATCGAATTCACGGCGCACATGGAGGGTGACCTCGACCGGGTCGCCGCCAACGAGCTTAACTGGGTGAGCCTGCTGGCGAGCTTCTGGACACCATTCCAACAAGCCCTGGAGCTGGCTGAACAGAATATCCAGAAGATGGAGATCCCGGTCGAACTGGCGGGATTCAACTGCGAGAAATGCGGCAATCCGATGGTGGTGAAATTGGGACGCTTTGGCAAGTTTGTGGCCTGTTCCAACTACCCGGCCTGCCGCAACACCAAACCGTATGTCATCAAGACTGGCGCCAAATGCCCCGAGTGTGGCGCCGACCTTGTCCAGAGGAAGACGCACAAGAGTCGTGTCTTTTTCAGTTGCTCCAGGTATCCGGACTGCAAATTCAGCGTTTGGAACCGCCCTCTGCCCACTCCTTGCCCCAGGTGCGGAGGCCTGGTCACAGAAGCGGGCAAAGCCAAAACCAAGTGTATCAAGTGCGGAGCGGTGTTCACTGCCGAGGGAGAGCATGCAAAAAGACCTTAGGCGCTTCCTCAACTACCTGACCGCGGAACGCAACGCATCGCCCTATACCATCTCCAACTATCGCCGCGAGATTGCCCAGTTCTTGATGTTCCTTGAAGCCGACGGAATCTCCGAGTGGAGCGATGTGACTCGTACTGTCCTGCGGCGGTACCTCGGCTGGCTGAACAGCCAGGGCTATGCCAAGGCGAGCATTGCCCGCCGGCTGTCGGAGCTGCGCTCTTTTGGCCGCTTCTTGATGCGCGAGAGAATCGTTCCGCAGAATCCCTTTCGCGCCGTATCCTCACCCAAGCTCCCCAAGCGCCTGCCCAGCGCCATCTCGCAACCGGATGCCAGGACGCTGGTCACTGCTCCCGATCTCACCACTCCACAGGGCCTGCGCGACCGGGCCATGCTCGAGGTACTCTACGGCGGAGGAGTCCGCGTTAGCGAGCTGGTCGGCCTGAACCTGGCCAGTCTGGATACCCGCAGACACGAGCTTTTGGTGTGGGGCAAAGGTGCCAAGGAACGCATCGCTCTGCTTGGCGAGCCAGCAGTCAATGCACTGGTTGACTACATTGAACACGGCAGACCCAAACTGCTGAAGCGCACTACCAATGCCCTGTTCTTGAATCGGCTGGGAGGCCGGCTGACCACGCGCAGCGTGATGACCATTACCAAGAAGTACACCCGCCTCAGTGGCATCGAGAAAAAGGTGTCGCCGCACACACTGCGCCATACCTTTGCCACGCACTTGCTTGACGGCGGAGCGGATCTGCGCTCGGTACAGGAGCTATTGGGCCACGCCCGGCTCAGTACCACGCAGATCTATACCCACATCAGCCAGAACCGTGCCCGCGAGGTGTATCTCCGTTCGCACCCCCTGGCAAGGACCACCCTGGATCAGTCAGGATCCACTCAAGAAGAACCAAAGAACCATCTCTAGATCCCAACACATACGGAGGAGGCACGGAAATGCGTGTGCAGAAACTGCGCAAGCAACTCAAGGAACAAGGGCTGGAGGCAATACTGGTTACGCGGCCAGAAAACCAGCGCTACCTCAGCGGATTCACCGGGGGCGAGGCCGCCCTGCTAATCACCGCCGAGCTCAAGCTCATTCTTACTGATTCCCGCTACTATCAGCAGGTCGCAGAGGAAGCCCCCGACTTTGCTCTGGTGCAGGTCGAAGGCAAGGCGTCGGCGGCGCTGAGCCGATTGGTGAAAGAACATGGCATCCATACTCTCGGTTTTGAGAGCACCCACGTGTCATTCGACCAATACCAGGAATGGAAGAAGGCTTGCCGCGGAGTGCGTCTGGTTCCGCTTCAGGATGCTGTAGAGCGGCTGCGGCTGATCAAGGATCAGGGTGAGCTGGCCAAGATGAAGAAGGCCATTGCCGTGTCCGATGCGGCCCTCGACCACATCCGGCAGACGCTGCGTGTCGGCATGACCGAGAAAGAAGTCGCCTGGGAGCTGGAGAGTTTCATGCGCACCCATGGTGCCGAGAGCCTGTCATTTGACATCATCGCCGGTTCAGGCCCCAACGGGGCCAAGCCGCACGCTGTGCTGCAGGACCGGCCGATCCAAAAGGGCGAGCCAATCGTCCTGGACCTCGGGGCTACCGTCGATGGCTACCATTCGGACGTTACCCGTACCATCTGTCTGGGCAAACCGGACAAGAAGCTGCAGGAGATCTACGACATTGTGCTGCGCGCGCAACTGGCAGCAGAAGAAGGCGCAAGAGTCGGGATGACCGGGCAGGAGATCGATGCCCTGGCCCGCAACGTTATCAGGGAGGCCGGTTACGGGGAGCAGTTTGGCCATAGTCTCGGTCACGGCGTGGGCCTGGCCGTGCACGAAGGACCGCGGGCGTCGCCTCTGAGCACCACCGTCTTTGAGCCAGGCATGCTCTGTACCATCGAACCGGGCATCTACATCCCTGGCTGGGGCGGCATCCGCATCGAGGACATCGTGCTCTTCAAGAAGGACCAGGTGGTCGTACTGACGCAGGCACGCAAGGATCTGCAGGCACGGTAGCAAGCCTGCTTGTGCTGCCTGCCGAGTTATGTTACAATCGAATAGGTGACGCACGACCAGTGAGAATATGGAGCGGAGGCAGAAGATGACCGCGAAGAGTATTGGTGCGTGGCTCCGTAAAGCACTCTCGATTCAGGTCCTAGCGGCCTTCATACTCGGCCTGGTGATCGGTCTGGTGGTCCTGGGGTGGAATGTCTGGCCAGTCAAGTGGACCGATGCTGACCCTTCGGATCTTAGAGCCAGCCAGCAGGACGCCTACCTTCAACTCATCGCCGAGTCTTACGCGCTCACCGGCAATGCTGATTTCGCTCGCGAGCGGCTGTCGGCTCTCAAAAAGCCCGCGCAGACCGCTGCTGATCTCTCGGCCATGATAGAGGCTTCTGCTCAGACCCGCAGCCAGGCAGGCAAAGCAGAAGACGCCATCCGCCTGCAGAGACTCGTTACAGCGCTGGGCCTGCCCCCTGCCGGCACAGTCGTCCCACCCACCGCGCAGCCCAAGCCACAGCCTACGACACAGCCAACGAGCGGCGGCAGCAAGGCTCTGTTGCGCGTGCTTGGCACGACGTTCTTCCTGATTCTGCTGGCCGGTGGCGTTATGGTGCTCTTTACACAACTGCAAAAGCGCGAGCCCCGCCGCCCGCGGCCAATTACTCCGGCGCCGGAGCCCTCCCCTGACAGGGAAGCGGAACCGGCTGTTGAGGCAGTGTCCGGTGTGGGGCCTTCCGCCAATCATTTTGTTGCCGAGTACCACTCTGGCGACGACGCGTACGACGTATCCTTTTCGATTGAGCTCGCCGGCGAATTCGTGGGCGAGTGCGGCATCGCAGCTCTGACCCGTGCCATCGGCGAGCCAGGACATTTCAAAGCTTTCGATATCTGGATGTTTGACAAGCTCGCGACCGAGTCTCAGACCAAGCTTCTGCTAAGCGAGGGGGCTGCCAATGACCCGGTGCTCAGCGTTCGACTGCCAGAGCGAGGGGAGCCAGTGCAGGCAAGACTGGACAGGGTGCTTACGCTCGAGTCGGAAAACCTCCGGCTCGTTGCCACCATTGTTGATCTGGACTATGAGGACTCTTCCAATATGGTCTTTTCGAAACTGGTTGCCAAATTGGATGTGTTCCCCAAGGCTCCTCCTGCCTGAGCAGGACCGGGGCTCGCTTGAGGAAGAGATGACGCGGGAGGCATACCTCTCGCGTCATTGTTTTCTCACCCGCGCGTGGCCGGGTCAAAGAGCTTGCGATACTCTTGTATGGCAAAGCGATCCGTCATTCCGGCCACATAGTCGCATACCACCCGCTCCGCAGGCCCCTCGGCCACCCGGGACTGTATCTCCGGGGGCAACTGCCTCGGCTCATCCAGGTAGGCTCTGAACAACCGACGGATCAGTCTCTGTGCCTTCACCTGCATACGTATCACACGATAGTGCCGGTAGAGCCGCTCCAGAAGCAGGTCCTTGAGTTGGCGGTTGTGCTGCGCCATCTCGGGAGAAAAACAGGCCAGGTTGCTTGAGGCAGCACGGACGTCGGCCGCAGTATTGATGTACTGCTCACGCAGTTGTCGGTCGATGGTGTTGATCACATCGGTGACCAACTCGTTGATCAGGTGGCGCACTGTCCTGCGCCGGGCCATTTCGGACACGTCGCCCACATCTATGCCCAGGCTTGACCTACCCCGGCGCCACAACTCGATCTCGCGCAGATCATCGACCTGCAGTAGACCGGAGCGCAGTCCATCGTCGAGGTCGTGAGTGGTATAGGCAATCTCGTCGGCCACGTTCACCAGTTGTGCCTCCAGGCTGGCCTTGGTCTCCGGTTCGTACTCCAGCGCGTCGGTCAGGTCATAGTCCGTGGCATGTTTGGCGATCCCCTCACGCACTTCCCAGGTCAGATTCAACCCGGAGAACTGCGGGTACCGCCGCTCGAGCGATTCCACTATGCGCAGGCTCTGCACCGTATGGTTAAAGCCGCCGTAGTCCTTCATGAGCGCGTTCAGAGCTGTCTCGCCCGAGTGACCAAAGGGGGTATGACCCAGATCATGTGCCAGGGAGATGGCCTCGCTGAGATCCTCATTCAATCCCAGCACCCGGGCCATGGTGCGAGCAACCTGGGCCGTTTCAATGCTGTGCGTGAGGCGTGTGCGGTAGTAGTCGCCCTCATAGTTCACAAAGACCTGTGTCTTGTACTCGAGCCGACGAAAGGCGGTAGTGTGCACAATGCGGTCGCGGTCGCGCTGGAACGCAGTGCGATAGGGGTGTTCCGTCTCCGGATGGACCCGCCCGCGAGATTGGCCGCTCCTGATTGCGTACGGCGCCAATCGCTGCTCTTCATCCTCTTCAAGCCTCTCTCGAGTGAACAGAGCCATAGTTCCTCCCTGTCGGCGGCCACAATCCTCCTGGTCCGCCACAGTCTCCAACCCTTACCCTCCAGGGTGCGCACCTGGTTCACGCGGCGGGCACGCTCGTTGCATTGCGCCTGGCGGCTACTGCTTGCGGCTTGACCAAAAAGCACCCCGCGACAGAGCCGACTGGCCCTGGCACGGGGTACAATACTCGTGACATTGCCGGCCTAGAGCCCGCCCATCGTCAGGGCCACAATGGCTCTACCGCGCAAGCCCACTCAGCTCCTGGCGCTGAAACCATGCACGCCGAGAAGACTGCCCAGACCCCAGTAGCGCGCACCGGCGTATGCCAGGAGCTCTGCTTTGGATAGGTCCAGCTCCCCCTGCGCGTTTACCAGACTGTCCTCCGCCTGCACCGCTACTACCTGACCGAGAAACAAATCATGAGAGCCCAGCGAAACAACCTGCGTCACCTTACACTCAATGTTCAGCGGGCACTCGGCGATCAACGCAGTATCTGTCTCCAGGCCACGCAAAGAGGTAAGGCCGGTCGTGGCAAACTTGTCTACTTTCCGCCCCGAGACCGTACCGCAATAGTCAGTCTCTCGCACCAGGTTGACCGTGGGCAGGTTGACGGCAAACTCTAGTTGTTGCTTCACCAGACCATGCGAGAAGCGCGACGGACGAATGCTGATGCCGATCATCGGCGGGTCAGAGCATACGGTGCCTACCCAGGCCAGAGTGATGATGTTGGGCTTGCTGAAGGGACCGCAGGTCACCATCACTACCGGCACTGGATACAGATAGGTGCCTGTTCCAATTGTTCTCTTGGCCATCCCACTCTCCTCGCGGGTCTATCTCAGGGTGCCAACGTGATGGCACGGCTTCTTCAACGCCTCGCTGACAAAACTCGCATAGACCCGCGCTGCATCGATCAGACTGTTCACGCTGACCCGCTCGTCCGGCATATGTACGAATCTCTCGTCGCCAGGGCCAAATCCGATGGTCGGGATTCCGGCCACGCCGGCCGTGAACACCCCATCGGTGGAAAAGTCCCAGCAGCCCACCTTGGGCCGATATCCCAGTTCCTTCTTGATTACTGTCGACAGTAGCCGCAGCCATTCGTTGTCCTCTGGCGTGGTCCAGCAGGGAAAATACTGCCTGGTGCGGTACTCATAGCCGGTGTAGGTGCGCCCGTGGTACTCGGTCACTTCCACTTTGGCATCTACACCGTCACGGCTAATCAGGTTCTTGAGTTCGGCGACCGCCCCGGCCTCTGTTTCGCCGCTCGTCAGACGACGATCAATGATCAACTCGCAACTCTCCGGGATCGCGTTGCGGCTGAGAGCCGAGCTGGCGATCTCAGTAACCGCCATGCTTGCCCGGCCCAGGAACAGATCGCTGCTCATCTGCGACGACAGCAACTCCATAGACACGACGATTCTGGCCGCGTCGGCAACAGCGTTCTTGCCGCGCCAGGGTGCGGACGCGTGACAGGATTTGCCCCTGGTGGTGATCTTGAGCTCCAATCGCCCACGCTGACCGCGGGCCAGTTGCAGGGCAGTGGATTCCCCAATCACCACGACGTCAGGGTGCAGACTCTCTTGCTCAAGCAGAAGGCCGATGGCCGCCCCCTCGCAGGGCTCTTCCTGAACCACACCTACCACATACAGGCTGCCTTGCAGCGCCTCTCCGGCATCGTGCAGCATCCTGGCGCCATAAACCATGGATGCCAGCGCCCCCTTCATATCCGCCGCACCGAGGCCATAGAGCAGACCATCAACGATCTCACCGGCAAAGGGCGGGTGCTGCCAGCGTGTAGCATCGCCACACGATACAGTATCCATATGGCCTTCGAGCATCACCACGGGGCCGGGCCCACTGCCCATGCGCCCGATCACGTTGCCCAATCGGTCAGTGCGTACCTCCGCAAAGCCAACGCGGTGCATCTCTTCCACGAGTCGCTGGGCTACTGCCCCCTCCTCGCCAGAGGGGCTGGGCAGGCGAACCAGGTCCTGAGCAAATCGAACCAGCTCAGCTTGAGAGGAAGCAGTAAGCGGCATAGTCATCAATAGGCACCTCTGGCGAAGAGCGCACTCGGTATCGTCTTGAGCGCGATGCGCAGGTCAAGCAGCAATGACCAGTTCTCAATGTAGTAGATGTCGAGGAGAACCATATCATCGAAGGTCAGGTCACTCCGGCCACTGACCTGCCACAAACCGGTCAGTCCCGGCAGGATCTCCAGCCGCCTCTTGTGCCACTCTTGGTACTGCTGCACTTCTCCGGGCAGCGGCGGCCGCGGGCCGACCATGCTCATCTCGCCACGCAGGACGTTGTAGAACTGGGGCAGCTCGTCCAGGCTAATGCGCCTCAGGAATCGGCCCAGCGGAGTGCAACGTGGATCGGCCTTGATCTTGAACATCGGGCCTTTCGCCTCGTTCAGCGCCCTGAGTGACTCTTGCTCTTCTTCTGCTCCGCAGCGCATAGTGCGGAACTTGAAGACGGTGAACGGCTTGCCTCCCCGGCCGATCCGCTGCTGCGCAAAGACGGCCGGTCCGGGCGAATCGAGTCTGATCAGAATGGCAATCACCAGCATCACCGGAGCAAGGATTACCAGAAACAGGGCCGAGAAGATCACGTCGAACGTTCGCTTGACCGCCAGATTCCAGCCCATAATCACTGGAGACTTGGTACTAATCAGCGGAATTCCGTTCAGGTCGTCGATATCGACCTGGCTCAGGCTCATCTGGAACAGGTCGGGCACGATCCTGACCGCGACGTTCAGGTGCTCACACTGGCTCACTATGCCGAGGATCTTACGATGCGCCAGCCAGGGCAGGGCCACAATCACCGTATCCACCGCGTGCTGCTTGACCAGCTCTGCAATCTGATCCGTGCTGCCCAGCCCTTTGAAGCGACCCAGATCCCGGCTTCCGCGCTCGGGCTTGTCATCAACAAAACCCACAATCTGGTAGCCCAGCTCTGGCTGTGCGGCAATGTTGCGCATCACCATGCGGCCAATCTCGCCCGCGCCAACGATGAGCACACGCTGCACTCCGATACCCTTCTTGCGCCGATGCCCCTGGATGACTCGTTCGACTGCCCTTGCCCCGCTGAGCAGAGCCACGACAGCCAGACCTGCGTAGGCGGGGATCAAGCGCGAGAGCAAAACGGCACGGTAGACCAGGGATAGGATGTAGAGAGCCGCCACTCCCGTGATGGCGCCACGAATGATGATATAAACCTCGTGGAAAGCGGAGCGTTTGCGCCTGGGGTTGTAGAGGCCTTCGGTCCAGTAGACCACCAGCATGATTCCCGTAAAGGCCAGAGAGTAGGGGAAATAGACGCTGTAGGGCACAAGGAAGACCTCGTCCACTGGCCTGAACCACTGCCATTGATACCGTACCCAGTAGGCCAGCACAAACCCCAGGTTGATCAGTGTTGTGTCGAGGACAACCCTGCCAACGCTGTTCCACTGTGCTTTTCGCCGGGAAACCTTACGTGCCTCCAGACAGCACCTCCCGGTAGACCCGCACCGTCTCGCGAGCCATTTTCGTCCACGAGAATTGCCGGGCTCGCTCCAGTCCCAGCTCGCGCAACTCTGCTCGCATCGTTGCATTGGAGCACACGCGCACCAGCTCTTCAGCCCATACCTCAGGCTGATGTTGAGTCAGCAATAGCCCTGCGTCGCCAACCACTTCAGGGAGGGAGGAGCTTCTGGCAGCCATCACCGGACAGCCGCAGGCCATGGCCTCCAGAACAGGCAGGCCAAATCCTTCATAGAGTGAGGGGTAGACGAAAACATCGGCGCAATTATACCACAGCGGCAGTTCTTCATCCGGAACAAAACCGCGTAGGATCACCTCCGACTCGAGCTGCAATTCTTCAATCGTACGCAGGATTGGCTCGTAGAGCCACCCCTTACCACCAGCCAAAACCAGTTTGCAGCCGGCTGGCAGGCTTGACCTGGCCCGGTCAAAAGCACGCAACAGCACGGGCAGGTTCTTTCTCGGCTCGAGGGTGCCCACGTGAAGGATGAACCGTTCGGGGAGCCCTCTCCTCTGGCGAAAGGCCTGTATCGCCGCCGGCTCGGCGGGCCGAAAGCTGCTATCAACGCCCGGATAGATCACCGCGATCTTGCTGGCGTTTGTGCCGCAGCGGCGCACCAGGTCCTGAGCCGTCTGCAGGGATATGGCAATCACCTGAGCAGCCCGTTGGGCACTCACGCGGGTAAACACTGTTTGATACAGCCGCTGCTGAGGCCGAAAGCTCCGGGGATACACCAGAAAGCTGAGGTCCATCACCGTAACCACACCCTGGCAGGGTAGCAGCAAGGGCTGTACGTTCACCGGCGAGTGAAGCAGCGCCAAATGCTCGCGCTGCGCAGCTCGTGGCAGTTCCAGCTGCTCCCACAGGACTCGTCTGGCGGGACCCTCCGTTCTCCGTGTCGATACCCTAGTTTGGTGTGTCAGTCGGAGACTACTGCCCGCGGGTAAAAAGAGCACATAGTCGCCCTCGGGATCGGCTTCTTCGAGGTGGCCTAGCAGCTCAGCGATGTACCGGCTAACGCCGGCCCGGCGATACCCCTCCCCGCTGCCCAGCAGGTGGGCATTGATTCCAATTCGTCGGCCGGTACGTTTGGTGGCATTCACTAGCTGTTTGCTCACCCAGGCTCATTGTGGCGGGGCGGGTGGCTGCTCACGATGTGCAATCCTCTCTAGCGCCAGGACTGATCATTTCTTTGTACGCACCATAGGTATCCGCCGCGACCTGCGCCTGCGTGAAACGCTCCAGAACTCGCTGGCGGCCTCTCTGCCCCAACACAGACCGCAGACCAGGGTCACTCACCAGCCACCGCAACGAATCACGGAGGGCGACTGCGTCTCCCTCAGGGAACACTATCCCGGCGTCACCGATCAGGTTGGGAATCTCACCGGAACTCGACCCGATGACTGGGACCTCACAGGCCATAGCCTCAATCAGCACTCGGCCAAACTGTTCTTTCCAGTTAGCCCGCGTCAATGATGGCAAGACAAGCACATCCAACGAGCGAAGAATGCCCGGAGCCTCGGTGGAAGGCACGTAACCAAGCCAGTTCACGCGGGCTTGAATGCCCAGCTCGACTGCTAGTTCTCGCAAGGCGGCACCATAAGGCCCGCTGCCGACCACTTGGAGTCGCCAGTTGCCCTCGAGCCCGACCAGTGCCCGCAGAAGTACCTGCAAGCCCTTTTCCTCCACCAGTCGGCCCATATAACCGACCATGAGTGCGTTTCCTGGCCCGTCTTGTTCGGTTCTGGGCTGATACAGTTCGGGGTCTACCCCGAACTGGGGGATCACCCTCACTGGTCCGGTGTAACCTTTGGCGCGCAGGACCTGTTCCGCCTCGCGGTTGCCAGCAATAGCCAGGCGTGCATGAGCCAGGTTGTACCTTTCAATTTGCGAGAAGGGAAAAGGATATCTCTTGCTCAGATTCTGCCAAGTGAAGAAGACGGCCCGCGCCCGGTTCTTCTCCGCCAACCGCATCGCCTGCAGGGTGGCGAGGTTGTACGGCTCCTCATCGATATGGACGATTTCCGGCTGGAATTGTTGCATCACCTGCCCAAGCTGTCGATAAAAGTGCAAGTGGAAGGAGCCGTTAAAGACCATCGGCAGGACACGCAGTTCATACCCTGCTGTGTGGGCTCGCTCCAATGGAAGTATCTGTCGCCCATTGCGCCAGAACGAAGGAACCACAACCAGAAGCCTCAATTCGGGCAGTTTGGCCAGCTCCTCCAGCTTGCGCTGGTACATGCCCACTACACAGGCTTTGGAGATCATCAAGACGCGCAACGGAACCTCACTCTGACAGCCATCGTCTAGAACGCAGTGTCTCGAACGTCCTCGTTATTGTAGCACCCGCAGACAACTTGACAAAGCAGGCCCAACACAATAACATTTGCCGCGCTCACGATTCCAGGAAAGGATGGTATATGCTCAAGTTATCCCACCAAAGTCTCATCACGTTGTCTGTCCTGGCCCTCGTCTCGGTATCTCTTCTCGTCACTCCGGCTACTGCGCTGGCACAAGGCCCAAACCTGATTCAGAACCCAGGCTTTGAGCAGCCCTATGCAATTCTGCCAGACAAGGAGAACTGCGCCATTGCAGCACCCTGGATCGCCTGGTGGATTCAGGGAACACCGGAAGAGACATCGCAGGGTTATCGGGTCGCACCCGAATACAAAGCAGCGATCCGTGCCGATTTTCCGTACAACCGCGTGCGCAACGGCGAACTGTCACAACAGTACTTTCACAGCTTTGGCAACTTTCAGGCTGGCGTCTACCAACTCGTGCACAACGTCGCGGTAGGCTCTCGGCTGCGCTTTGAACTGTGGGGTATGACCTGGTCCTGCGACCGCGAGTCCAAGGGCAACTGCGACAAGGCCACCTCTGGCGATCCTTCGCCAATGCACTTTCGCATTGGCATCGATCCGCTGGGCGGAGCGGATTTCTTTAGCCCAAATGTTGTCTGGTCACCCGAGCAGAACGCTTACGACGTCTGGACCCTGTTCAGCGTCGAGGCAGTGGCCAAGCGCAGCACCGTCACCGTGATGGTCTACACCTACCCGGACTATCGCAGCCAGGACAACAACGTCTACCTGGATGACGCCAGTCTCGTCGTAGTGGCTCCTCCGCCAGTGCCTACCAGGGCGCCCACCAACACCCCCGTCCCGACT
>Ga0116184_10001974_pt1 | contig 18578 bp, 20 predicted proteins | sample AD_JPNNA5_MetaG_FD_89886 | JGI IMG/M metagenome (GOLD analysis project Ga0116184, IMG submission 89886) | Active sludge microbial communities of municipal wastewater-treating anaerobic digesters from Japan - AD_JPNNA5_MetaG | ecosystem: Engineered > Bioreactor > Anaerobic > Digestate | place... | reverse complement strand
GCAGAGCGACCACAACGACGCTCACTCGCAGGACGCCCCCCCCCGCAGATGACGTGCGCTGCAGTTCGGCGCCCGTCTCACGTGGTCCTCGGGCGCAGGGGCCGTCAATCGGCCTCGTCCAGCGGCACCCAGCTCCGCAGGAACTCGCCCATGGCCACGGACCAGGCGTCGGGTCTGAGGTGCTGTCGGCGGTCTCGAGCCCAGGCCATCCTGAAGAAGAAGCCCGCGCCTCCAGCCTCGGCCAGAGCGCGGAGCGCATCGGGCCCGGCCGATGGCGGGCCACCGCCGGTCCGCAGCCACGGGTACTCGTGGCGCCCCGCCTCGCGTTCGAGGCCTCGCTCGATGTTGACGACCTCGTTGTACGCGCCATAGTCGATGCCCCCGAGGCCGCCGATCCACAGGTTCATCCCGAAGGGGAGCATCATCACGTCGACGATGCGCTGCAGCTCCTCCAGTGAGTCCGTCTTGCCGGCGGAAGGCGCCATCTGGCCCGCCAGGAAAGCAGCTTGGCCGTTCAGGGTCACGTAGCGCCCATCGACGGCGAGTGTCCTCACGGGCTCTCCGGCCGATGGGGCGATGAGAGCATGGCAGAGGAGAACACAGCAGGCCACTGGAACGGACACGACAGGGCCTCCTCAGATGAGACCGGGCGGTATGCAGTAGCTATGACACTCGATGAGTGCCGATGGGGCCCGAATGCTGTAGGAGACTAGGGCGGTGTGGCAGCGGGAGCCGGCATTGGCCGGACGGCCGGAATGGTCCTACCGAGGGGGAACGGGAGTGCGGCGTTTGCGCGGAAGTATGGGACTGCTGGTAGCTCTTGGGTTTGCGTGTCTCGCAGGCTGTGGCGCGGGTCCGGATGGAGGAGACGGAGGCCCCGAAGCAGGCACAGGAGCGCCGGGGGATACGACTGAGCTCGACCTGGGCTCGGTCCGCATTGAGGCGGCATCGGGTATCAAGCGACTAGACCTGCCCGTGCCGGACAGCGCCGAGGTGTGCTTCACCGGGTACTACGGCGCCGCCATCACCCGGCTTGCCGAGATGGGCCCCGGGCGGCTGTTGGTGTCGTTCTACCCAAATGATGGCCAGGATTACGACCTCTGGACCGTCGACCCGACCAAAGGGTTCGCGTCACGTCTGGCCTCATGGGCATCCTCGGAGTACAACCCCTGCTGGTCGCCGGACGGCACGAAACTCGCATTCGCGTCCAACATGTACGGCAGCTACGACATCTTTCACATGAAATCGACGGGCAGCTCCGCGACGCGCATTACCACGCAGACCTCGTCTGACAACGCGCCGTGCTGGTCGCCGGATTCGGCCAAGATCGCGTTCGAGACCAACCGCACGGGCACATGGGATGTCTACGAGATGCGGTCGAGCGACGGCGCGAACCCCAAGGCGTTGGCGGCGACCGCCGGGGATGAGCGGAGCCCCGCATGGTCTCCCAACGGCAACTACGTGGCGATCTCGCACAACCCAGACCGAAGCAGCGGAGGCTCTGATATCTGGGTGGTGCCGTACGGCTACACAACAGGATGGCGCAATCTGACCGAGGGCGCCACGGTGGACGACGACTCGCCTGCCTGGTCGCCGGACGGCACGCGAATCGCGTGGTCGCGGTGCACGGGCTCCGACTGGAACATCTGGGTGATGGACGCGGACGGCGGGAACAAGAGAGAGATCGTGGCCACCTCTGCCTCCGAGACGCACCCCACGTGGTCGCCCGATGGGAACTACATCGCCTACCAGCACATGCTGTCAGTCCGGGTAGTCCGGGTGGACGACCCCAGTGACTCCCGCGAGCTCACCCCGTCGTATGGCGCGTCGGCCCACCCAGACTGGTGCCGCGCTCCGCAGGCGGTGCGGTCACTCATCGGTCCGGCCGGAAGTGACTGGGGCGCCTCGCCACCCTTTGGCACCGGCCAGGGGCTGATGATCCTCGGCCTCAGCGAGTCGGGCTTGGCGGAGGCAGTAGGGCTGGACATCCCCTCGGCCTACTGGTCCGGCATCGCCGCGAGCGGCGTCCCCAACACCGGCAGTCGACTGGTGGGCGCTCTGGTAGAAGCGGCGCAGATCGACGGCGTGCGTGAGGACGCGGGGCCGGGGACCCGGCCCATCTACTGGTCGACGGCCAGCTCGCCGGTCACCACGTCGGTGCTCATGCTCTTCTCGGCATCGACCGGCAAGGTCGTGACGGTGCTCCCGAGCACCACCAAGGCGCTCGCTGCTGCCGCCGGAGTGCCGAGAGTCACGGCGCGTGTGGACGGCGGCCGGGTCATCCTGCGCGGGGCGTTCGGCTCGGTGCTCACTGCAGGGGGAACCGCCGACATGGCGCCCCAGGGGGCTCAACGCGTGGAGCTGGATGCCGGGACCGGGGAGGTACTGGAGGCGTCGTGAGGCACGCCGCGGGCACCCTCGCTCGTGGCGCCCGCTCTACAGCCAGCCCCGGACTCTGTACATCTGCCAGCTGATTGGCTCATACATCCAGCGGCGGAAGATGGTAAGCCGGTCGATGTGGTGACGCGGGCGCCGGAGGGAGTAGTCGCGCTCCCAGCAGGGCGAGGAGAGCACCGCCAACCCGACCTTCTCGAAGCACGCCGAGGCCCGCATCGAGTGCACGGGCGAGGTCACGAGGACCATGCGCGACCAGCCGCGCTGCGTGGCGAGCTCGGCCACCGCCGTGGCCTCACCGTGTGTATTCGCCACTGGGCCGACGGCCTCAACGGTGACGTCGCCGAACAGCCCGGCCAGGTACCTCACGTCCTCCTCGGCCGTGTTGCGCCGGCTCGTGGTCGTCCGCACGAGCACCGGCGCCCAGCCCTGACGAACGAGCTCCATGGCGTTGAGGGTCCGCTGCAGCCCCATGGTGTCGAGCTTCCCCTCGGAAGTGACGCCTCCCGAGAGCACGACGATGGCGTCGGCCGGCTGGAGCGGATCGCTCCGGACCAGTGTGTTGCACGGGCCGACGAAGACATCCGAGTAGGCGGCGACGTAGATCAGGCCTAGCGATCCGACGGCCACTACCCACAGCAGTGGTCGGAGCCGGGAGCAGTTCACCAGGCCGCCGATGATGCCATAGACCATCGCGGCGACATACCCGTACGGCTCCCAGCTCCACGTCAGGAGCTTGAGCGACACCACCGTGAGTACCGCCCGACGAACCCGGTCCAGAACTGCCGGCAGGCGGCTTCCGAGGCGGCCTCCATGCTGATGTGCCGAGCGGGCGTTGCGGACGACACGCTCTGCCTCCACTGCCCCTCACGCCGGTGGGCTCCTCGACGTCCTACCGCAGCAGGCCGCGGAACTCGTCGATGCTCAGTCCCACGTCCCGGACGAGCCGCCTCAGCAGGCCGGGCTTGAGCTCGTGATGCCGGGGAACGGGCAGCGGCAAGCGACCGGGATCGAGAGGGTGCCGCATGCGGACATGGCTCCCCCTCTGGTGGGTAACGTCGTACCCAGCCCGGCGGAAGGCGGCGATGGCATCATCGCCACTCACGACGGGCAGCCGCCCGGTCACCGCGCGATCACGATGTGGCCCGTCAGTCTGGGTTTGGCCGTGGGAAGCTCCTCGCCCCTGGCCTCCATCTCGTCCAGGCACATCTCTATGCACCCACGGATGTTCGCCTCGGCGTCGGTGAGGTCGTCCCCCTGGCTGTAGCACCCCGGCAGTGCTGGGCACACGACGACGTACCCTCCCGCCTCATCCTGTTCGTAGTAGACCGGAAAGTCCAACACACAGGGCACAACCACCGCCCCCTCGCTGGTCTGCGACCACGCGATGTCTCACACAACCCAACTATCGCCCAGCGCGTGCCCCCCGCGCAAGTAGGGCGGCGATGGCCGCCCTCACGCCGGCGGCGCCAGCACCTCGCGGACGAGCTTCACCACGGAGGAGTAGACCCGCTGCTCATTGCCATCGGAGACCACGAAGAAAGGGAAACGCGTCATGCCGTGCTCGACGGCCAGGCGGACGCCCTCGCTCTCGGGATCGCCGTCCTCAGCATGCAGGCAGCGGCTGATCCGCTCCAGCAGGCCCCGGCCGGCCAGGTATTGCCTCGCCTCCTGGCATTTCGGGCACTCTGCCCCCGTCGAGTAACGTAGTGATACCATCGTGATTTCCATCGGCGGGCCGCCTCTCCGGGAACAGTCTGCCACCCGTGGGAACCTTCGGGACGCCGCCAAACGCTCCTGCCCGCATCGGAAGGTGGGGCCGGCATCGGGGCGAAATGCTTCGGTTGGCGGGGCCGAGCGCTGGGCCGTCCGCAGGACCCCGGCTCGCGCCCGCCGGAGTGGGTCGCGCAACGAGACGCCGTTTGAACCTGTTGATGGAGCTCGTGGGCCATGTTGGAGAGCTACTTCCCCATCCTCGTCATGGGCGTGTTCGCCGCCGCGGTTGCCGGGGGCATGTGCCTGCTCGCGCGCCTGGTGGGTCCCCGGCATGCTACCGCACAGAAGGCGGAGCCATACGAATGCGGCATGTGGCCTGTGGGGGATGCCCGGCGGCGCTTCGCGGTGAAGTTTCACGTCGTGGCGATGTTGTTCATCCTTTTCGATGTGGAGCTCGCGTTCTTCTACCCATGGGCCGTGCTCTTTCGTGACCTGCGCCTGTTCGGTCTGATCGAGATGGGGATCTTCACCGCTATCCTGGTGGCCGCGTACGCGTACGTGTGGCGGGCGGGGGGCTTCGAGTGGGACTAGAGGAGAGGATCCCGCCCGGCATCTTCTTGACCACCGTCGAGCGGATCGTGAACTGGGCGCGCGAATACTCGACCTGGCCCCTGTCGATGGGCTTGGCCTGTTGCGCCATTGAGATGATGGCCACGGCGGCCGCCCGGACCGACCTGTCGCGCTTTGGCATGGAGGTGTTCCGCCCCTCGCCCCGCCAGGCGGACCTGATGATTGTGGCGGGACGAGTCAGCGTGAAGATGGCCCCGGTCATCCGGCACCTCTACGATCAGATGCCCGAGCCCAAGTGGGTCATCGCCATGGGCGCCTGCGCCTCCTCCGGCGGCGTGTTCGACAACTACGCCATCGTTCAGGGCGTCGACCATGTGGTCCCCGTCGATGTCTATGTCCCTGCCTGCCCGCCGCGGCCCGAGATGCTCATGCACGGGATCCTCCAACTGCACGAGCAGATCCGTCAGAGCCGGTTGGTGCAGCGATGAGCGAAGCGACACCTCCGGAGGTGACACCGCGGTCCGGTGGTACCACTCTCGTCAGGGCGGCCGTTGCGGCCATCGAGGCCGCCACGGGACGGGGACCCCTTGAGATCAGCGACTTCCGAGGCACTCCATGCCTCCGCGTCGATGCACACTCCGTCGTCGCGGCCTGCCAGAGCCTCCGTGATGCATCGGCGCTCGACTTCGCCCTGTTGGTCGATCTGACCGCCGTCGACTGGTCGGGTTGTCGCCCTGGCTGCGAGCCGCGCTTTGACGTCATCTACCAGCTCATGTCGCTGACGCGCAACGAACGGCTGTTCCTGGCTGTCGGAGTGCCGTCGGATGACCCGACGGTGCCCAGCGTCATTGGGCTCTGGCACGCCGCCGGCTTCCTCGAGCGCGAGGTCTTCGACCTCATGGGCATCCGCTTCGACGGTCACCCTGACTTGCGGCGGCTGGTGCTGCCCGAGGACTGGCAGGGGCATCCGCTACGCAAGGAGTACCCGTTGCGGGGGGACGACCGCCCATGACCGGTGCCCCCGTTGAGGCAGGCCGCGAGACTCTGACCCTGAACCTGGGGCCTCAGCACCCGAGCACGCACGGGGTGCTCCGGCTCGTCCTCACGCTCGAAGGCGAGACCGTCGTCGACTGCATGCCCGATGTGGGCTACCTGCACACGGGCATGGAGAAGCACATGGAGCATCTCAAGTACTACCAAGCGGTCACCATTACTGACCGCATGGATTACCTGTCGCCCATGACGAACAACCTGGCCTACTGCTTGGCTGTCGAGAAGCTCATGGGCATCGAGGTGCCCGAGCGCGCCCAGGTCGCCCGCGTGATCCTGTGCGAGATGAGCCGCATCGCGAGCCATCTCGTGTGGCTGGGCACGAGCGCCATGGAGCTCGGAGCCATGTCCGTTTTCCTCTACTGCTTCCGCGAGCGCGAGACGCTGCTTGAGGCGTGGGAGGACACCACCGGGGGCCGCATTACGCCCAGCTACATCTGCGTCGGGGGGCTGCTGGCCGATCTCTCGCCCGAGTTCATCCCCAAAGTCCGCCGGGCCATCGCCCCTCTGCCCGCACGCTTCGACGACTACGAACGGTTACTGACGGAAAATCCCATCTGGCTGAAGCGCACGCGCGGAATCGGGCGGTTGACCGGTGATGAGCTGATAAACTGGGGTGTCACCGGACCCATGCTCCGCGCCGCCGGCGTCGCCTGGGATCTCCGCAAGTCTCAGCCATACAGCCTCTACGACCGGTTCGAGTTCGACATCCCGACAGGCCAGGATGGGGACGTATACGATCGGTACGCGGTCCGGGTGGCGGAGATGCGACAGTCGGTACGTATCATCCAGCAGGCCATCGACGCCCTCCCGGGCGGGGCGCACATGAGTGAGGACCGGCGGGTGTGGATGCCGCCTCGGGAACGGGTACGGACCGACATGCATGCGATGATTCACCACTTCAAGATCATCGAGGAGGGCTTCTCACCGCCACCGGGCACCGCCTATCAGGGCATCGAGGGGCCCAAGGGTGAGATCGGATTCCTCGTGGTGAGTGACGGCGGACCTCGGCCCTACCGGTGCCGGGTCCGGCCGCCGTCGCTGATGAACGTCCAGGTCCTCCCGGCCATGGTTCGAGGACGGCTGCTGGCGGATGTGATCGCGATCCTGGCCAGCGCCGACTTCGTCCTGGGCGAGGTGGACCGATAGCGAGTGCGGCCCCGCCCCTTGGCGGCGGCATCACACCGGGGAGGGACAGGCGCGTGGTCTCCCAGGCGGGCATCGACGAGATCAGGCGGCTCGCGGCGAGTTTCCCTCGCCGGGAGTCCGCACTACTCCCGGCGCTCTGGGTCATCCAGCGCGAGGAGGGCTATCTGCCCGAGGAGTCGCTCCGGGTGGTGGCCCGGGAGCTGTCGATGGAGCCGTCGGACGTGACCAGCCGGGCGTCCTTCTACACCATGTTCGCCCTGCGGCCGCGCGGGCAATATGTGATCCAGGTGTGCCAGAGTATCTCGTGCGCCCTGGTGGGGGCCCAGCAGGTCATCGATCATCTTCGGGGCCGGCTGGGCATCGAGGTGGGCGAGACCACGCACGACGAGCGCTTTACGCTGTTGACGGTCGAGTGCCTGGCCTCGTGCGGCTCTGGCCCGGTGATGCAGATCAACGAGGACTACTTCGAGCACCTGACGGTCGAGCGCGTGGACGAGATTCTGGACGGACTGCCCTGATGGCCCATCCCGCCGAGACCCTCTGGGTCTACCGTAACCAGGAGACGCAGAACTCGCACGAGCTGCCGGTCTACCGGGCCTCGGGTGGGTATCAGGCGTTGGAGCGGGCGCTGAATGAGCTCGCGCCGGCCGCCGTGCTCGAGCAGGTCAAGGCGTCCGGTCTCCGCGGCCGTGGGGGCGCGGGATTCCCCACAGGCCTCAAGTGGAGCTTCGTGCCCCGCGAGACGTCCGAGCCCAGGTACCTGATCTGCAACGCCGACGAGAGCGAGCCGGGCACGTTCAAGGACCGCTATCTGATGGAGCGCGACCCACACCTGGTACTCGAGGGGATTGCGCTGGCCAGTTACGCCATCGGAGCAGCGGCGGCGTTCATCTACGTGCGCGGCGAGCTCGCCGAAGCGGCTCGGCGCCTCGAGGAAGCCATCCACCAGGCCGAGGCTGCCGGCTATCTGGGCGAGCGCATGGTGGGGACGCAGACGAGCCTGAAAGTCACGGTGTACCGCGGCGCCGGTGCCTACATCTGCGGCGAGGAGACTGCCCTCCTCAATAGCCTCGAGGGCCGGCGTGGGCACCCGAGGCTGAAGCCACCCTTCCCGGCAACCCATGGGCTGTACCAATGCCCCACCGTCGTGAACAACGTCGAGACGCTGGCCAATGTGCCCCTCATCGTTCAGAACGGCGCCGAGTGGTTCCGCAGTGTGGGCACGGCCAAGAGCCCCGGCACCAAGGTGTTCGGCGTCTCGGGGCGAGTGCGGCACCGCGGCAACTACGAGCTGGCCATGGGCACGCCGCTGTCGACACTGGTCTATGGCTGCGCCGGCGGCATGGAGGATGGGTACCAGATCCGAGCCATCCAACCCGGAGGGTCGTCGGTGCCATTCATGACGCCGGACCAGATCGATTGCCCCCTGGACTTCGAGTCCGTGAGTGAGGCGGGATCGCTCCTCGGCTGCGGGTCGGTCATCGTGGTCGATCAGACCATGAGCATCGTGGAGGCCTGCCTCATCCTGGCTCGCTTCTACCACCACGAATCGTGCGGCTTCTGCGTGCCCTGCCGGGAGGGTACCAACTGGATGCTGCGGATCCTCGAACGCCTGGTGGCGGGGCAGGGAACGGCCGCCGACATCGATCTGCTCTACGAGATCTGCGGCAGCATGCTCAACCGGTGCTTCTGCCCGCTAGGTGACGCGGCGGCCATGCCCGTGCAGAGCGCCATCGAGCGATTCCGTCCCGAGTGGGAGCACGTGGTGCGGCACGGTGTCGACTCGGTGAAGTCGAATGTGGGGGCGACGCTCAGTGGCCACTGACCCGGGCCTCCCCGACGTGACGCTGACCATCGATGGACGCCAGGTGACCGTGCCCGAGGGCACGCTCGTCATCAACGCGGCCGAGACCGCCGGCATCTACATCCCCCGCTTCTGCTACCACAAGCGCCTCGACCCGGCGGGCGCCTGCCGGATGTGTCTGGTGGAGATCGAGGGCATCCCCAAGCCGCAGACCTCCTGTACCGTCCCGGTGAAACCGGGCATGGTGGTCCACACCGACACTGAGGCCGTACGGCAGATGCGGGCGTCCATCCTCGAGTTCATTCTGATGCACCATCCGCTCGATTGCCCCGTGTGCGACAAGGGGGGCGAGTGCGACCTCCAGGACTGGACGTTCACCTATGGTACGCGACTACAGCGCCATGACTTCCCGCGAATGCATTTCCGCAAAGCGCATCGTATCGGCGGGCACATCGTGCTGGACCAGGAGCGCTGTATCGAGTGCTATCGCTGCGTGCGGTTCCTCGAGGAATGGGGCGAGGGGCTGCGGTTCGCCTTCCACGAGCGTGGCGATCGGTCCGTGATCGAGACCTTCGGCGGCCTGCCGATGGCAGAGACCCGCTTCGTGGGGAACACCATCGACCTGTGTCCGGTAGGAGCCCTCACCAGCGAGACGTTCCGCTTCCGCGGCCGCCCGGCGGAGCTGGTCAACGCGGAGTCCATCTGCCCTCACTGCAGCGTCGGATGCAATATCATCGCGTCGGCGCGCCCCACGCTGGGGTTCTTCTGCCGAGTGACGCCGCGCCCGAACATGGCGGTCAACGACTACTGGATCTGCGACCGGGGGCGGTTCAACTACGACTGGCTCGACGAGGACCGGCTGCTGGCCCCGGGGTGGGGGAGGGGAGCCGATCGGCAGGATGGCACCTGGGACGAGACCCTCGACCGGCTCGCGGCCGACCTCCAACCGCCATGCGAGAGCGGCGCCGCCCTGCTCGTGGACAGCTCGGTGGGCTGCGAAGACGGCTTCGTCGCCGCCAAACTGCTCCGCGCGGCACTGAGCAGCAATGCGATCTACCAGAGCGATCCGGCGGCGGGCTGGCCGGGTCTCACGGGCACCATCACCGATGTGGCTCGTTGCGACCTGGTCCTGGCTGTAGGGCTCGACCTCTGGACGGATCTGCCGATCCTCTGGCTGCGCATCCACCGCTCGCGCCACCTCGGGCGATCGAGGCTGGTGTCGGTTGCGTCCGCCGATGGCGTGGCCCTGGAGCGCTGCGACATCGGACTACGGGTCGCGCCGGGGGCCGAGCTTGGGCTGTTGCGGGGGCTCGCCGAGCTGCGGGGCGGCTCCGCCGATGCATCGCGGGCCGATGCGCTGGCAGCGCAGACGGGAGCCGATCGCGAGCAGCTGCTCCGCCTGGTCAAGAGGCTCCGCCGCGCCTCCCGGGTCGCCGCGCTGGGAGGCGCGCTGGCGGGCTTTGAGGGCCTGGCCGAGGGCCTTGCGGGAGTTGCGGGACCGGGGGGCGTGTGGGGGATCGTGCCCACCGGTGCCAATACGGTCGGCCTGGACTGGGTCGGAGTCGCGGCCTCCAGGCTCCCGGGAGGGGTGCCGCTCGGAGACGCCAAGGCCCGAACGGCATTGGCGGGGGCCTGGTCGGCGCCCGTCGCGGCCGAGGAGGCGCCCTCATCGCTCGCGGAGGCCCTAGAGACCGGGCGCGCCCGCCGCGTCCTGGTCGTGGGGGGGGATCCCATCGGCGCCGGGAACGACCCGCTGGCGCAGGCACTGGATAGGGCCGAGGTGCTGGCCTATGTCGGCACCAATGCGAATGCGACGGCAGAGCGCGCCGACTACGTGCTGCCGATGGCGGCGTTCTCTGAGGTAACGCGATGCGTGGTTAGCCTGGAGCGCCGCATACAGCACTCGAGCCCGTGTGACCGGCCGCGTGGCGAGTCGCGCGCGGGTTGGTCCATCTTGGCGGCGCTCGGCCGCCGCCTGGGCGTCGGGTTCGACTACGAGAGTTGGGAAGATGTCCGGCGCGAGATCGCCGCGTGCCACGAGTCGCTGGGAACGCTGGCCGAGCTGGGGCCGCGAGCACGAGAGGGTGCCATGAAGCCATGAACCCCGTGCTGCTGGCCATCATCAAGGCGGCCGTCGTGGTGTTCTTCAACCTGAACCTCGTGGCGCTCATGGTCTACCTGGAGCGCAAGCTAGTGGGCCGGATCCAGCACCGGGTTGGACCCAACCGGGCGGGGCCTTTCGGCCTCCTTCAGCCCATGGCGGACATCGTCAAGCTCATCCTCAAGGAGGACGTGACGCCGCGGGGGGCCGATCGGTGGATATACGGCCTGGCCCCCATCCTGGCGGCAACCCTGGCGTTCATCGGGTACGCCCCCATCCCATTCGGGCCGCCTGGGTGGCAGGTGGCGGACATCAACGTGGGGCTGCTGTACATGCTCATGATCTCATCGCTGACCGTTTATGGGGTGATGCTCGGCGGTTGGGCATCGAACAGCAAGTACTCCTTGCTGGGCGCCCTGAGGTCCTCGGCACAGATGATCAGCTATGAGCTGGGCCTGGCGGGGGCCGTGGTGGCCGTCGTCATGGTCTCCGGCACGCTGGACCTGAGGTCCATCGTGGACGACTTCCAGGCACAGGGCGGCCTGGGTTGGCTCCCGGGCTGGAACATCGCCAGCCCGCTGCTGTGGCCGTCTTTCATCGTGTTCAGCATCTGCGCCTATGCCGAGCTGAACCGGGTGCCCTTCGACCTGCCCGAGGCGGAGGGAGAGCTGGGCGCCGGGTTCCACACCGAGTACAGCAGCGGGCGGTTTGCCATGTTCTTCATGGCCGAGTACGCCGGGCTGGCTACCATGTCGGCGCTGGCCGTGACCCTCTACTTCGGCGGGTGGTCCGGGCTCGGGTGGTTCGATCTGGATCGCCTTCCGGCCTGGCTCGGCTGGTACTCGACCATCGCTCCGACGGTGATCTTCTTCACAAAGCAGATGGTGTTCATGGTCGGGGCCATCTGGGTCCGGGCGACGCTGCCCCGGATGCGGTACGACCAGCTCATGAATCTGGGCTGGAAGGTCCTGATACCCGTCGCGACCGCCAATCTGGTCGCGCTGGCGCTGTTCGAAGCCGCATCCCAGAGGTGGTTCTAGATGGCAGGCGAGGGGGCACGGCCCGGGGGGGGCGCGTCGTGGCTGGCCCGGCTCTGGCGCGCCACTGGCGGCCACGCGGCCGTGCAGATCGCCAGGGGGATGCTGACCACCATCAAGCACGTGCCGAAGCGGCCGGTGACGGTATCCTACCCGGAAGTCAAGCCCGAGCTAGGCAGCCGGTGGAAAGGGCTCCACTACCTGGCGCGGTATGAGAACGGCCTCGAACGCTGCGTGGGATGCTCGCTGTGCGCGTTGGCCTGCCCCGCCCACTGCATCACGGTGGTGGCGGCGGAGAATCGCGACGACGCGCGCTTCTCCCCCGGCGAGCGGTATGCGCGGGTGTACGACATCGACGAGCTGCGGTGCATCTTCTGCGGGCTGTGCGTGCTGGCATGCCCCGAGGACGCGATACGAATGACGCGGAAGTACGACTTCGCCTACAGCACTCGTGAGCAGTTCGTGTACCACAAGGAGCAGCTTCTCGAGCGAGCCCCGGGAGCCGCCGAAGATCCATCCGCTTGGGGGTACGACTAGTTGGCTTGGCCCCACGTCACCTGCTTCGGCATCAGCTCGGCGCTGGCGATCACCGCAGCCGTCATGGTTGTCACACGCCGGAACGCCGTGCATGCCGCACTATGGCTGGCTGTGGCCCTGGTGTCCACCGGCGTGCTGTACCTGACCCTCAGTGCCCAGTTCCTGGCGGTGCTGCAGGTCATCATCTATGCGGGGGCCATCGTGGTGCTGTTCCTCTTCGTCGTCATGCTACTGAACGTGAATGAGGACCAGGCCACCGACCGCCGGCGCTGGCTGGCTGTTGTGGGACTGGCGCTGGCTCTGGTATGGGGCGCAGGCACCGCCCTACTGCTGCTCGCGGGCCCGCCGGCCGGCACGGGCCTGGTGGTCCGCACACCCGGCGACGTGGCACTGAGGGGCACCGCCGAGGAACTGGCGCGGGCCGTGTTCGAGCATCATGCGCTCGCTTTCGAACTCGTGTCGCTGATCCTGCTCGCCGCCATGGCAGGTGTCATCGCCCTGGCGCGGCGCACTCCGCGCGGCGCCGAGGAGATCCCGGGCAAGAGGGGGAGTCCCTGATGGTGCCCCTCTCCTGGTACGTGGCTGTGGCGTGTGTCCTGTTCACCATTGGCGTCATCGGCGTGCTGGCATGCCGCCGGACCATCGTGATCCTCATGGCGATCGAGCTCATGCTGAACGCCGGCAACCTGCTGCTGGTGGCTCTGGCCCGCGAGTTCTGGAGTGCTCAGGCCCAGGCTATCGTGCTGTTCGTACTGGCGGTGGCGGCGGCCGAGGTCGCTGTGGGGCTGGCGATCATCGTGAGGATGTTCGAGCTCAAGGGGACCCTGGACATCGACGAAGTCAACCTGATGAAGTGGTAGGCTCGCCGTGGACTTCCTGTGGACTAAGCACATCTGGCTGATCCCCTTCTGGCCCGCCCTGGGGGCCCTGGCGAACGGCGTGCTGATCCCACGGGCGCGAAAAACGCTCGACGTGGTCTCGACGGTGGCTATCGGATCAGTCGCCATGTCGTTCCTGTGCACCGTGTTCCTCACGGCTGAACTGGCCTCACTGCGGATCGGCAATCCGGCTCCGGTGGAGTACTTCCGCTGGATCGATGCCGGCGATCTGCGGGTGCCCTTCGCCCTGCTGTTCGACCCGCTGTCGGCGACCATGTGCCTGATGGTGACGGGCGTGGGACTGCTCATCCACATCTATTCGATGGGCTACATGGCCCATGACCCCGACCCGGGGCGGTTCTTCACCTATCTGAACCTGTTCATGGCCATGATGCTCCTGCTGCTCCTGGCCGACAGCTTCCTGCTGATGTTCGTCGGGTGGGAGGGGGTCGGGCTCTGCTCGTACCTGCTGATCGGCTTCTGGCACCGGAAGGAATCCGCCAACCGGGCGGGGCTGAAGGCCTTCCTGGTGAACCGGGTCGGCGACGCGGGCTTCCTCATGGCCATGATGCTCATCTTCGTGACCTTCGGGTCCCTGCGCTTCGACGAGGTACTGAGCAACGCGGCGATCCGGCAGGCGTCACCCACGATGCTGTTCGCGATCACGGCGTTGCTGTTCGTGGGCGCTACCGGCAAGTCGGCCCAGCTCCCGTTACACGTCTGGCTCCCGGACGCCATGGAGGGCCCGACACCGGTGAGCGCGCTGATCCATGCGGCCACGATGGTCACCGCCGGCGTCTATGTGGTCGTGCGGTGCGCCGCTCTCTACTCGGCCGAGGGCGCAGCCAGCGCTCTGGTCGCCTGGATCGGCGTAATCACCGCGCTCCTCGCGAGCCTCATCGCCCTGGCGCAGACGGACATCAAGCGCGTTCTCGCCTACTCGACGATCAGCCAGCTCGGCTACATGTTCCTCGCGTGCGGCGTGGGGGCATATGTGGCTGCCATCCTCCATGTGGTGACACATGCGTTCTTCAAGGCATGTCTCTTCCTTGGGGCTGGCAGTGCCATGCATGGCACGGGCGGCCAGACCGACATCCGCAAGATGGGTGGCCTGGCGAAGACCATGCCTCGCACCACGGTAGCCTTCTGGATCGCCTGCCTCTCCATCGCGGGTATCGCGCCCCTGGCCGGGTTTGTGAGCAAAGACGAGATCCTGCACCACGTCTTCGTCTCGACATACGCCCCGGCGAGAACGCTGTGGACCTTGGCGATCATCACGGCCTTCCTCACCGCCGTGTACATGTTCCGCCTGTTCGCACTGACGTTCCATGGCGACGAGCAGGCCATGAAGCGCGGAGCCCACGCCCACGAGTCGCCGAGTGTAATGACCATACCCCTTATGATGCTGGCGGCTCTGGCCATCGTCGGCGGGTTGGCGCTCGGACTCCCATACCCCCCAGGACTCCACTTGCTCAACCATTTCATGCGCGGTTGGCTGATCATCGGCCGGCATCACGGTGCGGAGGACACCGGCGGCCTGGGCCTTGCGCTGGCGCTGGCCGCCATCGCCCTTGCGGTGGCCGTGTCAGGCGCCGTGCTGGCCTTCCGGTTCTTCCGCGGGCCGTACCGGCGTGTCGAGCTGCTGCAGCGCCGGCTCGGGTTCGCATACACACTGCTGAGCCGAAAGCTGTACATCGACGAGCTGTATGACATCGTCATCGTCGGACCGGCGGTGGGCCTCAGCCGCCTGGCCGCGGACGTCACGGATACCCGCGGCATCGACGGGATCGTCCACGGCGCGGCAGCCATCGCGTACCGCGCCGGAGAGGGTCTGCGACGCCTCCAAACCAGCCACACCCGCGTCTACGCACTGGCCATGCTGGTGGGGGCTGTCGCACTGGTCCTGTATCTCGCGCGTGGCATGCTGTTCTAGTCCGGCTCGCCTGGCGCTGCCGGCCTGGACTCGCACGGAAAGGACGACGGCTTGGGGCTGACCTTGGAGTTCGGATTCCCGGTGCTCTCGACGCTGGTGTTCCTGCCGGCGCTCGGAGCTCTGGTATGCCTGCTCATCCCTCGTGAGCGCGCGGGCGCCCTCCGGGCCGTCCCCCTTGTGTTCGCTGTGGCTACCGGCTTACTGGCCCTGCTCATCTCGCTCGGGTTCGAGCCGCGGGCCGTCGGCAGCGAGACGCAGGTCGCATACCAGTTTGCCGAGCGAATGCCGTGGATCGGGCCCTTGGGCGTCGAGTACTCCATCGGCCTGGATGGTATCAGCATGCTGATGGTCCTGCTCACAGCACTGCTGGGCATCGTCGCCGTCCTGGCCTCCTGGACCAGTATCGAGCACCGGATCAAGGAGTACATGATCTGCCTGCTGCTGCTCGAGACCGCCATGCTGGGTGTGTTCGTCGCCCTGGACCTGGTGCTGTTCTACGTCTTCTGGGAGTCCATGCTGATCCCCATGGTGCTGATCATCGGCGCCTGGGGCGGTCCTCGGCGCGTCTATGCCGCAGTGAAGTTCTTCATCTTCACGATGTTCGGCAGCGTGCTGATGCTGGTCGGCATCCTGTGGCTCCACCATCTCACGGGAACCTTCTCCATACCCGAACTCGCCGCCCGCGCCCCTGCCGCAGTGGCGGCATCCCAGGGCGAGCTCCTGTTCCTGCTGTTCGGCATCGCCTTCGCCATCAAGGTCCCTCTCGTGCCACTGCACACATGGCTCCCGGACGCCCACACCGAGGCACCGACTGCCGGCAGCATCCTGCTGGCCGGGGTCCTGCTCAAGATGGGGGCCTATGGCTTCCTTCGCATGTGTGTCCCGTTCTTCCCCGCGGCCACCGTGGCATTCGCCCCGGCCCTGGTGTGGCTGGGCGTCATCGGCATCCTCTATGGCGGCGCCTGTGCGCTGGCCCAGCGCGATGTCAAGAGGCTCGTCGCGTACTCGAGCGTCAGCCATCTCGGATTCGTCATCCTCGGTGTGTTCGTGTTCAACCTGCAGGGCCTCCAGGGCGCGATCCTGCAGATGGTCAACCACGGGCTCTCCACCGGCGCGTTGTTCCTGCTCGTGGGCGTGATGTACGAGCGGCGGCACACCCGGGACATCAGCGAATACGGGGGCATGTGGGATGCCATGCCCCTGCTGGCTCGGCTGTTCCTGCTCGTGGCCCTGTCATCGATCGGCCTGCCGGGGTTGAACGGGTTCGTCGGCGAGTGGCTGGTCCTCACCGGAGCACTCCGGGCCGGCCATGCTGCGGGCAACTACTGGCCCGCGATCCTGGCGACGCTGGGTGTGGTCATCGCCGCCGCCTACCTCCTCGGGATGTACCGCCGCGTGTTCTTCGGAGAGGTCCAAAACCCGCGGAACCGGGGCTTACGCGACATGGTGCGGCGTGAGGTCATCGCTGCCGCGCTCCTCCTGGTTGGCATCGTGGGCCTGGGCGTGTACCCGCGGGCGGCGCTCGGCATCTCGGAGCGGACGGCGTTCAACTGGCTCGATACCCACGCTCAGGCGCTCGAGGACGTCGACGTCGGCCGGAGCTTCGGCATGCCGCAGCCACCCACCCGCGGCCAGCGGGGCCCGGGGGGCGCGCCGGTGGGGGGGGTGCGCTGATGCCGGACTTCGGCCTCCTGAGCCCCATCGCGGCGATGCCCATGGCGATCCTGAGCGTCGCGGCACTGGTCGCGCTCGTCGGAGGGACCCTGGGGCGGCGCGGACCGGCCATCGCCCGAATCAGCAGCATGGTGGGCCTCGCACTGACGGCGGCAGGACTGGCGAGTCTGTGGGCTGACCGGGGCTCGAGGGCGCTGCTCGCCTTCACCGACACACTGGTCCTCGATAACTTCGGGGTGTTCGCCTCCGCCGCTTTCCTCCTGGGGGCGGTGTTCGCTGTCCTCCTGGGTGATGCGTACCTGCGCGACCACGCCCGGCTGGCCGGTGAGTACCATGGCCTCGTGCTGCTGGCGACCGTCGGCATGATCGCCATGGCCATGGCCTCCGACCTGGTTGTGGCCTTCCTTGGGCTCGAGCTGCTCTCGATCCCGCTGTACATCCTGGCCGGGCTGTCTGCGCGTGACGCGCGGTCCAATGAGGCGTCGCTCAAGTACCTGCTGCTGGGGGCCTTCGGCAGTGGCTTCCTGCTGTTCGGCATCGCCCTGCTGTTCGGAGCCACGGGCACAACGCTGCTGAGCGACATGGTCGGCGACCCGCGGCTCCGCATGGCGCTATCACCGGCGAACCTCTACTTCGCCGCCGGGGCGGCCATGCTGTTGGTGGGGATCGGCTTCAAAGCCGGCCTGGTCCCGTTCCACATGTGGGTCCCCGATGTTTATCAGGGGGCGCCCACGCCCGTGAGCGCCTTCATGGCCACGGGGCCAAAGGCTGCAGCCTTCGTGCTGCTGTTCCGCGTGTTCGGCCAGGCCTTCGCGGGCGCCGCCGAGCAGTGGACCGGGATCCTGTGGGCCATGGCGGTCGCAACGATGACGGTCGCGAACCTGGCCGCCCTCCGCCAGACGGAGCTCAAACGACTCCTGGCCTACTCGAGCATCAGCCACGCGGGCACGATCCTGTTGGCCGTTCTGGCCGCCCCCAAAGACCGCGCCGGCTCGGCCCAGGCCCTGCTGTTCTATGTGGTCGCCTATGCTCTGATGAAAGCGGGCGCCTTTGGTGTGGTTGTGTGGCTCCAGAGGCAGCAAGAGGGCGATGTGAGCATCGCATCTCTCCGCGGCCTCGCTTCCCGCCAGCCGGGGATGGCACTCGCCATGGGTGTGCTCATGTTCTCACTGGCCGGCGTCCCGCCCATGGCCGGGTTCTGGGCCAAGGCCTGGGTGTTCTCCGAGGCCCTCCAGGCCGGATTCCTCGGCCTGACAATCCTCGCCGTCATCAACAGCGTCGTGGCGGCCCGGTACTACCTGCGCGTCGTGGTGGCCATGTACATGGAGGAAGCCGGCGCAGCCGATCAGCCCACGGCCGAACCCTCGGGTTGCCCCAGTGCCATCGCGGCCATATGGCTCGCCGCCGCCCTGACGGTCCTCATCGGCCTTGTTCCCGGGCTTGTGTTCGTCCTCGGCGGCCAGGCAGGCGCCATGCTACGGTGATGCCGGAGCTCTGAGCTCCATCGCGGCGGACCTCGCCTCGGCGGCCTCGCTCAAATGCCCCAGGGCCTCCAGTGTCCTCGCGGCGCTCGAGTACAGCCGCGCCAGGATGACCGTATCCAACGATCCTGCCGTGGCATCTGGGGTGAACCGGCCCACCCAGGCCGGAGGCCGGAGACCGGGAGGGTGGGGGGCCTGTCGAAGCGCCCTGCCGTACCATCGCAGCGCTTCGCAGGGCTCCGCCAGTGCGGCAT